>ERZ869936.577-NODE-577-length-33288-cov-20.137273_pt1 | contig 33288 bp, 32 predicted proteins | sample MGYA00520876_ERZ869936 | MGnify/ENA primary metagenome ERZ869936 (study PRJEB32218, sample SAMN09650985) | biofilter metagenome | isolation source: enrty point of leading RO module | place: Saudi Arabia: Thuwal, RO plant located on Red Sea | collected 2016-02-17 ... | reverse complement strand
AGCCCCAGAGCCACGGTGACCGAAATGAATCCCCAGTTGATGGAGAACCCTCCTTCGACCAGACGCCGGTCCTCCGTGAGCGCCGGCCAGGAGATCTCGAATGGCTGGCCAGTTGCGAAGTAGCCCACAAGAGCGAACGCCAACAGCACGCCTGTGAACCAGAGAACGCGATGGTGGGGCTGGCCGGTCCGGTCGAACATGCGGGACCGCCATCTCCACACGAACGCTGCGGCGACAATCCCGATGGCGAGGACTATCCAGAAGAGCCCGAGGTTGCCGGTTTGGGTGAGTCCAGGGACTCCCCATTTGTCCTTGTTCAGGATCAGAAAGAGATTGTCCGTCCCAAAGAAGTTCACTTCCCACGATTCGCGGAAGATGGGGAACGGCCCGAAGAAGAAGAGGGCGAACCCGAAGAAGATGATTATCACCAGCGGGGGAATGTTGCGGAACGTCTCGACGTAGACCATGGAGGCCTTGTTGATCAGCCAGTTCTCCGAGAGTCTGGAGACACCGATGATCAACCCGACGATCGAGGCGAGGATGATGCCGAAGAAGCCGGCGAGAAATGTGTTCTGGACGCCGATGAGGACCATTTCCCATAGCGGCGAGTTCGCAGCAAAGCCGTCCGGGCCCTGGTGATAAGGGATCGCAAAGTTGGTCGGGCTATTCAGGAAGTCGAAGGACAGGCTGATCCCGAGCCTGTTGAAGTTGTCGACCAGGTTTCCCCAGAAGTACCTGAGAAGGAAAAAGACCACGACTACGGCGGCGATCTGGCCGACGACCCGAAGTACACGGACATCGCGCCAAAAAGGCGGCCGCGCCAGCTCGGGTTTGCTCTGTGTCGTGGTCATCTAGACATGTGATGAAGGGTGGCCCGACTCGGGCCACCCTTCATACCGCTTTCTGCTTACCGGAACGGGGGAACGTACATCAGACCGCCTTCGGTCCAGAGGTTGTTCGGGCTCCCTTCCAGCTGGAGACCGAGCGCCGGGATGTGGCGATCGTAGATCTCCTTGTAGTTACCGACTTGCTCGACCACCTGAACCGCGAAGTCCGCGGGCAGGTTCAGGCCGGCAGCGATATCTCCGCCGGAGATGAAGTTCTGGATGTTCGGGTCATCACCGGAGTAACTGCCGATGTTGCTCGAATCCAGACCGAACTCCCAGGCCTGCACGGTGGCCATCACGGCCCAGTTGACTGCCTGTGCCCATTCGGTGTCACCGTCGGCGACGACGGGGCCGAGAGGCTCCTTGGAGAAGATCTCAGCCATGATGAACTGCTCATCTCCGCCCTCGGACTCGATCGATGCCTTGAACGCAGCGAGCTGCGAGGCGTCAGACGTCCATGCTTCACATTGGCCGCTCTCGTAGGCGGGCCGCAACTGGCTGTTGTCCTCGAAGACAACAGGGTTGAACGGGATCCCCCGCGCAGTCAGAACAGCGTTGAGGTTCAGCTCAGTGGTTGTGCCCGACAACACGCAGATGTTTGCGTTCGCGAGGTCTTCGAGCTCGGTGAATCCGGTCGAAGCCGGAACCATCATGCCCTGGCCGTCGTAGAACGTCGTGAACAAGAAGTTGGCGCCTTCCTGGCCATCACGTGTGGCAGTCCATGTGGTGTTTCTGACCATGAGGTCGATCTCACCGGCCTGGAGAGCCGGGAATCGAGCTTCCGCTGTCAGCGGGAAGTACTCGACTTTGTTGGCATCTCCGAGAATTGCCGCTGCGACAACTTTGCAGAAGTCGATGTCGAAGCCGGTGTAGGTACCGGCGTCGTCTACGACACCGAATCCGGGCAGGGTCTCGTTGACGCCACAAACGATCATGTCGGCATCACGGACTGCGGCGAGTGTCCCGCCCATGTCCTCTCCGCCGTCACCATCACCGTCTCCCTCGCCGCCGCCGTCGGCAGCGGTTGTGGTGGTCTCATCGCTTGCACCATCCGAGGTGCAGGCGGTGAACACCAGCATCAAGGCGCTGATGAGCGCCAATAGCTTGAGTTTGTTCATTCTTCCTCCGTGTGCTCAGGCGTACGGATGACGCAAGCCACCCGCAACACGTGAGATGACCCTAATCAGCATTTCCTCCCGCGTGCAGGGCAAACGCGAACTGGTTGGGCACAGGGTGCATCGGTTGATACTCTCTGCTGCTGGTTCGACAGGAGGACCAATCAAATATGAAGAGAATCAGATTGATATCGATCGTGGGGGTTTTCGCCCTCGTCCTCGCCGCATGCGGCACGGGCGAAGGAGGCGACACCACCACAACCGAGGCTGAAACAACCACGACGGCTGCCGGGGAAACGACCACGACTGCCGGCGAGGAAACCACAACGACAGCGGATGACATGGCCCTGCCCGACCTGGGCGGCCGCACCATCACCGTCGGGGTGGAAAACGCCTACATACCGTTCAACTACATCCCGATCGGCGCAGACGAGCCCGAGGGCTGGGACTACGACGCGTGGGAAGCGATTTGTGAGCTGCTCAACTGCGTTCCCGAGTTCGTCGAGTCGGCCTGGCCCGCAGTGATCGACCAGGTGGCCCAGGGAGAGCTGGACACCGCGGCCGATGGCATCTCGATCACAGACGAGCGCAAGGAGATCGTGGACTTCTCCGACCCCTACATGACGGTCACACAGAAGTTCATCGTCCAGCTCGATGACGATCGCTACGCCACGGCGCAGGACTTGATCGACGATGAAGACGCGATTGTCGCGACCCAGGTGGGAACGACCAACTTCGAGTTGGCGGTCGACCTGGTTGGTGAAGACCGGATCCAGGCCTTCGACCAATTCGGCCTGGCGATCCAGGCGCTCATCGCCGGCGACGTAGACGCCGTGATCATCGACGACGCTGCCGGTCTCGGCTACATCGGCGAGAACTCGGAGCAGATCAAGACCATCGACGATCCGTTGCAGTCCGACCCGCTCGGATTCATATACCCACTGGGATCCGACTTGGTCGACCCGGTCAATCAGGCGATTGCCGCGTTGGCAGAGGACGGGACGCTCGAGGAGCTTGGGCGTAAGTACTTCGGCCCCGACTTCGACATCGGTTACGAGGACATCGAAGAAGTCGGCTGAACCGGCTTCCTCAGAGACAGGGAGTGCATCGCACCTTTAAGGTGCGGTGCACTTTCTTTTTGGAGAGCCATGGCTGACATCGACCCATCCCTGAAGCCCGGCGAGCTCGCACCGGCTCCCGGCGGCGCATACAAGTTCGACGCCCAAGAGTTCCCATGGTGGCTCGTGGGGATGCTCCTGATCATCGCAGGCATGGTCACTGCGGTCCTATTCACCGAGGCCTACCAGGAAGCATTCGAGAACATCTTCCCGATCCCCTTCAACTTCACCCAGGGGATAATGCTCACCCTCTACCTCACTATCGGGTCCTTCGTGGTCGCTGTTGGTGTGGGGCTCCTTCTCGGCCTCGCTCGAACCAGCAACAGCGCGTTCGCGCGGAACGCCTCCGCTCTCTACATCGAGTTCGTCCGCGGCATCCCCATGCTGGTCTTCATTTTCACCGTGGCCCTTGTTCTCGCCCCCGACTTCGCCGACCTCATCAACCAGCCGAGCCGAAGTATTCCGCAGGTGCTTCGCGTCGGGGCTGCCCTCTCCTTGTTCTACGCAGCATTCATCGCAGAGGTATTTCGCGCCGGGATCCAATCCGTCCCCGAATCCCAGCGCGAAGCGGCCAGGGCCCTTGGCCTGACTCAGCGACAGATCATGAGAAAGGTAGTCCTGCCACAAGCGGTCAGGAACATGCTCCCTGCTCTCGGCAACGACCTGATCTCATTGATGAAGGACACGTCTCTGGTGTCCGTCATGGCAGTAAGGGAGATCACCCAGCTGGCGAGGCTCTACTCGGGATCGAGCTTCCGCTTCCGCGAGTCTTTCTTCATCCTGGTGGTGCTCTACGTCGTTCTCACCCTGGCACTCAGCCTGCTGCTTCAGTGGTACGAGAAGCGGATAGCAATACCCGGCCACGGCCCGCAGTTGAACTGAACCGAGCCCAACCGTCAGACGAGGAGGGCCCTGACCCGATCGACGACGGAGTCAACATCCATGCCCGCCCACTCCATCACGTCGCCCGGCGAGCCAAATGGCAGGAATTGGTCGGGCACGCCGATGCACGTGACGTCCTTTCGGACACCCATGCGGGAGAACTGCTCCATGACCGCAGCACCAAAGCCACCGGCCACGACGTTGTCCTCGAGGGTCACCACATGGTCTGCGGAGGCCGCCCACTCGGCAATCCGCGGATCGAGTGGTTTGACCCAACGGGCGTTGACGACACCTGCGGAGATATCTCCCTGACTGAGGTCACCGGCGGCTTTCTCCGCAATCTCGACCATGCGACCGCTGGCGACGAAGAGGACATCAGAACCCTCGCTGAGCAGTTCGGCCTTACCGATCTCGATCGGCTCGACCGGAAGAGTCGGCACGGAGGTGGCGCCTCCCTTGGGATAGCGAATCGCGATCGGGCCGTCGTGGTCCACAGCGGTCTCGATCATTGCGCACAGCTCGGTCGCGTTCGAAGGTGTCCCGATGACCAGATTCGGGATCATCCGGAGATAGGACAGGTCGAAGACACCATGATGGGACGGTCCATCGGGCCCGGTGATCCCGGCTCGGTCGATGAGAAAGACCACCGGAAGCTCATGGAGAGCCACGTCGGCGACAATCTGGTCGAAAGCACGCTGCAAGAAGGACGAGTAGATGGCTACTACCGGCTTCTTGCCGGCCATCGCCATCCCCGCCGCCAGAGTGACGGCATGCTGCTCCGCGATGCCGGTGTCGAAGACACGGTCCGGATAACGCTCCCAGAGCTGCTTCATCCCGGTCGAGGAGACCATTGCCGCTGAAATGCCAATGACATCCGGCCTCTCGGCTGCCGCCTGGGCGAGGGCGCGCCCCGCGACCTCGGTCAGCTTCAGCTCCGACTTGTGTGCTTTCCCGGTGGCGACGTCGAAAGACCCGACGCCGTGCAACTTCTCCATCTCGTCTTCGATGGCGGGCTTGTATCCGTTCCCCTTCTCGGTGACGACGTGGATGACGACCGGCTCGTCGTAGGTCTTCGCATTCTCGAAAGTCTCCTCGAGGAGCCGGATGTCGTGCCCATCGATCTGGCCGGTGTACTTGAGCCCAAGCGAGTCGAAGACCGTCGAAGGCTCGAGAATCTGCTTGATCGCTTCCTTGGCGCGATTGGCCAGCTCGTCCGCCGTCTCACCGACGAGCGGGACGCCGCGCAGCATCTTCCCGAGAGTCTTCTTGGCCCTCTCGTACCTGGGATCGAACCGGTAGTGGGCGAGATTGGCGAGTGCGGCCAAGCCACCGACGGTCGGTGCGTACGACCTTCCGTTGTCGTTGACGACGATGATCAGGTTCTTGGGCCGCGTCACCGCGATGTGATTCAGGGCCTCGTAAGCCATCCCCCCTGTGAGGGCACCGTCGCCGATGATGGCGATGGTATGGCCCGGATAGCCGGCCAGGGCATGGCCGAGGGCGTAGCTCAGAGAAGTCGAGGCGTGGCTGTTCTCCACGAAATCGTGATCCGACTCGGCACGGCTGGGATATCCGGATAGACCGTTGGTGTGGCGAAGAGTGTCGAACTCCCCCTGGCGCCCCGTGACGAGCTTGTGAACGTACGCCTGATGCCCAACGTCCCAGAGCATCCGATCGTGTGGTGAGTCGAATACCCGATGGAGAGCGAGCGTCAGTTCGACGACGCCCAGGTTCGGGCTCAGGTGCCCTCCGGTCACAGACACCTTGTCGAGGATGAACTGACGGATCTCCCCACAGAGCTCTCGCAGTTCCTCGTAGTCCAGATTGCGGAGGTCTGCCGGCTCCTTGATCTGAGGTAGAAGAGGCATAAGACGCTCACAGAATAGTGGCAGACCCCGTCTTGGCTGCAGTGCCGGCCCTTTGGCTCAGTCGGCCAGAGGCAGCGTCAACGAGAAAGTGGAGCCAACATCGAGCTGTGAGGACGCCGACACGGAGCCGCCATGACTCTCGATCACGTGCCTCACTATGGAAAGGCCCAGGCCTGTTCCGCCCGTTCTCCTGGAGCGAGCTGCGTCGACCCGGTAGAACCGCTCGAAGATCCTGTCGAGGTCCCTGGTCGGGATACCGGACCCGGTGTCCTCCACCTCCACCACCGCGTGGCCCTCGTCTACCCGGGCGCGCACCGACACCGAGCCACCGTCCGATGTGTATCTGATGGCGTTGTCGAGAAGATTGCGGACCGCCATAGAGAGATCTCTCCAGTTGCCCATCACCGTCATCGACGTCGTCTCGACCGAGAGCTCTATGCCGGCCTCCTCCGCCTGATCGGCAAAACGGGCGGCTTCTTCCGACACGAGCAAGTCGAGACGCACCCGATCGAGCTCTGGCTCGTCCCGCTCCAGACGGGAGAGGTCGAGAAGGTCGGAGACGAGACGGTCCAGCTGCCTGGCCGCCGAATCGATCGTACGGGCGAACCCGATTGCCGAGTCGTCGCTCCTCTCGACCGCCATGGTCAATGCCTCGGCCGAGGCGATGATGGACGAGACCGGCGTCTTGAGCTCGTGTGATGCATTGGCGACGAAGTCACGACGGATCGACGCCACCCGCTCCCTGTCGGTCACGTCGATGACCACCAACAACACACGCTGCTCCCCGGCGAATGGCGTGGCCATCCCTTGAAGTCTCCGTGGTGGAGCGCCATGGTCAACGACGACCTCCTCCTTGGCCCCGGTTTGCAGGCACTCCCGGACAATCGTTTGAAATGGGTGGGGTGTCAGGGCGTTCAGATGGGCGGGGACCGCACCGAGCAGCTCTCGGGCGCGGCGGTTGTGGTACTCGATGTCCTCGCCCGGCCCGACGAGGACCGTGCCCTGGGGGAGGGCCCCGAGGACGATCTCGAGAGTGTCCGACGCAAGCTCGGCCTGAGCGAGCCTCTCCCCGAGATCTTCGGCCAGTTGCGTGATGGAAAGACCGAGCTCGTCGAGCTCGCGCACCGACGATCTCTCGGGTCTCTCCTGAAGGTCGCCGCGAGCGATCCTGAGTGTCGTGTCTCGTATCCTGGCGATCGGGCGGGCCAGACGGGTGGCGAGAAGTGCCACCACCCCGATTCCGACGAGCCCGACAACGACAAAGGTCGAAAAGATGCCCCACCTGAATGGGCCGAGGCGCTCAACGACAGCTGCCTCTGCGACTGCAACGCGAATCACTATCCCGTCCTGGGGAGGGAGCGCTAGGTAGTGCTGGGCGAATCCGGTACTGCCGCTGACGCGAAATGACCTCCCCACTTCTCCGGAAAAGGCTTGGACGACCTCGGGACGATCGCCGTGATTCTCCATGACAGATGGATCGGAATGGGAGTCGGCCAGCACCTCGCCTTCGAGGGATATGGCCGTGACGCGAAACCCACTGGCCTGAAAGACGTCCGATGCCCACGCCTCGAGCTCACTCGGGCTGTCGGGCATGTCGAGACGGGCGACCTCCGCCACGCTCTCCATGCTCGTGATCAAGTCATCGACCAGTGCCGAGCGCACCTGACGCTCCACGAACCATCCCAGTGTCCCGATCAGCACGAGATACGTCACCGCGTAGTAGAGCAAGAACCTCGTGGAGAGTTGGGTCCTGCCTGGTTGCGGCGGCCTATTCATCCACGAACTTATAACCAAGACCGCGCACCGTCACAATGTGACGCGGGTCGCCGGAGTCCGGCTCTACCTTTTGCCTCAGCCGTTTGATGTGAACGTCGAGGGTCTTCGTATCGCCGAAATAGGAAGGGCCCCAGACTTCGTCGATGAGGGTGTGGCGAGCCGAGAGGCGGTTCTTTCGTCTCATTAGCGACTCCAGGAGCTCGAACTCCTTCGGGCGTAGATCCACTTCTTCACCATTGACGCGGACGATGTGAGCGTCGATATCCAGCTCGATCGGGCCCCCGCGAAGAACCTCGTTTGTCTCTGCGAACACCCCCGTTCTGCCGCTTCGCCGTATCTGGGCTCGCACCCGCGCAACGAGCTCGCGCATCGAGAACGGCTTGGTCATGTAGTCGTCGGCGCCCAACTCCAGCCCGGTCACCTTGTCGGCTTCGGAGTCCTTGGCAGTGAGCATGATTATGGGAACGTCCGAGAAGGTGCGGATCTGACGGCAGACATCGAGCCCGGACATCCCGGGGAGCATGAGATCCAGCAATACGACATCCGGGCGGTGCAGCCGTGCGGCCTCCAGGCCGGCTCGGCCGTCGTCGGCGACAACGGTCTCGAACTGCTCGGACTCCAACGCGTACTGGATCGAGTCGACGAGACCAGCCTCATCTTCGATTATCAGAACCCGGTGGGGGCGATAGTCAGCCGGTGTCGTCATTGGGGGACTTGACCAATCCCGCCTCGTCGAAGCTGGAGCGTTCGCCGGTGATCAGATATGCCGTCTGCTCGGCGAAGTCGACCGCTTGATCGCCGATGCGCTCCAGGGCTCGCGCCACCATGAGCATCTTCGTAGCCCATTCCAGGGTGTTCTTGTTGTCGGCAACCTCGACCGCTTCCCGGTACATGTTGGCGTTGATTCGATCAACGGGCTGATCCATCGCCGGGAGGAGCCGTGCCTCGTCGAGGTCTTTTCTGACGAACGCCTCGATCGCCGTGCGGATCATCGGCCGGACGAGATCGCCCATCTCCTGTATGAGCTCACAGATGCGGTCAGACGAAGGCAAGCCCTCGTTGAACTGAGTGATCTTTGCGATGTTCACACACTGGTCGCCCATGCGCTCGAACGTGATGTTGAGGTGAAGGAGCACCGCCATGCGTCGCAGGTCGGGCCCCAGGGGCTGGTACCTGGCCATGAGGGTGGTCCAGTCCTGGTGGATCTGGAAGTACTCGCGGTCGATGGCGTTGTCGTTTTCGATGACGCCTTTGGCGAGATCGATGTCTCCGGTGACGACACTGCGGACGGCGCGTTCGACCATTCCTTCGGCCGTGTCGACTATTGCGAGGAGCCTCTGCTCCAGCAAGTCGAGCTCTTCATGAAATTTCTCGTTGTGGTCCGGCGTGCTCATCCGAATCGGCCCGTTATGTAGTCCTCGGTGTCCTTCTCGCGTGGTGACGTGAAGAGTTGGTCGGTCTTGCTGAACTCGACCAAGTAGCCGGTTCTCATCCCCTCGTCGCTCATCTTCACATTGAAGAAGGCCGTCTTGTCCGAGACCCTCGCAGCCTGCTGCATGTTGTGGGTGACGATGATGATCGAGTAGTTCTCTTTGAGGTCGAGCATAAGCTCCTCGATCCGCAACGTGGCGATGGGGTCGAGAGCCGAGCACGGCTCGTCCATGAGGATCACGTCAGGCTTGGTGGCGATTGCCCGCGCTATGCAAAGCCTTTGCTGCTGACCGCCCGACAAAGACAATCCTGACTCAGTGAGCTTGTCTTTGACCTCATCCCACAGTGCGGCTCCACGGAGGGCCTCTTCGACGAGATCCGCCATCTCGGTCTTTGAGCCCTTGAAGCCATTGATCTTGGCTCCCCAGGCAATGTTGTCGAAGATCGACTTCGGAAATGGGTTTGGCTTCTGGAAGACCATGCCGATTGTGCGACGGACCTCAACAGGGTCGACGTGCTCGGCGTAGATGTTCTCCCCGTGATACATGACCTCCCCCTCGGTCCTCGCGGTTGGGATGAGATCGTTCATCCGATTCAACGATCGGAGCACTGTCGACTTGCCGCATCCCGAGGGCCCGATGAGGGCTGAGATCTCGTTTGGGGTGAAGTTGAGCGAGATGTCGGCGACTGCCTGGAAGTTGCCATAGAAGACACTCATCGCCCTGGTCTCGATGACACCCGTGCCGGTGGGCGACGATCCTTCTGATGAGTCTCCGGGAAGGGCTCTCTCACTGGTTCCGGTCTTCTCAGTCATGGTGTCATCGATGGATATCTCATTTGTCATTGAGCTCTCCTGGAGTATCGGTTGCGAAGTATCACAGCTGCCGCGTTGAGTGTCAGCAGAAGCAGCAACAGCGCGATGCTCGCCGCTGCGGCAAGGTGCTGGAACTCAACTTGGGGGAAGGAGGTCCATTGGAAGATCTGAATTGGCAGGGCCGTGAACTTCGAGAACGGCCCGGAGGGGTCGACGGTTATGAAGCTGGCCGCTCCCACCAGGATGAGTGGGGCGGTCTCTCCGATGGCGCGAGCCACCGAGAGGATGGTCCCTGTGAGAATTCCGGGGAAGGCTATGGGCAGGATCTGGCTACGGACCGTTTGCCATCTGGTGGCGCCGAGGGCCATACCTGCGGCACGAAGTGAGTCGGGGACGGCTTTGAGAGCCTCCTGAGCGCTGATGATGACCACGGGCAGGGTCAAGAGCCCAAGGGTGATGCCCGCAGACAAGACGGTGCGACCGTTGTCCGCTCCGCTGTAGCCGAAGAGGGAGCCGGAGGTTATGGGCTCGAGGACCCGCACCAGAATGGCGAGGCCCAGCATCCCATAGATGATCGAAGGCACACCGGCGAGGTTGTTGATGTTCGTCTGGATGATGTTGGTGAACCGGTTCGGCTTGGCAAACTCGACGAGATAGATCGCTGCGCCCACACCAACCGGGACAGCAAAACCGATCGTGATGAGCACCAACCACGCCGAGCCGAGGATCGCCGTTCTGATCCCGGCGATCTCCGGGATCGAGCTGGCCGGCGAGCGGAGGAAGGTGAGGCTGAACCAGGCACGCCACTCGATCTGCGCCTGGTCGGGCGTGTAGTCACCGAAGCGCCCCGACTCGAAGCCTGCTGCCACTTCGTCTTCGAATCCCTCTGGATCGAGGATGGACGGGACCAGCTCGTAGGCCGCGATGATGTCGGGCACGACCACTCTCTCCTGGACCAGCGCCAGAACATTTGCTGAATCCCTCGGACCAGCGGTGCACCCGGTTGGAGCCTCGTCGGAAGAGCAGATCTCGATCCATGTCTCGTCCGACTCGAAGACCAACCGATCTTCGTAGAACCTCTGCTCGCGCTCGAGCCGGCGCCCGACACCGCTGGATACCGACTCTTCGAGGAGGCCGACCATCTCGTCGTACTCGATCTCGCCAAGCGACACCGTCTCCGGGTCGTAACCAAGATCGGCGACGATGTCCTCGGGGTCCCGCTCATTGACCACAGCGACGAGCCCAAACGAGTCATTGATGATCGTGTAGAGCAACGTGGCCAAAGCGAGGACGGCGGTGGTCAGGGCAAGCAACGCCCAGAACTGGAACAGGCGAGCGCGTCTGGTTCTGCCGGCGAGGAATCCCTTGTACTCCTCGTCATCGGGGAAGTAGTCCCGTTGAACCTGAGGCTCGCGTTCGGGCGCGCCGACGCTCACTCGTAGACCTCGCGGAATCGTTTGACCAGCCGACGGCTCAGCGAGTTGAGCCCCAAGGTCATGAAGAACAGGGTCAGGCCGATGGCAAAGATCGAGTTGTAGTCGATTGTGTTGTAACCCAGGTCACCGCTCGCAGTGATGACGATGTACCCGGTCATGGCCTGGGCGCCCTCGAACGGGTTGAGGATGTAGCCGAGGAGGGGGTCCTCGCCGAAGGCAAAGTTGCGCGGAGCCGCACCAGAGGCGAGCGTGACGACCATCGTCTCCCCGACGGCGCGGGACATCGCGACAACGAGACCGGCAGCGATCCCGGACAGGGCTGCCGGCACGACGATGCGAGTCGAGACCTCGAGTTTGGATGCCCCCATGGCGTAGCCCGCCTGGCGCAGGGAGTCGGGAACGGCCCGCAGCGCATCTTCCGACAGGGAGCTGATCAGCGGGACGATCAGGATTCCAACGACGATTCCTGCGGAGGCGACGTTGAAGAAGTCGACGACGCTGGATCCGATCAGGCTCCTCAGCAACGGCGTCATGAATGTGAGTGCGAAGAACCCGTAGACCACGGTGGGTATCCCCACGAGCACCTCCAGGACCGGTTTGAAGAAGTTGCGGACTCTGGGGCTGGCATATTCGGAGAGATAGATCGCGGCCAGAAGCCCTATTGGGACTGCTACGAGCATTGCAATGACGCTGATGAAGACCGTCCCGAGGACGAGCGGCCAGATGCCGAATGATCCTGCCTGAGGCTGCCAGACGGTCTCTGTGAAGTAATCGAACACCGAGACGGCATCGTCCTGGAAGAAGAGCAGAGACTCTTTGCCCAGCTCGTAGACGATGCCGATGGTCGTTGCGATGGATATCGCCCCACACAGGAACAGAAAGGCGCGAATTGCCAACTCACCGGGCCGGGCCTTCCCGGTCAGGGAGGATGTCGGATGTTCGACGTCCGGAGATTCAGTCGTCATTCCTCGATGCCTTCTTCATATGTGCCTCTGCGCGGCGAGACTCTCGCCCGGCCGGAATCCGACCGGGCAAGAGCTCCACGTGTGGTCGCTTTGGGGCTCACTCCCAGCCTGCGGCCGCCTTGACATTGTCTGCTGCTTCCTGGAGGGCCTCCATCGGAGCAGGGAAGTAGCCCACGTCGTCGATCAGGTCGTTCACGTTGTTCAGGTAATAGGCGATGAACTCAGCCACCTGTGGCTTCTCGGCGATGACGGCGTCGGCCGTGTACATGTAGAGCGGCCGCGAAATCGGGTAGCTGTTGTCGTCCACGCTCTCCGCACTGGGGATGACGCCATCGACCGCCACGGCCTGGAGCACGTCGGCGTTCTGCTGGAAGAAGGCGTAGCCGAAATAGCCGATGGCGCACACGGTGCTCAGATCACCTTCCGTGCAGCCGTCCTCCGACACACCGACGACGGTGAGGTTGTCATCCTCGCCAACGATGTCGGCGATCGAGGAGAGGATCGGAGATGGGTCGGCCTCGTCGAAGACCACTTCGTTGAAGTAGTCGAACGTTCCCGAGTCAGCACCAGGGCTGAACAGCTGGATCGGGTGAGCCGGGAAGTCCGGGTTCACGTCAGCCCATGTGGCGTCGGCTTCGGAGAGGGAAAATGCTGTGGCCACCTCTTCGAGGGTGAGCTCGGTGGCAAAGTAGTTGTCGGCGCTCACCACTAGTGACAGAGCATCCGAACCGACCCGTATCTCGATGGGATCGCCACCCCAAGTGTCCTGGCAGGCTGCGAACTCCTCATCGTCGATCGGACGCGATGCGTTTGCGATGTCGGAGGCGCCTTCGACGCAGAACCTCTCCAGACCCCCACCGGAGCCGATCGAGTCGATGGTGTATTCGGGTCCACCCTCGTCGATCCACTGAGTCAGTACTGCCGTTGAAAGCGGGAAGACAGTGGAAGAGCCTGCGATGCCAACGTCGACACCGGTGTCCACGTCCAGTGGGTCGATGATCGGGAGACCGAGCTCGGACATCTCGCCCCCCATGTTGTCGGTAGTTGTGGTCGCAGCGTCACCCGTCGTCGTGGTGGTCTCTTCGCTGTCACCTCCACAAGCAGCCAATGCGAGAGCCAATACGGCGACTAGGGCCATCCAATTGCGAGATCGCAGGTTCATACGGTTGTTGCTCCTTATGCGTGCAAGCACCTGAGACGAGCTCAGGCCGGGCATCAACGTACGGATTGCGGATAACCGTGCCGGGGCTGAGAAGTGAACGGGAGGTGAACTTTGTCAGACGGTGAGACCGGCGACGACTCCCGTTGAGACGTCCGCCACCACCAAGGGCTAGCCGGCGGGGCTAGGAAGTGAAGGTGGCTGTGACGGTGGTCGAGGACCCGTCGTCGAACTCGATGACGGCCTCCACGAGATGATCGCCACCCCCGAGTCGGCTCACGTTGAATCCGCGCGCCGTCCCGTCGCGTGAGGTGCCCGCGAGATCGAAAGGTGCCGCGCTGTCCGTCTTGGGCCGCGCTCCATCCACGGTGAACGTGACCGAGGCGATGCCATCGTCAGGCGAGACGAATACATAGATCGTCCCTGTGACCGCTGCCCCGTCCAACTCAAATGGGTCTGAGCGATCGGGGGATGTGCTCACGAGAAGTGACGTCTCACCTGGTGGTGGGGGCGGAGGCGGTGGTGGAGGTGGCGGTGGAGGAGTCCCGCCGATCACGTCGAGAACCCAACCAGAGAGTGCACCGACTTCGGCGTACACGCCAGGAGCGTTGGGATCGGCACATCCAAACCCCCAACTGACGATCCCGACCTCGATGTACCAGCCCTGACCGTCGGGCACGAACAGAGGGCCGCCACTGTCACCGGAGCAGGAATCCTTACCTGTCTCGCCGGCGCACAACATCACATCTTCGACCAGATCGCTGCCATTGACCGTTGCGTTGCAAGCTGCGTCGGAGATGATCGGGACATCGACCTCGTACAGCACTGTCGGGAAGCGGGGTCTCGATTCAGTGAATCCCCAACCAATGACCGTGGCGGTCGTTCCCGGTGCCCACAACGAGGCATTGCTCGTGGTGGCCAACCCGATCGCCGGAGCGGTGGTCGCAGTCTCCAGCTCGATCAGGGCTACGTCGTTCTCCAGCGTGAAGTCGTTGTACCCGGGGTGGATGACGATGTTCGCCGCGCCAATCCTCTCACCCTCAGTGGAGGTGAGATCGTGGCGGTTGATCACCACGTCGACACTCGAGGCACTGCTTCCTATGACGCAATGCCCAGCGGTCATCACCCAGTTTGGAGCCACAACGGAGCCCCCGCAGAACTGGCCTGCGTAGGCACTCGAGCTCGAGGAGGAAACGAGTGCCGCCATGAAGGGATAGGCACCGGGTGTCGCTTCATCGCCACCGACGATGTTCGGTGTGGCCCCGGGATCACCGCTTGCCATCGAAGGCATAGCGCTCGCCAGGAATAGAGCCGTACAGGCCATCAGAATGGGCCAGACCCGCCGCCGGTCGTTTGTCATGGATTCCTCCCCGAATCTCAAACGGACCCTAGCAAGTGGGCGTCAAGCTCGTGTTGGAAGAGAGGCCCTGGTCAGACGAGACCGGATCGGGTGATCGCCAAGTCCTGAAGCGTCAGATGAGCGTCGACACCGGTTGTCTGAGGCACTCGCTGCCAACTGCCATCAGGTTTCAGCTCCCACGAAAGTGCATCGTCCGCGAGCAGGACATCGAAGATCTCATCCAGCCGGAACTGCAGGTCCGGGTCGAGAACCGGTGCGAGGGCCTCAACTCTGCGGTCGAGGTTGCGTGGCATGAGGTCTGCGGAGCCCAGGTAGTAATGGCGCTCATTGCCACGGGCGCCGAACCGGAACAGCCGCGAATGCTCGAGGTAACGACCGACGATCGAACGGACGCGAATGTTCTCGGATAGACCAGGGACTCCCGGGCGCAGACAGCAGATTCCCCTGATGATGAGATCGACCTGTGTCCCCCTTTGCGAAGCGTCATACAGCGCCTCGATGATCCCGGCGTCGACGAGCGCGTTCATCTTCAGGGAGATGAGACCGTCGCTGCGCTCGGCCTCGGCTTCGATCAACTCCATGATCCGATTACGCACGCCGTTGGGAGACACGGCGAGCCGGCGGTACTGAGTCTGTCGGCTGTACCCCGTTAGATAGTTGAAGAGATCGGATAGATCCGACCCGATGGCGGGGTCGGCGGTGAAGACGCCCACATCTTCGTATATGCGGGCGGTCGTCTCGTTGTAGTTCCCGGTTCCGATGTGCGCATAGCGGACGACGCGGTCGCCCTCTCGCCTGACAACCAGGGCGAGTTTCGTGTGGGTCTTCAGCCCAACCACTCCATACATGACGTGGACACCGGCGTCCTCGAGACGCTGCGCCCATTCGATGTTCCGCTCCTCGTCGAATCTCGCCTTGAGCTCGACGAGCACGACGACCTGTTTGCCTTCCTCTGCGGCCTCGATCAGAGACCTCATTATCTGACTGTCCTTCGACGTGCGATACAAGGTCACCTTGATGGCCAGAACCCCAGGGTCGATGGCCGCCTGCTTTATGAATGCTTCCACAGAAGTCGTGAAGGAGTCGTAAGGGTGATGCACCAGCACGTCGCCCTGTTGGATCGTGGCGAAGATGTCGTTGCGCTCCGACGCGGTGCTGCTCAACCGGGGTGGCGTCACCCACGAGAAGCTCTCGAACTTGAAGTCTGGGCGCTCCAGGTCGTACACGGCCCAGAGCCCGGACAAGTCGAGCGGCCCCTCGACGTAGTAGACGTCTTCCCGCGTGCCCCCCATCTCCCTCAACAGGAGGTCGAGCACCTCGTCAGGGATGCCCGGGTGGACCTCGAGCCTGACGACACTGCCGAACCGGCGTTGGGTGAGCTCGGACTCGATGGCCAACAAGAGATCGCCTCCCTCGTCCTCCTCGATCTCGAGATCAGCGTTACGCGTCACCCGGAACACATGGTGCTCCACGACTTCCATCCCGGGAAAGAGTGAGTCGAGGTGGGCCGCGATGACCTGCTCGAGCGGCACGAACCTCTCTCCGTCAGGAAGCACGACGAATCGGGGGAGAATCGGTGGGACCTTGACCCGAGCAAACCTGGTCACGCCCGTCTCGGGGTTTCTCACGAAGACGGCGAGGTTCATCGAGAGATTGGATATGTATGGGAAAGGATGGGCTGGGTCTACCGCCAACGGAGTGACAACCGGGAAGACGATGTCCCGGAACTGGTTGTCGAGGAACTCCTTCGCCTCCTCGTCCAAGGTGGAGTAGTCGCTGAAGACAATCGCCCCTGCAGCGAGGGCCGGTGCGATCTCGGAGAGAAACAGCTTGGAGATCTCCGAGTATTGCTGCTCGACGACCTCCTTGATAGCCGCGAGCTGCTGAATGGGAGTCATCCCGTCGGGGGTCCCAGCGCTCACGCCGTGAGCCAGCTGCTCCTTCAACCCCGCTACGCGAACCTGGAAGAACTCATCGAGGTTCGTTGTCCAGATTGCGAGGAACTTGGCCCTCTCGAGAAGAGGAAAGTCGGCCCTCTTGACGAGGCTCAGCACACGGCTGTTGAACTCGAGCCACGACAGCTCTCGATTCAGATAGTGGTCGGGGTCGAACTGGAGCATCGGGGAGTCGCTCAGTTGTCGCCGGAGTCGGTGTCGATTCGGAGTCCGCCCAGGAGAAAAGACAGTAGGTCGGCGACAATGCCCTCGAGCCGGGCTGCCGGGTCATCGGAGCCGATGACGGTCTTCGCGGCAGACATGATCGCGTCCTGGATCAAGCGCCCCGCCAACTCCGGGTCGAGCTTGCGGAAGACCCCCTCTTTGACTCCCGTCACATAGACATTGGCCATCTCCCTGGACAGGCTGGCGTGCGCAACCATGATCCGATCTTGTGCCGCCTGGCTCAGCCGGGGAACCTCTCGGTGGAGGATCAAGCCAAGCACTGGGTTGTCGACGACAAACTCGACAGTGGCAGCCACGAGGCCGGCCAACCGGTCTTCGCTCAGGCCCGCGCTCACGCCTGTGATGAGATCGGTGAGGACTTCGGGGAGCTCCTCTTCGACGAGGGATGCAATCACGTCGTCACGATCGGTGAAGTACTCGTAAAAAGTGGTCCGCCCGATGCCGGCGGCGGCAGCCAGCTCGGCCAGAGACACTTCGGCCGTGCCGACTTCCCCGATCAGATCCTTGGCGGCCTCGAGGATGGCGCGCCTAGTCAGCTCCTTGTGCTCGTCGATGGATGCGGCGCGAATTCGTGGCATTGACCCTCCCAGGCTATTACCAGATGCCGCCAACGACCAGCAGAATGCCGACGAGAGGACTCCGACATCGCGTAGGTTGTCTAGGACGCCAACCGAATGAGGAAGAAGTGCCACGCGCGAAACCGCTGACATCGATGTTCCTGGGCCTCATCTTCGGAGTCGCCCTGGCCGTGATCCTGCAACAAGCAGGCGTGTGGCCGCTCGACAAACTCACGGTCTTTCTACTTCCGGGAATCATCGCCCTCATCTTCGTCCTGATCCAGAGAATCGGACGCGCCGCTTCGACGACCGCGCTGGTCATAGCCCTGGTGCTGCTCATCGCACCCATCGCCTACGGGCTCACCGGTCTTGGCGAGTTGAACGAGTCGGGCGAGCTCAACGGAGGATGCACCGTAGAGGCAGCATCCGATATCGACACCACGATCGTCACCGACACCTCCCGTTCGGAGCCGTTCGACGTCGAACCGGATGGAGGCCTGACCTGGTTCGCCACCTCCCCTGGGCCGATCCTCGACCACGAGTGGGAGATCTGGGTCGTCATCGGGGGCTTCGAGTACGTGGTCGCCGACAACGGTGAGGAGCGAGAGCCCAACACCGACATGGACATGGACAACATCGGCGACGAGCCGAGCCTACGCGGCTACGTCGAAGATCTCGGTTTCCGCTCAGGCGAGCAGATCCAGGGAGTGTTTGAGGTCGGCGGATTCATCGACGGTGACGGGGGCGCCTGCGACGGCTTCGGATTCGTGAGAGTGAGTGGCGACTTCCTCGGAACGATCATCTACTGGATCGCCTTCATCATCGCACTGCTTGCGCTCATCATCTATCTGATCCTGGTGTTCGTCGGCCGAAACGCCGCCGATGCCGAGGATGTGGACTATGCGAAGGCAGCCTTGGCTGGTACCGCCGTGACCGGACTCCCTGGAGCGGCCGAAGACGACGAAGACGCTCCCCGGCCGGGAGAGCGGCCCGATTCACGTGGGGACGACGGGGGCTCGAGCGACTTCTGACGAGGCTCGTCACTCGAAGGGCGAGAGCGGGGCGGATACCCGCCATCGTCACCTTCCCGACATTCTTCAAGCGACGCGATGGTGGCAAATGAGCCTTGTTGCACCGGCGAAGGGCTCTCGTGCAGCCAAAAAGGCCCGTGTTTACGGAAATTTCTCTTGGCAAAGCCTCAGCGAGCCACCACACTTGGCTGGTGACCCAAGCTCTTAGTGACCTGATACAAGATGTCCGGATCGACTGGAAAAGCCAGGCCGCATGCCGCGGTTACCCGGACGAGCTCTTCTTCCCGGTGGGCGACACCGACGAGGAGCAGATAGCGACGGCTCTGGCGGTTTGCGACAGCTGCAAGGTGCGGGAGGAGTGCCTGAGCTACGCGCTCGAGTCGAATCAACGAGCCGGCATCTGGGGCGGGACGACCGAGAAGGAGCGACGTTCGCTCCGGCGTCGTTGGCTGGCCGAGAGGAAACGCTCCGCCTGATTCGGAATCGCAGGCCTCCGCAATAGAATCTGCGAGCGCAATCGAGGACTGCTGAATGAGCAAACAGGCCGATTACGTTCTCCGCACGGTCGAGGAACGAGGAATCCGGTTCATCCGGCTCTGGTTCACCGACGTCCAGGGCCTTCTCAAGTCGGTATCCATCAGCCCCGCCGAGCTCGAGGTCGCTTTCGATGAGGGTATGACATTCGATGGCTCCTCGATCGACGGCTACGCCCGCGTCCAGGAAGCCGACATGCTGGCCAAGCCTGACCCTTCGACCTTTACTGTCCTCCCTTGGCGGGAAGAGAACCAGGTCGCACGTATGTTCTGCGACATCTACACCCCAGAGGGCGAGCCGTTCCTCGGGGACCCGCGAACTGTGCTCAAGCGGAACCTGGAACGCGCATCAGAGATGGGATACAACTTCTACGTCGCGCCGGAGCTCGAGTTCTTCTATTTCAAGGACTCCGGACCGGTTCCCGAGGTGCTGGACCGCGGTGGGTATTTCGACCTGACGCCACTGGATGTCGCCCAGAACTATCGACGTGACACCATCAATGCCCTGGAGCGGATGGGCATCCCCATCGAGCATTCCCACCATGAGGTGGCGCCGAGCCAGCATGAGATCATCGCGCGTTACACCGACGCTCTCACCATGGCGGACAACATCATGACGTCGCGACTGACCGTCAAGGAAGTTGCCCTGCAGCATGGGATCTATGCGACCTTCATGCCAAAGCCCCTCGAGAACCATGACGGTTCAGGTCTCCATCTGCATCTCTCCCTGTTCGAGGACGATGTCAACGCGTTCCACGAGCCGGGGACACAGGGAGGGCTGTCGAAGGTTGCAGAGGCCTTCATCGCGGGCCTGCTCGAACACGCCCAGGCGATCACTGCGATCACGAATCAGTGGGTCAACTCGTACAAGAGGCTCGTATCCGGCTACGACGCTCCGATTTATGTGTCATGGGCGCGCAACAACCAATCGGCGCTCGTGCGCGTTCCTTCGGTGAAGAAGGGCAAGCCATCGAGCGTGCGTGTGGAGTACCGGGCCGCCGATGCCGCCTGCAACCCATATCTGGCCTTGTCCGTGATGCTCGCTGCGGGTCTCGCCGGAGTGCGCGAGGGCTACGAGCTCCCTCCCGAGGTCGTCGCCGACGTCGACAGGCTCACTCCGTCCGAGCGAGCTGCGATCGGGGTCAGACGACTCCCCGACACGCTGGCCGAGGCTCTCGACAAGATGGAGGAGTCCGAGCTCGTTGCCGAAGCTCTCGGAGAGCACGTGTTCGGTTGGTTCCTTCGCAACAAGAGAGACGAGTGGGACCGCTATCAGAAGCACGTATCTCGCTACGAGCTAGAGACCTACCTGCCGATTCTGTGATCGTCGCCGTCTTCCCTCCGGAGCCCTCGGACTCACTCACCGACAGCCTTGGATTCGTCACCAGCCAGATCGAGCATCCCAAGACCCTCGACGCCTCGGAACCTGCTCTCCACGACGCCGACCTGGTCGTCGTAGAGCTTGGAGATCAGCCGATGCGACGACTGCGAGAGGCAGGACGGATCAGTGAGGATCTCGGGATACCGATTTTTCTCGTCGTCGAGCCAGACCAGCTGGCGCTCATCGACACAGATTCCCGGTTCGTGGACTTTCAGATGGCACCCGTCGACCCTGCGGAGCTGAGGCTGCGCCTCCAGCGAGTTACGACCGAGCATGGTGAGGACGAGGTGATTCACTTCAAAGACCTGATCCTCAACACCTTGACCTATCAGGCCGAGTTGGGCGGCACCCCCGTCGACCTCACCTACATGGAGTACGAGCTGCTCCGCTTTCTCGTCGAAAACCCGACGCGGGTCTGGTCGAGAGAGCAGCTCCTGTCTCGGGTGTGGGGATACGAGTACTACGGCGGGGCGCGGACCGTCGACGTCCACATCCGGCGACTTCGCTCCAAGCTCGGAGAAGAGCGCTCCTCATGGATAACCACGGTGCGCTCCGTCGGATACCGGTTCGGCTGAGCAGCCGCTCCGGGCATACACTCGGACCATGGGCTTTCGCACCAAGCAAGTACACGCCGGCGTCGATCCTGACCCGACCACCGGAGCCATCCTCACCGCAATCCACCAATCGACCACGTTCGTCCAGGATTCGGTCGACGAGTACATGTCGAAGGGGTATTCCTATGCCCGGGCCGGGAACCCGACCGTCCGCGCTTTCGAGGAGAAGATCACCGCCCTGGAGGGCGGGCTCGATGCCACCGCCTACGGATCCGGGATGGCGGCGACCGTTTCGGTGTTCCTCGGGCTGCTCGAAGCCGGCGACCACATCGTCATCGGCGATGTCGTCTATGGCGGTACCTACCGGTTCGCCGACCAGTTTCTCCGCAAGTTCGGCGTGGAGGTCAGCTTTGTCGACGCCGTAGACCTCGACGCACTCAGGGGATCGCTGAAAGCGAACACCAAGATGATCTTCACCGAGACTCCTGCGAATCCCACCCTCAAGCTCACCGACCTCGAGGCAGTTTCGGCCATCTCCGTCGAAGCCGGTGTGCTTCACGTCACGGACAACACGTTCCTCACGCCCTACTACCAGCGGCCATTCGAGCTCGGTGCCGACATCATCATTCACTCCACCACCAAGTTCCTCGATGGGCACAACGCCACGCTGGGCGGTGCGGTAGTGGTCAACGACGCCGAGCTCCAGGAGAAGATCGCGTTCGCCCGCATTGCCTCCGGCCTCGTGATGTCTCCGATGGTCGCGTGGCTCACCCTGCAGGGCGTCAAGACACTGAGCGAGCGCATGGACCGCCAGTCGGCCAACGCCTTGGAGATAGCGACCTGGTTGGAAGGCCTGGAAGCCGTGGACTATGTCAACTACCCGGGCCTCGAGTCCCACCCACAACACGACCTTGCGAAGCGCCAGGCATCGGGCTTCGGTGCCATGGTCTGCTTCGAAGTCAAAGGCGGCGTCGACGCCGGGAAGAAGCTGATGGACAACGTCGAGCTGTGGTCGCTCGCCGAGAATCTTGGATCGGTCGAGTCGCTGATCACCCATCCGGTGACCATGACACACGCAGCTATCCCCCGCGAGGAGCGCATCGCCTCGGGGATTACCGATGGTCTGGTTCGCCTTTCGGTCGGTCTCGAAGACACGGAAGATCTCATCGCAGCCCTGGAGAAGGCGCTGCAGAGCATCTAGCCCTCAGCCACCCCCAATCGTTCACTCCCGGCATAGAGGGTGAAGCCCCCTTTCCTGAGAAAGCCGACGACAGTCATCCCGAGCTCCTCGGCGAGGTCGACTGCGAGGCTCGAAGCCGCCGAGATCCCACACACGAGGGATATCCCTGCGACGGCCGCCTTCTGGGTGATCTCGAAGGAAACTCTCCCCGATACCAGCAATCCAAGTGAAGGGAGGGGCCAATCTCGTCCTGCGAGATGGCCGATGAGCTTGTCGGTGGCGTTGTGCCGGCCGATGTCTTCTCGAACGGCGAGGACCTCACCCGTGGCATCGAAGGCGGCTGCGGCGTGCAGCCCCCCGGTCGACGAAAACGCGTCCTGGAGCTCCAGCAGCTTCTCAGGAAGGGACAGGAGTACAGCTCGATCGACGACCGGGCCGGCTGGCGGAAGAGCACCGGCGACCCTTATGGCGTCGATCGATGCCTTGCCGCACACTCCACACGATGAGGTGGAGTAGAAGTTCCTCTGGAAGAGAGATGGATCGACGGAGACCCCTTCGGCGAGCTCGATGTTCAGTCTCCCCTCCCCCAATTCGGTCACGGCACTGACATCCCCCGGCCGATCGATGATGCCTTCCGTCAAGGCAAAACCGAGCGCCAGGTCGGTGTCGTTCCCAGGAGATCGCATCACCACAGCGAGGGATGTTCCGTCGAGCCGAATCTCCAATGGCTCCTCAACGACGAGGCTGTCGACCAGCTCTTCGACGCCTTCCCGATATCGCATCACGGGGCGACCGGTGATCGCCTCAGTCATTGCGACCACTCTGGACGTAGGTCCATCCGAAACGGCCCTTGATGCACAGGTTGCCCAGAGTCACGTCGTGATCGTGTGGTGAATCGACTTTGACGATTCGCCCGTCCTGTGTGTGAACGTCGAGGTTGCAGCCGACACCACAGTAAGAGCACACGGTTCGGGTGACCTCCTGGGCCGACTCGTCCCAGCTGCCCTCTTCCCTCATGTCGAACTCGACCTTCCCCGTCAAAGCGCCGGTCGGGCAGACGGTGATGCAATTTCCGCAATAGACGCACGCCGAGTCGGGCAACGCAACGTCGAACTCAGTCGAGATGCGGGCATCGAAGCCCCTTCCGGCGACGGCGATGGCGAATGTGTTCTGGTGCTCGATCCCACAGGCGTCCACGCAGCGATAGCAGAGGATGCATCTGCTGTAGTCGCGCACGTAGAGATCGTCCTCGATCTTCACCGGCTCGTGTACCGATGCAGCGTTGTCGATCGGCACGGTGTCGTGGTGACCCGGGCGTGGCGAGTGCCTCGTCTTTGGCCCTTCCGGTGGGCCAAACCGGGCGGTGTCGGCGCCGGCCTTCTCGAGCCAGGTGAGAATCGAGGCGTTGGAGCGATCGAGCTCTGTCGCCGACCCGAGGAGCTCGAGAATGACTTTCCGGCTCATCTGCACGCGGTCGGAGTCGGTGTTGATCTCCATACCCTCTTCGGCAGGACGCGAGCACGAGGGCACGAGCGCCCTGGAGCCCTCGACCTCCACGACGCAGACGCGGCAGGTATTGGCCGGCGTCATCGTCGGTCCGTGGCAAATCGTCGGGATCTCGACACCGCCGGCCCGGCAGGCATCGAGGATGCTCGACCCGGCGTCGACCCTCACCGGGCGCCCGTTCACGTTCACCTCCACGTTCACGATGGAGCTCCAGGGAGACCGAGACGGATGGCGGACTGTATGGCGGAAGCAGCCGTTTGGCCGAGCCCACAGATCGATGAGTCTGTCATGGCCGTGGCCAGGTCATCGAGACGACGTCTCTCGTCGGCTTCTGTGCCCAGCGGGCTGCGAGCGTCCAGACGTGCCAGGGCCTCTTCCTGACGCACCGTGCCAATGCGACAGGGAACGCATTGCCCGCATGACTCATCCCGGAAGAAGCGGGCTATGCGACGTAAGACCGGGGAGAAATCGGTGGCGCTGCTGAAGACGACGACGGCACCGGAGCCGAGGGTGGTTCCGGCCGCCCGGGCTCCTTCGAAGCTGAGAGGCATGCCGAACTGATCTTCGTCCACGAAGCTCCCGGCTGCCCCGCCCATGAGCACAGCCATCGGCTCAATGGCACCGGATAGCTTCAGCAACTCGTCGAGCTCCGTGCCAAGGGGGACTTCGTAGACACCCGGCCGCTCAACATCACCCGATACGCAAAAGAGCTTGGGGCCCGTCGATTCCTGGGTCCCGATCGCCGAGAAGGCCTCTCCCCCGAGCTCGAGCACAGCTAGAGCGGCGAGCAGCGTTTCGATGTTGTTGACTCCGGTTGGCATGCCAAAGACTCCCCGCTCGGTCGGGAATGGCGGCTTCTGTCTCGGCTCGCCGCGATGACCCTCGATCGAGGCAAAGAGTGCGGTCTCTTCACCACATATGTAGGCACCTGCTCCCCGCCGCAACTCGAGGTCGAAGCCGAACCCTGCGCCGGCAACGTTGTCGCCGAGCAACCCGGCCCTTTTCGCCTGTGCTATGGCCGCAAGGATCCGTCTCTCTGCCAGCGGATACTCGCCGCGCAGGTAGACGAAGCCTTTCTCCGCCCCGGTGGCGTACGCATAGACCGTCATCGCCTCGACCAGAGCGAAGGGGTCGCCCTCCATCAGGACTCTGTCCTTGAACGTTCCAGGCTCGGACTCGTCGCCATTGGCGATCACGAACTTGCCACCACCCGCAGCCTGACGTAGGCCGCGCCACTTCGCTCCGATCGGAAACGCGGCCCCTCCCCGACCCCTCAGCCGCGAGGACTCGAGATGTCCGATCACTTCATCGGGACCCATCTCGATCGCGCTGCGGAGCACGTCGTATCCTCCAGAGCCCGTGTAGTCCTCCAAGCTGGTTGGGTCGACGACACCGACTCTCCTCAGAAGGCGAAGCTCTGTGCGAGCCTGATGGATCACCGGTGGTGGCTGATCGGATGCCGGATCTGCTCCAAGCGCACTCCCGTCTGCGGGCGCCACCGAGACATAACCGTCACCGGGCTGATGGACGAGGGCTGCCGGCGCCCGATCGCACTGACCGAGGCATGGGCTCGGCTCCCATCGCACTCCGGCTTCGTCCAGAGCAGATGCAATCTCGCCGGCGCCTCGGCCGGAGCAGACGAAGTCGTCACACAGATGGACGACTCGACCTCCTGATCGACCGGTCCGGAACAAGGCATAGAAGGTGGCGACGCCATAGGCCTCGGCGGGCGGGATCATCAGACGCTCCGACACGTATCCCAGAGCACCTTTGCTGATGGATCCCACAGCGTCCTGGACAGCGTGCAGAGCGGGAAGTAGCAGGTGGCGCTGCTCACGGGCGGCATGGCCTCCGTAGGCGACACGTCCATCGAGCGGCTCGTAATCCCCTCCCCTCCAAGCCGACTCCGGTGGACCGAGCAGGGCGTCGACAGCGACTTTCTCTTCCTCGGTTGGCTTGTCGAGGAGCAAGCGGATGTCCATGTCAGCCGATCGCCTCGATCCTTATCGCCGTGGCCTTGAACTCTGCCGTGCCCGACTTGGGATCCCAGGCGTCCACGGTCAGAGCGTTGACATCGGTGTCGTCCGGAAAGTGGACTGCCATGAACGCGAGACCGGGTCGTAGCGAGCGGTCCGTGCGAACCGGAGCTTCGATGCTCCCCCGTCGTGATGTCACCCTCACTGTTTGGCCATCCTGCAGTCCATGACTTGCCGCATCCTCCGGCGATAGATCGAGAACCCCGTGGATCCGGCGCGGAGACTCGTAGCGCCCACTCTGGACGCCGGTGTTGTACGAATCCAGCCTTCGGCCGGTGGTGAGTCGTATCGGGTATTCGATTGTCAGTGTGTCGACGGGCGCCGCCCATTCCACCGCGTGAAATGGAGCCGGCGGCCCGACAATCGGCCGCTCCCACAGCCTCCCATGAAGGAACAACTCCCCGGGGTGCTGGTCATCGGGGCACGGCCACTGGATCCCACCCAGCTCTTGGAGACGGGAGTACGACATCCCCCGATGAAGCGGCGAGAGCATCCGCATCTCATCCCAGGCCTCCTCGGGGCTGGGGGTGGGCCAGTCGACTCCCATCGCTCGCGCCACCCTGCTGAGAAGCGCAATGTCGTCTTCGGCATCGCCCGGCGGGTCGATCGCCCTTCGCACTCTCTGCACCCTTCGCTCGCTCGAAGTGAACGTCCCATCGCTCTCTCCCCATCCAGCAGCCGGGAGCACGACATCGGCAAGCTCGGCGGTTGCGGTAGGAAAGATGTCCTGGACGACCAGAAAATCGAGGTTCTCGAGACGGCGCCTCATCGTCGCGCTTTCGGCCTCCGATTGGAGCGGGTTCTCGCCGATGATGTAGAGAGCGCGGATCTCCCCTTCGTCCATTGCCTCGTGCATCTGGCTTATGTGCTTGCCGGCCCTCGGCGGTATCTGCGATCCCCACGCTGCTTCGAAATTGGCCCGGCTCTCCTCATCCTCGACGTCCTGAAAGCCAGGCAGCTTGTTGGGAAGGGCGCCCATGTCTCCCCCGCCCTGGACGTTGTTCTGGCCACGGACAGGGACAAGGCCCGACCCATAGCGTCCGACATGCCCTGTGAGCAGGGCGAGGTTGATGAGGGCAAGAACGTTGTCGGTCGCGTTGTGATGCTCTGTGATGCCAAGTGTCCAGCAGATCTGAGCCGTGTCGGCATTCCCGTAGGCGATGGCCAGGTCTCGAATGGCAGCAGCAGGGACCCCTGTTATCTCCTCCGCTCGATCGACTGTGTAGCTGTCGAGCGAGGCTGCGTACTCGTCGAAGCCGGTCGTGGCGTTCTCTATGAAGTCCCTATTCTCGAGCCCCCTGTCGATGATCTCGCGTGCGACCGCGTTGGCCAGGGCAATGTCCGAGCCGACATCGATGCCAAGCCAGACGTCGGCCCACTGGGCCGAGCTGGTCCGCCTGGGATCGACCGCATACATATGCGCCCCGCGGTGAAGGCCCTTGAGGACGTGATGGAAGAAGATGGGGTGCGCTTCACGCGCGTTCGATCCCCACATGACGATGAGATCGGTGGACTCGATCTCCTGGTACGAGCTGGTGCCACCGCCCGCTCCGAACACAGCCGCCAGACCGGCGACGGATGGAGCGTGTCAGGTGCGATTGCAGCTGTCGATGTTGTTGCTGCCCATCACGACACGAGAGAACTTCTGAGCGATGTAATTCATCTCGTTGGTCGCCTTGGAACAACTGAACATCCCGAAGGCATCGCCTTTGTGCCGGCTCAGTCCGTCGGCCACACGGGCAATGGCTTCGTCGAGCGACGCCGGCCGCAATCCATCGTTGTCCCGGACCATCGCCTGATCGAGTCGGGAATAGCTGCGCTTCATCATCACCTCCTCTCGCGCCAGAGGTCTTGAGCGTACAAGCGCTCCGATCAGGCCTGCGACACCCCGACACCAGAGTCCGGCCCGGGGTCGCCTCCAGTCACCGCGACGGATGCCCGTGCCCTTCGAGAACTGAACCTTCCGGCTCTGCCTGAGGACCGCCACCTCCTCAAGGTCCCTAGTCTTCGGGGTCGAGGGTATGGATGCGAACCTCCTCCCGAAGTCTTCGAGCTCTAACGGGCGCCGGAATTGGCGTCGTTGCGCTGTTCGCACTTCTCGCGGTCACCGGCCCCAATCCCGAGACGGAGATGAGCTACACGATCCACAGGATGGGAGGACCTTGCCTCCAATTGGAGAAGTGGGGTCTGTTCGGATGGGATGTCATCGGACAGACATCACGGCTGACGCAGGTGACAGAAGGCGACTGGCAACGACCCGGCGTTGAATCCGATTGCCAGGACATCGACGATCGATTGATCCTCGTGAGGCTCCCGCCGGATGCCACACCTGGCTCCTATCGGATTTGTGGTCTCGCTGACGATTTGCCTTGCATGACCGTGCGGGCGGTCCCCTTCGAGGGAACCGGGCCCGGCCCCTGACAGACACGATCGCGTCGTGACCGGCGCATCGCAGGCTTGACTCCCACCAGCCGCGATCGCCGCGGCAAAGCAGAAGGGCTCCTCAAGCCAGCTACGAGCAGGAGTAAGTTCAGGTGGTCTCCGACAAAAGGAGAGAGACATGGGAGATCATCCCAACGTACAGGCCATGCGTGAGCTGCTTGATGCCTTCAATGCCGGCGACGAGGAACAGATCCGCGCCCACATGGCCGAAGATGTGAAATGGCACATGATCGGCGGTGACACCGTCGTCGGCGTGGACGCCTTGGCCCAAGCCATGGGTACCGGGGGCGACGCCGACTTCTCGATCGAAGCCGAAGTGCACGACGTTGTCGGCAACGACACTCACGTCATCGCCCTCGTGAATGCAAAGGCGACAGCAGGAGGCCAGACCTTTGAATACCGGACGGCCGAGATCGCTCACATGAAAGACGGGAGAATCACGGAACGATGGGCGTTCTCTGACGACACCGGCGCCATCAACGACTTCTTTGCCCAGCTCGGCTGAGGATGACGGCTGAACAACTCGAGCGGCTGGCCCTGCCTCTACCGGAGGCTCGGCGCTGTTGCTCGTCATCCTGGAACTCGACTCGCACATGGCGCCATCGGTAGGTCAGACCGCTGAGAGGTCGAGATCGGTCACCGAACGTGACATCGAGTTGTTCAGCGAGATCAGCGGCGACTTCAACCCGATCCACTACGACGCCGAGATGGCGGCGCAAACCAGGTTCGGGGAGGTGGTGGTTCAAGGGGGTGTTATCACCGCCATACTCAATGCCGTCGTCGCAGAGGACCTCCCCGGGCCCGGATCGGTGTTCCTCCAGACCAACTACCGATTCCTTGCGCCGGTCCGTCCCGGTGACACCATCACCGGTCGAGTCGAAGTGACGAAAGTGCGCACGGACAAGCCGATAACCGAGCTGAAGACGACCGTATCGAGGGATGACGGGATCATCGTCCTCGAGGGTGAAGCTGTCTGCTACACGATGGATCTCAAGGGGCGTCAGCATGCCAGCGGGTAGCTTGGGATTCTGATCTGAAGGAGGTTCAGTAGATGCCGTCAGTTGAGGAGTGGGTCGAAGGGTACCGGTCGGCCTGGGAGACGAGAGACGCCGAAGCTGCCGCCAGTCTCTTCACCGAGGACGCGAGCTACCGCTCGAATATCTTCGAGGAGGCCCACCTCGGACGCGACGGAGTGAGGAACTACTGGGCAGGCGTCACGAGCGGGCAATCGGACGTCGCGGTCAAAATGGGCAGACCGATATCCGAGGGCGACCGGACAATGGTCGAGTGGTGGACAACGATGAACGTCGAAGGCTCACCAACGACGCTCACGGGCTGCCTCATCCTCCAATTCGACGAGAGCGGTTTGTGCAGTGATCTCCGTGAGTACTGGCACGTCGGTGAGGGATCACTGATGCCCCCGCCCGGATGGGGTGAGTGACCTAACCGAACTCAATACCCTGCGCCAAAGGCAGGTCGTCACCCCAGTTGATCGTCGTGGTTTGTCGCCGCATGTAGGCCTTCCAGGCATCCGAGCCCGCTTCACGGCCTCCTCCGGTCTCCTTCTCGCCCCCGAAGGCACCACCGATCTCTGCGCCCGAAGTCCCGATGTTCACATTGGCTATCCCGCAGTCTGATCCGGTGTGGCTGAGGAACCTCTCGGCGTTCTTGAGCGACTCGGTGAAGATCGCCGACGACAGGCCCTGTGTCACCCCGTTCTGGATCTCAATGGCCTCGTCGAGGCTGTCGAACTCGATGACCCAGAGGATCGGGGCGAACGTCTCTTGCTGGGTGATGGAGGCTTCCTTAGACACGAGCGCAATGGTCGGCTCGACGAAGTAGCCAGGGCGATCGATGCGCTCCCCGCCGGTGACGATGTTCGCACCCTGCTCTCTTGCGATGTCCAGAGCGTTCATCATCTGCTCGATGGCACCCTCGCCGGCCACCGGGCCCATCACGGTTCCGTCTTCCAGCGGATCACCGATATTGACCTGCTTGTAGGCCTCTACCAGACGACTGACGAGTTTGTCGGCGACGGCCGTGTGGACGAGCAGACGCCGGAGTGTCGTGCAGCGCTGCCCGGCGGTTCCAACCGCTGAGAAAAGCACTGCTCTCACGGCCAAGTCGAGATCGGCGTCATCCATCACGATCACCGCGTTGTTGCCGCCCAGCTCGAGGATGGTACGGCCCATACGCTGGGCGACCGCCGGCCCGACGATCCTCCCCATGTTGCACGACCCGGTGGCCGAGATGAGCGGCAGCCGGGTGTCAGAGTTCATCGCGTTCCCGACGGTCTTCCCGTCGCCGACGGCCAGGTTGAACACCCCTTCGAAACCCGAGCCCTCCATGACTTCGTTGGCGATCTTCGTTACGGCAATCGCGGTCAAAGGTGTGCGCTCGGAGGGCTTCCAGACCAGCGTGTCTCCACAGACCGCGGCAATGGCCGAGTTCCAGGACCACACAGCGACAGGAAAGTTGAAGGCGGAGATGACCCCGACGGGTCCCAGCGGATGCCAGTGCTCGTACATCCTGTGGCTGGGGCGCTCGGTTGCCATGGTCTTGCCGTACAGCTGCCGGCTGAGACCGACCGCGAAGTCGCAGATGTCGATCATCTCTTGAACCTCGCCGATCCCTTCAGGGAGGATCTTTCCCATTTCCAGGGTGACGAGAGCACCGAGTTCCTCTACCTTCTCCCGGAGGGCAAGGCCGAGACGCCGCACATACTCGCCGCGCTTCGGAGCCGGGAGCTCTCTCCACCTCTCGAAGGTCTCAACCGAGTTCGCAACGACTTTGTCGTAATCCTCGACCGACGCCATGCCGACCGTGGCCAGCACTTCCCCGTTGGACGGATTGACCACGTCGACCGTCTCCCCGGTGGCATCGAGCCACTCGCCTGCGAACACTCCGGAGTTGTGCTCCGCCAGGCCAAGACTCTCGAAGATCTGTTCTTTGCTCATCGTCATCGTGCTGCAACCACCTCTATCTCGACCAGGAAGCCACCCGGAAGGGCGCCTGCCTGGAAAGTCGAACGTGCCGGAGGATCATTCTCGAAATAGCCTCCATAGACCTCATTTACGACGGGGAAGTCGTCGATGCTGGAAAGGAAGATCGACGTCTTGACGATGTCGTCATAGGAGAGCCCGAGGTCGGAAAGGACGACGCCGATATTGTCCATCACGCGGTGTGCTTGAGCTCTTACGTCGTCGGGAGCTCTCTCACCTGTCTCTGGGTCGATCCCGACTTGGCCGGAAAGGAAAACGAAGCCGTTCGCCTCCGCCGCCACGGAGTATGGGGCCAGGGGCTTCGGTGCCGAAGGCGTGTCAGGAATCGATTTGGGCACGGATTCTCCTCTTGGCGAGAGTCGCAGTCCCCGAATTGTAACGACGCCCGTCAGGGCCAATAGGGGCGCGCTGAAGAAGGTCGAGGCGAATGTTGTCGCGATCTAGGAGAAGGAGTTCCCGCAACCGCAGGAGCGGGTGACGTTCGGGTTCTCAATTGCGAACCCGGCCCCCATGAGCCCGTCCTTGTAGTCGAGGGTCGACCCCTTGACCATCTCGGCACTCTGCGGGTCGACGACCACCTTGATGTCGCCGAACTCTTCGACGTGATCGTCATCATCGATCTCGCTGTCGAAGAACATCTCGTACGAGAACCCAGAACAGCCACCGGGACGCACGGCCATTCTCAAGGCGAGACCTGGGTCACCCTCGGCGGTGATCAGCTCACCGATCTTGGTCGCGGCGTTGTCTGTGACAGTGACAACCTTCTCTGGCTTGTTCGACTTGATGCTTAGAACTTGAGTCATATTCCTGGTCCCATCTTACCCGCTGCTCACTGTATCCAACCCTGTAGGTAGGGACAACCTTCCAATTACCCTGGTAATCGTGGTCACCAAAGACGAAGTTCTCAAGGCACTCGAAGGAGTGCGCGACCCGGAGCTCGGCGGAAATGTCGTCGAGCTGGGGATGATCAGCCATGTCAAGATTCAGGAGAATGACGTGGAGATCGGGTTGGCGCTGACCATCGCCGAGTGCCCGCTTCGCAGCCAGATCGAGAACGACACCGCTCGCAGGGTGGCGAGCCTCCCGGGTGTGGAGGACGTCGAGGTCAGAACCACTGCAATGACAAAGAAACAGCGTGCGAGGCTCATGTCCACTGCGCGACGGAATGCCCGCGAGAACGCCGAGCCGACACAAATCATGCCCACCACACGTGTTATCGCAGTCGGATCCGGCAAGGGAGGCGTGGGCAAGTCGTCCATCTCCACGAACATCGCTGTGTCGTTGGCCAAGGAAGGGTTTCGCGTCGGCTTACTCGACGCCGACATATGGGGATTCTCCATCCCCCGCATGCTTGGGGTCGAAGACCGTCTTCACGCCAACGAGAGCACCAAGCTGATCCAGCCGGCTGTCGCCCACGGTGTCAAGGTCGTCTCGACGGGTTTGATAATCGAAACCGAGGAGACGGCGCTCATGTGGCGTGGGCTCATGCTCTCCAAGGCTCTCGAGCAGTTTCTCCACCAGGTCGAGTGGGGCGAGCTCGATTACCTGATCATCGACCTTCCACCGGGCACTGGTGACGTGCAGATGGCGTTGAGCCGCATGCTCCCACAGGCAGAGATGGCCGTCGTCACGACGCCACAACTCGCTGCTCAAAAAGTGGCGATCCGGGTCGCGGACATGGCGAGACGCTCACATATGCCAATCGTGGGCGTGATAGAGAACATGTCAGGTTTCGACTGCAGCTGCGGCGAGCACCACGCTCTGTTCGGAGAAGGTGGCGGAGAGAACCTGGCGAGAGAGTTGCGAGTGGACATGATTTCCCGAATCCCACTCGATCCTCACGTCGTGCCGGGTGGCGACACGGGCAATCCGGTCGTCCTGTCCAACCCGGAATCGGCCGCAGCGCAGGAACTGAGGCACACTGCCGAAGAGCTCGTGCGTCTGATCCCACCGGCGGACATGGAGACGTGTACAGGCCGCATCGCCAAGATGATCGAAGAGCTGGAGAGCGCCCCAGCCTGAACAAGAACTTCTCCCCCCGCTTGCGGGGGGAGTACTCCGAGCGCCAGCGAGGA
>ERZ869936.576-NODE-576-length-33297-cov-5.374586_pt1 | contig 33297 bp, 30 predicted proteins | sample MGYA00520876_ERZ869936 | MGnify/ENA primary metagenome ERZ869936 (study PRJEB32218, sample SAMN09650985) | biofilter metagenome | isolation source: enrty point of leading RO module | place: Saudi Arabia: Thuwal, RO plant located on Red Sea | collected 2016-02-17 ... | reverse complement strand
GCCAGCGCAGCCAGTTTGTTGAGCGCCATGGACCAGCCGGCCTGGTTGTCCTGCAACGAGACCCCCTCGGGTACGCCGGAGTGAGTGGCCGAGACTTCGGTGCCCGCAGGTGTCGGCTTGAGCAGGTAGCTGGCCGTCATCCAGCCCCGCATCGACGGGTCGGCCGACTCGAACGCCATCCGCTCTACGACCTCGGCGTTCGGAACCAGCCGGATAAAGCTGCCGTGATAGGTGTCGGTACCGGTCGAAGACTTGCCGCTCTCACCCGACCCGGTGTAGGTGAGCGAGATGCGAAACCGCCCGGATTCCCGGGCATCGAACTCGTGCACATGGCAGCGCATGCCGTCCGGCACCTTCCACTGGGCAATGGCCAGCGGGTCCAGCAGCAGTTCGTAGACGACCTGCGCCGGCGCACGAATCAGGCGCACGATGTGGGTTTCACGAGGACGCATGGGCAGTGGTGTCTGTGTGCCGCTCAACAATTGTGTCGAACGGCAAACGACGACGACCCGCGCGCACCGGCCCGAGGGCCCGCGGGAAACGCGCGTACCCTGCGGCCACCACGATTCGCGGTCCGTTCCGGCGAATTGTCAGGTCGCACGCTTATGCCGGATAAACCTGCTTAGTATTGCGAGGCCAATCGCGGGGAGCCAGACCCACAGCAATTCTGAACCAAAGACACTAAAACCACGCTCCCCAATCACTCCGCGAATGCTCAACGGCGAAACCTCGATTATTCGAACCGGAAAGAAGTAGCGCGTTTCCGAGAACGGCCAAAAGAGCGCCACCCCTAGTCCGCCGTTCGTCAGAATGTCGAGCAAGCCGTGTGAGGCCGCACACAAAGCGACAAAGACGAAGCACAACCAGGCAGGTGCGCGAAACCACCGTCTCGCCATCGTGGCGGCACAGCCCAGCGCTGCAGCGAAGAACAGTGAATGAGTCGCGCCACGATGGCCCCAAGCGTCCCCATACGCGATTCCGAAGCGAAAGCCGATCACGTCGAGGTCGGGAATTACCGACGCCGCGACACCGGCCCACATCAAACGAGTGCTTATCAGGCCGCGACCTAATGCCAGACCTAGAGCAAGCGGAACTGCAGGGTGGGTGATTATCGTTGGCACCTGCGTGCGCTCTAGTGTTCGCGTTGTGCCGCGCTGTAGAAGGCGCGGAAGCGCCGCCCGCAGGCGTCGGTCACCAACGCGCTGTTAGGTAGCACGCTTGATCGGCAAGCGAATGTACGGGCAGCGCTCATGTTTGGGATCATAAGAAAAGAGAAGAAAGGCGTCGTCCACAAGAGTAGTTCTGGTCCCGGCCCATCCGTTCAACAGGCTCTGTACTCTTTCGTGGTTCAGCTCCGGCTCATCACAGTGAATGACTACCCAGTAGCGTGTGTACGGCCCGCCTTTTAGGTCACGCGGCTTGTCCTTAGCGGATATTCTGGCGAGCAGATATGACTCGACCTTGGCCTTGTCCCAAGTCGCCCAATCGTAACGACGCCCGGCTTTGGCGTTCTTGATGCCTTCTTCATCGACGAGCTCAGTGACCTCGATTCCGATTCTGCTTCCATCTGGTGTGATGGCTTCGCAGTCGGGCGGGTCATTACCTTGACCACGCGCACGGAGTCCCGAGTAGTGGAGGCCTTCGCTTTCAAGGATGCTTTCAAAGAGACTGAGCACTACACCGACTTCCTCTTGGTCTCGGTCCGGCCAATCGAAAAAGGAGGCATAACCCCGATCTTTGGCGACCGCCTCCCGAATCAGCCGGCCTATATGCTGCCAATCCAGCTCGGTGAGTGCCACGTGCTACCTAACGATCGCGATAACCCGCCGGACAACAGCAACCGAAGTGCCGCTGTTGGACGGTCGGGTTCATTGCGAGGTTAGGCAGCCATTTCGAACGCATTCTCTACGGTTGCGCAAGCAACACGTGGGTACGCATCGGATACTGGAGTTCACCGCTCGTCATATAAGGCTCCAGCGTCATCTTCACCTGTTTGATAAACCTGTCCCGACCGCTTTCAGATAGAAGTGCCACCGCATGCCGAGTCGATGGCGACCCTACAGTCATTCCGTATATGAACGAATCGAGAGACTTGAAGTGCGATATCCCATCCTCGGTGCGCAGGTGTATCCGAGAGAACCCTGCACGAGCAGCCGCCTCGCGAATGGCCTCGGGATCGGAGAACGAGCAAGCGCGTTTTGCCGCTGATGCATCAACTCCTTGATCCTCCAGTGCCTGAACTACGGCGAAATGTCCCTTGTTGTGAGTAAGTGGCCCCCAGATGCTGGCCGCTAGCCGACCCGATGGCTTTAGAAGTCGACGCATTTCAGCCAGACCGGCGGAGCGATCTGGCAGGAACTGAAGGCCTTGAAGACATAAACAGAGATCAAACACAGCATTCTCGAAAGGCATTTCGAGCGCGCTTGCACAATGCCATTCAATCGGTGTGCCAGTACCTTGAACCAGCCGCCTAGCGAGTTCGATGACTCCTGGATCGATGTCAACGCCTACCACTCTGCCGGACGGACCCACTACACGCGCAGCCTCACGTGCGCCGATTCCGGTACCACAAGCCACATCGAGTACCTGGTCTCCTGATTGCGGAGCAACAAGACTCACGACAAACCCAGCCCAATGAGCAAACATTCCTGGCACCATGTGGCTCTCATACGCCTGCGCTACTGTCGTGTCGATCGATTGATCTGCTCTTGACATATTCGCGCCCCCCAGTTCAATAGGATGCCGTGGCCGCCTGCCTAACGCTCGCGTTGAGCGGCGGCCGTCCGCTCCAACGCTTGGTTGGGCGTCGGGGGGCGCATATGCGGACCCCGATCAGCCCCGCGGGTTGGGTCTTACGAACGCAGAGCGGGAAGCTTCCGGCTGGCCATCGATAAAGATCATGCCGTCCACAGGCTTTCCTGACTCGTAACGTGCAACCAGGGCATCCGGATCGAAGGATTCACCGCCCGGGTTACGCGCGAATACCGGTCCATGCATGAACTCGGTAGCGGCGCGCTCGTCCAGTAGGTCAATTTGGAACTCGAGGCCGTTGCCGTCCGGGTCGGCGTAGTAGAGGGATAGCGTCACCCCGTGGCGGACCGGGCTTACCGGTCGAATCCCGAGGCGCGCCAGGCGCTTGTACATATCCAGCAACTCGTCGAGGTTCTGCCAGGTGTAGGCCACGTGGTGCACTCCCGGGACGGCGGTGCTGGGCTTCGCGCTCCCGGGTGGAAGCGGACCGAGGTTCACGAATGCGACCCGGTGGTGCTCGTCGTCGTAGCTGAGGAAAGCAAAGCGCTCGTCGCGGTACCGGGTTTGCGCCTCAAAGACTCGCGTGTACCAGTCAATCATCTCGTCGTAACGGTGTGTCCTATAGACGATGTGCGCGAACTTGCTCGGGGCTGCCACGAAAGCCTCCTGGGTCTATGCGAAGACCAGTGTTGATGAGTGAGGTGGGAACAACGTACCGTCTCGGCGGTATGACGCCCAACGCTGCGGTGAGCGGCCGCGGCAAGCTGTTGCAAGCCGGCGGTCCGCTCCACCGTGAAGTTGGGTGACTTCTGCGACGATCGCGCGCGCGGGACGGCAACCCGGTTTGGTCGAAGGGCCCTTAGACCTTGCCATCGGTTCTCACTTGGGCTTGAGAAATGCGCCCTGGACGTACCTCACTCGCCCCTCGCGCAAGGCACGGCCGGAGTTGGCGCGCTTCTCGGCATGCCGCTCGCCGAGCACCAGATGCATTCCCAGCGGGGGCAGCGTGCCTGCTGGCGGTCGGTTAGCGTCCAGCCAAGCAATTATGGACGCTGACACGTCCCGAAACGCGTGCTCCTTGAGGCCCAAGGCATTCAAGAGCGTTCGCAGGTCTTCCGGTGAAATCAAATGGCTCTGCCCCGCCTCGCTGGCCCAGGGAACGGGAAACTCCAGCGGCTGTCCGTTGCCCGCACAGATGTCTTGAAACACGAACCGTCCGCCGGCTCGCAGGACGCGCGTGATCTCGCTGTAGAACTCGCGCTTTTCGGCGATGTTCATCTGTGCCTGAATGGTCCAAACGCAGTCGAACGTGCCTGCGTCGAACGGTAGCGTCAAGGCATTGCCTTGTCGAAAGCGGGTCCGCTCCGCGAGGCGCGTAAGTCGGGACAGCTCGGTGGCCACGGCGCAAAACTCAGGCATCAGGTCGACACCGGTGACGTCACAATCGTAGGTCGTCGCGAGGAACCGTGCCGGGCCTCCCAGGCCGCTGCCCACGTCAAGCACCCTTGCCCCGGGTTTGAGGGCGGCGAGCGCGGCGAGCTCCTTCGTCGCAGCTCGCCCGGCCGAGTGGAATTCGTCGGCTGGCGCGAGGTCGTCCACGGTCGGTGCGCTGGGGTCTTTGCCTGCTTCGCGCAAACCAGCGACGATGCGATCGAGCAATCCCGCGGCACGATAGTGAGATTGAACGGAAAGCTCATCGACCATGATGACACCTCCCTTAAGTCGCCCAACTAGATTTATACGTCAAAAGTGACGGATAACATGGCGAACCGCCGGATAACACCGACGGCGATTCGCCCCAGATTCCGCTTGCATGGCCGAAAAGCGGACATATACCGTATGCATGACCAGGTACAACAGAATCCCCAAAGCCGGCAATCGTCCGCACCTTCAGTCCGTAAAGATCCTGGACCGCCTACGGGAGCGCGTTGGGTATCTGCACTACAGCTTAGGAACTGAAAAGGCTTACGTCTACTGGGTCAGGCGTTACATCCGATGGCATGGTTTGCGCCATCCTGGCGAAATGGGCAAGACGGAAGTAGAGGGTTTTCTGGCCTGGCTGGCCAACGATAGACATATCTCCGCCTCGACTCACCGCCAGACGCGTTCCGCCTAGTTGTTTCTTTACAAAGAGGTAGTTGACACCGGGTTTCCCCTGGACTGCCCGCGCCGGAAGTAGGGCGGAGCCCCGGCTTCGATCCGGTCGTTACGCCTCCGCCAGCGCCGCCAGCCGCTCCACCACCAGGTCCAGGTCTTCTTTCCTCGTCCGGTAGTTGGTCACGCAGGCGCGAAGCCCGGCCCGGCCGTTGAGGGTCACGGGGCCGAGCAGCGCGGTGCCTTCGGCGGTGAGTGCGGCAAGCAAGCGCTGGTTGGCGGCATCGTCGCTGTTTTTCAGGCGAAAGCACACCGCGCTCAAGTTCACCGGCGCCATCAGTTCGAAGGCAGGATGCGCGGCGATGCGCTCGCCCAGGTACGCGGCCATGTCGAGCTGGTGGTCGACCGCCTGCACGAAGGCATCGACGCCGAAGGCCTGCAGCGCGCACCACACCTTGAACGCCTTGAAGCTGCGCGACAGCTGCGGGCCGTAGTCCATGTAGTTGATCAGCAGCGGGTCGGGGTCCGCCGTCAGGTAGCTGGAACTGAAGCCGAAGGCGCGGCGCAGCGCTTCCGGGTCCTTCACCAGCACGCAGCCCGCCTCCAGCGGCGCGAACAGCAGCTTGTGCGGATCAAGGGCAATCGAATCGGCGCGGCCGCACGGCGCGAGCAGCGCGCGCTTTTTCTCGCTCATCACGAACAGCGCGCCATAGGCGCCGTCCACATGCAGCCACAGCCCTTCGCGTTCGCACAGATCGGCAATGGCCTCGACCGGATCGATGGCGCCGGTGTTGATGGTGCCGCCGGCGGCCACCACGCAGAACGGCTCGCGCCCGGCGCGGCGATCTTCGGCGATGGCCGCTTCCAGCCGGTCGACGCGCAGGCGGAACTGGTCGTCCACCGGGATCTTGCGCACGTTCTCCTGCCCAAGGCCAAGGATCACCGCGTCTTTCTCGACGCAGCGGTGCGCCTCGGTGGAGGTGTAGAGCACCAGCGGCTTCGCCCGGCCTTGCAGGCCGGTCTGGCGGAAGGCGTCGCCGCAGCGCGCGTGCAGCGCCGCCGACAGCGCGGTGAGCGTGGCCATCGAGCCGCCGCTCGTCACCAGGCCGCCCGCCGATTCGGGATAGCCGAACAGTCCACCCAGCCATACGACGAGCTTGCGCTCGATCACGCTGGCCGCCGGCGAGAGCTGCCAGAAATTGCAGTTCTGGTTGAGCGCCGCCGCGATCGCCTCGGCAAAGGGCGCGATGCCGTTCGACGGCCCGAGCACATAGGCGAGAAAGCGCGGATGCGCGATCGCGGTGGAATTGGGCGCCACCGTCTCGCCGATCTCGCGAAACAGCGCCTCGATGCCGATGCCCCAGCTCGGAAACGGCTGCGCCAGCAGGTCGGCCAGCCGCGCGCGGTCCACCTCCGGCACGATGCGCGGCGCGGGAATCGCCCGCTCGTAGCCGCGCAGAAATTCGGTGAGCAGCGCACCGGCGCGCGCGAGCTCGTCGTCAGTCAGGTTCAGGGGTCGTGTGGCGGACATGCGATGACTCCGGGCGATGCGGCCGCGCGACACCGCGGCCGGCGGCAAAGGCGCGAGCTTACAACGCCGCCCCGCTTCGCCGCAGCGCGGCCTTGCTAGAATCGCTGCGCCCCCTGCGACGGCCCGCTCACATGCACGACGCTCAGGCCGCGGTCGAGATCCGCGGCGCCGACAAGACCTATCCCAATGGCGTGCGCGCGCTGTCGCCCATCGACCTCACCGTGCGCGAAGGCGAGATCGTCACCCTGGTCGGCCCCTCCGGCTGCGGCAAGAGCACGCTGCTGCGAATGGTGGCCGGCCTGCTCGCCCCGGACCGCGGCAGCGTGCGGCTGGCCGACGCCTTCGCCGGCCGCACCGCCTTCGTGTTCCAGCAGCCGACGCTGATGCCCTGGGCGCGGGTGGAGGCGAACGTGCGCCTGCCGCTGGAACTCGCCGGCGAGCGCGGCGCCGGCGCGGCGGAAGAAGTCGCCCATGCGCTGGAACTGGTCGGCCTGTCGCCGTTCGCGCGCGCCTGGCCGCGCGAGCTTTCAGGCGGCATGCAGATGCGCGCCTCGATCGCTCGCGCGCTGGTGACGCAGCCCCGCCTGCTGCTGATGGACGAGCCGTTCGGCGCGCTGGATGAGATCACCCGCCACCGGCTGGACCGCGAGATCTCGGCGCTTGCCGCGCATGAAAGGCTCACCATCCTGTTCGTCACCCACAGCATTTACGAGGCGGCCTTTCTCTCGTCGCGCGCGTTCGTGATGAGCGCGCGGCCGGGGCGGCTCACCCGCGAAGTCGTGATCGACGCGCCGCATCCGCGCGGCGACGCGTTCCGCGCCAGCCCGGCGTTCACCGCCGCCTGTGCAGAGCTGTCGCAGCGGCTGGCGGAAGCCGCCGGCGAGCCCGTGGCATGAGCGCGGCCTGGCTGCGCTGGATCGGGCCGGTCGCGGTCGGCCTGCTGTTCGTTGCCGGCTGGCACGCCGCGGTGACGCTCGGCGAGGTACCACATTACATCGTGCCCTCGCCGCTGCTGGTCGCCGAGACGCTGGTTGCCGACTGGTCGCTGCTCGCGCGCTCGCTGCGCTTCACGCTGGAAGTCACCCTGCTGGCGCTGGCGCTGTCGGTGCTGCTGGGCACGCTGCTGTCGTTTCTGTTCGTGCAGAGCCGGCTGATCGAAGCCAGCCTGTTTCCCTACGCAGTGGTGCTGCAGGTGACGCCGATCGTCGCCATCGCGCCGCTGATCATCATCTGGGTGCGGGAGCCCTTCGCCGCGCTGGTGATCTGCGCCACGGTGGCGGCCATCTTTCCGGTCATCGCCAACACCACCCTGGGACTCCGGAGCGTCGACCCCGGGCTGGCGGACCTGTTCCGGCTGTACCGCGCTTCGCGCCTGCAGACGCTGCTGCGGCTGCGGCTGCCGGGCGCGGCGCCCTACTTTTTTGCCGGGCTGCGGATTTCTGCCGCGCTGGCGCTGATCGGCGCGGTGGTGGCGGAGTTCGTCGCCGGCACCGGCGGCACCGAGTCGGGGCTCGCCTACCAGATTCTCATGGCCGGGCTGCAGCTCAACATCCCGCGGCTGTTCGCCGCGCTGTTGCTGATCACGCTGGCCGGCATCGCGCTGTTTCTCGGCGTGTCGCTGCTGTCGTGGCTGGCGCTGCGGCGCTGGCACGAAAGCGAGGTTTCGTCCCCGGGCTGATCGCCGGTCATCCGCCCGGCACCGTGCCCTGCGTTACGGCCGCCGGCGCCGCGCCGGTGCCTCAGCCGGCTTCGCGGCGGTAATTCAGACGCGAGCACACCTGAACGAAACCGGCGCGGCGGATGTTCGCCAACGACGGGTTGGGCTCATCGCCTTTCGGTTCGCCGGTTTCGGTGGTGACTGTTCGGCAGCCTTGCTGCGCGGCCGCGCGGATGCGGGCAGCGAGCAACGCGCTCTGCGCGCCTCGCCCGCGATATTCCGCCGCCGTCGCGGCGAAACCAAGCCAGCCGCACTCGCCCCCGACATGCAATGCGCCGGTCGCAACCGCGCGGCCGTCCGTGCAGGCCACCTGGAACAGCCAGCCCGGCCGGCCGATCAGCGACAGGATCCACGGAGACAGTTCGGGCGGCAGCCCGTACGCGCCAGTGATGATGCTGGCAATCTCCGCGGCATCGCCCGCGCCGGCTGGGCGGATTTCCAGCTCGGTGCGCGCGCTCGGCGGGTTTCGGGTATCGCGCACGAACTTCGCCCACCTTGCCCGCGGCGCGAGAGAGAAACCGCGTGCCTCGAGCCACCCTGGCATCGACCTCGCAGCCGCTTCGGGCGTCAACTGCAGCCAGAATTCGGCAATGCCCGCCGAGCGGAACCGGTCGATCACGTCGTCGAGGTCGGCCTCAGTGATCCGAGCCGCGCCATCAAAGCCGATGGCGCGATTGAAAAATCCCACCGGCACGTGCGGCGCGAGCATCACTGTCAGCCCCTTTATCGACGCCACCCGAACGGCCAAGGCCGGCGGCGCCGCGCGGTAGAAATCCGCGCACGCCGCCGCCCCCGCCCGTTCGGCCAGGCGGATGAACTCCAGTGCATCCGGCGCAATCGCTTCCATCTGGCCGCGCTCCTCGCATGCCATCGGTCTTGCCGGCGCAGGCATCAGCGGCCGACCCGGGTAAACGTGCCGGCCAGCGTCTCCACCACATCGCCCGCCAGGGTCGCGACCAGCCGCCCTTCAACGCGATCCGCCGCGAGCCACTGCAGATCGATCTGCTCGCGGAACGGTTTGCCCTCCCGCCGGCTTTCATGCACCAGCCGCACGTGCCCCGGCCCGACCAGTTCACCCACATGGTTGTGCGCGGTGCCGAAATTGTCCACCGAAAACCAGTGCAGCCGGCCCTCGTAGGGGTCGAATCCGATGACGCTGGTGCCCTTCAGTTCGCCGACGCCCTGCACCACCGCGTGCTCATCGAGGAGCAAACCGCTGCCGCTTGCCGTTTTGCTGAAATCAAGCGTGTAAATAAATCTGTGCCGCTCGCCGCCCAGCACCAGCTCGGCATCGGCCTGCCAGCGGCCTTCCAGCTTCATGACCGCCTGCAGAACTTCCGGCGCATCCGCTGCCGGTTCGGCAGCCGCGGGGCCCTGAACAAGACCCGGTATCAGGGCAAGCGCGGCGATCACTGCGATTGTGCGTGTCTTCATGGCCTTCTCCTCTGCTCACGTGGATGGGAACGACGACCTTACGGTGTAAGGTATACACCCGGTACTTTACGTTGTAAAGTATTTTTGTGAGCAGCCCGAAATCCACCTTCCCCGGCCGGCGCCGCCGGCGCGAACCGCTCGATCGCGCGCGCATCGCCAGGGCCGCGCTGGAACTGATCGACGCCGAGGGGCTGGATAACCTGTCCATGCGCCGCCTCGGCTCGGCGCTCGGCGTCGAGGCGATGGCCATCTATCATCACTTCGGCGGCAAGGGCGATCTGCTCGACGCGATCCTGGACCTCTTCGTCGAGGAGATCGAACCCGTATTGATCGGCGACGGCGAGCCGCTGGCGCGCCTGCGCGCCTGCTTCGACGCAATCCGCGGCATCGCCATCACCCACCCGCGAGCGTTCTGGGTTCTGCCCGCGCGCCGCTTCCGCACGCCACGATCACTCGCGTTCTACGAACGGTTGCTGCGAACGTTTCACGAAGCCGGGTTCGACGCGGCGCAGTCGGCGCGATACTTCCGGCTCGCGGCGGGCTTCGCGATCGGCGCCGGCATGGCGGAAATCGGCAGCCGCGCGTTGCAACCGGACCCGACCCCGATCGTGCTCGAGGACTTCAGCGATCCCGAGCACTTTCCGTACGTCTCCCGGGTCGTGCCACACCTGCGCGTCGCCAACCTCGATAAGATATTCGCCTTCGGCATGGACACGATCTTCGACGCGATGCGCCGCTCCCTGGAAGCAGGCGGGAAGGCGCGGCAGCCCGCCCGCCCGAAGCAGTCCCGGGCCTCTGCCCGGCGAACCGGCCGCCCGGCGCGCAAGTAGGCGCACCTGAAAGCAGCCCGAGACGTCCTGCCACCCGCAGCGGCATTACGAAAAGGATCACCGCGCCGATGATTGCCTTTACCCGGTCTCTCTTGCTCGTGTCGCTGCTTGCAGTCCACGGCACATCGCACGCGCTCGACAAGCTGGTCTTTCTCACCAACTGGTATGCGCAGGCCGAGCATGGCGGCTTCTACCAGGCGGTGGCCGAGGGCATCTACAGGAAGCACGGCCTCGAGGTCACGGTCACCATGGGCGGGCCGCAGGTCAACGTGATGCAGCTGCTGCTGGCCGAGCGCGCCGACGTGGTGATGGGCTACGACATCCAGACCCTCAAGGCGGTCGAGCAGGGTCTCCCGCTGACCACCATCGGCGCGGTATTCCAGTCCGACCCGGTGGCGCTGATCGCGCACCCCGACGTCGCGAAGATCGAGGATCTGAAATCCCGCACGCTGCTGATCGGCCAGGCCAGCGAGACGACGTACTGGCCGTGGCTGAAAGCGAAGTTCGGCTTCACCGACCGGCAGAAGCGGCCCTACGCCTTCAGCGTGCAGCAGTTTCTGGTGGACAGGAACGTCGCGCAGCAAGGCTATGTCACCTCGGAGCCGTTCCAGATCGAAAAGGCCGGCATCAAGCCCAAGGTATTCCTGCTCGCCGATTACGGCTACCCGCCGTATGCGCAGACGCTGGTGACACTCAACAAGACAGTCGCCGGCCGCGCGGACGTGCTGGAACGCTTCTACCGCGCCACCGCCGAAGGCTGGAAGCGCTATCTCGCCGACCCCGCCGCCGGCAACGCCCTGATCCGTCGCGCCAACCCGCAGATGGGCGACGACGTGCTGATGCACGGCGTCGCCACCATGAAACGCCACCGCCTGGTAACCGGCGGCGACGCGCAGCGTCTCGGCATTCTCGCGATGACGGAATCACGCTGGCGCGAAACGTATGAATTCATGGTCGGCGCCGGCATGCTCAAGCCGGAGACCGCCTGGAAGCAGGCGTTCACCCTCCAGTTCGTGAAGGCGGTAAAGGTCGCGCCCTAGAAAGAGGGACTGCGTACTGTGTGCTGCGTGAGGCCGGCCTGCGGCCGGCGCTAAGTGCTTTCAACGCAGAGGCGCAGAGGGAGAAAGAAAGGGACTCGCGACTCCGGACACGGGAAAGGCGAAAGACCATGCACGGATATCTTCGTGACTTCGTGCCTTTGGCGGGCGCTCACGTTGCCTTCGCAGCGTGTTGTGTGATTCGTATGTAGATTTTTCTCTTCCTCTGCGTTCTCTGTGTCCTCTGTAGTGAAAGTCGCTGTTGGCATTCCCCCGCCTTTGTTGCGGTGCATACATCCCGCCCTTTGGCACTGAACGCCGGTCTGCCTATACTCGACGAACCGGCTTCTAAAACAAACCATCCGGGAGGAGGCGTCGATGGCGTCGTTCGACACTGCGCAGATCCGCACCATTGCGTTTGTAGGCCAGGGAGGCGCCGGCAAGACCACGCTGGCGGAAGCACTGCTCGCGCGTGCCGGCACGATCGCCGCCACCGGCACGGTCGAAAAAGGGTCCACCGTCTGCGACTACGACGCGCGCGAGAAGGAGCATGGCCACTCGGTCAAGCTCGCAGTGGCAAGCTTTGCCCACGCCGGCACCCAGATCCATCTGCTCGACACGCCGGGCTACCCCGATTTCGTCGGCCAGTCGCTGCCGGCGCTGTCGGCGGTGGAAACCGCGGCGATCGTGATCAACGCGCAGAACGGCGTCGAGCTGATGACGCGGCGCATGATGCATTGGGCGAAAAACCGTGACCTGTGCCGGGTGATCATCGTGAACCGCATCGACGCCGATGGCGTCAATCTGCGCCAGGTGCTGGAAGACATCCAGCAGGAGTTCGGCGCCGAATGCCTGCCGATCAACCTGCCGGCAGACAAGGGCGCAACAGTCGTCGACTGCTTCTTCAATCCCGACGGCCAGTCGGACCTGATGCCGATCGACCAGGCGCACACCGCGCTGGTAGACCAGGTGGTCGAGGTCGACGAAGAACTGATGGCGGTCTATCTCGACCAGGGCCATGTGCGCCCGGAGCAGCTGCACGAGCCGTTCGAGCGCGCCCTGCGCGAGGGGCATCTGGTGCCGGTGTGCTTTGCCTCGGCGCGCACCGGCGCCGGGCTCGACCTGCTGCTGGAAGCGTTCGCCAAGCTGATGCCCAACCCCACCGAGGGCAACCCGCCGCTGTTCCTGCGCGGCGAGGGGCGCGACGCCAAGCCGCTGCACGCCGACCCGGACCCGTCGAAGCATGCGCTCGCGCATGTATTCAAGGTGGAGATAGACCCCTTCATCGGCAAGCTCGGCGTGTTTCGCGTGCACCAGGGCACCGTCACCCCGAACACCCAGCTCTTCGTCGGCGACGCGCGCAAGCCGTTCAAGGTGTCGCACCTGTACCAGCTGCGCGGCAAGACCCACACCGAAGTCGCCGCCGCGGTGCCCGGCGACATCTGCGCCGTCGCCAAGGTGGACGAGATCCAGTACGACGCGGTGCTGCACGATTCGCAGGAAGACAGTCACATCCATCTCAAGCCGCTGGATTTTCCGCAGCCGGTGTTCGGGCTGGCGCTGGAGCCCACGCGGCACGGGGATGAGCAGAAGCTCGCCGACGTGCTGCACAAGGTGGCCGCAGAGGACCCGACCCTGCTGGTGGAAAACGACGCGACCATGAACGAAACCGTGATCCGAGGGCTGGGTGAGCTGCACCTGCGGCTCACCCTGGAAAAGATCGAGAAGCAATACGGGCTGCAGCTCAAGACCCGTCCGCCCCGTATCCCCTACCGCGAAACCATTCTCGCCAACGCCGAAGGCCACAACCGCCACAAGAAACAGACCGGCGGCGCCGGCCAGTTCGGCGAAGTGTTCCTGCGCATCGAGCCGCTGCCGCGCGGCGCCGGCTTCGAGTTTGTCGACGCGGTCAAAGGAGGCGTGATCCCCAACCAGTTCATCCCGGCGGTGGAAAAAGGCGTGCGCCAGGTGCTGGACAGCGGGCCGTTGTCCGGCCACCCGATGCAGGACGTAAAGGTCACCGTGTACGACGGCAAGAGCCACCCGGTGGACTCGAAGGAGGTCGCCTTCGTCGCCGCCGGCCGCAAGGCCTTTCTCGACGCGCTCGCCAAGGCGAAACCGGTCGTGCTCGAGCCGATCGTCAACATCGACGTCTATGCGCCGCAGTCGGCTATCGGCGATGTCACCGGGGATTTATCCGGCCGGCGCGGCCAGATCAACGGCAACGACACCATGGCGGGCGGCTCGGCCAAGCTGTCCGCGCGCGTGCCGCTGGCCGAGCTGGACAACTACGCCTCGCGGCTGAAGTCGATGACCGGCGGCGCCGGCGCCTACACCATCGAGTTCAGCCACTACGAACAGGCCCCGCCCAACGTGCAGCAGAAACTCGCCGCCGCGCACAAGCCGGTGCAGCATGAGGACTGAAGACGACCAGCTCCGAGGGCCGAGTGAGGCCGGCCGCTGGCCGGCGTTAGGCGCGTTCAACGCAGAGAACGCAGAGAGAAAAAAGCGAAGGGATTCCCTGCGAACGCTTCGTGTCGTCGTGCTTTTTGCAGTTGCCTGAGTCCGCTCAGCAAACATTAGAATCCTCGACAACAATCCGCGTGACTGCGTGTTGTGTGTTTCGCCTTTGTCCCTTCTTGGTGGCGTTGGTGTCTTGGTGGTTCGCTTCGCTTGTCGTTCTTGCCTTTCCTCTGCGTCCTCCGCGCCTCTGCCTTGAAGACATCTTAAGCCGGCAGCAGATCTGCCACTCGGAAACGGGCGCCTTCGGGTAAACTTGGTTTCGTTCGATAAAGATCTGCTTTATGAACCTGGAGCGCATCACAGTTGAGTTCGCGCCCGAGGAGGACCGCATGCTGGTCCGGGTGCACTTCGACAAGTCGGCCGAGGTATTGTTTTATTTCACGCGCCGGCTGGTGAAGCGTTTCTGGCCGGTGCTGCTGCAGATAGCGCAAAGCAAGCCCGATATCCAGGTGCAGGCCAACCCCGAGGCGCGCCGTGCCATGCTGGGCTTCGAGCATCAGAAGGCACTGAAGGAAGTGCAGTTCACCAAGGCGGTCAAGCAGCCGGAGCGCGAGCATCCGCTGGGCGACTCGCCGGTGCTGGTCACCCGCATTCGCGCCCGCCGTAACGAGAAAGGCCTTACCGTACTGTCGCTGCTGCCGCGCGAGGGCGCGGGCAACGGCGTCGATCTGACGCTGGGCGAGAACCTGCTGCACGGATTCATGAAGCTCGTGCAGGACACGGTGGCCAAGGCGGAATGGGACCTGCCGCTTCAGGTGCCGACGCTGGAAGAAGGGCTGAGCAACGAGACCGGCACGGTCCGCACGCTCAACTAGCCGTAAGGACATCGAGCGGTCCGCGTCGCCGGTGTCCGGCACGCGGCAGACAAAAAGAATCTTTTAGCAACCCAGTCAATGACCGCCACCACACAAACACTGCGCAGCGACGCCAAAGTCATCGGCCTGGTCGGCCTGGCGCACGGCACCTCGCATTTCTTTCACCTCATCCTGGCGCCGCTGTTCCCCTGGCTCAAGGAGGCGTTCCTGCTGTCGTATGCCGAGCTGGGGCTGCTGATGACGGTGTTTTTCGTCGTGTCCGGCACCGGACAGGCGCTTGCCGGCTTCGTGGTCGACCGCTTCGGCGCGCTGCCGGTGCTGCTGTCGGGCATCGGGCTGCTGGCGCTGGCGGCGCTGGGCCTGGCCTCGAGCAACAGCTACCCGATGCTGCTCGCCTTTGCCGCGCTCGCGGGCCTGGGCAACAGCGTCTTTCACCCTGCCGACTTCACCCTGCTCAACCGGCGCGTAAGCCCACAGCGTCTTGGCCACGCCTTCAGCGTGCACGGCCTGTCGGGCACCCTTGGCTGGGCCGCGGCGCCGGTGTTTCTCGCCGGCCTGGCGACGCTGTTCCACTGGCGCGTCGCGCTGCTCGCGGCGGCGGCGCTGGCCTTCGCGGTGCTGGCGTTTCTGACGCTTTTTCGCCGTTTGCTCGACCCGAAGGAAGTTTCCGACGCGGTTACCCACGCACCGAAGGCAGGCGCCGCGTCCGCGCTCGGCTTTTTGCGCTTGCCGGCGGTATGGCTGTGCTTCACCTTCTTCCTGATTTCCGCCATGTCCTTCGGCGGCATCCAGAGCTTCGCGCCTGCGGCGCTGCGCGACCTGTACGCCGTGCCGTTCACCTTCGCCACCGCGTGTATTACCGCCTACATGCTGGCGAGCGCGGCGGGTCTCGCCGCGGGCGGTTTCATCGCCAGCCGAACCGCCTACCACGACCGCGTCATTGCGGTGGCGTTCTCGATTGCCGGTCTGCTCGCGGTGCTGGTCGCCTCGGCCACGCTGCCGGTGTGGGCGGTAATGCCGGTCGTCGGGCTGATCGGCTTTGGCGCGGGCATCGCCGGGCCCTCGCGCGATCTGCTGGTGCGCGCGGCGGCGCCAAAGGGCGCGACCGGGCGCGTCTACGGCGTCGTGTACTCCGGCCTCGACATCGGCCTGTCGATCTCGCCAGTGCTGTTCGGCGCTATGATGGACGCCAGCCACCCCGGCTGGGTATTCGTGATGATCGGCGTGTTCCAGGTGGGTGCGCTGCTCACCGCAGTGGGCGTCGGCGAGCGCGCGGCGCGCAGGGCGCCCCAAACGGCCTGACCGGCGATGGACGACCTGAGCGGCGAGCTGAACGTTCACGCCTCGCCGCTGGTGCGCCATGCGCTGATCGCGCTGGGTACGGTGTGCGTCGCGCTGGGGGTGATCGGCGCCCTTCTGCCGGTGATGCCGAGCACGGTGTTCTTCCTGGCCGCGGCGGCCTGCTATGCGCGCGCCTCGGAGCGTTTCTACCGCTGGCTGGTCACCCATCCGCAGATCGGCCCCACCGTGCGCGAGTGGCAGCGCCACCGCAGCATTCCCTGGCGTACCAAGCTCTACGCCATCGTGCTGATGTCGCTGACGCTCGGCAGCTCGATCGTGTTCTTCGTCAGGCCGCTTTGGCTGCAATTGTCGCTGACCGTATTCGGCGTCGGCCTCGCGATCTATCTTTACCGCATTCCCTCGCGCGACCGCCCGGCGCGCGCACCCGACGTTCGTTAACTCTGCCGGCCTTGCCGGTCCTGAATCAATTCAACGCAGAGGCGCTGAGGACGCAGAGGAAAGACAAGAACGACAAGCGAAGCGAACCACCAAGGCACCAAGGCCACCAACAATGACGGAAGCGAAAAACGAGGGCGCGAAGAGACGCAGAGATATCGAGTTATCGCTTCTTTTTTCCTCCGCGTCCTCTGCGCCTCTGCGTTGAAATCGTTTAGCGCCGGCCCCGGGCCGGCCTCACGCAGCACTCAGCACACAGTACGCAGCACCGGGGCGCCAGCCCCTTACCCAAACCGCCAGTCGGTGATGTCCGGCCGGTCGCCCGGCGTTACTTCCAGTTGGCGCCTTCGATCGCAAGCGTCTCCAGATAGGCGCCGATGCGGTAGATATCTTCCATGCTCAGCACGCCGCGCCATCCCGGCATGCCCTGGATGCGGCCCTGAACCTGGCGCCCGTCCAGGACGATCGTCACGAAATCCTTGAAGCCCTTATTGAACTTGCGCAGGTCGGCGCCGGTGCCGCGCTCGCCCTGACCGTCGGCACGCCCGCCATGGCAGTTGGCACAGGCGTTTCTAAACCAGGAACGCCCTTCGCGAATGGCTTTGGCATCGCCCGAGAATGGATTTGCCTCGGGAACTTCCTCCGCATGCGCCGAAACGCCGACAACATTCGCGGCACCGAGCAGCACCGCAAGGATCAGAACACGAACTAGGCTGCGCACTTTTTTACTCCTTGAATCTGGACATTTTCTTGAAGCTTTCAACGTCACTGCCTGGCGCCGGATCGCCCGGCCCGGCGAGAAAAAAGGAGCGCGCGCACCGCGCGCGCTCCAATCACGACCGGGAGATTTCCTGCTTGACAGTCGATGACGCTTACCGCGTAAAGGCGTAGATCCCGTGGCCGAATTCGGTCTTGAGAATTTCATCCCGTCCGAACTGGGCCTGCCCGCCAAGCGCCTGCACGATCATCTGCTTGCCCTTGTGCATGAACGTCATCGGGCCGGACTTGGCTGCGGTGCCGAGCTTCACGTCATACAGGACCTTGCCGCTGGCCTCGTCGACCACCTTGAAGTGCCCGCTCTGCGTCGTGTAGACGGTAATGCCCCCCGCGGTGGTCAGCATGCCCCCCGCATAGCCCGGCTTGCCCTTCTGGACATCGCGCCAGACTTCCTTGCCCGTCTTCACGTTCACCGCCTTGTCGATCTCGTCACCCCAGATGAATTCCTGGTAGGCGCCAAAGTGCCGCACGTTGGCGATCACCTTGATGTCCTCGAATCCGTACTTCATGCCGGATTCGGCGGCGGGAATGTGAATGTTGCCCGACTTCGGGTTGTACGCGCTCGGATACATGTTGGTGCCGCCCAGCAGCCCCGGCCAGACCTCGACTGGATCGCCGCCTTCTTCGGGCAGCGGCACCATGCCGACGGGACGCCCGTTGCTGTCGTAGCCCTTGATCCAGGTGACCTTGTCGACGAACTTGTCGGCCTTCAGGAACTTGCCGGTGCGCGCATCGAGATGGTGGATGTACCCGGTCTTGTTCGGCTGGACGATGGTCTTCTTGCCGTCGATGTTGATCACCATCGGCGTCTGGGGAATGTCGTAATCCCAGGGATCGCCCGGCACGCCGACGTAGCGCCACACCGCCTTGCCGTTTGTCGTGTCTACCGCCACGATGCTGGCGGCGCCCACGTTGTCCATCTCGCCGCCGCCACGGTTCTTCGGGTTCCACTCGTACGCATTGGCCGTGCCCGTGAAGTACATCTTGAGTTCGGGATCATACGACCCGACGATCCACGGACCGGCGCCGCCGTACTCGTGGCTTCCCTCGGGCCATGTGTCGTAGCCTTCCTCGCCCTTGACCGGGATCATGTTGGCCTTCCAGAGCATCTCGCCGTTCTCCGGGCTGGCCGCGAGTACATACCCGGGCAGACCACCGGTGTCGGTGGCGTTCATCGGCAGCAGGATCGCACCGGGAATGGCAAGCGGACCCACGGTGCTTACGTATCCGTTCGAGTCCTGTGCCTTGGAGAAGTCCTTCGGGTACGGAAGGCCCTTGTCCTGGTAGTCCTTGACGAACTTCGCCTTGCCCGTTTTGTAGTGAAGGGCATGCAGCTTGTTGTCGTTCGACAGGAAATAGACGTGATCGCCGGAAATCGCCACGCCGCGGTGCTTGCCGGTGAAGAACGGCACGTTGTAGCCACCCCAGTCTTCCGGCAGGGTGTGCTCGTACTTCCACACGATGCTGCCGTCGTCCGCGCTGATGGCGAATACCTTGTTGTCCTGCGGGAAGTACAGCAATCCGTCATGGTAAATGGGCGTCGCCATGGCGTCGGTCTTGCCGCCAGTGGAAACGGCCCAAGCCAGCTTGAGCTGACCCGCATTCTTGTTATCGATCTGGTTCAGCGTGCTGAACCTATGCCCGGCCCAATTGCCGTTCGCGTGCAGCCAGGATTCCCCGGCCTCCGCGCCCAGCATTGCGTCGGACACCGGCCCTGCCTGCACCAGCCCGACGAGACCGGCGGTTGCCATTGCGGCAACCACCGATTTCAGGGCAAGCCCTGTCGCCTTGTGCTTCATTGTGCTCCTCCTCTCGTTACTGCAGCGTTTTCGCTTTTCTAAGATGCCCTTCCGGGCGCTTGCGAGCGATCCGCAGACAATGCCGAAAGCGGAGTCGCACACTCAGTGGCGCGGGCTGCATACAGCATGACCCGACTGCTGGAGGGAGTTGCAGGTTGAAGCCGCCCGCAGGCGGCACCGCAATGCGGCGAACGACGCACGCGGCAAGTGTCCCGGCTGCGGATGCACTGCGGGTGATTCGGCTCAGCGCTTCAACTACGGACATCCTCCCCAAGACATTCACGTCTTCCGTGCGGTAGCTGACACCCGCGATCACACGCTCGGGCGCCAGCGTCCGCACTGTCTTTGTGCCGCACCTGCCTGCCCGGTAATTTCCGCAAGGTCAGGGCAAATGTCAACAGCATCTACCAATTCAACTCATGCTGCGCCGCAGCTAGGGCAAGCTGTGCAAGAATGCGCTGACCTGCACTAACCCGCAGGCAGCCTGATGACGAGCATGGCCCTTTTCGGCGCAACCGGCGCGCCGCATTCACATCAGAAAAAGAGAGGACTGCATGGCTTCACGCGCGAAACTTCTTCTGGCCCCGATCCTGACCATCCTTGCCGTTTCAGCGGCGCAGGCGGACGAGGTGCCAGTCACATGGCTCGATCCGACCTGCGGATATTTCGTCGTCAAGATGCCCGATGGAAATCCGGCGGAGGCCTTCGGCCTGTTTTCCCTCAAAGCGAATCCTCTTCCGGAGGTCGGGGATACGCTCACCGGAGACCTGGTTGGCGCAGAGGTCACGCTGCAGAACCTGTCCAAGGGAATCGCTCACGAGGCGATCCACTGGGCCAACGCCAAGTCGCAGGAGCAACTGGTGCGCAACACGCCCGTGCAGTGCGCCAGCAAATGGAAGCGCAAGAAAAAGTAACCGCCGTGCCGCGCCAGCGCGCGGCACGTCCCCGCCGAACCCGGCCAGTTCCGCGACACCGGCAACGCGAGGGCCGCCGCGGCCCGGACGACGCTCACTGCGGCGGGCGCTGAAGACAGCCGATCCCAGCGTTTGTTTGCCTTCGGCCCGCGTTAGCTGCCTTCGACCCAGAGACGCAGACGCGCGAAGGACACAAAGGGCGCGGAGGAAAAGCGAAACAGAGACCGAAAGAACCGCTTCATGCCTTTGGCGGTTGCTCAGGTTGGCCCCGCAAACATGAGCACACACTCAACCAGCCGTTTCGCGGCGTGTTGCGTGTTTCGCTTTCATGGTTTTCGGTGCCAAGTAATCAGTGCTTCGTAAGGCGATTCTGAGCACGGAGGAAACCAAAACCCGGACACGAAACGCGAGGTGATTCTCAAACGCCCTTGCTTTTCCTCCGCGTCCTCCGCGCCTCTGCGTTGAAAGCCTCTGAAGCCGGCCGCAAGGCCGTCCTCACGCAGCACTCGGCACACAGTACGCAGCACCGGGGCGCCAGCCCCTTACCCAAACCGCCAGTCCGTGATGTCCGGCCGGTCGATGCCGTGGCGGTGGGCGTGGCGCACGCATTCGATCTGCAGGTTGCGGAAGCGTTCCTTGGCATGCGCGCCGGCAACCTGCAGGCGCGGCACCCGGTCGATCACGTCGATCGCGATGCTGAAGCGGTCGATCTGGTTCTCGATGGCCAGCTCCAGCGGCGTGTTGATGCTGCCTTTTTCCTTGTAGCCGCGCACATGCATGTTGTCGTGGTTGGTACGGCGGTAGGCCAGGCGATGAATCAGCCAGGGATAGCCGTGGAAATTCAAGATCACCGGCTTGTCGCGGGTGAACAGGCTGTCGAAGTCGCGGTCGGACAAGCCCTGCGGGTGCTCGGAAGGCGGCTGCAGCTTGAACAGGTCCACCACATTCACGAAGCGCAGCTTCAGGTCGGCAAATTCCTCGCGCAGCAGCGACACCGCCGCCAGACCTTCGAGGGTAGGAATGTCGCCGGCGGTGGCCAGCACCACCTCGGGCTCGGCCCCGCGGTCGCTGCTCGCCCAGTCCCAGATGCCGATGCCTTTTTCGCAGTGAACCACCGCCTGGTCGATGTCCAGGTACTGCAGATGGTTCTGCTTGTCGCAGACGATGACGTTCACCAGGTCTTCGCTGCGCAGCGCGCGGTCGGCCACCGCCAGCAGGCAGTTGGCGTCCGGCGGCAGATAGATGCGGGTGACGCGCGGGCTCTTGTTCACCACTACGTCGATGAAGCCCGGGTCCTGGTGGGTGAAGCCGTTGTGGTCCTGCCGCCACACCGTCGACGTGATCAGCAGGTTGAGCGAAGCGATCTCCTTTCGCCAGGACAGGTTGCTGCAGATATCCAGCCACTTGGCGTGCTGGTTGAACATCGAGTCAACCACGTGCACGAACGCCTCGTAGCTGGACAGCAGCCCGTGGCGGCCGGTCAGCAGGTAGCCCTCCAGCATGCCTTCGACCGTGTGCTCGGACAGCATTTCCACCACCCGGCCGTCGGCGGCCAGCTCGGTGCCATCCGCATCCTCGGGAAAGCGCTCGGCCAGCCACAGCTTCTTGCTCACCTCGTAGATCGCGTCGAGCTTGTTCGAGGTGTTCTCATCCGGGCCGAACACCCGGAAGGCGTCCGGGTTGCGCCGCATGATGTCGCGCAGAAAGGCGCCGAACGGCCGCGTATTGAACGCGCGGTCGCGCCCCGGCCGCTCGACCCGCACCGCATAGTCGTGGAAATCCGGCATGCGCAGCGCGCGCTTGAGCAGGCCGCCATTGGCGTGCGGATTGGCGCCCATGCGCCGCGCGCCCCGGGGCGGCACCTCGCGCAGCGCGGCCACCGGCGCGCCCGCGTCGTCGAACAGTTCCTCGGGCTTGTAGCTTCGCAGCCACCGCTCGAGCAGCTTCAGATGCTCGGCACTGGTCTTCACGTCGGCAATCGGCACCTGGTGGGCGCGCCAGAAACCTTCCACCCGGCGGCCATCGACTTCTTCCGGCGCCGTCCAGCCCTTCGGGCTGCGCAGCACGATCATCGGCCAGTGCACGCGGCGCGCATCGCCGCCGCTGCGCGCACGTTCCTGCGCGGCGCGGATTTCGCGCACGCAATGGTCGAGCGTCGCCGCCATCGCCTGGTGCATGGATTCGAAGTCCGATCCTTCGACGAAGTACGGCGTCCAGCCGTAGCCGCGCATCAGCGCGTCCAGTTCCTCGCGCGGAATGCGCGCAAGCAGCGTGGGGTTGTTGATCTTGTAGCCGTTCAGGTTCAGCACCGGCAACACCGCGCCGTCGCGCGCCGAGTTCAGGAACTTGCCGATGTGCCAGGCGGTGGCCAGCGGCCCGGTCTCGGCCTCGCCATCGCCCACCACCGCGGCGACGATCAGGCCGGGATTGTCGAATGCGGCGCCGCAGGCGTGCGACAGCACATAGCCCAGTTCCCCGCCCTCGTGGATAGAGCCCGGCATCTCCGGCGTGCAGTGGCTGCCGATGCCGCCGGGGAACGAGAACGACCGGAACAGGCGCAGCATGCCCTCTTCGTCCTGGCTCTTTTCCGGATAGATCTCGGAGTAGCTGCCTTCCAGATACACGGGTGCCAGCACGCCGGGGGCACCATGTCCCGGCCCCGCCATGAAGATCGCATCCAGATCGTCGCGCCGGATCACCCGGTTGAGATGCGTGTAGACGAACGACAGGCCCGGGCTGGCGCCCCAGTGGCCGAGCAGGCGGTTCTTGATGTGCTCCGCCTTCAGCGGTTTGCGCAGCAGCGGGTTGTCCTGCAGATAGATCATGCCGAGCGCCAGGTAATTGCAGGCGCGCCAGAAGGCCTGCAGGCGCGCGAGTTCGTCTTTCGCGAGCGGCGCGCCGTCGACGCTGGCGCGGGCGGTTCCGCGCGGAATCAGCGCGGAGACGGTATCGGTTTCGGGCGTATCCATATCGGGCTCCAATACGTCGCCGCCGGTTGGCGGGCGGCAAATTTTTACCTTACGCGAGAACGCGCAGCGCCGCGGCACGATGCGCCCGGCGCTTGATCTGGCTCAAACGCCTGAAGGCCTGCCGGCGGCGCTTGCTCGGGCCGGGGCTCTCACGTATAAGCCGCCCATGCATCCCATGGTTCCCCTGCTACTGGTGCTGGGCCTGCTGCTCGGCCCGGCGTATTACGGTTATTGCGTCTATCTCAGCGGCGAGACCGCGCAGCGCATCGAGTTGCGCGAGCGCAGTGACCGTTGGGTGCTGCCCGATGGCAGCATCCTGCGCTTTCACAACAGCCTTGCCTACCGCCCGGTGGAGCTGGATCTGTCGCCGGACATGAACCTGGTGTCGCTGCGCCTGGAACTCGAATTTCCGCGCGAAACGCCGGCCGACGCGCCGGCGCTGCAGTACCAGGCAACACTGCAGCAATCCGGCTCCGCCACGCTCGAGCGCACGCTGACGGTCGATCCCGAGCCCGGCCGTCGCAAGGCCGACTTCGGCACGGTCGAGATCAATTTTCCCGGGCGCTATCTATTCCTGCTGGAGGAAAGCGGCCACGCCCGGGCCACGCCCGCCATCACCCTGGTGCTGCGGCACAAGATCGAGCAACCGAATCGCTACGTGGTCTGGATCGGGCTTTTGCTGCTGCTGGTGGCCTTCGTGCTGCAGACCCATGCGCTGTGGCAAGCGCGGCAACGTCTGCCCGGCGGGTAGGCAAGGTTGCGCTGCTCAGTGCTCGGGTCCCTGGAAGAGCGACTTTAACCACAGAGGTCACAGAGAACACAGGCGAAAAGAGGAAACGCGATATACGATAGCTCTTCGTTCCTGGCTCTTGCTCTTCCTCGAGCCTGGAGCCCTGCACCAGATGCTTGGTGAGCTTGGTGCCTTGGTGGTTTGCTCGCTTTTTTGTTTTCCTCTGCATTGAAAGCATTTATTGCCGGCCGCAGGCCGGCATCGCCCGGAACTCGGAACTGTTCTTCAGGATCGATCGCCATGACACCCAAGGACCTGTCCCGATTGCAAAGCCTCAGCGCGGCGGTGCTGTCCGACGTGCTCGACAGCCTCGGCCTGCGCGGGCAGGCCATGCGCCCGTTCGTACGGCCGCTCGACGAGAACCTGGTGCTGGTGGGCCGGGCGCGCACCGGCGCCTACATGCCGGTGGAGGCGGTACAGCCGGGCGAAAACCCCTACGAAGTCGAGATGGCGCTGGTCGACGACCTCGGGGCCGGCGACGTGCCGGTGCTCGCCTGCGGCGGACCGACCGAGCGCATCGCGCCCTGGGGCGAACTGCTCACCACCGCCTGCATCGGCCGGGGCGCGACCGGCTGCGTCACCGACGGGCTGGTGCGCGACGTGCGCCAGATCCGCGCGCTGCGATTCCCGGTATTTCATGGCGGTATCGGCCCGCTCGATACCAAGGGCCGCGCCCGCATGATCGAGCGCGATCAGCCGGTGAACTGCGCCGGCGTCACGGTGCGCTCCGGCGACCTGGTGTTCGGCGATGCCGACGGCGTGGTGGTCATTCCGCGGGAGCGCGCCGACGAGGCGATCGCGCTGGCGATCGAGAAGGTCGCGGGAGAAGACCGCACCCGCGAAGCGCTGCTCAAGGGCGAGAAGCTGAGCGAAGTGTTCAAGCGCTATGGAATTCTCTGAACGAGAGAAAGAGCGTGCTGCGTTCTGTGTGCTGTGTGCTGCGTGAAGCCGGCCCGGGGCCGGCGTCACAAACCCTCAACGCAGAGGCGCAGAGAACGCGGAGGAAAAGCGAAACAGACTTGGGACCCGGGACTCGGGACTCAGGGGCGGAAGAGAAGAACTCTCACCACAGAGAACACAGAGGAAAAGCATAAAGCTATGCACGGACATCTTCGTGCCTTCGTGCCTTGGTGTTTCGCTTCTGTCATTTCTAGGTGATCTTGGTGTCCTGGTGGTTCGCCCTGGTTTTTGCTTTTCTCTGCGCCCTCTGTGCCTCTGCGTTGAAAGCCTCTAGCGCCGGCCGCAGGCCGACGGCACTTGGCACTCGGAACTCGGAACTGCTCTTATGACAACAAACAACATCCCCGCGGTGCTGCTGGACTACATCGAGGGGCTGAAGACGCACGACATCGAGCGCATCGGGCGCACGATGGCGGAGGACCTGCAGTTCATCAGCGCCACCCGCATTCTCGGCAAGGCGCCGGCGCTGAAGATGCTCCGCGCGCTCTATACCGGGTTTCCCGACTGGGACTACAAGTACCGCGGGATCGAAGACCGCGGCCAGGGCAATTTCGCGATCATGTGGGACCAGGGCGGCACCCACACCGGCACCTGGGCGATGCCGGGCATGGACCCGATTGCGCCCACCGGGCGCACGGTGCGCATTCCACCGCACTACTTTTATTACCGGGTGAAGGATGACAAGCTGACGCTGATCTTTCCCGAGCCGACGCCGGGCGGCGCCCCGCGCGGCATCCTGGAACAAATCGGCGCCCGGCTGCCGCCGCTGTAATGCAAGCTTAGCCGGCGCCGCCCGGCGGAAACTTTGCGCCGGTATCGCCACTCCCGTCATCAGCCATTTCCGGAGGTCTGCATGATCGCCTTCAAAGTCAACGGACGCACTGTCGAAGTCGATGCCGAGCCCGATACCCCGTTGCTCTGGGTGCTGCGTGATTACCTCAACCTGACCGGCACCAAGTTCGGCTGTGGCGTCGCCGCCTGCGGCGCCTGCACCGTGCACCTCGACGCCGCCGCGGTGCGTTCGTGCGTGCTGCCGGTGTCGGCCTGCGCAGGCCGCTCGGTCACCACCATCGAAGGCCTGGCGGGCGACGGCGCGCGCCACCCGCTGCAGCAGGCGTGGATCGACCGCCAGGTGCCGCAATGCGGTTACTGCCAGAGCGGCATGCTGATGGCGGCCGCGGCGCTGCTGCGCGCGAATCCGAACCCTTCCGACAGCGACATCGCATCCGGCATCACCAACATCTGCCGCTGCGGCACCTACGGACGGATTCGCGCCGCGATCCGTGACGCGGCCAGGGCACGCGGAGCGCGGTCATGAGCGCGGCGCCGGCGCGCGGCAAGCCGCGCAGTCCCTGGCGGCGCCGTTTCCTCATCGGCGCGGGCGCGGCCAGCGGCGCCCTGGCGATCGGCGTCTGGGCGTTTTACCGAAAGCGCGATCGACTCGCCGCGCCCGAAGCACTAACGGCGAACCCCGGCGAAGCGACTCTCACCGGCTGGCTGAAGATCGCCAGCGACGGACGCATCCTGGTGCAGGTGCCGCGCCAGGAGATGGGCCAGGGCGTCACCACCGCGCTGCCGATGCTGGTGGCGGAAGAGATCGATGCCGACCCGGCAATGGTCCATTTCGAGCAGGCGCCCGTTGCGCCGCTGTACGCCAACCCAACCCTGCTTGGCGACGGCGTGCCGATGCGGCCGGACGATACCGGCTTGCCTGCGACGCTCATGCGGCTGACCCAGTACAAGTTTGGGCAGACGCTGGGTCTGGTGGCGACCGGCGGCTCCACCAGCGTGCGCGATGCATGGGAACCGATGCGTGCCGCCGGCGCCGCCGCCCGCGCCATGCTGGTGCAGGCCGCCGCGCAACGTTTCGGCGTCCCGGCGGCCGAGTGCACCGTGGAAAACAGCCGCGTCATGCACGCCGGCAGCGGCCGCAGCGCGGGTTTTGGCGAGCTGGCGATGGAGGCCGCGGCGCTGCCGGTACCGCAGGATGCCCAGCCCAGGGAACCGTCGCAGTTCAGGCTGCTCGGCAAGCCGCACGCGCGCCTCGACGTGCCCTCGAAGACCGACGGCAGTGCCCAGTTCGCGATTGACATGCGACGCCCCGGCCTGCTGTACGCGGCCATCGCGCAATGCCCGGTGTTCGGCGGTCGGCTGAAGTCCTTCGACGACAACAAGGCAAAGGCGCGCAAAGGCGTGCGCGGCGTGTTCGGGCTGCCGCCGACCAGCACCTCGGCCGCGGCAGTGGTGGCGGTGGCCGAGCACTACTGGCAGGCGCAGCGTGCGCTCGCCGAAGTGGACATCGTGTGGGACGAAGGGGACCATGCCGGCCACGACACCCGCGCGCAGCGCGATCGCTACACCGCGCTGCTGCGCGACGGCAAGCCGCGCAGCTACGAGTCGGTGGGCAACATCGACCATGCGCTGGCGGCGCCGGCGCGCGCGCTGACGGCCGACTACTTCGTGCCGTATCTCGCGCACGCCACCATGGAGCCGATCAACTGCACCGCGCTGGTCCGCGCCGACGGCGGCTGCGAGGTGTGGGTGGGCAACCAGTCGCCGACGCTGGTGCGCTGGTTCGCGGCGCGCGCCGCCGGCGTGGACAGCGACCAGGTCACGGTGCACTCGCCGTACATGGGCGGGGGCTTCGGCCGCCGCGCCGAGGTCGATGTGGTGATGCAGGCGGTCATGCTGGCGGCGAAACTGCCGGACACGCCGGTGCAGCTCATCTGGTCGCGCGAGGAAGACACCCGGCACGACGTCTATCGGCCGATGGCGGCGGCGCGCCTCGACGCCGCGCTGGACAATGCCGGCAACATCGCCGGCTGGCGCCACCGCATCGTCAGCCAGTCGTGCACCGGCGGCATCACCGCCCGGCTGCTGCCGGCCGCCGCCTCCGACCTGATGAAGGACAAGACCAACGTCGAAGGCGCTTTCGACCTACCCTACGCCATGCCCAATCGCCGGGTCGAGCATGTGCTCGTGCACGAGCCGGTGCCGGTGGGGTTCTGGCGCAGCGTCGGCCACAGCTTCAACGCCTTTTTCACCGAATGCTTCATGGACGAATGCGCCCATGCGGCCGGCCGCGACCCGGTCGAGTACCGGGCCGCCATGCTGACAGATTCGCCCCGCCATCTGAAAGTGCTGGAAACCGCCGCGCAGCGGGCCGGCTGGGGCACACCGCCGCCGGCCGGACGCCATCGCGGCGTCGCGCTCGCCGAAAGCTTTCATTCCATCGTCGCCCAGGTGGCCGAGGTCGAAATCGTCGACGAGCAACCGCGGGTGCACCGGGTGGTGTGCGCGGTCGACTGCGGGTTCGCCGTGAACCCGGACACGGTGATCGCGCAGATGGAAAGCGGCATCGTGTTCGGACTGACCGCCGCGCTTCATGGCGAAATCACGGTCAGGAGCGGGCGCGTCGAGCAGGGCAATTTTCCCGACTACGACATGCTGCGGCTGGCGCAGATGCCGGCGATCGAGGTGCACATCGTCGATTCCGGCATCGAACACCTCGGTGGCATCGGCGAGCCCGGCACGCCGCCGATCGCGCCCGCGGTGTGTAACGCGATCTTCGCGGCGACCGGGCGGCGGGTACGCGAACTGCCGATCCGGCTGGCCTGACCGCTCGAACTCCCGAAGAGACGCTACCTCGCGCTGACCACCTCGCCAAACAGCTTCCATTCCTTGCCGTCGAAGCGCGCCAACTGGCCCGACTCGATCAGGAAGAAGTCTTCGGGGCCGGTGTCCCACTTGATGCCCGGCAGCATCATCGGCATCTGCAGGTCGCTGATCGAGGCCATCTGCTTCATCACGTTCGCGCGCGTCAGCTCGTCGCCGCAGGCCTCGAGCACATGCACCACGCCCTGCCCGATGAGGTAGCCGCTCACGTTGAATGCATCCTTGAAGTCGGCATCCGGCATGTATTTGCGGAACCACTCGGTGTATGCCTTGACGTCGTCGTCGTTCGCCCACTGCGGGTCGATCGGGTCCTTGAAGTACAGGGCCGTGATCAGGCCGACCGATTTTTCCAGGCCGGCGGGCGCCAGCACCGAGCCGACCGAGCTCGACACGTTGTTCAGAATGTGCAGCGGCCGCCAGCCGATGTCGTAGGCCTTGCGGATCGCCTGCGCGGCGAACTTCGGCGTGGTCACGTTGAAGAAGGTGTCGGCGCCGGAAGCCTGCAGCGACACGATCTGCGAGTCGACGGTCGGATCGGTGACCTCGTAGCTCGCCTCGGCGACGATCATCTTCGCCGCCCTGTCGCCGAGGCCTTTCTTCAGTCCCTCGACGTAGTCCTTACCGTAATCGTCGTTCTGGTAGAGAATCGCGATCTTCGCATCCGGCTTGTTCTCGAGCAGGTAGCGCGCATAGATCCTCGACTCGGCCGTGTAGCTCAGGTTGAAGCCCATGGTCCAGGGAAAGTTCTTCGGGTCGCCCCACTTGGTCGCGCCGGTATTCACGAAGATGTGCGGCACGCCGCGGCTGTTCACGTACTGATGAATGGCGGTGTTGGTCGGTGTGCCGAGCGTGCCCGCCAGAAACAGCACCTGCTCTTCTTCCACCAGCTTGCGCACCTGCTCCACCGTGCGCGGCGGGCTGTAGCCGTCGTCCAGGCTGATGAAGTTGATCTTGCGCCCGTTCACCCCGCCGCGGTCGTTGATCATCTTGAAGTAGGCCGATTCCGCCCGGCCGATGGTGCCGTAGGCGGACGCCGGCCCGCTGTAGGGGTTGGTGCTGCCGACCTTGATCTCGGTGTCGCTTACGCCCTGCTCGTAGCCCGACTGCTCGCCGCAGCCGGCAAACGCCGCTGCGGCCAGGGCCGCCAGGGCGAGCGCCCGCAACCATCGCTTCGTTTCCATCGCTCCCTCCTCCTTCACCGCGGTTCACGGATCGGCCCGCCGGCGGCTGCCCGACGGGCCGTCAGCCTCGCCCACGCCAGTCGCAGAAAACCGGCGACGCCGGTGGGCATGAGAAACACGAACGCCAGCAGAAACAGTCCGTACACCGCCCACGGCGCCGCCCTGGAAATCTGGTCGGCAATGTTCGGCACGAACTGGATGAACAGCGCGCCGTAGATCGCGCCGCTGATCGAGGCCAGGCCGCCGATCACGATGCCGATCAGGAAGCTGATCGACAGCAGCGCGACAAAGCTGTCCGGCGCAACGAACTGCACCACCACCGCGCCGAGCGCGCCGCCGACGCCGGCGTACAGCGCGCTCACGCCGAAAGTGAGGGTCTTCACCGCCGCGACGTTGATGCCCATCGCCTCGGCCGCGATCGGATGATCGCGAATCGCGACCATCGCCCGGCCGATGCGCCCGCGCAGCAGGTTCCACGCGATCCAGAACATCAGCAGCGCGATCGCCAGGGTAAAGAGGTAAAGCCACTGGTCCTGGGTGAGCGGCAACCCCAGGGGCGGCTTCGGCTTAGAAATGACGATGCCCTGCACGCCGCCGGTCCAGTGCTCGAGGCCCTGGTATTTGAGTATCTGCGGCATCGCCACGCCCAGCGCAAAGGTCGCCAGCGCCAGGTAATGCCCGTGCAGCCGCAGCGCCGGCAGCCCGAACAGGCAGCCGGCGACGAAGCACGTGAGTCCGGCCGCCGGCACCGTGGCCCAGTACGGAACCCCGGCGTGATGCATCAGGATGGCGGCGACATACGCGCCGATCGCGTAGAAGGCGCCGTGCCCGAGCGAGATCTGGCCGTTGAAGCCGGTCAGCAAATTCAGCCCGATCAGCACGATCGAGTACACCAGCACCAGGTTGAACTGGAACACCCGGTAGCTGCTCACCACGAACGGCAGCGCGCAGGCAGCCACCACCACCACGGCGATCAGGATCCAGCGCGCGCGGTCAGCTTCCATGCCCCGCATCACACCCTCGTCACGAAGGCGCGGCCGAACAGGCCGGTCGGCCGGAAGATCAGCACGCCGATGATCACCGCCAGCGCGACGGTGAGCTTCAGCTCGGTGCCGACCACGTAGGCACCCATCAGGTTTTCCAGCACGCCGATCGCCAGGCCGCCGACCACTGCGCCGAACGGGTTGTCGATGCCGCCGAGCAGCGCCGCCGCAATCGCGTACAGCAGCACGCCCGACAGCATGTTGGGGTCGAGGTACACGATCGACGCGATCATCATGCCGGCCACCGCGCCGATGGCGGCCGCCAGCCCCCAGCCGAGCGCCAGCATCCAGCCCACGCGGATGCCGGCCAGCCGCGCCGACACCGGGTTTTCGGCGGTGGCGCGCATCGCCAGGCCGAGCGGCGTGAAGCGAAAGAACAGATAAAGCAGGGTCAGCACCAGCACCGAGATTCCGACCACGCCCGCCTCGTGGGTGGAAATGTAGGGCCCGAACAACGGCTGCGACGGGAACGGGCTCGGAAACACCTTGATGGTGTAGCTGAAGATCCAGCCGGCGACGCTGTTGAAGATGACCAGCAGGGCGATGAAGACCACCACCACGGTGAGCACCGGCGCGTTCGCCACCCGGCGGATCACCGCGCGCTCGATCACCACCCCGATCACGAACGAGGCCAGCACCGTGGACACAAACGCCAGCCAGTACGGCACGCCGGCGTTGATCATCGCCCAGGCGAGATAAGTGGAAAACATCGCCATCTCGCCCTGGGCGAAATTGATGTGGTGGGTCGACTGGTAGATCATCACCAGCGCGAGCGCCAGGCTGGCGTACACCGCGCCGTTCGCCAGCCCCGCCAGCACCTGGTGCAGGAATGCTTCCATCGCTCAGCCTTCTCCCGTGTTGCCGCGCACGCCGCGGACCGGGTGGTTGCGGGCCTTGTGCAGGTCGGGCGTCATCGTCGTTTGCCGCTCAGTAACCGCCGCTCAGTAACCCAGATACGCCTGGCGCACGTTGTCCGCCCGCCGCAGCTCCTGCGCGGGCCCGGACATGACCACACGACCGGTCTCCAGCAGATACGCGGTGTTCGCCAGATCCAGCGCAAGGCTTGCGTTCTGCTCGACCAGCAGCATGCTCACCTTCTGCTCCGCGTTGATCGTACGCATGATGCGGAAGATGTCCTGCACCACCAGCGGCGCGAGCCCGAACGACGGCTCGTCCAGCAGCAGCAGCCGCGGGCGCAGCATCAGCGCGCGCGAGATCGCCAGCATCTGCTGCTCGCCGCCGGACAGGGTGCCGGCCTGCTGATGGCGGCGCTCCTTCAGCCGCGGAAAGTAGGCGTAGATACGCTCGAAATCTCGCGCGACTTCCGCGCGGTCGCGCCGGGTGATGGCGCCCACCCGAAGGTTTTCCTCGGTGCTGAGGTTGAGGAAGGTGCCGCGCCCGTCGGGCACGTGCGCCACGCCGAGACGCACGATGGCTTCCGTCGGCCGTCCCGCGATCTGCGTGCCGGCCAGCACGATGCTGCCGCGCACCGGCAGCAGGCCGCACAGCGCCCGCAGCAGCGTGGTCTTGCCCGCGCCGTTGGCGCCGAGCACGGTGGTGATGCCGCCGTCTTCCACCGAGAACGACAGGCCGTGCAGCACGTCGCTGCGCCCGTATCCCGCGTGCAGGTCGCTCACTTCGAGCACCGGCATCAGTCTTCGCCCAGGTAGGCGCGGATGACTTCCGGGTCGCGCTGCACCGCCGACGGCACTCCGTCGGCGATCTTGCGCCCGAAATCGAGCACCACCACCCGGTCCGACACGCGCATCACCAGGTTCATGTGGTGCTCCACCAGCAGGATGGTGAGCGACAGCTCGGCGTGTATGCGCCGGATCAGCTCCATCAGCGCCTCGACCTCCTGGTGATTGAGCCCCGCGGCCGGCTCGTCGAGCAGAAGCAACGACGGTTGCGCCGCCAGCGCGCGCGCCAGCTCAACCCGCTTCTGCACGCCGAACGGCAGGTCGACGAAGGTGACGCAGGCCACGTCGTCGAGCCCGAGCAGGCCGATGAGTGCGTCGACGCGTTTCTCCACCAGCGGTTCTTCGCGCCGGGTGACCGGCAGGCGCAGCGCGTTGGCGAAAAAGCCGCCGCGGCTGCGGCAATGTGCGCCGACCATCGCGTTGTCGCGCACGCTCATCGAGCGGAACAGCGCCAGGTTCTGGAAAGTGCGGCCGATGCCCAGCGCGGCGATGCGGTGCCGCGGCACCGACGCGAGCGGCTGGCCGTTGAACTCGATCGAGCCTTGCTGCCAGTCGTAGAGCCGCGACAGGCAATTGAAGAGGGTGGTCTTGCCGGCGCCGTTGGGGCCGATCAGGCCGGCGATCTCGCCGCGCCGCACTTCGAACGACACCCCGTCGAGGGCGACGATGCCGCCGAAGCGCACGCTGAGCCTGCTCACGCGCAGCAGCGCAGGTTGGGTTGCCTGCGACGGCGGATCATCCCGTGCCAATGGCGCCGCGCTCATGTTGGACTTGTGATCGCCGCGCCTGCGCGCACACGCACAGGGGCCGCGCTCGCCTCCCCGTCATTGTCAGGGCCGATACCGATCCGCCCCGGCCGATACTGACACGAAGGCCTGCAGGGGTAAAGGCAGGCAGCCGCACAATGCGCCGTGTTGCGCTGCATCGCGGGCGCGCGGCGGACCACCGTCAGGTTTACGCCCGACGCTTGCGAAAGCTCAGAACGATCTCGGCAACCCGAGGATGTGCTCGGCCACGTAG
>ERZ869936.575-NODE-575-length-33322-cov-5.304686_pt1 | contig 33322 bp, 27 predicted proteins | sample MGYA00520876_ERZ869936 | MGnify/ENA primary metagenome ERZ869936 (study PRJEB32218, sample SAMN09650985) | biofilter metagenome | isolation source: enrty point of leading RO module | place: Saudi Arabia: Thuwal, RO plant located on Red Sea | collected 2016-02-17 ... | reverse complement strand
AGAAGCCGCAGGGGCGACCCGGATCAAGCGCCTGCGCGATGCCCTGGGCAACCAGATGATGTCGGAATTGCTGATCAAGACCGTGGCACGACAGGGGTACGTGCTGGCCATTGACCAGGGCGCCATTCGCGTCGAGTGACGCGCTCCGGATCTGAGACAGTCCCGGGCATTTTCCCATTATTCGGCCAGTTCGCAGTTCGTACAAAGACCATGCCGCCACGGGACATACATCCCCGTTCCTGGCGGTTCTCCCGGTCGGGTTCGGCTACCCCTGCATCCGGCCGGGGGATCAAGCGATACAGATAATTCTCGGGGCGGGTCCGGTGGGCCATGAGGAACCCCGGCGTAGAACGCCCCGACTCCTGTTGGGCGACATCAGGCCTGCTGGTCCTGCAAATGCAGCTTCATCTCGACCAGAACCTGTTGCAGGGCATTCGTCTCGTCCAGAAGACGCTTGGCTTCATTCAACGAGATCACGCCATCTGCGATCGAATGGTTGTATTCCGCCATCAAGGTGGCAAACCGTTGCGAAAGCGCGATCACGTCCGAATTGAGACCGCCGGGCCGATCATTCCCTGTCTCGCCGACCTCGACCTTCAGTCCCTGCAACTCGGCCATCGCCTTGGTGACAAGCGGCGTACCTGCATGCGTCTCGAGTTCGACCGCGAGATTCACCGGAATGAACCTGTCGCAGTCGTCGTCCGACAGCGACGCATAGCGCCCCAAGGTGGCTTTGGACCGCCCCGTGGCCTGGCAGGCGCGCGCATATCCTATGGATTTGATCAGGGTATCGGTATGCCGCTTCAAGTAGTCGCCGCGAATGCGGCGCAACTTAGCTTCCTCGTTCATTGAAATCCCTTCAATGGCTCGATCCACCTACCCCTGTCATACCGGGATACCAAAACATCAGCGCTATGCCATGAATAAAATGGCGGCCCCGGAAGGAGTCGAACCTTCGACCTACCGCTTAGGAGGCGGTTGCTCTATCCTCTGAGCTACGAGGCCACGGCCTTGTTCTGTCCTGATACAACACCGGGATCAAGTCTTGCGGCGCAGAAGTTGCAACGGGCGTCGTTAGCGATAACCTACGACATGCTGAATATGGACAATCGCAAAGGCGGCATGGAATAATCCGATGGACGACAAGAAAGTCATACCGATGAGCGAAGACATCAAGCTCCCCCGGCGGCCGCTGACACTGAAAGACGTGTCCATCGAGTCGGGCGTATCGGAAATGACCGTCAGCCGTGTGCTTCGGAACCGCGGGGACGTGTCCGAGGCGACCCGCGAAAAAGTGCTGCGCGCCGCGAAGACCCTGGGGTATGTCCCGAACAAGATCGCCGGCGCCTTGGCATCCAGCCGCGTGAACCTTGTCGCTGTCATCATCCCAAGCCTGTCGAACATGGTGTTTCCGGAAGTGTTGACAGGCATATCCGAAGTCCTTGATGAAACGCCGCTTCAGCCCGTGGTCGGCGTATCGAACTATCTGCACGAAAAAGAAGAACAGGTCCTGTTCGAGATGCTGTCGTGGCGCCCATCGGGGGTTATCCTGGCCGGCCTTGAACACTCGGACGCCTCGCGCGCGATGCTGTCGTCTGCCGGGATACCGGTGGTCGAGATCATGGACACCGATGGCGAACCGATCGACTCGGTGGTGGGTATCAGCCATCGCCGCGCCGGGCGCGAGATGGCCCGCGCGATCGTCAAGAACGGCTACACCAACATCGGTTTTCTGGGCAGCAAGATGCCGCTGGACCACCGCGCGCGAAAGCGCTTCGAGGGCTTCACCGAAGCCCTAGCCAAGGAAGGCATCGAGATCATGGACCAGGAATTCTATTTCGGTGGATCGAGCCTGGTGAAAGGCCGGGAGATGACTGCGCGCATCCTGGAGAGATCGCCGGAACTGGATTTCCTCTACTATTCGAACGACATGATCGGTGCCGGTGGTCTTCTCTATCTTCGCGACCGAGGGATCGACGTGCCAGGGCAGATCGGCCTCGCTGGTTTCAACGGGGTCGAATTGCTGGATGGACTTCCACAGAAGCTGGCGACGATGGATGCCGGACGCCGCGAGATCGGGCGAGAGGCAGCGAAAATCATTGCAGGGTGCTCTGACGGCACGATGACAGCCGGTCAGCGGGTCGAATTGACGCCAAAGCTCCAGCCCGGACAGACCTTGAAGCGGCGCTGACCGATCATTGCGGGTAATATTTTGGCAATGGAACATCGGTAGCTTGCCTGCAAAGCGCCGGTCTGCCGCTTGTGATTTCCGACGCTCAACCCTGTCGAACGCCTGCCGGAGGTGTCTGCATTGTGCGTCATGTGCCACTCCTATCGTCCCTGGACCGACGAATGTGCCTACGCCCCGTTCGGGCCCGCGACCGCGCCTAATTCAGGTGCGGCAGCGCCGAGCGTGGAATTCACCTATGACCAGATTGCCGATCAACTGACCGATGGGTTCTGGGGTTCGTTCGGCGGCGGCACGCGCGCCTTCGACGTCACCGCAGGCGGCATCCTCTATGTCGATGTGACAAAGCTGGCCGCCAACGGGCAGGCAATGGCGCGCCAGGCGCTCGATGCCTGGAGTGTCGTGACCGGGATCACCTTTATCGAAGTGAATTCCGATACCGCCCCGGTCAGCCTCTGGACCGAGGCTGCCGATGCGCCTGCCGGACCCTCCACCAACTATGCAATGGCCGTGGGCGACGATTTCACCGGCACCCTTTCGACCGGCGCAGATCGAGATGCGATCGCCATCTCCATGATCGCGGGACAGACGGTGACGATCCGCCTTGAAGGCGACACGTCCTCGGGCAATCCGACCGCCGATCCTTACCTTTGGCTGCTAGATGCCTCGGGCGCCGTCGTCGCTCAGAACGACGACGCAATCGGCGCCGATAGTGCGCTTACGTTTCAGGTGAACACGACCGGCACGTACTATGTTCTGGCCGGATCTTTCGCAGACAGCCATGCGGGCGACTACCGGGTCTCGGTGCGCGAGGATGGTGCGGTCGCGGACATCGTTTTTGACGACGAAGTTGCGGGGGCCTACGCCAGTTCGTCGGTGTCGGGCGGCGTCATCCAAAGCTCCTTCGTCAATATCAACTCAGGCTGGGCCGGGGGATCTGCCCGAACCGATGGATACTTTTTCCAGACCTACCTGCACGAGATCGGCCATGCCCTGGGTCTGGGCCATGCCGGCAACTACAACGGTTCCGCGGATTACGCGACCGATGCGCTGTACCTGAACGACAGCTGGCAGGCGACGGTGATGTCCTATTTCCACCAGATCGAGAATACCTGGGTGGACGCCAGCTTCGCCTATGCGATCACACCGATGATGGCCGACATCATCGCCATCCAAAGCCTTTATGGCACGCCGATCGCCAATGACGGCGACACGATCTATGGTTATGGATCAAGTACGCGCAGCTATCTTGATGTGGCGCTGGACCTCTCGAACCCGGTCGCCTTCACGATCTATGACACGGGTGGAACGGATACGTTGGATTTCTCGGTCTATACCGCGCACCAACGGATGGACCTGCGGGCCGAACGCTACTCCGACCTTGCGGGCCTCGATGGCAATATCGGCATCGCCCGAGGCACCGTGATCGAGAACGGACTTACCGGGGGCGGCAACGACACGATCATCGGCAACGACGCGGACAACGGACTGGCGGCAGGCGGTGGCAACGATACCGTCGATGGCGGCGGCGGGAATGACGCGATCCGTGGCGGCGCCGGGCTTGACACGCTGAACGGTGGCGACGGCTTCGACCTGATCGAGGGCGGCGCCGGCGATAATCTGTTGAACGGCGGCGGCGGTTCGGACCTCATCATCGGCGGCGACCTGTCGCTTGGTCTTTTGACCCAGATGTTTCCCGGATGGGTTCCACCGCCGGATGCGCAGGATCAGATCGACGCAGGGAACCTTGCGACGATCTGGGCGGATATCCTGGACGACATGGCCATCGCCTGACCGGGCTGGAATTCCTGTTGTCAGCCGCCAGACCAGTCGTGTTCGTCGCCGTAGATCACGTCATCGCCCATGCCGCCCAAAAGCCGGTCGTCACCCGCGCCTCCGACCAGCGTATCCGCGCCTGCTTCGCCCGCCAGCGTGTCGGTGCCGATGCCGCCATCGAGAATATCGTCGCCACTTCCGCCCGTGATGGAGTCGTCGCCCCCCAATCCCGAGAGCACGTCATCGCCTCCCGAGCCGTTGATCGTGTCATTGCCCCATGCGCCATTCAGCATATCCGCACCCGGTCCCCCCTGAAGGTTCTGCGATATCGGTAGCGGCGGCGGCCGATCCACGTGCAGAATGGTGGCATTCGATAAATCGGTCGCAGTCAACGCCGTGCCGTCGGCTGCGGTAATGACCAGCGTCTCGGCCCCGTGGCTCAGGACTGCGCCGTCCACCGTGGGCACAATCGACAACTGGCTGACATCATACAGGAAATCCCAACCGGAAAGGTCGAGCCGGTCGACGCCGCGTTCATAATCCGTGACGATATCGGTCTGGCCGTCCGGATGCAGCACGAAAAGATCACTGCCGGCGCCTCCGGTCATCACGTCCTGCCCGGCACCATCAGCCAGTATATCGTCGCCGGCGTTGCCGGACAGCGTGTCATTCATGCCGGAACCGACAATCTGGTCCGATTGCGATGTACCGACCAGGAGGCCGCCCGAGGAATCCGCGACCAGAACCGCGCCCAGCGCCGAGAGGTCGTAGCCGACACGTGTGATCCGACTCTCCCATGCCGACGAGATCAGCATGTCCAACCGCGCACCCGTGGACACCAGTTCGATCGAGCTGACCCTGTAGAGCGTCGTCGTGGCATCATCGGCGATGCTATCCAGATGAACCAATCGTCCGCCCGGTAGAACAGTGAAAAGCGAGGCTCCACCATCCGAGCCCCCAGCCGCCGCAAAGGCGAAATCGCCGTAAGTGAGGGTGTCCAGGGCACTCAGGCCCTGAAAGTACGTCCCCGGCGCGTCCAGGACGTGATCCGCGACCTGCATGTCGCCTTCGGGCCCAATTCTGACGACCGAGATCGACGAGGTGTTGAACGAACCGGTCACCAGAAGCTGTTCGCCCAGACGTTGAAGCGTACCGATCTCGACCGGAGTGTTGATCGGCAGACCTTCCGCTGCGCCGAGCGCGTCGTGCTGGACAAGTCCGGTCGGCGTTACGCCTACCAGGTTCACTCCGTCCTCGGTGGCGGATACGGACGCGAAATATTCCCCGCCGTCATGACTGAACCAAGTGCTGGCCGCGACATCGGCCAGATAGGTGTCTGAGCTGTCGGCAAGACCTCCGACGAACGTATAACCTGCCCCCGTATCGCCATAGAGGTCTAGGCCGCCATCCTGCCGACCGGTCACGAAAACCGGCACGCTCGCCGTCACGCCGGAGACGGGAGCGATCAGTGTGCCGGCGACGGTGAGGGATGTCTGCAAACCCAGCGATCCGTCGGGAGCCAGCGTTGCCGTTTGACCGTCCGGCATAGTCATCCCAGCCAAGGATAGCGAGGTGCTGCCATCGGACGGCTGCAAGACACCCAGTATCGGATCGACGCCTACTGCAAAGGTACCAGATAGAGGCAGGCTGTCATCGAACGTCAAACTTCCGTCGGCTGCAATGTCGATCTCGGCCAGCATGCCCTCGATCCGGCTGAGCGCATAAAGAACCCGCCGACCGCCGATATCGAGCACCAGCAAATCGGCCATACCGAAATCCAGCCCAAGATCGACGCCCGACAGAACCTGATCGACCGTAAGGCTCGGCATGGATCGCCCCCTGCAATTGCCGCGTCACGCACGTCCGCGGCGTCCGTTCAAGGGATTCATCCAGAATCAAGGTTAAGACTTGGTTTCTTTCATCTCGGCCGAAGATCGGAACACGATCAAAAGAAAAGCGGCGCCATGCGGCGCCGCTTCGCTCTTTTTCTGTAACTGGACGTCAGCTCAGATCGAAACGGTCCGCTTCCATGACCTTGACCCAAGCCTTCACGAAGTCCGCGACGAATTTTTCTTTCGCGTCGTCTTGTGCATAGACCTCGGACAATGCGCGCAACTGCGAGTTCGAGCCAAAGACCAAGTCGGACCGGGTACCGGTCCACTTTTTTGCACCGGTCGCTCGGTCGAACCCGTCAAAATGCTCGTTGGAGTCATCAGACGCTTTCCACTCGGTCGCCATGTCCGTCAGATTCACGAAGAAGTCGTTGGTCAAAGCACCGACATTGTCGGTAAACACACCGGCGGGCGAGTTGTTGTAGTTCGCGCCGATGACCCGCAGACCACCGATCAGCACCGTCATCTCAGGCGCGGTCAGGGTCAAAAGCTGAGCGCGATCGAGAAGAAGCTGCTCGGTCGGAAAGCTGAAGCTGGTCGAAAGATAGTTGCGGAAGCCGTCGGCCTTCGGCTCCAGGACGTCGAAGGATTCGATATCGGTCTGCTCGTCCGTCGCGTCCGTTCGGCCCGGCGTGAACGGCACCTGAACCTCTTGACCACCGGCCTTCGCCGCCTGCTCGACACCCACGCCACCGGCCAGCACGATCAGGTCGGCAAGCGAAATCCGCTTACCGCCAGAAGCAGAGCCGTTGAAGTCGGCCTGGATGCCTTCCAGCACGCCCAGCACCTTCTGCAAATTCTCGGGCTCGTTGACTTCCCAGTCCTTCTGCGGCGCAAGGCGAATCCGTGCACCGTTGGCACCGCCGCGCTTGTCGGAGCCACGGAAGGTCGAAGCCGAAGCCCATGCCGTCTTGACCATCTCGGCGACAGTCAGACCGCTGTCAGCGATTTTGGCCTTCAGCGCGTCGATGTCGGATGCGTCGACCAGAGGATGATCGACCTCCGGAACCGGATCCTGCCAGATCAGGTCTTCTGCCGGCACTTCCTTGCCCAGGTAACGCGATTTCGGACCCATGTCGCGGTGCGTGAGCTTGAACCAAGCACGTGCGAAGGCATCGGCGAATTCCTCCGGGTTCTCGTGGAACCGTTTCGAAATCGGGCCGTAGATCGGGTCCATCTTCATCGCCATGTCGGCGGTGGTCATCATCGGCATGACCTTCTTGCCGGACCCGTCGACCTCGGGCACCATCTTGTCTTCCGGCAGATTGACCGGATGCCAGATATATGCGCCGGCAGGCGACTGGGTCAGTTCCCACTCGTAACCCAGAAGCAGGTCGAAATACCCCATGTCCCACTGCGTGGGATTGGTCGTCCAGGCACCTTCCAGTCCACTGGTGATGGTGTCGACGCCTTTACCCGAATTGTAGGAGTTCAGCCACCCGAAGCCCATCGCTTCCATCGGCGCGCTCTCGGGATCGGGACCCACCGCAGTGACGGGGCCGTTGCCGTGTGTCTTGCCGAATGTATGACCGCCGGCGGTCAGGGCCACGGTCTCTTCGTCGTTCATGGCCATGCGCGCGAACGTCTCGCGAATGTCGCGGGCCGACGCAAGTGGGTCCGGATTGCGGTCCGGACCTTCCGGGTTCACATAGATCAGACCCATCTGCACCGCTGCCAGCGGATCCTCCAGTTCGCGGTCATTCGAATAGCGGCTCTGTTGGTGGTCGGTCGTCGCCAGCCACTCGTCCTCGGAGCCCCAGTAGATGTCCTCCTCCGGCTCGTAGACGTCCTCGCGTCCTCCCCCGAAACCAAAGACAGGTCCACCCATAGACTCGATCGCCACGTTGCCCGCCAGGATCATCAGGTCGGCCCAACTGATCTTGTTGCCGTACTTCTGCTTGATCGGCCACAGAAGGCGTCGTGCCTTGTCCAGGTTGCCGTTATCGGGCCAAGAGTTCAGCGGCGCGAACCGTTGCGTTCCGGTGCCTGCGCCTCCGCGCCCGTCGCCTGTACGATACGTCCCTGCCGAGTGCCATGCCATCCGGATGAACAAGCCGCCGTAGTGGCCGTAGTCGGCGGGCCACCAATCCTGGCTGTCCGTCATCAGATCCGTCAGATCCTTCTTGAGCGCGTCGAGGTCCAGCGACTTGAAAGCCTCGGCATAATTGAAATCCGCGCCCAGCGGGTTACCGGCCGGTTGATTCTGGTGCAGGATCCGCAGGTTCAACTGGTTCGGCCACCAGTCGCGGTTGGTCCGGCCTGCGAAGGTGGTGTGCATTACCGGGCATCTGCCGGCACTGGGGGCGTCGTTGCCGTCCATCATCATTCTCCCAATTTGACTGCTTCTGTGAACTCGAGCGGCGTGCGGACCTGCGCTTGGGGTCTCTATCGGCCTCAGTCATGCAGATCGCCACTGGATCTTTAGCGTGGTAACAGATTCCTCTGATTGCTTTAAGTTGTATTTTTTCATGCCTCGGATAACTTTGACTTATGACAAATGTCACGCTGAAACAGCTGCGGTACTTCGATGCGTTGTCCCGCCACAGACATTTCGGAAGAGCGGCGGAGGCCTGTTCGATCTCGCAGCCTGCACTCTCGGTTCAGATCAGGGAACTGGAAAACGAGATCGGCACCAAGCTTTTCGAGCGCGCCGCACGTCAGGTCAATCTGACCGGCGTCGGGCAGCAGTTTGCGGAAAGGGTCTCTGACATCCTGAAATCGGTGGACGAGTTGACCGATCTGGCGCGAGCCTCCAAGGGCCAGCTTGCCGGGCGTCTCAGACTTGGGGTCATCCCCACGATCGCGCCCTATCTTCTTCCCTCCGTCATCCGCGAGATCACCCGTCGATACCATGGCCTTGATCTCCACATCCGCGAGACCCTGACATCCAAGCTTATCGACGACTTGTCCGATGGAAGAATTGATGCCGCCATCGTCGCGTTGCCGATTTCGGAACCCGCCTTCGTCGAGATCGAACTTTTTACCGAGGAATTCGTGCTGGTTCGGCACGTCTCTGACGCCAATGATCCCATACCAAATGCCGAGAGCTTGCGGGATATGCGTCTACTGCTTCTTGAAGAGGGCCACTGCTTTCGCGATCAGGCCGTTTCTTTTTGCAATTTGCCAACGCCTTTGTCACGTGACGGGCTGGATGCCAGTTCGTTGTCGACCCTGGTTCAGATGGTCGGAAGCGGTATCGGCGTAACCTTGATCCCGGAGATGGCCGTTGCGGTCGAGACCCGGTCGGCGCGTGTCGCAGTGTCTCGGTTCGACCGGCACAAGCCTTTCCGGACCGTCGGCATGATCTGGCGGAAATCGAACCCGTTGTCGAACCAGTTGCTGGAGCTTTCCGCTGCCGTTCGGAAGGTTGGCGACGATATGCGGCCGGGCGCGTCCAAGATTCCTTGACGTCGCGAGAGACATGCTTGCTGTTGTCAAGCAACACTCAATTGGGCATTTTGCGCCGGCGGGGCCATGTTCGTGTTGAAGTCGGCGGAGCGCGTGCCAATTGTCCGCCGCGAAACGCTTCATTTCAAAGCTGGTCTGCCGGTACGAGCGGGGTGCAACACAAATGACACGAGAGCGCGATCAGGGCCAAGCCGGCCAGGACGCGGTATTCCGTTCGTCCAGACGGGTGTCGTTTGTGGTTCGCTCGGAGACTGCGTCCCGGCGCTTTTCCACGTCACGAGTGTCGCGCGACCCGATGGAGTCGATGCATGTCGACGTAAGACCCGATCCTGCTCCAACGCCCCCGGCTTTCGGCTTGGACAGCGACTGGCAGGTTCTTGCGGACGATCTTGCGGACATCGCCGCAGGCCACGAAACCCTGCGACTTTGGAGTCGCGATGCCGGTGATGCATTCACTGCATCCGTCGCCCTGCGCGATGGTGCGTACTATATCGCGGCAAGCGGTTCAGAAGCCAACTCGGACAGCGATTTGATCGAAATCGAGCGTGAGCTGTTCGAGATGCTGAAAGACCATCGCAAAGCGGTCGTCGTCGAGATCGGTTCGGATAAACCCAATCGCTTGGTCTCCTACGGCAGCGTAAGCGAACTTTTCGAGAACGCAGAAACCGAAAGTGACGAGCCGACACCACCCTCCGGACCTGACCAAGAGGCTCAGGCGCAACCGGGTCCCGATCCGCAGCCTGAAGGACCTATCTCCAAACCGCCCGACAACTCGAACGCGCCGCCGGTCTCCGATCCGGACGATCGGACGCCGACCGGCACGGGTGACACCTCGGCGACCGATTCCGATACGGGGAGTTCTGTCACAGGCGCGGCGCGTTTGCGGGCATTGACGGCCCCACGCGGATTTCCCGACTCGCTTCACACCGCACTCGTTTCGCGGCTGGAACCCTTTGCCGACGCTTTCAAGGCCGCGATGTTGTTCCAGGTGGAATACGTCGATGGTCAGACCGAGTACCTCGTCGGCTTCACCAAGGCGGAACGAGACCAGGAAGCCGAACTGGAGGAAGCCGTCAATGCGGCGCTTGCAACCGCCGGACGGCACGACGTCGAGCTAGGGATCACCTTTCTGGAATCCGACGACCCCATGGTGGTCCGCATATCGCGCGTAGGACAGCATCTGGCATAGCGCCATGCCGGTCACGGCTGTGGAACCCAAGACGGGCTGACGATAGTACGCAAAGCTGGGTCACTTCCGCCTGGATGCTTGTCCGCATTGTTCTCGCTTGACGCAAAGTCCACGGGGGGAACCGCACGTTATCCTCGTTTTGAACAAAAAATTAACGAAATTGTCCCCGATACGGCTGAAAAATGGAAATCAGCTAGGGCAATCTCCCATGAAAATCAGTGTTTTCGGCATCGGCTATGTGGGCGTCGTCTCGGCGGCCTGTCTCGCGAAGGATGGACACGAGGTGATCGCGGTCGATGTGGACCCTGGCAAGATCGCGTCGATCAACGCAGGAAAGACCCCGATCGTCGAAGAGGGCATCGGCGAACTTGTTGCCGAAGTCGTCGCAGCAGGCCGTCTGACAGCGACCGGCGACACGAGATATGCCATTGAAAACACGGACGTTTCATTCATCTGCGTAGGTACGCCCTCGGCCCCGGACGGCTCTGTCGGCCTGAAATTCGTTGAAGAGGTCTGCCGGAACATCGGCGCGGCGCTGGCAGACAAGGACGACTACCATTCGGTCATCGTGCGTTCCACCTGCGTGCCGGGCAGCACGGAGAGTTGCTGCATACCAGCGCTCGAGCAAAGCTCGGGCAAGACCGCCGGCAAGGACTTCGGGCTGGGTTATTATCCGGAATTCTTGCGCGAAAGCACGGCCATCAAGGATTACTACGATCCGGGCCTGATCGTCTTCGGCACCATGGACAAACCCACCGAAGACGCGCTGACGGTGCTGAATCAGGACCTGCCCTGCACGATCCACAAGACCGACATCCGTACTGCCGAATTGGTGAAATACACCTCGAATGCCTGGCGAGCCGTCAAGGTGACCTTCGCGAACGAGATCGGCAACATCGCGAAGGCATCGGGCATCGACGGGCAAACCGTCATGGAGATCCTTTGCTCGGACGACAAGGTCGCGATGTCGCCCTACTTCATGCGGCCGGGTTTCGCCTTTGGCGGCTCATGCCTGCCCAAGGACGTACGCGCGCTCCGCTACCTCGCCCGTTCGACCGGCACCGACGCCCATATTCTGAACGCCGTACTCGATGCCAATGAGGCTCAGATCGCCCGCGCCGAAGCGATGGTCGAAGCCTCTGGCGAAAGGAAAGTCGGCTTTGTCGGTATAAGCTTCAAGCCTGGCACCGACGACTTGCGGGAAAGCCCGCTTGTCGCCCTTGCTGCCCGCCTGATCGGCAAGGGAGTGGACGTCGAGATCTACGACCCTTTCGTGCGCGAAGCCTATGCCACGCACACGCCCGGCGCGGGACGTGGCAACGAAGGCATTCCGGACCTTGAAGCGCGTCTGACGGATGAACTTGACGACCTGATCGAAAGGTCCGGAACCATCCTGATCGGCAATTACTATCATGACACGATCGAGCAACTCAAAACCGCATCGGCCAAGCAAAAGAAGGTCGTCGATCTGGCACGGGTGAACCGCCAGATGGTCAGCGGCGGCGACTACAACGGCATCTGTTGGTAAAGACTTGGTCCCCGCCCTCCCCCATATCGGATATTTTTCGGTCATCGTCCTGCTGACGATGGCCATTCCGCCGTCTTTTCTGGGAGACCCCGGCAACGCGAAGCACGCGATCATCGTGATCGGTTTCCTGGGGGCCTGGCGCTATTCCTGGGCGATGCTGAATTTCACGCGCGCGATCATCTTCCGCAAGTACGCCTATCCGCGCCGAAAGGCCGAAGCCTTTCGCCGCTATCGCGAAAGCGGCGTACGAACTCATGCCTACTTTATGGTGACGTCCTACATGGTGGACCAGGACACGACCCTGATGGTCTACCGCAGTATCTTTCGGGCCGCGGCCCGTTCGGACGGCGGCGCGACGATTGTGTCTTCGGTGGTCGATGGCGCTGACGAACGGCTCATCCGCTACGTCTACGACACGATGACGATCGATATGTCGAACGTCACGCTGAAGATGGACCGCATCAAGGCGAACGGAAAACGCGACGCCATGGCGCGCGCGTTGAAGAAACTGGCCGAGTTCTCGCCGACGCCTTACGACATCATGGTTTTCGTCGACGGCGATACCGTCGTGCCCGAAGACGTCGTTGCGCAATCGGCACCCTGGTTCCAGGATCCCGATGTCGGAGCGCTGACGACACACGAAGCGGCCATCATCGAAAAGGACAACCTTTTCAAGGACTGGTTCATCCTGCGGTTCAACCAGCGACAGGTGATGATGTGCTCGATGGGCCTTTCCAAGCATGTTCTGACACTGACCGGGCGCATGAGCGTCTTTCGTGCAGACCTGTCCACGCACCCGCAATTCGTGAACGGGGTCGGGCACGACTACCTCGACCACTGGCGCTTGGGCCGAGTGACGTTTCTGACGGGCGACGACAAGTCGACTTGGTACTGGCTTCTGAAGAACGGGTATCAGACGCTGTATCTGCCCGATGTCGTATCCGCCTCGGTCGAGACCCAGCCGCGCGACACTTTTCTGGATAGCGCCAAGACGCTGATGGTTCGCTGGTTCGGCAACATGATGCGCACCAATGGTCGTGCCTTGCGGCTGAACCCACGGATCATGGGCTTCTTCACCTGGTGGTCGATCCTTGATCAGCGCGTCAGCATGTTCACGACCCTGGTCGGCCCGCTGTCCGTCATGCTGACAGCCCTGCTGGTAACGCCTGCCGTCGTCCCGCTTTACATCGCTTGGGTTTTGATGACGCGTTACCTGTTCTGTCTGTTCATCGCCCGCTTCAACGGAGAATGGTTCCCGGTCACCCATCCGCCGATCCTGTACTTCAGCCAGGTCGTCGGCGCCGCGATCAAATCCTTCGTCCTGTTCCGTCTCGATAAACAGAAATGGACGCGTCAGAACACCGGCAGCGGTGGCGCGGCCGTGACTCTCTTCGACAGGATAAAGGCAACCGAGTCGGCGGTTCATCATGCCCTGACACTGTGTTGGCTCACCCTCGCAATACTGTTCGTAAGCATCATCTGAGGTCCGTTTCGTGGAACTGCAAAAAGCAAAAAGAAAAAATCTGAACCTCGTCGGATCGAACCCACCGGTTCCTTACGAATTCGGCTACGAGAGCGAGCACCCGGCCGTTGCACTTCCATTCGGTATCAAGCTGTGCGGGCAGAACTTCGTGGGCGCGCGCATCTCGATGACGACCATTCACGTGGTCGCGCGTGACGAGATATTTCTGATCAAGGGCAGCAAGCACGCGGCCCGTGTCCAGTTCGATTTCAAGAACTTCTCGGTTTCGATCTATCCCGAAGTCGTCGTGGTGGGCGAATTCGGAGACGAGCTGGTACTCAAATTCGCCGACCCGACCGGCGACCACGTCGCCCAACTTCGCTTTGTCCTGAACAGCTTTATCGCCGGCGATTTCGTAACCCTTGGCGCGGTGATGGCCTACTCGGGCCCGACCAAGCCGAAGGAAGAAAAGAAAGCCGCCGAACAGAACTGGAAAGAACGCTACCGCAGCATCGCGGTCGCGACGATTTCGGGTCTGCTCGCGCTTTGGGCCGCAAGCGCACTTTATGTGCGCTATACCACTGGCATCGAAATGCACCCGGTTCTGATCGAACAGGCAGGTCAGCCGATGCAGGCGACGACCGCCGGTCAGATCAGTTATCTGAACCTCGATGCGGCGAAGGGAGAGGTCCTTTTTTCGATTAACGCCAATAGTGGCGACGTGTTGAACTTCAAGATGCCATGCGACTGTGAAGTTGTTCTATCTCAAGGCGTTAGAGAGGGCATTACCGTCCTTCCCACCGACGTAATTCTGACAATTTTGGTTAATAGCCTCGACCTCAACGTTCAGGCTTTGATGAGCGTCGAAGGGTTGGCGAGGGCTATGAAAGGTGACCGCGTATATCTGGATCTGGCAGACGGGCGGTCCGTCCCGGTTCAGGTGATCGCCGGAAAGGGCGCGAATTCCGCAGCGATGAACGGCCAGCTTTTTGTGCCGGTTCAGCTCGTCGCGTCCGACAACAGCCTGACCCAGGAAGACATCGGCAGGTACGGTCAGCTTCGTCTGGCCAAGCGGCACTTCTGGAACTGAGGGGCAGAGGAGACGGTTCGTGCAGAAGATTTACCCCCTTATCCTGTGTGGCGGAAGCGGAACCCGGCTTTGGCCGATTTCGCGTACACGCAGTCCGAAGCAATTCCAGAAGATTGGCGGCAAGAACTCGCTGACCTTCTTTCAAAGCGCGATCATGCGTCACAAGGGCGATCATTTCCACGATCCTTGCATCGTGACCAGCCTTCGCCACCGAGGCACCGTGGTCAGCCAGTTGCGCGACATTCAATCCGGGTCTCAGATCATCTGCGAACCGATGGCCCGCAGCACCGGACCGGCGGTGCTTGCGGCGGCGCACATGCTGTTCGGCCAGGATCCGAACGCCGTCATCTTGGTTATCCCGGCCGATCACGTCATCGAAGGCGACGTCAACAGCACGATAGTGTCCCAGATCGGCGCCGCGCTGTCCGGACAGATCATCACATTCGGCATTCCGCCGCGCGCACCCGAGACCGGCTTCGGCTACATTCGCAGGGGTGCCGAAATGCCCGATTTTCCCGGCCTGTGTATCGTCGACCAGTTTGTCGAGAAACCGCCGCATGACGTCGCGAAAGATCTGATCGAAAAGGGACTTGCCGATTGGGCATCCGGGATTTCGATGTTTTCGGCCCGCACGATCATCGAGGAATATGAGACGTTCGACCCCGAGAGTGCTGCAGCCGTGAAACGCTCGGTCATGAACGCAAGTCCGTTCCCCGAGGCGCTTTATCTGGATGCTGACACGTTCAGCGAGGCGAAGGGCGAGCCGACCGAGAAGGTCGTTTTCGAGAACAGCGAGCGGGTCGCGACCACGACACTCGATGTGAAATGGAGCGATGTGGGCAGCTGGGCCGCCATGTACGACGTCTCGGAACAGGATAACGATGGTAACGTCCTGCACGGCGACGTCATTGCGGTGGATTCGAAGAATTCTCTCGTTCGCAGCGAGAATCGTTTGGTCAGCATTGTCGGGCTTGAGGACGTGATCGTCGTCGACACGTCCGATGCGCTTTTGGTCACGGTCCGGGACAAATCTCAGAACGTGCGCGAGATCGTAGACCGGCTCAAGAAGCAGGCGCGCCCCGAGGCTGAGTATTATGCAGGTGCCGCACCCAAGATGGTGCCATTCACCTTGCCGACTGGCCTGGAAGAAGTTCTGACGACCGACAACTTCCAACTTGGTACCAGCCAGATTCCCGTCGGTGCAGCTATCGAACTGGATCAGGGCATCGGACGCCAAGTCATTGTCATGAAGGGCTCTGTCCATGCGCAAGGTTCGTCCTGGCAGAAAACCGTGCGTGACGGCGGTCGGATCTACTCGGATCCCGAGGGCCCGATCCGCATCACCAATCTGGCGGATGTTGAAACAGAACTTCTGTTCATGACCTTCGACGGACCGGTGGTTTCGCCGAAATCGGTACAATCAGCGAGTCATGCCTGACAAACGGATCAGATCGGCCTTTCCCGGCAAGGCGACCGTCGCTGTCTGCGTCGGCCTTTGCCTGTTCGCAACCGCTCCCGCGGCCGCACCGGACTGGGAACTGGTCGATCTTCGTGCCAGATTGTCTGCCCTGTCCGATGCGCTTCGCGAAGACAGCCAGTTGCGCGACACACCGGTGCAGGACCTGATCGCCGGTCTCGGACTTCCCGAGCTCGACGGATTGAAAGTGCCGCCCGCCGCTGCTGCGACCCCTATCGCTCCGGTCGACATGGGCTGGATCGACAAGCGACATGCGCTGTCAGCCATGTCCCAGATTTACGGCGGAACGCGCAATCGCACGGTTATGGAGGCCGGTCGTGCCGGCGACACCGAGGCGCTTGAAATCCGGGCGGGCGTCGCGACTTTGAACGACCTGCGCCAGCGGCTTACGGCGCGCCACCTGGGTCGCGATCTCGGTACGGGCGCCGAGATACTTCGCGTCCCGATCGTCGTGGGTCGCGACGCGACGCTTCGGCTGAACCAAGACGAAACCCTGCTGCTCGGTCAGCGGGATGGCGCATTCATCGTCAATTTCGGCAGACTGGAAGTCTTTGGCGCCGAAATCTCGGCCGATCGCGAGCATGACGAAGCCGCCAAGGAGTTCGCGCCGTTCATCGCAACCGTGGGGTCGGGAACCGTCTACGTCTCGGGCGCGACATTCCGGCGCCTTGGCTTTGGGTTCACAGCGAAATTCGCCGGTTTCTCGATCCTGGCGCACCCGACGATGCTGCCCGACGGTCGCAATCGTATCGAAAATTCCCGGTTCGATGACCTTGTCACGGTAGCATTGGTCGGCGTGCGGCACGTCGAGTTGCGCGGGAACCGGTTCTTCGACATGCGGCGCAACCCGATCCTGATCTCGCGCTCGCCCGATGCAGTCGTCGAGGCCAACCTGATTTCCGGTGCTACGCCAACAAACGCCATTCGCGTCGCCAATGGTTCGGTAGGCACCCACCTCGTTCAGAATATCGTCCTTGAAGGCTCTCGCGCGGGTCTTTTGATTTCGTCCGGCAGCGATAACGTGAACGTTGAACGCAACCTGATCTGGAGACGCAATGGCGGTGGCATCAAGCTTTACAACGTCGATTGCGGGCAAGTGGCCGAAAACCTGATCCTGGACGATAAACAGAAGGGTATCGAGGTTCGCAGCAGCACCGACGCGCTATTGCGCGACAATCGCATCATCGGAAATCACAATGCAGGCGTCTGGGTGTCTGCCAATACGCCCGACACGCAAACCTATGTCCTCGGCAACTTGTTGCGCGAAAACGGCTCCGGCATCAGCGCGGCATCGGGTGGCAGTATCGCCCTTGTGGGTAACGATCTCTCGAACCAGTTTCCCCGGTTTTTGGACGGAGACATCACTCATCAGTTCCGCGCCGTGATCGAGGACCTTCACGGCAGGAATCCCATCCGTCTGGAGTCGGGCGTGGTTCGCCCGGATCACCAGTATTATCCGGTCCATTGCAAGTCATGAGTAGGTCCTTGCGCACGGGGGAGTAGGCCCGCGGCGCAAGGGATTCGGTTGTGTAGTCCAAAACAGCAACGACGGCGGAAACGCCGCACACGACGACAGGCAACATCTCATGCCGAAGAGGGCAAGACATAGGAATTCTTCCAGCACCCGACGCCCAAGGCGGGTCGGGTACCTTCCGCTTTCTGTTTTGACAGCCGCGGTCCTCACCTTCGGTATGGCTGATCGGACCTTCGCGCAGTCCTTCTACGGTTGCGAGGATCTGGATCGCTCCCATGTTCCGATAGTTGAAGGAGTATCGGGCAGCTTCTTCAGGGTCGACCCCGACCTCCTTATGGACACGCGCCTGACGACGGCGGTCATCGAGAGTATCGCAGATACATCCCGGAATCTCGCGTCGCGCGGCGTCCGCCTCATCTTTGTTCCTGTCCCGACCAAGGGCCTTGTTCAGGCGGATCAACTGGGACCCGAGGCCGATCGGCTGGGCTTCGATGTTCGCCTTGCAAGTGCTCTATACGCCGATACTCTGGTCCAAATCAGAGCGAATGGCGTCACAGCCGTCGACGCACTTGGGGCCATGGAGGGCGCGTCGTCCGGCAAGTAGCAATTCTTCCAGACCGACCCACGGATGACCGACGACGGACTACGCACTCTCGCGCGCGCCATCGCGTCCGAGGCCGGCGAAAGCCTGATGGGCGCCGTATCCTTCCGGACGCAACGGGGCGAGGATGTGGATCTCGAATCGAGCGAGAGGTTCCGGCTTCAGCTTTCGTGCCAGGCCGAGCTTCCTCCGGTCCGGACTCGGACCTTCAAGAACGCCTCGCCGAGCGCTGTCGCCGATCATGCGCCAATCGCCGTCGTTCAGTCCACGATTACTGGCGGCGATGCCCGCAACTTTCGGGGTCACCTGGAACAGACACTTCGTCGTCCGATCACGCAAGTTTCCGTCGCCGAGAGCGCCTATGACGCGATGACTGGCTATCTGACCTCGGATGCTTTCCGCACCAACCGGCCGGAGGCGATCATCTGGCTTGTACCGATCTGGCAGAACCCGACACTGCGCGGCGACCAGCCCTTGCGCGAAATCGTCGCCGCTGCTGCCGATCGATGCGATTTGCCACGCGAGACCAGAGAGATTGCCCCTGGGAGCTATGGTATCGAGCTGGCCGCGCATAACCCCACCGACAGCGTGAAGCTGGATACCGGCGGGACGCCGATCTCCATGGCCACCTTCCGGTTTTCGACCTCCGACGGACGGACCCGCGCGCGTCATGTACTTCGCTCCGACGCTGCCAACGCCACGCCACTCACCTTCATGCCGCTGACAGGTCTCTGGCCGGACGGCGCGACGCATGTCACGATTGACGTCGATACCGCGCTGACCTCGGCGCCCAAAATTTCGATATGCCGGGGGTGAAGAGAATGCACCTTCGAGCTATCTTCTTGAGCATCGCCCTTGTGATGCTGACAGTGACACAGGCACCGGCAGAGCGACTGGCGCTTGGCTTTTTGCCTCCCGATCTGCCCCCGTCCAATATCTGCAACGCCGATCCCGAACGCTTCGAGAGTGACGAGACACAAATCGTCGAAGACGAGGACGCGAGCGGTCAGATCCTCGAAGACGCGGTCCGGCTTCAGTACCTGTCCCGCGATATTAGTCTCTATCAGCGAAACGACCCCGAAGGGGCTTTCGATTTCATCATGGCTTTGATTTCGCGCCGGGCCGAACTCGATCCGGGTTATGCCGGCTTCGAAGAGAGCTTTGACCGAATCGACACATATCTTGCCGCGGGTCGTGTCGAGGATTTGCGAAAATCGCGTCTCATACCCTCGCTTGCCGCGAATGTGGACGAGATGAGTTGGTCGCAGACCGTGCGCTTATCTAGGTACTATTTGAACGGCATCGGGGTCGACAAGGACCGTGACTTCGCGATGCAGCTGATCGTCGATCAGGCCTACTTCGGAAATGCCAACGCATTGCTGGAAGTGCTGCGGATGCAGATGCGGGGCGAGGATGTAGGCACGTGGGGATTGACGAAGACAGAAACCGCCCGTCTTGCATTCGGTGGGATGGTCGGCCGATTGAATGCGGGTCTTTGCGCCCGTGCCGAGCGCATGGCGCGCGAGTACGTCGACGGCGATTTCCTTTTGCCGAACCCGGAGCTGGCTTATGCCTGGCGCAAGTTTGCCGCCGACATGGGAGGCGCCGAGGCCGCTTGGCGGGTCGTCGAACATCATTTGTCCGCCAATGGCGTCGAAAGAAACACAGCGGTCTTGCGACATTATCTGCAAAAGGCGGTTCAGAACGGATTCGTCGTTTTGCCGGACACCATCGACGACATCGTCGAGAGCGGAGCCAAAACCGAGACCGAAGTTCGCCGCATACTCGGCAAGAACCACATCCGTGTCGGCACGGCGACCCGTTTGTCGGCGGTCCGGTATTTGACGCTTGATGCACAGATCACGACGCCCGATCTCGCCGAACAATCGGAGCGTCTGGACTATCTGCGCGAAATCTCGTTGCTGCCCAGCGTGCCGGGGAAGGTACTGACAGACCTCGCGAACGAGATCCTTCTTCGCGAAGGCCGTTGGAAGGGACGGGCGGAAGCGATGCCGCTTCTGCGGCAGGGAATACGACGCGGTGATGCCGAGGCTGCCGTCCTGCTTGCAGAACTGCTGTTGTCGGACGGGCCCTCGACGTCGGGGGCGGAAGAGGCCCAAGAGCTCTTGATTCGGGCCGTAGAGCTACACCGCCACGTCGAGGCGATGGAATCGCTCGACGCGCTATATCGCTGCAAACTGCCGGGCGCGCCGCACATCGACGAAGCGACCTTCTGGGCGGATGCCTACCGTGCAACCGGTTCGGAACCGGTATCGGTATCGGTCACCGACCTTGCCAGCCTGGACGCGCGCAGCGAGCCGGAAGTCGTTGCGCGCCTACAGACCCTGGCCAACCGGGGTCACGGCGGTTCGTCCGCCGATTGGTTGCAGTTCCTGCAATCGGACACCACGACAAGTCCCATCGCCCTGCGACATTGGGCCGATCGCGTTGCGCGCAGCGATATTGCTTTGGAGCGATACGCTCTTGGCGAGTTCGAGCTGGCGCTGACGCTCGAAGAACGGCGCAGTGCCGTCGGTGTCTTGAGGCGCGTCTACCTCGACCTCGGGGCCGCGGTTGCCTTGGACCTTGCGGTTACTCTGATCGAGGATCTGGGGCGAGACTCCGTGGTCGCAGATGAGATCTTGGAGCTTCTCGGCAACAGCGCACGACGCGGCGAAGGTGCGGCGATCCGTCTGCTACAGCGCTTGACCGGCCGGGATGAAGCCGACGTCTTGCGCGAATTCGGAAAGGTCATCGAGGACCGCGGCGATTTCGTTGCGCTGGCGTGGGCCGCACCCCTTGTCGATGAACGAACCTATGCAACCTACATGGCACGCGCCGTATCCATCATGAGTTGCAAGACCAAGGACGTGACCGAACTGATCGAAGCTGCGGCACGTCGCGGCGATAGCGATACCGTTGTTCACTGGGTCCAGGTCGGGCTGGCCATCGACGGTGGAAATTCGCTGATGAAGCTGGGCCTCAGCGACCAGCAGGTTGCCGACTTTGACCGTGGCATCTCAATCGCCCAGGACATGCTGAGCCGACCACGCTTCAGCGCCGACGACTTCGACAATAATCGCCTGCTCTATCTCGCCGCGGCCGATCCCGCCGCGCCGGAATACCGCCCTGAGCAGGCAGGCCAAATCCTGGTCGATTTGATCGAGGCGACTGACCCTGACGCGAGCAAATGGGCGCTGTTGCAGTATCGGGAAGCCACTCAGGACATCCGTCAGATCGTCGATAGCCAATTCGACATCCAAGACCACCTGCGCGAGATCGCCGAAGCCGGAGATACGAATGCGCAGTATGAGTTGGGCATGGTCCTTCGCTCTGTCGCGACCGACAGCGATGGACTTCGCGCGTCGACCGAATGGCTCGGCAAAGCCGCCAATGCCGGTCATGCGGAGGCAATCGTCGAATACGCGTTTGCCATCGGTCTTGGTGTGGGCCGCGAGGCCGATCCGAAGCTTGCGTTGATATGGCTGGATCGCGCCAGCCGCCTGAACGCCGGACGGGGCACCGAGTTACGCGCATTGTTTTCGGCAATGGTCTCCGAATGATCCTGCGCGCCGCGATAACCGCAGCCATTGCCTGTATTTCGGCTTCGAGCGCTGCGACTGCATCCGGCTCCAACTGCGCCGCCGCGCATTCGCCAGTGATCAGCTTGAATTATGTCAGCCGCTACAGGCTTTCCGACGAACGTCGTTCCACGATCGACCCAAGTCGCGAGGCAGAAGCAGAGGCCGCCGTCGCACCCGTGGACGATTTTATCGTGACCTTGGCCGAGGCTGTTGATCGGATGTATGCCGGACCTGTTTCGCGGCGTGAATCCGAAGCTCGATGCATCGTGTCGCAGATCGCCGAATGGGCAAATGCCGATGCATTGTCGGATCTCGAGACCGAAACCGTTCGTCTTACCATCGGGTCGCGGCATGCCGCCCTGGCTCTGATCCTCTGGCAGACATTGCCGTATGCGCCCGATCACGCTGAACGCGCCACGGTGCTTTCCTGGCTAAACCGGCGCATGACCGAGCAGATGGCGTTCTGGCAGACCGCACCCGAAGGCGCGCGGCAAGGCAATCTTCGTGCCTGGGCCGGGCTTGCCGCTGCGGCGCTTTCCAGTCAAACCGCGGATAAACGTCTGAGACTGTGGGCCAAGGACGCCATCACGGACGTACTCTGCACGGCCGGGCCCGATGGCGCGCTGCCACAGGAGATGAGTCGCGAGCATCTGGCACTTCATTATCAGCTACACGCTGTGGCTCCTCTGGTAACCGCATCGGCGCTGCTGGAACGCCAGGGCGTCCCCATCAGCGAGGCATGTGATGGTGCGCTGCACAAGGTCGTGGGCTTTGTTCTGGACGATCTGGACGACGGCGCGCGGTCGGCTGAGATAACCGGCCATCCTCAAAGCTTCTTCGACGGAGGAGAGCCGCTTCAGTCGTTCCAACTGGCCTGGATCGAACCTTACCTGTTTCTGCGATACGACGAGGATTTGGCTTCTATGGCCCGGGAATTGGGCCCGCTCAGCTATTCGAAGCTGGGCGGAAACCAGACCGCGCTTTGGGGCCATTAGCCCTTGAGCCGGCGTCGGCACCGCTTCGGACCTGTGTCGGCGAAACGTATGGCACCGGGTATGGCAACCAAGCCAAGATCCCCACATCAGCCATGTGACTCGGAATTCCCTGTCCCACCGTCCTTCACCGGTGGCGTGCCGTGGGTGTGGAACGTCTCGATGGTCTTCAGTCCCCAGGCTTGCCCCTTCTTGCGCTCGGTCTCGGTCCAGACAACGGGTTCCCAATCCGGGGCCAGGATGAGCCTTGCGCCGGCGTTCGCCAGTTCGACCCGATTTCCTGCCGGCTCCCAAACATAGAGAAAGAACGTTCCCTGGATCGCGTGCTTGTGCGGACCGGTCTCGATATGGACACCGTTCTCGAGAAAGATGTCGGCCGCCCGCAGGATATCCTCGCGCTGATCCGTGGCATAGGTGACATGGTGCAGCCGCGCGTTGCCACGGCCATGCTCTTCGGTGCAGGCCAGGTCGTAAGTCTTGTTGTTTACGGTGAACCAGCACCCGCCGATCCGTCCGTTGTCGAGCCGGATCATCTCGGTCACGCGGCTGCCCAGGCATGTCTCCATGAAGCGGCGAAATTCGCTGACGTCTTCTGACAGCAGGTTCAAATGGTCCAAGCGCCGCGGGCAAGCGCCCTGGGCGTGAAAGCGCGACGCCATGTTCTTCAGGGCCGGCGCGTCTCCGCCAATGTCCGGCCGGTTCGTGTCATAGTAGATCTCGAAGACATGACCGAAGGGATCTTCAAACCGATATCCACGCCCATGCGAGAGGTCGCCGTCGACCCAACCATGGGTCACGTACCCGGATGCCTCGATCGCAGCCACCCGCCGTTCAAGGGCTTCGGGCGAGGCAGCGCGATAACCGATGTGTCCGACACCGGTCGTGTCGTGTCTCGTCAGCTTCAACGTCGCGAACTCGTAATCGTCCCACGCCCGAAGGTAGGCCGAAGTCGCATCTTCGGCCGATAGCTTCAGACCGTAAACTCTCGTGAAGAAGTCCAGGCTCTCGTCGTACTTGTCCGTGTACATCTCGACGTGGCCGAGGTGAGCGATGTCGAAAGACGGGTTGGTGGGCAATGCCATGCGTGGGGGCCTCGGGTTATAGCGTAACGCCATGTTGTCACATGGTTGCGGTCTGAACTGCAAATCGAATGGATGATTGCGTTTGGAACCCTGCCTTACACCATTGGATTGTTCGGGGTGCATGCCTTGACGCCCGGGCCGCCTCGGAACACTAAGGATCGCAGTCGTATCATCGAAGCATGGAAGGGGAACCGGCGATGGGCGTGAGCCTTTTCGACCTCTCGGGCAAGACAGCCCTGATCACGGGCTCGTCTCAGGGCATCGGTCTGGCGCTGGCACACGGTTTGGCCAAGGCAGGGGCCGCTCTGGTGCTGAACGGTCGCGACGCCGAGAAGCTCACCACAGCGGCGGCGGATCTCAAGAACGAGGGCGCACAGGTTCATGAACTGCCGTTCGATGTCACCGATCACGACGCGGTTCGCGCCGCCATCGACGGATTCGAAGCCGAGACAGGCCCCATCCACATTCTGGTCAACAACGCCGGGATGCAGCATCGCACGCCGCTTGAGGACTTTCCCGCCGACAGGTTCGAAGCCCTGCTTCAGACAAATATTGCCAGCGTCTTTCATGTCGGCCAAGCCGTCGCACGACACATGATCAGGCGCCGCGCTGGCAAGATCATCAACATCGCCAGTGTTCAGACGGCGTTGGCCCGGCCCGGCATCGCGCCCTACACCGCGACAAAGGGCGCAGTGGCGAACCTGACCAAGGGCATGGCCACGGACTGGGCGCGCCACGGGCTACAATGCAACGCGCTGGCACCCGGCTACTTCGATACGCCGCTGAACGCCGCACTTGTCGCCGATCCCGATTTCACGGCATGGCTTGAAAAGCGTACGCCCGCGGGGCGGTGGGGCAGGGTCGAAGAGCTCGTTGGCACATGCATCTTCTTGGCCTCCGACGCGTCGTCCTTCGTGAACGGCACGACGGTCTATGTCGATGGCGGCATTACGGCGTCGCTGTAGGAAGAAGTGGCGCGCTGGGGAGGATTCGAACCCCCGACCCCTTGATTCGTAGTCAAGTACTCTATCCAACTGAGCTACCAGCGCGCGGGGTGTGGCGGATGTAGCCACAGCGGCGCAAGTTTGCAAGGCCGAATTCCGAAGCTACGTCATGCGGGCCGCGCCCTTTGGCGGGTCAGCGCAGCTTCGAGGAAACGCCGCCCCGCAGACCAAAGGGGTTGGGCGCACCGGACAGGCGCATGTGCTCGACCTTGGGGCATTTGTCCTGGACGACGTTGACCCCAGCGGCGCGTGCCTTGGCCGCAGCCTCCTCATGGCGCACGCCATATTGCATCCAGATCGTCTGAAGTCCCGGAACGAACAGCTCGATCGCTTGATCCACGATATCCGGAACGAGCTCGGACCGCCGGAAGATGTCGATCATGTCGACCCGAACATCGTCCGGTATCTCGGAAAGATCGGCAAGGATCGTCTCGCCCAGCAGGTCCTGGCCTGCCTTTGCGGGGTTGATTGGAATGATCCGCTTTCCCCGGCTCGCGAAATACGTCGCCACAAAAAGCGACGGCTTCACAGGGTTGTTCGACGCACCGACGATGGCAATGGTCTTGGCGTTGTCGATGATCGTAATCAGGTCCTGGTCATCCACGGAATCGGTCAAGATGATGCCCCTTCTGGCCGTCTGCCGAAGACGCGAGACGGTCTTTGAGGCCGGTTAACACATCGCTCAAGCGGAGGGCATAGGATCGTGGCAGCAAATCAGCAGAATCGTGTCAAAGATTCGACAGCGTATCGACACTGGAGCCCAACTTGAGATACAGTTCGCCACAGAATAAGCACATTCGCCACGGACGGGACACAATATCTGTAAATCTTGACAAGAATCAGCCATTTTCTTGATTTTTGGCGATCTTGGAGGACGATGGAAGTGGCCTTTGTTTTTGGCGTTTACAATTACCTCCACTTGAGGAGAGCGGAATGACCCAATTCGTAAGGAATGCGTTGCTGGCGATGATCGTCACGATGCCCTCGGCGGCGCTTGCGGGCGGCTATGGAACCGCTGGCGTAAAGGATGCAACAGTCGGGCAATCCCCGACTGCCACGGCAACCGTCTGGTGCCCGAAATTGAAGACCGATGTGCCCATCGCACTGCATCAGCAGATGGACTGTGGCGAGGGTGCCGTCGGCACCGCGAAGCCGGCGGTCGCCCGCGAACGGTTCGGCGGGCGCGGACTGTTCGGTCTGCCGCCGCACCAGCCCAGCGGTCCGCGTTCGGCTTTGGATGACAGCGACACGCCGGTCACGAGAGCCAATCCGCCCACGGGACCTGGCGACGACACGCCGAGTGATGAGCCGGAGCAGCCGACTGACGAGCCGGATCGACCCGACGACCGCCCGCCCAGCGGCGGCCCCAAAACGAAGTGGGAGCGTCTGGCGGATTTCGGCGTGAACTCGGACAACTTTTTCGATCAGCCGGATGACTTCCGGTCGGCCGTTCAGGATTTCCGCAAGACGAATGGCGGATATGGCGGCGACTGGTCGGGATTCGATCCAGCCGGCGGATCCTCGGAAGAACGCTAAGCCTTGATCGCGCGGCGCTATTCCGCCGCCTGACTGGCTTCGACCACGGATTTCGGAAGCGAAAAACAGAAGACCGTACCTTCGGGTCCGGTCTTCTGAAGCGAGAGCGACCCGCCATGTCCGCGCACCAGCTCGGCGGCAATGGCAAGCCCAAGCCCCGATCCGCCCTTCCGCGCCCCGCCACGAAACGGCGTAAAGAGGTTCTCTTGCGCTTTTTTCGGCATGCCGGGACCGCTATCCGTGACGCGAATCCACCACGCATCGTCGTCCTCTCCCGCCGTGATCGACACCACGCCCTGCCTGTTCGAAGCCTCGATGGCCTGTCGGCCGTTCCGAATCAGATTGGACAAAATCCGGTACAACTGCTCAGAGTCGGCGCGCAGGTTCAGGCCGGGCTGGACATCGTTTTGAAACGCGACCAGATCCTGGTTCGCGGCAAGACGCTCGGCTTCGATGACATCGGTGACGACCGCCGCCAGATTGACGATATTCAGTGTCGGCGCCGGCTCTTCGGCCTTGCCGAACGCCAGCGTCGACTCGCAAAGGCTTACCGCGCGCGTGATCGAGTTCATGAGCTTCGGGGCCATCCGCGCGACGACCGGATCCTCCGAGCTTTCGATCCGATCCGCAAACAGCTGGGCCGAGGTCAGTATGTTGCGTAGATCGTGGCTGACCTTGGCAACCGCGCTGCCCAGCGCCGCCAGACGCTCGCGTTGACGGAGCATCGATGTCAGGTCGGTCTGCATCGATTTCAGCGCATGCTCGGCCTCGTTCAGCTCGCGCACGCCCGCCGACGGCTCGATGATGCGTCGCGCGTCCTCTGGCGCTGCGGCGTAGGATTTCATCGCCGCCACGACACCCTTGATCGGCGCCACCAGAAGACGGCGAACCGCGAAGAACAGAAGTGTTGCCGTGAAGATCGAGATCACCGCGGACAGCACGAGGATGCGCAAGCCGTACTCGATCATCGCATCGCGAAGCGGTTTCGTCGGCATGGTGACTTCGATCAGAAGCCCGGCATCCTGAACCGGATTTCCGATCACCCGCACGACCTGCTCCTCCGGCGTCGCAATCTGCGCCATCGCGTCAATGATCAGCGTACCGGCCGGTGGATCGCGCAGATCGTAGGTCGCGGCGACGGGTGACGGCATGTCGGACGACAACATCAGTTGCCGAACCTCGTCGCGGCGCAGAACGACGTTATAGACCCCGGCGTTCTTCAAAAGCTCGTACTCAAGCTCGGGGTCGATCATGTCGTTGGCAAGTAGCGCCAGGGATGCGATCTGGGCGCGCTCCAGCCGGTTGATCATGTAATCCTGCCTGAAGCGCGCAACCGACGGAACGAAGATGAAGATCTCCGCCAGCATCACGAAAAGGATCGTGAGGGCAAGGAACCGTCCGGAGAGCGAGTTCAGGAACATGCTGCCTCTTGACGGGTGTTATGGCCGGTACTTCTGAATGAAGCCGACCACCCGCTTCACCATAGGATTATCAAAGAGTTTCGGTGAGAAATAGGCCCCAGCCGCGCGCTTGTTGATCTCGGAAAGCGTGGGATAGGGCAGCACGGTATTGGCAACGGCCGACATTTTGAGCCCATTGGCGATCGCCATGGCCCACATGCCGATCAACTCGCCCGCCTGGGCGCCTACAATAGTGGCGCCGACGGGCTTTCCCCTGACCACCATCACCTTGATGAAACCGGCGGTTTGCCCGGTGGCGATAGCGCGGTCGTTTTCGTGCGTCTCGAAACGCGCGATTGTGACGGCGTGACTGCCATGTTCCTTCTTGGCCTGGGCCTCGGTCAGACCAACCTGCGCCAGTTCCGGATCGGTATATGTGACCCAGGGTATATGCGCGGTCTTGGCCTTCGATGGCAGACCGAACAGCATCGAGCGGATGATGACGCCCGCATGGTAGCCTGCAACATGGGTGAATTGAAGGCCGCCCGCCGCATCGCCAACGGCATAGACGCGCTTGTTCGTCGTCGATCGAAGCGAGGCATCGACCTTTATCGCGCGGTCATGCGCGACATTGCCCTTGTCCAGGTCCAACTTGTCGATATTCACCTTGCGGCCGACCGCCATCAGCAGATGCGAGCCCGAAAAGCTGCCTTTCGGCGTCTCGATCGTGATCCTGCCCTCCGTCTCGGCAATCCTCTCGGCCTGCGCGTCCTCGATGATCTCGATTCCTTCGGCCCGAAGCTGTTCAAGCACGATCGCGGCTGCTTCGGGATCGTCCTTGCCCATGGCTTTCTGACCCTCGATGACGGTGACCTTGGAACCGAGACGGCTATGCGCCTGAGCCATCTCCATTCCGATGGGGCCGCCGCCGATGATCAGAAGATGATCGGGCCGCTCGCGCAGATCGAATATGGTCTCGTTGGTGTAGTAGGTCACGTCCTCGACACCCGGGATCGGTGGGACGAACGGCGAGGACCCGGTCGCGATGACGATACGACGTGCCTCGATCACAGTGTCGCCTGCCTGCACCTCGGTCGGGCTGATGAACCTGCCGAATTCGCGGATGACATGTACGCCCAGCCCTTCGAAGCGTTCCTGGCTGTCGACCGGCGCAATAGTTTCGATCACATCGTGGACCCTGTCGTTGGCTTCGGCGTAGTCCACTCTTTCGTGAAGGGCTCGCTTGGCCTCGGACAACAGCGCCTTCGAAGGCACACATCCGTAGTTCAGGCAGTCGCCTCCCATCTTGTGACCTTCCAGAAGCACCACCTTGGCGCCCATCTGAACTGCCCCGGCGGCGACCGAAAGTCCGCCCGATCCGGCGCCGATGACAAGGATATCGGTCTTGATGCGTTTCATCTCTCAAACACCTTTCTTGCCGCGGACCGCTTTGAGAACGATGGGCAAAACGGCAAGACCGGCAAGGCCAAGCATCGGAAGAAGCACGTGCGGCTCGAAAATGATGCCGAGATCAGGTGTTTCGCCGCGGGCGAAGATCTCGCCGAGTCCGGAACCGATCGAGGTGTAGACGATTGCGCCCGGAATGATTCCGAAGAACGTCGTGATCACGAACCGATAAAGCGGCACGCCGACAAGTGCGGGAACAAGATTGGCGACAAAGAACGGCACGATGGGCACCAGCCGAATGAGGAACAGAGCCTCCCATTGATTGGCATCGATGGCGGATTTGATCTTCTTCACCGCACCTTCCGATGCATCCATTTTTGCCGCCAGTTCGCGGCCCAGCCCCCAGCGGGCGGCCAGGAAGATCAGCGTCGCACCCATAGTCGCGGCGATCATGTTGAAGAGCGTGCCTGGAAACGTCGCGAACAGGAACCCTCCGGCAATCGAAGCGATTGCGGCACCGGGCAAGGAGAACGTGACGATGGTGGCATAGGCGGCAATGAAGGCGATCACCATGAGGAGATAGTTGGCATCCCTGAATGCCAATAGGGCCTCGCGGTTCTCGGCGAGCGCAGCGAAAGTGATATGCTCGCGCAGCGTGAACGCGCCCACGGCCGCGACCGCCAGAATGGCGATCAGGGGAAGGCGTCTGCCGATTCCGCCTTCGGAGGCTTGGGTTTCGCTCATATCGGTCACTTCCATCACATCCCGTTTCCGTGTTTCACCTTGTGCCATGAGATGAGGCCAAAAGACGCCGATTGTCAGGGGGATCACGCGCCAGTGAAGCCGGGTGAGGGTTTTGCCTCGCTCGGGGCCGGATTGCGTGAGGTCTGTAACATTTGACCGCACGTTTCGTCCCGGAATGTTGCAGAAAACCGGGATCTGTGGCGTTGACTTGGCCCGCTGATCCCCTTAGAGACCGGGCTTCGGAATGATTTGGCTCCGAATCCGGGGCCCGAGATGGAGACAGGCGATGTCGAAGCGCACATTTCAACCGTCGAACCTGGTCCGCAAGCGGCGCCACGGCTTCCGCGCGCGCATGGCCACCAAAGCCGGTCGCAAGATCCTGAACGCACGCCGTGCAAAGGGCCGGAAATCGCTGAGCGCCTGACGCGTTCCGCGATCCGACGTGATGGGACCGCCACGGGAAACCGTCGGCGGTTTTGTCGTTTGCATGGCGGGCGAGCCCGCTCTCACGACGCGGTGGGATCTGGAGTACTCTGCCAAAAGGCGTGACGACCGCGAGAAGATAGAGCCGAGATGCAGTTTGACGGATTGACCATCCTGGCCAAGCGAGCCGATTTCCTGGCGGCGGCGCGATCGCGGCGCATTTCGACGCCGGGCTTCACTTTGCAAGTCCGCGAAAGGCGGGATGGCGAGGCTGAGGGTATCCGCGTGGGCTTTACCTGCTCCAGGAAGGTGGGAAATGCCATTGCGCGGAACCGCGCCAAACGCCGGCTGAGAGAGATCGCCCGCCTTACCCTGCCCGAGCACGGCCGCGACGGGTTCGACTACGTGCTGATCGGACGGCGGGACAACACGGCGACACGCGATTTCGCCAGCTTGCTGGCTGATCTGAGGCGCGCACTGAGCGAAGTTCATTCATGACGCCGCTTGCCCACATCGTCGCCCTGCCCGTCCGAGCGTACCGGCTGGTTCTCAGTCCCTGGGTCGGACACGGCTGCCGGTATCATCCGACCTGCTCTGCCTATGCTCTCGAGGCGCTTGGAAAACACGGTGCCGTCAAGGGCACCTGGCTTGCCGCGCGCCGCATTGCACGATGCCATCCCTGGGGCGGGTCAGGCATCGACAATGTGCCCGACTGAGGCCGCTTCCTTGACCGGCGGCTTTCTGGCATAGGAACGTCATGCTGGACGACCTAGACGATATTCATCCCCTGTTCCACGGCGCTCCTGCCACAACGGAGTTCAAGAAACTTCGAAAGCGGATCGTTCGAAATGTCCGCGAGGCCATTGAACAGTACGGGATGATCGAACGCGACGCGCGCTGGCTGGTTTGCTTGTCCGGCGGCAAGGACAGTTACACGCTTCTGGCGGCGCTCTTTGAACTGAAGTGGCGCGGATTGCTGCCGGTGGACATCCTGGCGTGCAACCTGGATCAGGGGCAGCCTGGATTTCCCGCCACCGTTCTTCCGGCCTTCCTTGAGAAGATGAATGTGCCCCACCGCATCGAGTACCGGGACACCTATTCCATCGTCACTGAAAAGATTCCCAAAGGCCGGACATTCTGCGCGCTATGTTCCCGGCTGCGACGCGGTCATCTGTATCGTGTCGCGCGTGAGGAAGGGTGTTCCGCAGTCGTTCTGGGCCACCACCGCGACGACATCCTCGAGACGTTTTTCATGAACCTTTTTCACGGCGGAAGGCTCGCGACGATGCCGCCCAAGCTTGTGAATGAGGAAGGCGATCTATTCGTCTATCGACCTCTCGCTCACGTGGCCGAAGCCGATTGCGAACGCTTCGCCCGGGCGATGGGCTATCCGATCATCCCCTGCGACCTCTGCGGCAGTCAAGCTGGACTTCAACGCATGCAGGTCAAGGCGATTCTCGACGGCTGGGAGCGGAACAGCCCAGGACGGCGCCAGGTCATGTTCCGGGCTCTCATGAATGCAAGGCCGTCTCATCTTCTTGACCCGAAACTCTTCGACTTCGAGGGACTCTCGCGAACCCCGCAGGACAATCGAGACGCGAATTAACCTAATCTGTACTCCTCTTTGCCAAGAAGTCTGCACGCTAAACTTTGACTGCGGAGTTCTTTGGGATGATGGCGGCACTGAACAGTGCACTGCGAACGACGGCGCACCCGTTTGTCATCGCGCTGACGCCTCTGCGACTGGTCGCGATCTTGCCGATGACGCTGCTGTGCGCCTACTGGATTTTCGGGGAACCGGCCCTGATAGTGACCGCGCTGTTGCTTCCCGCGGTCTCGGTTTTCCTGCGAGGGTCGCGTTCGGAAGACGATACACTCCCCCACATTCCCAGCACATCAAGGTTGTTCACGCGTGACGAGCTTGCGACATGGCTGAACTTCGCGATGCGCGATCGCAGCAAGCATTCGGGACAGTTCGCAGTCCTGACATTGGCCGTCGACGATATCGGTGCGCTTGAGGCTCGGTTCGGGCGCGGAGCACGCACAGCCATCGGTCGCGAAGTCGCTCGGCGTCTGCAAGGGGTGTTGCGCCAGGAAGACGCCGTCTCGATGTTGGAAGACAACGTCATAGCCTTTGGGCTGCGCAACATTCGACCCCCGGAAACCGAGAACTTGCTGCGTCTGGCGCGCCGTGTGCAAAGCATCTGTGACGAACCGTTCTCCCAGGAATCGGCTCGCATCTACTGTACCATCTCGATCGGAATCGCGGGAGAGGTCCACGTCGCAGATCCGAAACCTCACCTGCTGATCGAAGCATCGGAGCGCGCGTGCGACTTTGCGAAATCGTCCGGCGCCGGGTCGGTTCGCATCTACACCGAGGGTATCGTCAGCGAAAAGGAAGAAGAGCGGCAAAGGACCCGCGCCCTATCCGACGCGCTGGAAACGGGCGAGATCTTTGCGTGGTTCCAGCCACAGATGTCATCTGACGGCCGAAACGTCATCGGCGTCGAAGCGCTTGCCAGGTGGGACCGGCCCGATTTCGGCATGGTGCAGCCGGGTGCCTTTTTGCCAGACATTCAGAGGTCCGGACTTGCCCAGCGTCTGACCGAAGTAATCTTGAAGCAGGCATTGACGGCGCTCAACGCATGGGATGCCGCCGGCTACGATGTCCCCAGTGTCTCGGTGAACTTCTCGGGCGAAGACCTGCGAAACCCGCGCCTGGCCGACTATATCATGTGGGAGCTCGATCGCTTCGGATTGGAGCCGCACCGCCTTGTGATCGAAGTTCTGGAAAGCGTCATCGCAGACCGTCACGAAGAGGCCATCACGAGCACGCTGTCGAAACTGTCCCGTGCGGGCTGTCGCGTCGAGCTCGACGATTTCGGCACGGGGTTCACCAGTAGCGTGAACATCCGGCGGTTCAACGTCTCGCGCATCAAGATCGACCGCTGCCTGGTGTCGCGGCTGGACAAGGACGCCGAACAGCGCCGGATGGTCTCGGCCCTCCTGTCCTTCAGCAAGAAATTGGGAACCGAGGACCTGGCCGAGGGCGTCGAGACCGAAAG
>ERZ869936.574-NODE-574-length-33382-cov-60.771627_pt1 | contig 33382 bp, 51 predicted proteins | sample MGYA00520876_ERZ869936 | MGnify/ENA primary metagenome ERZ869936 (study PRJEB32218, sample SAMN09650985) | biofilter metagenome | isolation source: enrty point of leading RO module | place: Saudi Arabia: Thuwal, RO plant located on Red Sea | collected 2016-02-17 ... | reverse complement strand
TCAAGTAACCAATAGTCTGGGCAGAATGCAGTAGCTCTGCTCTCGAACCAGAAATCACGGATAGCATTTTTCTGTTGTATAATATTAGATGTTTTAGACATAGTAATAATCTCCATATAGTTATGATGCATGACCTACAACCACGTAGGTATTTTGCTTATGCTTCTGTTAGATATCGCTCTCGGATGACGTCAATAATTTGCATTTAGGGAAGTAATCAATTCAATAATAACTAATAGTATTGATTACTGGACAAATGTCTGCGAAAAAAAGACCACCGTACTTTTTTTGGTCAAATTGTCTATTGACGTTGTCGGCCTGTTAGCAAGCATTATAACAAATAGCCACATAGATATTTCATGTAGCTTAGATCGCTATTTGTTGTTAGGCTTGGTTGCAGGTGAGAGTGATATAAAACACGAAGTATAATCTTGCAAAAATACCTCACGTGATTGTAATAAACCAACGGTAAAAGAACAGTACGTGACGGTCTGTTTTGCAACTTTTGCGACAAAAGTTGATGGTCTGAAGCAACGCAGGACAAGCCGTGATCTGATATGCGAATGAACCGTACTTCATTCGCAGACTTGACGAAAGCTAGAATAACGGAACGGGAGCATGGCGACTAGCCGTGCGTGAGTGGATGTTCTTCTAGCCTAAGGTGAAGGCCGAGGACTGGAAGACCATACTTCGAGAAATAAGTAATAGTCGTTGGGGAACAAAGATGCATATCATTACGATATGAATGTAGTGCAGTATTACCCATAGTATCATCAATCATAGGAAGAAAAGGAACATACCCATCGTTCTGTTTGCAATGTCAAGCTGAGTCCAAGCTTGCTTGGTGAGGAAGCTTAGTGCATTTTAGCATTGCGAACATGGTTGTGGGTATGTTCTATGCGAGAACGTTTGTGCATTGACAGGCCAAGTTGTAATGGTTCATAAAGGGGGGGATTACAGGGGGGGTTCTCTATGCTACAAGAACGGAAGTTAACGAAGAAACAGATGGCATTGGTTGATACCATCGTAGCAAATGGTTGTACTGTGAAAGAGGCATCCAAGATAGCAGGATACGCAGAAGGTGAAGCCGGGAGAGTGACAGCCAGTAAGACTTTGAGGCTACCACATGTACAGCAGTATATGATGCAACGGATAACGGAGAGTATCGGATTGAGTGCTACACATGCAAGCAAAAGGATATTGGACTTAGCCAAGGGGGCGAAGAGTGAGTACGTACAACTTGAGGCAAGCAAGGATATACTAGACAGGGCAGGCTTCAAGGCTCCGGATAAACATATGCATATGGTGACTGGCGATATAAAAGTTGCAATCGACTTGTCCTAAGGGTAGGGGGTCAAAAAATGGTGGTGGCCACCCTGCAACAGGTCTCATTCAGACATTATTCTGCCACAAAGTAGTTGCATGCTTGCACCTTAACAACAACGGAGAGCAAGATGTATGATCAGATTATGGATTGGTTATTTTGGAATGGCATAGCAGTTATTCATTGGTTAGAGCCGATATTGAATATGAGTTATGTTGAGGTAAATGTTTGGGCATTTATAATTATTCATCCATTAATAACTTTATTATTTTTTATTTTATGGTTACGAGAACGATTTGTACGTTGAGTAAATAATTTTTTTCATTGATAAAGTATTTATGGATAATGTTTTACCATTTAAAATGTTAATGAAGGGCACACTTAACGGGATACTTACTGGGTTAGGTGCAGAAGCTGATGAGATTACCAATGATGATTTTCCAGAAGAGGGAATTGATTTATTAAGGAAAGCATATTTATATTATTATAAAGATGAGCAGGCTTCTGCTAATGCTCTTGCTAAGTTAAAAGCGAAGAATCATCCAGAGTATGATCAGATAAAGAAAGCAATGGATTACAATCAGATTAGCTATGCTATGATAAATGATTTGTTTGATCTTGAGGGTTCTTTCTTCAGAGACTTTGAGAGTGGTGGGTTAGCTGAGGATTTAAAATTAGTTCTTGGTAATTTTACAGTGAAAGCACGTACTGAAGATGGTGTGGATGGTTTTAGGATATATGATAAATATGATTATCCTAATAATGACAAATGGTTTAAAGGACAATTTCCAGAGATATTTAAAGATGTTCAAGAGGCAGGGTTTGATACTCAAGGGCCTATGTCTCATATTATAATGAGTGCAATGGCTGGTAAAAAGAATGTAGAAGAAAGTGATGCAGAGGGTTTAATTAATAAGGCTGTTGCTGCGTTCTATCCTTTGGCACATACTATAGGTGGTTGGTCAGCTAATGAGAACAGACCTGACGATGAAAAGCTTAATGTAAATGTTTTCATTCCTTTTGAAAGAAACAGAGCAATGGCTAATGGTTCTGTTAACCCAGTTGTTTATCCGGAGTCTATGCCTGAGCCAAGACCTGAGGATTTAAAGACAGCTAGTGCAGTTGTTCCTAATGGGCCTATGGATGAAGAACGTGCATCAATGTTTGATGGTTTATTGAATTTAGTATTTCCAAAGGCTGAAGCTTCTACTATGGAAACTCCTAAAAAAGAAAAGCCTTTAACGTTTAGTCAGGCATTTTCTAAAGCAAGAGCAGATGGTTTAGAACAGTTTGAGTTTACAAATAAAAAAGGTGAGACTAAGATGTACACAACGGAGTTGGCACAATGAGTACACCTGCATGGACACGTAAAGAAGGCAAGAACCCCAAAGGTGGGTTGAATGCTAAGGGTCGTGCTTCATACAAACAAGGTACATTGAAGCCACCGGTTAAGAGTGGTGACAATCCAAGACGAGCTTCTTTCTTGCAAAGGATGGGAGCAGCTAAAGGGCCTGAGAGAGATAGTAAAGGCAAACCTACTAGATTATTATTATCATTACAGGCTTGGGGAGCATCCTCAAAAGCTGATGCTATTAAGAAGGGCAGAGCCATATCACGTAGAAACAAAGCTAAAAAGGAGAGAGCATGAAAGGTGTAACTTTATTAAAGGTAAAAAAAGATGTTACCAAAGAGATTAAAAAACGTGATCCAGATAATAAAACTCCAAAGCTTAGCAAAGTTGCTTTAATTGATTTGATACCAAATAAAAATAGAGCGAGAATTATAGATACAGCCAAAATGCTTGATAGTGGACCCGGTATGCTTGGTGCTGATTATGATGAAAACAGTTATAAAAAATGGATAAAACGATTAGCTATAGATTATTTTAAAAAACAACGTGGAGCTAAAACAACATATTAAAGGAGAAAGCATAATGCCAATGGGAAAAGGAACTTATGGTACAACTAAAGGAAGACCACCAAAGAAAAAGAGTATGCTAACTGCAAAGCAAAAGACATTGCCTAAATCTTTACAGGCTAAAATTATGAAGTCTAAAAAGAAGTAATGGCAGTTAACGAAGCAGGAAACTACACCAAGCCTGCAATGAGAAAGGCAATCTTTCGCAGGATAAAGGCAGGTGGTAAAGGTGGTAAACCCGGGCAGTGGTCTGCAAGGAAAGCACAGATGCTTGCCAAGCAATATAAAGCTAAAGGTGGTGGTTATAGATAATGGCATTAGCAAAGTCACAGAGATCATTACGTGCATGGACTAGACAGAAGTGGAGAACGAAATCAGGTAAGCCTAGTACACAAGGGCCAAAAGCAACTGGCGAACGTTATCTACCTGAGAAAGCAATTAAGGCTCTTAGTTCCAGTGAATACGCAGCCTCTACGGCTGCTAAGCGAAAAGCAACTAGAGCAGGTAGACAAGTATCTAAACAACCCAAAAAGATCGCAAAGAAAACGAGAAGCTATCGATCTTATTCATAGGATAACCGAATGAGTTTTTTACATACTCTAAAGAAAGAGGACAGAGAAATACTTCGTAGAGTTGTTAAGAAGGTACACTTCAAACATTACCCAGATCAGTTCTGTACAGATTATGAAGCAGATAAAATGATTGCATCTATAGCTCCAGAAGTAGTAGAAAAGCTAATGAAAGTTGGCAAGGATATGAAAGTTGGTGAACTTTAAATACAAACCTGATGGGGAAGTATGCAAGTCTTTTATGAAAGACGACACTTTTTTTAGGGGAATCAGAGGGCCTGTAGGCTCTGGTAAATCAGTTGCTTGTTCTGTAGAAGTTTTCAGAAGGGCATTAATGCAGGAGAAATCACCAGATGGCAAACGTAAAAGTCGTTGGGCGATCATCAGAAACACAAATCCTCAGCTTCGTACTACCACGATTAAGACTTGGTTGGACTGGTTTCCAGAAGAAGATTGGGGTAGGTTTTCTTGGTCAGTACCCTATACACATAAGATTACCAAGAGTGACTTGGAGTTGGAAGTTATATTCCTTGCACTCGACAGACCTGAAGACGTAAAGAAACTTCTTTCATTAGAATTAACTGGGATATGGATCAATGAGGCTAGGGAGATTCCCAAGTCAATCATTGATGCATGTACTATGCGTGTGGGTAGATATCCATCTATGAGAGATGGAGGCCCTACTTGGACTGGAGTGATTGCCGATACGAACGCACCGGAAGAAGATCACTGGTGGCCGATCATGGCAGGCGAAGTTCCTATACCTGATCATATTAGTTCTGAAGAATCTAGGATGCTAGTGAAACCAGATAACTGGAAGTTCTATACTCAACCATCAGCTATGTTAGAGGAAAAAGATGATGAGGGATTAGTTTTAAAATATAATCCAAACCCAAAGGCTGAGAATAAAAAGAACATGATGGGTAATTATTATCCTAACCTTATTCAAGGTAAAACCAAAAGTTGGATAGATGTTTATGTAATGAATAGACTAGGTCATATCCAAGACGGCAAGCCAGTATATAATATGTTTAGAGCCGATGTGCATGTAGCCAAAGAGGAAATACCAGTCGCTGATGGTCAGCCTTTATTTATAGGTTTAGATTTTGGATTAACACCTGCAGCAGTCTTTGGTCAAAAGGTCAGAGGTCGTTGGCTGATATTGCAGGAGATAGTCGCATTTGATATGGGTATTGTACGTTTTGCTGAATTGCTAAGAGCAGAGATAGCAACACGTTATGCAAACTGCGAGGTAAATATATTTGGTGATCCGGCAGGTGACTTTAGGGCACAGACTGATGAGAGTACACCATTTCAAATATTAAGAGGTGCAGGACTTAGAGCTAGACCAACACATAGTAATGATGTAGCCTTGAGGCTTGAGGCTGTGTCACAACCACTGCAACGCATGGTTGATGGGCAGTCTGGAGTATTGGTAGACTTTAGATGTAAAGAACTTATTAAAGGTTTTGAAGGTGGCTATCACTATAGAAGAATGCAGGTATCTGGTGAAAGATATGAAGACAAACCATCAAAGGATAGGTTCTCTCATATACATGATGCATTGCAGTATCTTATGTTGGGGTCAGGCGAGGGCAGACAAGTGATGGGTCAGTTTAAAACTGTTAAAGCATTTAATGCTAAAAGGGATTATGATGTATTTAATAGGCAACCAAAACAACAAAGACGACAGGGTCTTTGGGCAAGGTTATAGCATTTGTACGTTGCATAATTATATTCTTATAGTTATGGCTTAAAGAAAAGGAGTTTCATATGTGTATTGGAGGCAGTCCTAAAACACCTGCACCTGATCCTCAAGTAGAAATGGAAAGAGAATCAGAGAAAGCTAAAGAGCAAGCAAGAACTACAGAGATGAAGCAGGAAGCTTTGGAAGAAACTGTTTCAAGAAGACGTAAAGGAACTGGTAGACGTTCATTGCTTTCCGGCTCAGGTGGTGGCATAGGTTTTTATAACAGGTATTCATAATGCATGATTTAGCCCAAGGCTATATGGCTAAGTACGAAAAGGCCAAATCAATAAGACGAGAGTTTGAAGAACTCTACGATGAAATATTTGAGTATTGTTTACCACAAAGACAAGGCTTCAAGAACTATACTCCCGGTCAAAGAAGAGATGATAGGATATTTGATGAGACGGCTGTTGTTGGGGTACAAGAGTTTGCATCAAGATTGCAGTCTGGTTTAGTACCTAACTTTGCTAGATGGGCAGACTTTGTAGCAGGTGGTGAAGTGCCACCGGAAGAGGCTGATGAGATTAACAACAAACTTGATGAAGTTACTAATTATGTATTTGAAATAATACAGACATCAAACTTTGCACAAGAGATACATGAATGTTTTATAGACCTTGCTTTAGGTACGGCAGTGCTTGCTGTTACTGAAGGTGATGCTGTAAACCCAATACGTTTTCATTCTATACCATTACCACATGTTGTATTAGATGTAGGCCCTGATGGTAGAGTTGATCATGTGTATAGAGAACGTGATTTGAAATATTCTGATTTACCAATAGCATATCCTAGAGGTAAATTTACAGAACAGACATTAGATAAGATTGCTAAGTATCCTGATAGTAAATGTAAAATACTAGAGGTGTCTTGCAAGTTATATGACAAACCTAATGAAGAACGATATAGCTATATGGTTATAGAGATGGGAGACAAGAAGCTTATACTTAATGAGCAATACTCTGGTATAGGCTCTAATCCATTCATAGCTTTTAGATGGAGCAAAGCAAGTGGTGAGGTTTATGGCAGAGGCCCTGCAGTGAATGCATTAAGTGCAATTAAATCTGCCAACCTTACAATAGAATTAGTTCTTGAGAATGCACAGATGGCTATATCTGGTATTTATCAGATGGATGATGATGGTGTAGTAAACGTAGATACAATCAACTTAGTGCCCGGCACAGTAATTCCTAAAGCACCAAACTCTCAAGGATTGCAACCAATAAGAGCAGCAGGCAACTTTGATGTTGCTAACTTGGTTCTTAATGACATGAGAAATAATATTAAACGTGCATTGTATAATGATATGTTAGGTGATCCAAATAAAACACCTGCTTCTGCTACAGAGGTAGCTGAACGTATGGCTGATCTATCAAGAAAGATTGGTTCTGCATTTGGTAGACTACAAGCTGAGATGGTTCAGCCAGTATTGCAACGTGTAATTTATTTATTGACAAAGCAAGGTAGGATAGAAATCCCTACAGTAAATGGTAGACAAGTTAAAATTAAAAGTGTTTCTCCACTGGCACAGGCACAATCTAATCAAGATATAGTTTCCCTAGATAGATTTTTAGAAATGGTGGCCGGTCGTTTTGGCCCTGAGGTTATTAACCTCCTAGTCTCCTCAGAAGAAACGGCTATCTATCTAGCCAAGAAGTTTGGTGTGCCAGACCAATTAATCCGTGACGTTGGTGAGAGGCAACGCATGGTACAAATGGCACAACAAATGCAACAACAAACAGGAATAGACCCGAATGCAAACCCAAGCATCCAAGCACTTGGGGGTTGATGGATACCCTCGTAACAAAGATCAAGACGAAAAAATATCATTAGATTTAGCAAGTGCCTTTAATACTCCAAGTGGCATAGCTACAATGCAATATCTGAAGTCCATAACAATAGAAGCAATTGCCGGTTCTAACATTACAAATGAAGAACTAAGGCATCTTGAAGGGCAAAGATATCTAGTGGCATTGATTGCCAAACGTATACAACATGCAGAGAGGATAAATCATGGAAGAGCAAGTAGAACAAACAACAAGTGAAGCACCAATAGAAGCACCGGCCGAAGAAACTGCACAGGAAAGACCTGAGTGGTTACCTGAAAAGTTTCAGACACCTGAGGATTTACGTAAGTCGTATGACGAATTATCTAGCAAATTAGGTAAAGGCGAAGAAGAATTACGCAAATCAATTTTAGAAGAAATAGAAACAGATGCATACTCTCAAAGGCCTGCGTCTGTTGGTGAGTATGTTTTGCCTGAGATTTTAGATGAAGAAGCTGCAGTAGATAATGAGTTACTTGATTGGTGGTCTAATTATTCATGGGAAAATGGATTAAGCCAAGATGAATTTGCAGAAGGCATTGAGAAATATGCTAATGCTATTATGGAAACACAGCCCGATCTTGATGCAGTGGCTAAAGAATTAGGTGACAATGCTAATGAAAGAGTCGAGGCTGTGCAGTTATGGATGAATAAATTCTTTCCAGATGCTGAAATGCAAGAGGCTATAGCTACATTAGGAAGTAGTGCTGCAGGAATAAAAGCATTAGAACATATCATAGAACAAACTAAATCTGGTAATATTTCACCTCAAGGTAATGTTGCAGGTCAGATTACACAAGCTGATGTAGAAGCTAAGATGAAAGACCCAAGATACTGGCAACAAGGCAGACGTGATCCTGCGTTTGTAGCAGAGGTGAACAATGAGTGGAAACGTCTTTACGGGTGAGGGTGACTACGGCATAGCTGAGATCATTAGAAGTAGACCCAGTCATGCCGAAAAGCTACAACATAATCTAAGAGACACAGATGTAAGAGAATGTTTCATTGCAGGTGTATCACCTTGGCGAGCATTAATGGAGCCATTACAAGGAGATACGGCAGAAACTTATACCGTTTTGTTAAGAGAAGAACCTGTAATGATGTTTGGAGTTGTGCCTCAACATGAACTTGTTGCACGTATTTGGATGTTATGTAGCCCTGCTGTTGAACGTCATCCTAAAACATTTATGAAACTATCACCATCCATAGTTGATTATTTTCAAAATCAATATTTTTTATTGGAAAATGTATGCCCTATGGATCATTACAAGACGATTGCATGGTTAGAATACTTAGGTTTTGGGTTCATGGCACAACCAATAAGTATGAATGGACATGCAGTTTTTAGATTTGTACGTTGTCAAAACACATATTATATGCAATCCCTTGAAGATACACGGCCTGTAGTAAGCTGACAGCCCTAACGGATAACTGGATGAAGCCCAAAGCAGATAACCGATAGCAACTATAACAACAATCTGCAATGAGCAGGGAAAGGACTAATAATGGCTAACACAATAGATCAAGCCTTTATTAAGCAGTTCGAGTCCGAGGTACATCTTGCATATCAAAGAATGGGTTCTAAGTTAATGAACACAGTCAGAAATGTAAGTAATGTTGCAGGAAGCGTTGTACGTTTCCAAAAGATCGGTACTGGATCAGCTTCAACTAAATCAAGGAACGGTATGGTTACTCCGATGGAACTAGATCATACTAACGTAGAAGCAACACTATCAGACTACTATGCTGCTGAGTACATAGATAAGTTAGACGAACTCAAGACAAACATTGATGAACGTCAAGCTATTGCTACTTCTGCTGCTGCTGCATTAGGCCGTAAGACAGATGAGATTCTTATTACAGCTATGGATGCAGGTGCTAACTCAACACAGTTACACGATACAAGTAGTGCGTTAGAAAAAGCAGATTTATTATCAGCTTTTGAAACATTTGGTTCTGCGAACTTACCGGAAGATGGTAACAGATACATCGCAATGCATCCAAAAGGATTTGCTGACTTATTCTTAATTAATGAGTTTGCATCTTCTGATTATGTAGGCGATCAGAACTTACCATACGCAGGTGGCATGACAATGAAAGAGTTCTTGGGTTTCAAGATTTTTTCAACAACTGCTGTAACTGCAGGTAAGAACATGGCATATCATACAACTGCTGTTGGACTTGGCATAGGTGCTAATGTAACTACAGAGTTAAACTATGTTCCAGAGAGAGTTTCACACTTAGCAACATCAATGATGTCCATGGGTGCTGTCGTTATTGACGACAATGGTATCTATGAACTTCTTGATAATAATTAATAGGAGGTGAATCATGGCATATAATTCAGCAGACCTTATTTGTATTGGTGGTGGCTCAGGCAAACGTCTTTGGTACTACAGCACTGCAGATACAATTGCTACTGTAAATACAGCAGGATATTTCAATGATGCTGCTAACATGCTCAACTTAAATGATGTGATTATGACAGTTACATCAACAGGTGGTACACCTGTAGTTGGTCATACATATGTTAATGCAAATGATGGTAGCACAGTTGACATAGTTAACGGTGTTGCAATTACTGCTACAGATAGCGACTAAAACTTAATGGCATCTACGGCATCCAATTCAGCATTAGATATAGCATCAAGAGCCTTAGTGCTTATTGGTGCTGAGCCAATTACTTCATTTGAAAGTAATTCAAACGAAGCATTGGTAGCATCTAATATGTATGAGGATGTCGTAAGATCAGCCTTATGTGTTTGTAGATGGAGATTTGCAACTGAGCAAGCAGTTCTCAATCAACTAACAGATATACCTACTGGTAGATTTGATATAGCACATCAACTACCTAGTAATCTTTTGATGTTACATGCAGTAACTGTAAATGATAATAAAATACAGTATACTGTTTACGGAGATAAAGTATTTTCAGACTCAACATCTAATGACGTTTTGATAGCTGATTATACATACAGAGCAGAAGAAATAGATTTTCCATCTTACTTTGCGTTAGCAGTACAGTATTCACTAGCTTCTGTATTTGCAACAGCAATAGCTAGAGATGATAAGTTAATGGAAATGATGGAGCTTAAAGCCGAAAGGCTAATGTCAAAAGCAAGAAACCTTGATGGTCAGCAACAAACCACAAGAGTATTAACAACCACGAGGTTTAGAACAAATAGGCAAAGCTAATGGCTAGGGTAAGAATACCACAAAATAGTTTTCAGTTTGGTGAAATCAGCCCATCATTAACTTCAAGAACCGATTCACCAATCTATAAAAACTCAGCAGAAAGAGTTAGAAACTTCTTTATTAGAAGTGAGGGTGGTGTTACGAAACGACCCGGCACAAAGCGATGGCATAACTTTGGCACTAGTCCGTCTTATGATTCTGATTTGAGACAAACAGTTCGTATAGAGCCATTTACATTTTCAGATGATGAACAATATATAATTGCATTTAGTAATACACGAATAGAGATATTTCAAATAAGTCCTACAACTGGTGATATATCATCAATACAAAGTCTTACTAGTCAAACTTGGTTGGTCAATACAACGTCTTCCCCTTACCTTGAGGAGTATACTTTTGCTCAACAAGGTGACGTTATGTTTATTTGTCATCAAACGATTGCACCAAGAAAGTTAGTAAGGACAGGCCTCACTACATTTACAGTTGAAACATTTGAATTTGAATCTTCTGTAAATAGTGAGCATGTCTTTCAACCATATTATCCATTTCAGCCTTTGGGTATGACAATATCAGCAAGTGCGACAAGTGGCAGTGGTGTTACTTTAACAACATCAGGAGATTATTTTACATCAGATCATGTTGGTGTTTATCTAAAGATAGGTACTGCTGAGTGTAAGATAACTGCATATACAAACGCAACAACAGTTACGGCTACTATTTATGGTACACTGAGACAACAACTAGGACTTAATGCATTAAAGACTACTGAAGATAGTTTGGCTATACAAGTTACTCATCCTTTACATGGATTATCAGTTGGAGCTAGTATCGTTGTAGATAGAGCAGGAACAGTAGGTGGCATAGGTATATCAAGGATTAATGGCACAAGAACTATTACAGCTATTATAGATGAAAATACATACGAGTTTAACACAGAAACTAGTCATGAAGCTACATCATCAGAAGATGGTGGTGGTAGGCCAAGGATTGAAACTGGTGCAGCTACTACTGAATGGCAAGAGCAAAGCTATTCTGCATTAAGAGGTTATCCTGCAGCAGTTACATTCCATCAAAATAGATTGTGGTTTGGTGGTACACTGGCACAACCCGACGGTATATGGGGTAGTAAGTCTGGTGAGTATTTTAACTTTGATGTAGGTGATGGTGAAGACAACGATGCCTTAGACCTTACAGCAAACGTTGGTGAGATATTTACGATTAGACATTTAGTATCTAACAGAGATTTACAGGTATTTACGACAGGTGCAGAACTATTTGTTCAAGCACCAGTAGATAAACCAGTAACTCCTGCCAATGCACAGATACGCAGACAAACACCATTTGGTGCATCTTTTGTAAGACCTGCACCTTTTGATGGTGCAACATTATTTGTACAAACAACTGGTTCTGCACTTCGTGAGTTTTTGTTTACAGATACAGAAGCTGCGTATACATCCGTTGCTATATCATCACTAGCACCACATTTAATAAAAACACCTGTACAACAAACAACTATCAAAGGTGCATTAAATAGAAGCGAATCATATGTATTTGTTTTGAACAACGATGGTACTATTGCTGTATTCTATTCCATACGAGGTGATAATAAAGCAGGATGGACTTTATGGGATACATCTGGTAAGTGGCATTCAATCTGTAGTGTATTTGAAAGATTGTTTGTTGTTGCTTCAAGAGATGATGGTTCAGGAACAGATAAGCTTTTCTTAGAAGAGTTTCAGGTAGATATGCCTATGGATTTCTGTGATGAGTTTAGTGCAACGGCTAGTGTGTTTAGTGGGTTAACATCACACTTTTCTAATGGTGCAGTTGTAAAAGCAATTAGTGGTAATGATTATCTTGGAGAGTACACTATAGCCTCCGGTCAGATAGATGCTTCATTAGCTAAATCCAATGTGTCTACTGGCTATATAGGTTACGCATTCGTTCCTCTCATAAAAACCTTGCCAGTAGATGCATCAGTTATAGGAGGCCCTTTGACTGGTGAACCTAGAAGAATAACAAGAGTTGTATTAGATTTGTTTTCGACATTAGCAGTATCTGTAAATGATAAAGACTTGGTTTTTAGGAATGTAACAGATGATATGTCCCAAGAGAGACAGCCAATAACAGGTAAAGAAGAGTTTAGGTTGTTAGGATATGATCGTGATCCAAGAGTAAACATATCACAAAGTTACCCTTTTAGTTTAGACATCAATGGTATAGTAGTGGAGGTAGCATTCGGATGAGTTGGTGGATGGTAGCAGGTGCAGTTGTTAGTGGTATTGGTGCAATACAAGCAGGTAAAGCAAGAGCAGCAGAAGCTAGAGCACAAGCAGCACAGTTAGAAGAACAAAAGAAAGATGCTGAAGTAACTGCAATGCAAGAACATAATATTAGGATGGCTAATCTTAATAAGTTATTGTCTGTTAATAATTCTATACAAGGTATTATGGGCAGAGATGAAGATAGATCACTAAAAGCAATTAAAGAAAAAGCAAGAAGTGAAGCAGATGTAGCAGAAGGAAGAGCAAGACTTCAATATATATCTGAACAAAGTCAACGTAATATGAGTATTGGTATTGCAAATATGCAAGCACGTAATGCAAGAAGAGCAGGTACAATAACAGCAGTGTCTAGTCTATTAACTGCAGGGCATCAATATTCTAAAATTGCACCGGGGACAGGATCACCTATGACAATGAGACAGGTTGGTTACGGAAGTAGGAGTTATATTACATAATGGCAGAATTTCTAAAAGCAAAAACAACTACATTTGTTAATAAACCATTAGGTATTATTAGTACAAGAACAGGTGCTGCTGAATCCTTTGATGCTTTAGCTAGAGCAGGTGCAAGGGCACAAGACATGTTTTACCAAGAAGCAGTAGAAAATCAAAAAAAATTAGGTAGAGATTATGTGCAAAATCTTAGAGTTCAAGCGAGAGATGAAGATGGTAATCTTACCTATACAGAGTTAGATAAAAGCTTAAGTCAAGTAGCTGCCAGTGAAGCAGCACCTTTATTAAGAAGAAAGATGTCAAATGCATTATTAGTAGATGCGGACAAACAGCTTACAAAGCTAAGAGCCGAATCAACAAATGCACAAATGTTTGAGGCTAAAGCAAACAATTACATTAGAGAATCTATGAAACAGCTAGATAATACAGGGGGTGGTGAATACACAGGTATTTATCAACAACTAGCTACCAAAACAATGGCTCAACATTTGAATCATATGGTTCTTGCTGAAGCTAAAGAAGCTCAATTAATAGATACACAAAACTCATTATATGCAATTAGAAAAGGTTTGAATGAGTTATCTACATCTATAACAGAAGGTGTAGATGTTTTTGGTGATGGCGAAGATGAGTTTGACACAAGTCAAATGATTGATAATTTAAAAAATCAAGCAACAATGCTTTTTAATTCTGGTGATATACAAGAGCCTAAATATAGAGATTTAATTAATGAAATAGATAAGACCACAACTGATGCTATCATAAATAATAAAGTATCAGTTATGTCAAATAATTTAGATAAAGATGCTTTATTTGCTGTAGAGCAGGCTGTTCGTACAGGTGACATATCACCAATAGATATAAAATTATTAGAATCATATGATATAGATCAAGATGATATAGATGCTATAAGAACAGTAAGAGCAAATAGAGATTATCACGCAAGTCGTATTGCAAACATAAGAAGTCTTGTAACGCAAAGAAGAAATGAATCTACTAAAGGTAACGAAAAGCTTGCTTTGTCTATGAAGCTAGATAGCAAAGATATATTTACTATGAAGCCTAAAGAACAAGAGTTATATAATGAGATATTAGGAAGCAAATATAATGATAACATGCCTATAAATGCACAATGGGTATTGCAAAATTGGGATAAAGGCGAATTTCTTAATGATAGTTTAAAAGGCACAAGACTTCCTGCTGCTATTGAAAACATATTTAATAATGCTGAGTTTATATCTTTTATGGCAAGGCAACAGCCAGAGTTAGCAAAAGCTAATATGACAAGTGCTATTAAGTTATTTACTAATATAATGTATAGGCAGGATGTTAGTGGAAATAAATTATATGAATATGGATTAAGTACAGAGAATCATTCTAAATGGGTAAGGCTTAAAAGATTAAGTGAACAATATGGTGATGATAGAGTGCTTGATTTTGCACAACAAATATTTGCACCAACAGAAGATCAAAATATACGCAACAATATACGCATGATGAATATTGAAAGTTACTCTGGTTATGATACTAGCAGACCTGCAAATCCAAGTGCTTTTATGACAAGATGGTTAAGAGATTTTGCTAAATCAAAAGATATGAATCCAGAAGCTGCAACATATCTTATGTCTATAGCTATGCATCATGTTGGAATACAAAACACATCAGAGTCAGTTCTTAAAGATATACTTAGTGATAGTTATGATAATATGTATGTAAAGTCCAAGTATGTTTGGAATATAGGTCAAGGCTCAGGCATGGAAAAGAGTTTGCCCGGAGGAATGGCTTTTAAAACATTGGCAACACGGTTTGCACCAGAGAAATATTTTGCAGGTAATCAAGAACTAGAAGGTAAATTTATTGGTAATATAAATAAAAAACTTTCACAAGTTACATCAAAGCTTGGTGATAAATATCAAATTGGAGTCAATGCATTTCTTTTACCATCAAGAAGAAGTAGTAATACGCAAGGTGAATATATGGTAGTTGACGATACCGGTACTCCAATATTAGATCAACAAACTAATAATATATTTCAAGTATCTACAAAAATATTAGACAAACAAATATTAATGAAACGTAGAGAAGAACAAGAGCAAAGATGGGATAGAGCTAGAAGAAGAAGAATGTCTATCATCAAGAGCAAAGAAGTAGCTAAAGAAACTTTAGAGGGTAGTCCTTTAGATATTATTGGTAAAGTTTGGGGTAAGTTAGGACTTTAATGCAAGAAATCAAAATTACACCTTTTGTATCTACGAATACAAATCAAGTTGCACAAAGAGATGTTGGCTTTTGGGATTCTGCAGGAGCAACATATGCATACAATTATGGGCCTATATCAAGATATGCAGTAGAACTTTTTGAGTTTGGCAATGATGAATTTGATCAAACATATAACTGGGAAAAAGATATCGAAGGCTATGAAGAAGATGTTGAGTTCTTAGCAGGTGCAAAAAATCCAGAGCATATGAAATATCTAAAGCAGTCTCTTGAAATTAACAGAGCTAATAGAGACATGATGGATCGTGGTAGTTTCTTTGGGATTATGACTGCAAGTGTCGTTGATCCGTTGAATATTGCTTTTGGAATGCCTGTATTTAACACAGGGCTTAAAGCTGCGTGGGCTGCTAAAAATGCTTTTGGTGTTGCAAAAGAAGCATCCAAGGTTGGATTTGGTATGGGTTTAGCACAAGAGGCATTAAGGGCACCATTTGATCCATTGGCAACACCGGGTGAGGTTGGAACAAATTTAATTGGCACAACAGTTGGGTCAGGACTTTTAGTTGGTGGTTTACGTGGTGCAGGTAACTTTATACAACCAAGAGTAAAAAAAGGTTTAGATGATCTACAGACTTACGCTTATGACGTTGGTGGTGTACCTGATGATTACAAAGGTGTGCCTATTGTTAGAACCTCTAAAGGAACAAAAAGACCGGATGGAACAAAGGTTAATGCTGTATACAGCAGATCAGATAATAAGATATATTGGGATGATGCTGCTATCAAAAAAACTTTTGATGCTAAGCCTTGGACAAATCCAAAGGTAAAAGGGGTTAGGCCATTACCTGAAAATGCTTTTAACACACCTGAAGAATGGTCACGTTTTGTTTTACAGCATGAGCTAACACATGTTGATATGCCTTTTGAAGCAATGAAAAAACAACATGCAAAAGACAATGCAGGTGCAAGTTATAGTAGGGCTGATTACGAAAATGATATCAACAATATGGCTTTGGAAAGGCATTACAAAGGTTATGGATTAAAACAAACAGCAGCAACAAAAAGATGGTTTTACAATGCTATAACTACACCACAGAAAAGAATATTAAATGATCCATCTTTACCAAATGAAATTAAATATAATGTAGCAAGGTCATTTTATAATGCATCATTAGACCTAGAAGGTAATCCATCTGGTAAAGGTGTACAATCATTAGCTGCAAGAGCAGCGACATATGCAGCAGATTCATACAATCTTGAACGTGACTTGAAACTTTTATGGAGAGAGGAAACAAAAGGCTTTGCAGGTGGTGGTGAAGTGTTTGGTTTTAACATTGACAATGCAAGAGTAAAGCTTGGTTCATATGGACAAAATGCAAGAACATTTGAAGAGTATTATCAAAATATTATGGATTTAATAATAGATGAAAAGAATCCTGCATTCAACAAAAGCATACTTAATAATCTACCTAAAACACAAATTGAAGCTATGGAAAGAATGAAAAAGTTTTTAAAAGACTTTGAGGCAGATGGTAGGGCAGCAGGAGTTCTTGGTGATGATGCTACAATCCGTGCAAAGATAAACATGTACAAAGATGGTATTGTTGTTCGTGAAGAAGAAATAAATAAACTACAAGAAAAATTTAATACTACAAAAGACCCTAATCTAAAAACCCAGATTGAAGTCAAAAGAATGTTTCTGCAAAAAGAACAGAATGAAATAGACTATTTGCAGGGGGTTTTAGATACATCAATTAACAAAGACTTTGCAATACCAATCTATTACAATAAAGTTTTGTTAAAGGAAAGTGAGCAGGCAAGAGAAGAACTCACTGTTATATTTACTGAACATCTATTGAGTGGTGGTAAGCATAGTACATGGAACGATGCTACTGGTACATGGTCAACTCAATCAGTAAGAAATCCTAAAGATGCACGTAATATCGCAGAACAAATTGTAGATAGAATTGTTGAAGACCCTGATACAGGTAATTTTACACCAAGATCAGGCAAGGGTAAGCATTTAATGCGTAGAGCTTTAGATATACCTGAGTGGAAAATTAAGAACTACATAGTGCGTGATCCAAGAGTTATACAAAACTATGCTAATAAGATGGGTTTTAGAATAGAGTGGGCATTAGTTCATGGCAAAATGGATGTTGATGACATTTTAAATAGACATGAAGAAATTATGAGACTAAGTGGCAAACATTCTGAGGACAGAATAGCTGAAGTTAGACGTGATTTTTTAGGTGATTATGAAAGAGAAGCAGGTATTCATGTTCGTGATCCAGATGCTTGGAATCAAACTGTTACAAGAAACTTAAAATCAGTAGCAGGTATGACTTACTTACCTTTAGCAGGTATTACATCAATTATTGATACAATAGCTATGCCTATATTTGAGCATGGTTTTGGTAAGATAGCTAAAAATTCTATGCGTGTTATTGATGGTGATTTTGCTCAAATGAGAATGAATGGCAGACAAGTTAAACATGGTGGCGAGGCTATGGAACTTAGCAGGCCTATTGCACAATACAGAATACTTACAGATTCAGTAAGAGATATACAACCAAAACGTATAGAACGAACTATACAAGGTGCAGAACGTGGGTTTTACTTTCTTAATTTATTATCAGGTGTTACGTCATTTGGTAAACAGCTTAATACAGCATTGCTTATCCCAGAGTTTTTTCACAGAATAACAACAATAAAAAATAATGGTAAGATAACAAACTTTGAAGTTGGTGAGTTAGCAAGATACGGAATAACAGAATCACTTGCTAAACAATTAGCTGATATGCCTTGGGGTAAAACAGAAACAGGTATGCCAACATTAGACTTAGCTTCTTGGCCATCTGCAACATTTCAAGATCGTAGGCTCAAAAGAATTATGTCTACATACCTTGCACAAAATGCAAGAAACACAATCATGCATTCTACATCAGGTGATAGACCACTTGTTATGGATGGTTTTACTTATGTAAAATGGAAGCCATGGATGAAATCAATGGGTATGTCTATTGATGAACGAGCTTCTACAGCAAATGTAAAGTTTGCAAGAATTGAAAATGGTTATATGAGTTTACCTTTTCAATTTCTTAACTTTGCTTTTGCAGCTAATAACAGAATATTTGCAGCTAGTCTTGATCCTGCTAGACAATATAGATTATCAGGTGTTATGGCTTTACTGGGAATGAGTTATTTAGTTTTAAAACTTAAAAAAGATGATTGGTGGTTTGAAGATAAAGGATTTGCTGAGATTCTTATGAGAACCGTAGATCAATCTGGTATTGGTGGTTTGTATACTGATATTGCTTATCATGCATTGCACACAGCAATAGCAGGTGGATTGCATAATCCGGATAATTCATGGCTTAAAGGAAAGTATAAGCCAACTATGCAAGATGATGTGTTTGATAAGATGGGTGCTGTTCCTTCTATGTTATCAGAATGGGTGCGTGGAGCATATGAAATTACTAATGGTAACACTATGGAAGGCTTAAGAGATTTAACATATCATGTGCCTATTTTAGGTTTGTCAGGTTTAGCTGATGATGTTCGAAGCATTACAAGGCAGTGATTTGTACGTTGCATATAACATTAACAATAAATAAGGTGCAATTATGACTATAGCATTAAGTGACAATACACCAAGAGTATCTTACACAGTAGCACAAGGTGTTACACAAACAGCATTTACTGTTACATTTGAATTTTTTGATGATGCTGATCTAAACTTTTATGTTGATGGAACTCTTAAAACATTAACCACACATTACACAGTAACAGGTGGCGATGGTTCTACAGGTACAATTAATACAACAGTAGGTAATTCAGTTACTGGTATTACAGGTGGCTCAACTGTTGTTATTACAAGAAGCATTGCACTTGAGAGAACAACAGACTTTCCTTCCTCTGGTGCATTTGAAGTTGCTACACTTAATACAGAGTTAGATAGATTCACTGCTATAGCTGCAGAAATATCTGATGATAATGACAGATCAATACATTTAGCAGATGATGATTCTGCTGTATCAATGGAACTGCCATCAAAAGCAGACAGACTTGGTAAGGTTTTAGGATTTAATGCTACTACTGGTGCAGTAGAAGCAGGGCCTACAATAGCTGATGTTAGCACATTATCTGCAATAACAGCAGATATATCAACACTAGCTGATATTGAAGATGGTACAGATGCAACTGATGCTATCCAAACAGTAGCGGGGATATCAAGTAACGTTACAACAGTCGCAGGCATTTCATCAAATGTTACAACAGTAGCAGGTATATCAAGTGCAATATCTACAAATGCTACAAATATAACTGCAATACAAAATGCCAGTACCAATGCTGATAAAGCAGAGAACTATGCAATCAAAATAGATGGTGCAGTAGAGTCTAGTAACTATTCATCTAAGGCATGGGCGATAGGTGGTACTGGTGTAACTGATACAGCAGGTAGTGGTGCATCAAAGGAATGGGCAACAGATACAACTAATACTGTGGATGGCACAGAATATTCTGCAAAAGAATATGCTATTGGTACACAAAGTGGACAAACAAATGGCTCTGCGAAACAGTGGGCAATCGGTGGTGGTAGTGGATTTGATGTAAATACCACTGTAAATGGCTCTGAGTATTCAGCTAAATATTATGCAGAATTGGCAGCAGCTTCTGTTGATAGTTTCGATGATACATATCTAGGTGCTAAATCTAGTGATCCATCGGTAGATAACGATGGTGATGCTTTGAGTAATGGCGATTTGTACTTCAATACAACCAATAATATTTTAAGGGTTTACAATGGGTCGAGTTGGCAAGATGCAGCAACCGATACCTCAACACTTGCAGGGCAAGGCTTTGCAGTTGCAATGGCTATAGCCTTATAGGAGTTAAATATGGCACAAAATTTCAGACAATATAAAATGAGAGAGATAGGTACTGCTGCTACAGATATACCAGATGGTAGTAACTTTGATAGCTTTGACTGTATCATATCAATCAGAATGACAAACATCACAAGCAATGCAATCTCAGTAGATGCATACATACAAAACACATCATTAGATTATTACCTTATTAAAGGTGTAACAATTCCTGCACATAGTTCATTAGAGCTAATAGATGGTGGGTCAAAGATTGTGGTCGTCAGTGGTGACAGATTATATTTTAAATCAGATACAGCAACATCACTTGATGTAATTGTTAGTGCTGTAGATGCAATAAGCACATAGGTGAAACATGGGATATGTAGGTAACGAACCATCAGTAAACTTTACGAGCTTTGCAAAGCAAGACATTACTGGTGATGGGGGTGCAAGCTACACTCTTACTCATGCAGTAGCCAATGCTAATGAGATTGAAGTCTTTGTAAACAATGTAAGACAAGAGCCTACATCAGCTTATTCTGTTAGTGGTACTGCTTTGACTATGACTGGCAACGTAGCTAGTACAGATGATTTCTATGTCATATATTTAGGAAAAGCTTTACAGACTACTACACCACCAGACGGAAGTGTAACAAATGCTAAGATAGTTGATAGCACAATAGACCTTACATCAAAGGTTACTGGTGTTTTACCAGTGGCTAATGGTGGTACTGGTGTATCAAGTAACTTCAGTTATGCACAAGGAACATTTACACCTACTTGGAATGGATACACACCATCTTCAACGTCTGGTAAATATGTTAAAGTAGGTAATCAAGTTACAGTTTATGCTAAACTAGTTACTGGCACTGGTAATGATTCTTCTTCTGTAGGAATAACAAACTTGCCATATACAATATCTGGAGATTTGGGAGCGGGTACAGTTTATCATAACCAAGTAAATCTTAGAGATCAGCATCTTGTAACTCGTTTTAATTCAAATTCTACAACTTGTTTTTTAGATGGTGAAACTGGTGGAGCAGATACACCAGTCAAATATGTTGGCACCAATCCACAAATAGGTGGTTCAAGTACATTGATATGGGTAATTTTTTACCAAACGATATAGAGGAATAGCTAATGGCATTATCAAAGATACAAGCTGAGTCAATGAACCTAGCAGATACCTATGCTTTTACTGGTACTGTCAGTGGTGCTGGGCAAATGGTTCTTTTACAAACAATAACAGCTAGTGCTGATACTGAAATAGATTTTACTGGTCAGTTTACTTCGACATATAAAAATTATGAACTGCATGGAACAAATGTTCATGTTAGTGGAGATGGAACTCATATAGGAATGAGATATTTTGTTGGTGGAGCAATCAAATCAGATAGCCATTACAGATATACAAGAATAAGAATGTATAGTGGTAGTGCTACAGTAAGTGGATTCAATGAACAGACAGACACAGACTTTGCTATGATAGGTGGAGAGTCTGTTGGTAATGGCACTGGAGAAAATAGTAATTTTAAAATAACTATTTTTGATCCACTTGGAACAGACAATTATAAAATGTTTAAATCTGAAGTTAGCTATACTGATTTAACTCCTGATAGTGGTCAAAATCATGCATCAGGTCATTATAAAAATGGAACTGCTGCATTAACAGGTGTTCGTATTTTTCCAAATAGTGGGAATATAGCAACAGGTGAATTTAAACTATATGGGATAATATAAATGACTAGATACAGAAATGTAAATGGAGAAAGAATAGCTTTTACAGCAGAAGAAGAAACTGCAAGAGATGCAGTAGAGAAAGCATGGGCAGATGATGCACCTAATAGACGTATGGCAGAACTAAGAAGACTAAGAGATATATTACTAGCTGAAACAGATTGGATGGCTAACTCAGATGTAACAATGAGTGATGCTTGGGCAACATACAGACAAGCTCTAAGAGATATTACAACACAAACACCAAGTGATGATGCACTAAGTAACATCACATTTCCAACGAAACCAACGGAGTAAGCCATGCCATTCATAGGACAACAACCTACCACTGGCACATTCGTAGAGCTAGATAGTCTTACAGCTAGTGCAACAGCAGACTATACACTACAACTTAATGGAGCTAACTACGAACCAGAGAGTGTCAACAATCTTTTAGTATCTATCAACGGAGTTATACAAGGCAGTAGCACAATGAGCCTTAGTGGTTCTACTCTAACTGTAGGTGCTACATTATCTAGCAGTGATGTCATAGACTTTGTAAGAGTGTTTGGTAATGTTGGCACAATATCTACACCTACTGATGGTAGTGTGACAGCTAACAAGATTGGTACTGGTGCAGTAGATTTAACGACTAAAGTTACTGGTGTATTGCCAGTGGCTAATTCACAAACAAACACACCTGCATTTCAAGCAAGACGTTCAACTGGTTTTCAATTTTCAGATAATACAGATACTAAGGTTACTGGATTTACTGAAGATTTTGATACAGATAATAACTTTGCATCAGATAGATTTACACCTACTACAGCAGGTAAATATTTTGTCACTATTCAAGGAAGTATTCAAGGTGTAAGTAATTACGATATGTATAATGCTAACATTAATCTTCGCAAAAATGGTACAGAATTATTAAGAACAAGTTCACAAGGAAATGCTTCCAGTAGGTCAAATAGATATGGTCTTAGCCTTTCTTTAATAGTGGATATGAATGGCACTTCTGACTATTTAGAAATGTATGTTTATCTTAATAATGTGGGTTCTGATGATGGTACATTTAATGCAGACACATTATCATTTGGTGCATACAAGTTAATAGGAGCATAGCATGGCATTAACAAAATTAAACTCATTAAGCATGCCTACTGGTAGTGTGTTGCAAGTGGTGCAATTTACAGAAGCAACTGATTATGCAACTACAAGCACATCTTTTACACAAGGTCCTCAAACTAATACATTTACATTAACAAACTCATCAAACAAAGTTTTAGTTTTAGTAAATTGTTTAATGTATGCAACAAGAAGTACAAGTGGTTTTGGTAGAGTTGCAATTTATAGAGGTTCTATTGCATCAGGAACAAGGCTTACTCAAGGAAGCGAACCTCAATTTGGTGCAACTGATTCTGGAAGTCAATTTTACTCTATTACTAATATGCAGTATTTAGACACTCCAAATGGTAACACAACGTACTCTATTGGCTTTAATAAACACTCAGGTGCTACAAATGCAAATATTGTTGGTTCTTTAGGAAATACACACATAACGTTAATGGAAATCGCAGGGTAATGGTCAAAGCATCAGAAGTAAAAGCACAGATAGACACACATGAAGCAGTTTGTGCTGAGAGATGGAAAGAAACTATACTTCGCATCAAACGTATAGAACATATTATGATTGGTACAGCAGGTACTATGATTGTAATGATGGCAGGTTTATTATTGAGGTGACACTATGCTTGAAATGCTAGTGGCAGCTAATAGTGCATTTGCAATCATCAAACAAACCATCCAAAATGGTCGAGAACTAAGTAGTGTTGGCTCACAAATCGCTACTCTTGTAGGTGCAGAAGAACAACTCAAACAAGATTTACACAAGAAAAAGAACAGTATCTGGACTAACTTTCTAGGTAAAACAGACAATGACCTAGAAGAGTTTATGGCTTTGGAAGAGATTAGAGTTAAGAACGATCAGCTTCGTGAGTACATGCAGCTATATGGCAGGGCGGGTCTATACACAGACTATGTTTCTTTCTGTGCAGAAGCTCGGAAGAAAAGAAAACAAGCTAAGATAGATGCAAAGAAACGTAGAGAGAAGATTAAAGAGATAGTACTAAAGGTAATACTAGCTATTCTTATTACAGCTTTGTTATCAGGTGTAGTTACTGTACTAGCAATCATAGCTAAGAAAAAGGGTATCATATGACAGCTTTCTTACTTGCTTGCACAATGAATGGTATTGCTACTGGTGGTATTTACTTTCAAAATGTAAATCATTGCATAGACTACAGAGACAAACTTAACAATCAAACTTATATGAAAGAAAACGAACCACAAAAATATGAATGTATTTGCAAAGTAATTCCTTTTGTAGATACAGAGAAAGTGAGGGTATACTAATGTTACAACTACTAGGGCCAATAACAAATATTGCTACTACATGGCTTCAAGGCAAACAAGAAAAAGCAAAAGCTAAACAACAATTAGAAGTTGCAAAGGTACAAGCACAAGTAAAAAAAGTAGAGCAAGAAGGATCATGGGATGAGAAAGCTATAGATGCTTCTGATAATAGTTGGAAAGATGAAGCATGGACTATTACATTTATTTTGCTTATTGTTGCTTGTTTCGTGCCTGCACTACAACCATACATATCTGATGGCTTTAAATTTCTACGAGAGGATTGTCCTGACTGGTTAAGTTATGGTATACTTGCATCAATAGCAGCATCCTTTGGATTGAAATCAATAGCAAAGTTAAAGAAATGAATATAGAAAAATTTGTAGAAGAAATAACAATAGATGAAGGTGTAAAGCACGAAATCTATCTTGATCACTTAGGCTTACCTACTTTAGGTGTTGGCCATTTAATTACAGAATGGGATGAAGAATACGAAAAACCTGTGGGCACTCCTGTATCTGAAGAGCGAGTGCAACAACTATTGAAGCAGGATATACACGTAACTATTGAAGAATGTAAAAAACTCTATGATGATTTCGATGTATTGCCGGTAGAGGTGCAACATATCATAGCTAATATGATGTTTAATATGGGCAGACCAAGACTAAGTCAATTTAAAAACATGAAGAAAGCAGTCGATCAACGTGATTGGTATGAGGCTGCATACGAAATGACTAACTCAAAGTGGTGTCAGCAAGTTCCTAAACGGGCACATAGACTTATCCATCGCATGCAGAATGTGCAAACATAGTATAACTTTCGTACCGAAAGTCATACTAACCGACGATGTCTAAACATTTGTCCATCGTTGGTCTTTACATTTTGTGACGACCAGTCATCATCAGCTTCGGTTATACCTAATTTCGCATTACGTTTTCTTAGTTCAGCAAAGATTACTTTCAATGCACCATTGCCTTCACGTCTTTCTCTCTTGCAGTCTGGGCATAGCTTACCGTGCTGATACTTAGTCATAACTATGCTTGTACCACAATCCTCACAAGTATTATTATTTCTTCTTGGTTGTGCTGTTTTCATTTTAATCTCCTTGTAAAACATAAAGCATAAGTATACACACACAAACCAAAAGAAATATGTACAAACCTTTCTTAGACTTTCTTTTAGTTTTGTATCTACTTAGGATTGATGTGTGTATATACCTATGCAAACTCATTAGAATGGAACCTCGTCTGTAAACTCTTCAATATTACCAGAGCCATACTTCATACCACCTGACTGATTAGAGTTACCAGTGAGGCTCTGAGGGCTACCATTGACTGTTTTGTCGCTGATCTTTGCATCCATATAATCATTGCCTGCTTGGGATGTGGCAAACCATACGGCTAAACGTCTGTCTTCATAGTCACCAGATAGATGTGGTGCTTTAGGATTCTGACTTTCGTTCTCAAAAAGTATACCGACTTTCTTGTATACCTCACGTATAACTTTGCCGGATGGCAGTGTTGCTTTGACAATAACATGATACTCTTCATCACCATTGTTGTTAAGCTTGCCTTGTCCTACAAGAACATTGTTATCACGAGGTGCAAAGAATGCACCTCTGTTAGTGTCGTCATATTGTTGATCCATTAGAAACTCCTTGTTGATTTATGGTTGGATGTTTTGGTATTGATAGTACCAATCTCTTTCTTAGAGCCAGTGTCACTAGCAGCATTGCCATCATCATCGGAAGCAAGACCCATGATAGCCTGCAATGCATATCGTTTTGCATAGGTAATCGCACTACCCATTGCTTGAGCATCATCTTCCTTACCTCTTTTGATAAGGACTGGTACAAAGCTAGTCAACGTTTCGGTATCGTTACAATGCGAAACAGTTGTCTCTACATATATAGACATATGCATACGTTGCTTATGCTCACCATCTGCAAGTATAGCATTCTCATACTTGACTGATTGTGAGAATGATAAGCCAAACTCTGCACCGTGGTTGGCAGCATTGATAACACTGGTCAAGTCTGCGTAGCTACTATGAAAGAACGGATTGTTGCTACTCTTTAGTGCAGATATGTTTAACTGCTGAAATTTAGACATAGCTTCTTTAAGTGATTTACAAGGTTCAGCTTTTTTGTTACTGTTACTTGTCTTGTGTTCTCCCACGTTGACACCCGGGGTTGAGTTTGTTGTGGGCTTGACCCCATTTTTATTGGTAGACATGTGTCTCTCCTTTCATTGGTTTAGTTCTAAAGAATCCTTTATACTCTGGATTCTCATGCATGAATAGCCTAGAGTAAAAGGCTATGTAATCATTACTTATCTTGAAGTCTGTATCTGAAGTAGTGATGGCTGTCTCCCATCTGATACGACCTACTATTAACCATGGTGAACATTTCTTTGCACCACTGCTAATTGCTTCACGACTATACTTATCAAAGTATTCGTATACATGTGGATTATCTTTGTGATAGTTCCACCATTTCTTTTTCTTTTCTAGGTATGTCATTATCTATTCTCCTTGAGAATTGATTCAATGTCTTCTTGTACAGACGTACTTGTTTTTGGATTAGTATGTTTGTATATATCCTCAGCTTCTTCTATTGATGAGGCTTCAACTTCATACCAGTGCTGTATAGTCTCTAATGTTTCTACTATGTATTTAGGCATCTGTGATCTCCTTTATGTGTATAGTTAATGCACCACGTTTGTTACGTTTGATAGATATCTTGTCAGTAAACACCTCACGTTCATTAGGTTTTATCAATGACTTTAGTTCTTTCTTGGCATCTTCAAATGCTTTCGATTGATCTACGTTACTGATGTATGTGTGTTGCAGTTCAACAAAGTGATTGTCTTTACTGGCATCTCTTGCAACCATGTTGTCTATAGTCATGTGCTGTACACCAGTCGGTAATTCATTTGGCATGTCAGCTTGTGGTGGTATGCCTTTCTCAACATGATTCCAAAAGTCTTGTAGTATGGGTAGCATACGATTCCATTCATCATCGTTACGTTCTATTAGTTTACATTCCCATTGGTTACCAAAGATAACTGATAGGTACATACTTTTTATATTAACGACCTGCATATACAACTGTATCTGTGGTGTATAGTAAGCAAGTATATCATCAAACTTTCTGAATGAACTAGTGTGTTTACATTCAAGGCCAACATACACACCATCTTCTAATAACAATCCATCAAGTGTTGCTTTGAAAGGTATGCCACCAATCTTATGTGATACCTCATGTTGAAAGGCAAGCACATGTAAGTTGTACTCTTGTTCAAACCAAGCGATGTTAAACTCTTCTGTGTATGTACCAAGCTGTACATTGAATTGATCTGATAAATCTTTTGGTTCTGCTTTGCCAGTTTTCTCTAGCCATAAATCATACCAGTCTCCACTCATAATCTTTACAGCATCTGACCCACCAATGAATCCCATTCTCCATTTGGGATCACGAACTGGTGGCTTTAGATTAACTATGCCCATTGTGTTCTCCTTTTTGTTTTATTTTACTGCATTATTGCACCAAATACTAGCCCTCTTGTGCATTATTTTGGGCTAACTCTAACATCTCCAATAGCTTAACACGTTTTTGGTATCGCCATTCGCCTGCATTACGAAACTCTGACAAGCTAGGAAAGAATGTTTTGGTCTTTGAGATATGCTGAACGGCATGCAAGAATATATCTGCAGGATAATCTTGCAAGCCTTCAGCAATCAGACGTATACGCATGGCAATATCTGCCTGTGATTCCTGTGATGGCTTGACCATAACCATCATACATTTGAGAAGCTGCTGTTCCATATCTACCAGTGGCATGGGTGTCATAGCATAGGCAAGTACATTTAAAGCCTTATCTATTTGCCCACGGCTAGGTTGTTCGACAAGTTTGTATCCACGCACACTGAAGTCACTGTTAAGAACTTCCTCGTAGTTTAGAATTGATGCCAAAGAAGAAAGAACTTTTTGCTCGATCTCTTTTGGTGGTGTTGTTGTTAGACTTTTTAATGCTAATTGTTTTTTGTTGTGTGTTAACTGCATTGCCCCTCTCTCTGTTAGATAGTATGTTATTAGTAGGTTCGTGTGTCACTCTGTCACCCTCCAAGTGACACTCTGTCACTTCCATAGTGACAGGCTGACACTTCCGTACTCGATATATGTTTACCTGATTCTTACCCTGACGTTTGCGAATCAAAAATTTTTTACTGACTAGGTATTCAAGCTTACGAATTACAGTTCGCTCACTGAGGCCAGACTTTTTTGCAATCGTATTGATTGATGGGTAAGCAATCATTGTATCTTGATTAGCATAATGATTGATTGTCAATAGCACAAGCTTGGCTATTGGATCACCAACATCTGCATCCAAGATACCTTGGATATTTTTAAAGGACATATTTATTTTTGTAATTCTTTTTCAGTTGGTACACCAGTTAATTTGGCCAGTTCATCCAAAGACTTCTGGCCAGAAGATGACATGCGATCATATTCCCAATATAAATCTTCGACCTTTGATATCATTTTCTTTAGAGTTTCTAGTTCTACCCATTGTATTGTCATTTGTTTCTCCATAGTTTTTTGACTGTTGACTCTGATAAAAACATAACCCATCTGGGTTCTGCATTACCACCCCTCTTGTATATAACAGCATCCCTATTAATCATTGTTGTGAATGGGGATGGGAAGCTGCTATTCTTACGATACTTTACTTCACAAATTATTTCTTGTCCGTTGAGGTTGATGACGAGGTCGCCTTTATATTCGCCTCCCAACGCTCCACTAAGAGGCTGACGCTTTGCTTTGATCTTCCACGACTTGAATAGTTTGACGAAGAAGTTTTCGTGGTATGTTCCTTTTCTGCTAGACGAGCTTGCCAATTTGATTTCTCCTTACAACTAAAGCAGACAAAGAAAGTACGACTGCCTTTCACTTTCGTGAAGTATCTGCTGTGTGTACTACACACATCACACTGCTTCATTGAATCTTAAGCTTGCACTCTAAAGCTTCAATCCAATCTAAAAGCATAAAGCCTGATGGCAAACGTTCATATCGCTCCCACTTGCCTACCAAACTATCAGCACATCCTATCTTGTAAGCTAAACTTTCTTGAGACAAACTCATTTCGTGTCGCTTCTTTACTAAAGACGAAACAAGTTCTTTCCAATTATCATTGATGGGAACTGGTGTCGCTCTGTAGTTGAACATGTCTGAATGCTTTGAGTATTCTTTCTGCTGTATCAAATCTTAAATCCATTCCATTGATTGCTCTATAGTATGTACTCGTAGGTACACCGGCAACAATGAACATGTCTTTCAAACGCACATTGTTATCTGCAGCTATGTCTTGAAGCTGATGTATATACTTGCACAATACCATATATACAGAACTACTGCATATATGCAGTATGTGCAAGTAAATTATTTATTTATCAGAATTTAACTTGGATTCTAATTCATTTATCTTCTCTTGAATTACATTTAGTATCTCATACAAAGCAGTTAACTTGCCGTAAGTATTAGCAGTTTCGCTATGCTCTGATACTAACCTTTCAATAGTCAAGCTTTGGGAAGCATGAATTTGAATTGCATCTGTATGAATATCATTTGCATTTTTCATTTAAATTTCTCCTCTATTAAGTGTTGCATTAAGTTGTTAGCTAATTCATCTATACAACTTGTGTTGAGTTTGTATTCTTCGCATTGGTTTTGAAACTCATCCAATGTCATACCGGATATATGATCCACAATAGCATCATATATCGTATCATTTACTGGATGTGACATATCAATTCCAATGCTTTGAATAATGTTGATGCCAGTTGACATTCTGCTCTATGCCACACGACATATCGTCTTCGGCATTCCACTGTTTGAGTAACACTGCACATGCAAAAGCATGTGAAGGACTGTACTCTCTGCGGATATGCTCGATGGCCTTCTCGTTGGTCATCTCTTCAAGCAACTCACCGAATCGTTGCTCGACTTCTATGCATTGATCTTTTAGTCTACTCATGGCTATACTCCTTTACTCTATCTGTTACACCATAATGCTCTAGCATTGGTTGCTCCTGCCATTGATGCCATTGTTTCTTGGTACTCTCAACAAAGCTAGGTCTGTGTACTGACGTAGCCAAGTCACAAATTGCATTGGCAATGTTGACTGCATCACACTCTCGTTCAACTGATTGACCGATAAGTGATGTTAGATATTCATTGAATGAATCCATAATGTTCTCCGTTGTTGTTGTGTTAAAGTATACAAGCACGTCACTTGCTGACAGTTAGCTAGACTGTTGATCTCTTATGTGTTGATTCACAGTTACATACCTCAGACCCGATTGAACCAGTGGTATAACGTGCGTGTATATTATCTAACATTATCTACCTGCATGTTTAAAACCTTGCTACCAAAGTGTACTTAATGACAGCTTACATGGATAACGATTGAAGATTTTTGCCGTAAAACATAACATGACAGGCCGTTTAAAGACTGTAACCTTTCGGCATGTTAGATAGGTGCTGTCTACTAAAGGGCAATTCTTATCAATAAGAATAGGAGTAACCTACTGATAAGTTTTTAGTAGACAGCTATTCCCATATGGGAATTAGGTTAGGCTTTTTCCTACACCTTCCCACCTAGCAGATGAGATGGCTTTGGTTACCTCGTTGTGGCGAAGCACCTCTGCCCGGTGAGGATGATTGGCATCGTCAGCATGCGATGACCAATAAGTAAGAGCATTGTACAATGCCCATTTATTACGGCCAAGCTTGTGTGATTCTGTATTGTACAAACCCATAAGCTTTTCCAATTTAGTTTCGTTGATCTTGGTTTGTGTTGTGTTGCTATGACGATGACAGATTGTATTCTTGAGGAATATCTCTGCTTCTGAAGGTGATACTGGCATTGATGCATACTGCTGCCATACATCTTTGTTATCCCAGAATGTAGTCAATGCATTGCGTATCTTTGCAGATGTACCTGCCAAGTTGAAACCTGTTGTGTGTTTGTTCCTGTCATATGATAGTGCATGTGGTGATGCACAACCATTGTCGCACCACAATCTGTAGCCTTGTGCTTTGAACATGATAGACCACATACCATCATAAGAGTTCAGGTACTCAACCTGAAAGCGAATGTAGTCACCGACTTGAGGCTCAACAACTAGATCATTGAATGCTATTTTGCCTTTCATCTTGGCACCATCCTCGTATATTTCTTGGGTATGTGTGTAGTCTTTAGATATAACTGACATGTCAATCGCTGATTGCATACGATCTACAATGTCTGCATGCTTGACCATCTTGTATGCACCACCATGCGTGCCAAGAACTGCACCAGTATCGGTACGAACGATAGCCTTCTGCATGTTTGGTGGTACAGGATATTCTTGTGACTTCCAACCACCTTGTATTTCTTTGACTGCAACTAGAGGTACAACCTCTACTGGGAAATCATAGTTAGGTAATATTGTTTGTGATCCATCCATTTTGTATTCTCCTTTTGTTGTTATGTTATAGCAAAACCAATTCAATTTCACTACATGGATATAAATTTCGTGCCGTACCACACACTAAGGTTGAGGCCTTGGCTGATGTTAGTGTATTGCAACGAGCCTGCGAGTGGTACGCAATACTCCTTTTATGCGATATAAAACATAGGAACGATGCAATAGAATATGTACGGCAAGCTGTGATGCCTGCCGTACTGGGGGATAATTAAGCGACACTCTTGATGCTATCGTTGAGTATCTTGTTAGCTTTGTCTTGTGGAAGCTTACATATATCTTTAGGTAGCTTGACCTTGAGAGCAAGCTGTTCTGCTACCTTGTCTTCAAAGACCTCCTGCTCTGCTACAGTTCTGCCTGACATCTTGGCTCTGTTGTGTAGCAAAGCACTGACTGCCTTGTCTCTCTTCTCAGCTTTGTTAGATGAACCTAAAGCTTTAGGTGAGAATATTTCATCAAGCATCTCAGTATATTTAGGAAGACCCATCCAAGGTGTACCAAATGTATCTTGAAAGAAGTCTCTAAAGATTAGCATCTCACGTTGAGCATTCTCAATAGATGCTTCATTCTGATAGTATGCATCAGCCATGAAGTCCTTGCCATCCTCAAGCATCTTGACTATGTCATCTTGACGAGCCATGCCTTTTATGTAGGAACGTTCTGCAGTAGCACAGTAACCACCAATCCTTACAAGTAAAGAGATGTTCCAGAATGGATTCTCTTGACCAGTATCGGTAGCTTCTGAAGGGGCACCGGAATACTTCTTGCGTTTGGAATCATCCTCGATCTCTGCGAAGTTGAAACCCTCTAGTAATAAGTCTGTGATTGAAGTATGTACGTCGTTAGTTTGTATTTTAGTCATGTGTATCTCCTTTATGTTTGACTAGTATGTATGAGCATCATGCTCGGTTGTATGTGTAGCCTTGCGACTACACAATTTCGATTGCACCAGAGTGAACTAACTCTTGATAAGCTTCTTTGACTGCATCAAATGATTGAGGCCTTAACCAGTTGACATAGTTTGTTGTCATTGCGAACTCATGACGTGCTTCAGTATAACCCTTCTCGCATCTATCAATTGCTCTATCTGTTAGTGATATCCATATTTCTGTCAGATATTCCTCTTTTGTATTGAATGTTGGTATCATTGTTATCTCCTATTTGTTATGTACATCATAGTGTGTGTTGTATGTTTGATCTATGATAGGTTGACCTAGATTCCAACCCATCTTACGTAATGTGCGTTGGGCACGTCGACCAAGTTTGTAATCAAGTAACCAATAGTCTGGGCAGAATGCAGTAGCTCTGCTCTCGAACCAGAAAT
>ERZ869936.573-NODE-573-length-33430-cov-32.648270_pt1 | contig 33430 bp, 25 predicted proteins | sample MGYA00520876_ERZ869936 | MGnify/ENA primary metagenome ERZ869936 (study PRJEB32218, sample SAMN09650985) | biofilter metagenome | isolation source: enrty point of leading RO module | place: Saudi Arabia: Thuwal, RO plant located on Red Sea | collected 2016-02-17 ... | reverse complement strand
GGATGACAGGATAACGGGATCCAGGACGAAAGACCTGTCCTAAATCGCGTCAGCGGCCGTTTCGCCGGCTCCCACTGGCAGAGCCAGTGCCACGCGACGGTACTAGCTTCGCCTGACCATTCCGGCCGCTGTTGGATCAAAACTCTCGGGAAAGACAGTGTTGTCGTCGTAGGCTGCGCCGCGAAGATTGGCACCGCTCAACCGCGTGCCACTCAGATTCGCACCTTCGAGCCAGGTGCTTCCGCCCACGTTGTCGAGTCCCAGGTTGGCGTCATGCAGCGTGGCATTCTCTAGATTTGCATCCGTCAAGTTCGCGCCGCGAAGGTCCGAACCAGTAAGGATGGCATCTTGAAGATTCGCCCCAATAAAATGCGTCCAATACAAGTCGGCATTGGTGAAGTCTGCCGCTTGTAGATTGGCGTCACTAAAAGAAGCTCCTTCCAATACAAGGTTTGCGAAGACACCCTCTCGAAGATCCATATCGTCAAACCAATAGCCGACTGGGTCGTCTGGGCATTCGAGTATCAGCTCGCCTCTTCGATTCTTGATTCGCATCTACCCGCCGTAGGTCCCTCAAGATTCGATCCGTTGCCTGATTCCAGGAGAGCCGAGGACCCAATCCCGTCGCCAATGCCCTAGTCTAACGCATCTCGCGATGGCCCCGGGCCCCGCCACCGCACGCCGGCCCCGGAAACTCCGCTTTTTCGCGGGAAACGTAGTCTGTTGCGCGGCAAACTTTTTTCTTGCCACCGCGGCCCTCTTGGCCGGTCAAAATCCCTCGCTTACGGCGTGCGAGTCCGTTGATTCGTGTTGTCGTGCAACGAGTTAGCGAGGCCGACTCTTTTCCATTTTTTCGCGCGCCTTTTTGGGTTTTTTCGGCGTGCCGCAGCGGGCTGTTGACGCGCGCCCTACACCTCCTAAAACCGAGCCCTAATTCGTTTCGGAACGGCCGCGGACGCACCGAGAAGAGGCCCGGCGAATGACGGTCATTCGCCCAGCAATCGGACGTCAGCGGCCAGAACAGAGCAGGGAGTGTGGCATGCGGAGGACATTGTGTACGTGGGCGGTTTTGGCGTTGGGGCTGTTGATTTTGGTACCGGATGAGGCGGATGCACGACGCCGACGGTCGCGGAAGAACAACAACTACTACTCAAGCAACTACGTCCGACCGACGTCGACAACGACGGTCGCCAACAACACCCCGGAGAAGGCCGAGAAGAAGGCCCCGCGCTGGACTGTCGGCAAACTTTGGAAGCATACCCGCGGTGACCGCACCGAGTACGACTACAACTGGGCGGCGCGACGCGACTGGAAGAAGCCCGAGGCCAAGCCCTGGCTGTTTGCAGACCGAGTGCGAATCAAGCTCGATCTGCGGGATGATCTGCGACCGCTGGCCGACCAACTGAAGGTCAAGCTGACCTGGAATTACATGCACCGCAGCAAAACCTTGCATACCACCTGGGCCGAGATTCAGCAGGACGGCGAAGATCGGTACCTCGATCTGACCGGCCTGGACGAAGGTCGCCTGGTAAAGGCGCGGCTGGAGATCTTCCGTCCGCAAGCCACCGAGGCCACGGCGGCCCAGATCACGCCTGCGACCTTTGCGGCCAGCAAGCAGGGCGACGATACGCCGGCCGGCTACGAACGGGTCGGTGCGGTTCACGCGCCGTACTACGGAGTGACCGGCTCGGAAGCGAACGAAGAGTGGCAGCGACGTGCCCAGATTGTCTCGTTCAGCTTCTCGCAGTGGTATCACGACGAGGCCTACGGCGGTCGCTACTGCAACTACGACTGCTACAGCTTCTATCAGAAGAGCGCCAACTCGGAGCTGGCCGGGTTCACGAAGAAGTCGGTCGCCAACTCCGACGTGCCCAAGCTGTCCAAGGCGGGCCGGCGATTCCACGGCGACTATCTGATCATGTCGGGTCACTACGGCATGGGACTTTGCTACGACGAAGATACCGATCGCTTTTGCTCGATCGAGGGCAACTACGCCCTGAGCGGACCGTATCGGATCAACATCGATCAGAACTATCACGGTCTCTATACGTGGCACACGATCATGAACATCGTGCCGCGGGCGAAGTCGGCAGCGGCGAAGGTCGAGACGGCTGCGCACGAAGGTTGATCGCGGAATTTTATGAAACGTGGGGGGCGGCCGCGCACGGAGGCGCGGCTGTCTTTTTTTGTGGGGTGCTCGTTCTCTCGTGGAGTTGTCGTCGAGTTCTTGTGGGGTCCTCTGCAGGCGCCGACCGTCGCGGAGACTCGGCCCACAGCGACTCTCCGCCACCCGGTGGGGCAGGGGCGCACCCCAAGACTTGGAAGCCCGGCGGTCATCCGTTACGATCTACGCCGTTAGCAGGCCCGGTGCACCACGCCGGCGCGCGGCGGTGCGACCCTGGAGGATCGCCCGAGCGTGCCGTCGCTGGACCGTCTGCCGGCGACCGACGTGAAGAGGCACTTCAGGACTAACCGCCATTGCCGAGAACTGTGCCGGGAGGGGATACCGCATGAACATGTTGGGAGCGCGTCGTCGGTCGTTTGGTTCGAGATCCTGGATTGCCACCTTCGTCGCCATGACGATCGCCGTCACAGCGTTGGGTTCGTCGCCGCTGCTGGCGGACGATCCGACGCTGCCGGACTTGATCTACCAGGTCTCTTCCGGCAACGTCACCGTCGATCCGACGGACAGCGGCACGCTGATCGGGTACGAGTTGAACAGTAACGACGAGTTTCTTCCCGGCAACTTTACGCCGGTCCTCACGGCCGGAGTCTCGACCGCCAACACGGGTGAGCTGTCCGAGGCCAGTCTGACCGCGCTGACCACCCCGGGCAGTATCGGTCAGGTGCTGCCCGCCTGGCTGACCGAGAGCGAGCTCGATGCGCTGTTCACGACGCGGAATGCGTCGACCGCGCTGGGTCAGCCGCTGGTCCCGTTCGATCTCATCTTGCAGCTGCCGACGACGGTCTCCAACGCTTCGTTCGATACCGTGGGCGACCAGGACATTCTGAACCTCGACTTCGGCACGGTGAATCCGAACGCGACACCGGCGGCGTTGGGGATTGCGATCGCCAACGTGGCCCCCGCCGGCGACACGGCCCGGCTCGATCTGTTGAGCGTCACGGGATCGGGAGACACGGGCGTACTGACGACCAACGTGACTCCCTTCACCGACCTCGACGCGGGCAGTTCGCTGAGTTTCGAGGCCAACATGGTCGACACGAGCTCGATTGGCTCGTTCAGCGCCAGCTACGATCTCGACTTTTCGGACTTGCTGGGCACGAGCCAGACGCTCACGATCAACCTGACCGGGGATGTTGCGCTTTTTGACGATCCCACGATGCCCGACTTGATCTACAACTCGAGCACCGGCGATGTGACGATCGATCCGACCGACAGCGGCACGGTCTTGGGATACGTCCTGCAGAGCAATGACGAGTTTCTGCCTGGCAATTTCACGCCGGCGTTGTCCGGCGGACTCTTTACCGCGCGAACCGACGAACTTTCCGAAGCGTCGCTGACGGCGCTGACCACCCCGACTTCGATCGGCAGCGTCTTTCCGACGGGGCTGGACGTCAACGGCGTACTCGACTTGCTCACGACGAACACCGTGAGTACGGCACTCGGGTCACCCACGGTGAACTTCGACATCGAGGTCGTTTCCTGTTCGATTGTGGGGGACGCCAACTGTGACGGATTCGTCGACATTCTCGGCGACATCCTGCCCGCCTTTACGAGCTTCACCGGCCCCGGCTCGTTCGGAAAGACGCGTGCCGAGGGCGACGTCCACGGCACTCTGACCGGCGCGACTCCAAGCAACGATCCGCACGACGGGGACGTCGACGTCTCGGATGTGCTGACGATCTTCGGCGCCTTTACCGGACCTCCGCCCGATGAAGGAGGCCTGGGGCCACCCGCGGCAGCCGGCGATCCGTCCATCCCCGACCTGATCTACGATCCCACGACCGGCGAAGTCGTCCTCGACCCGGACGGAAGCTCGATCATCGGCTATTCGTTGCAGAACGCCACGAACAGCTTCTTGCCCGGCAACCACACGCCAATTCTGGCGGGCGTGACCACGGCGCTGACGTCGCAATTGGAAGAGGCGGCCCTGGCGCCCGGCTCCGGCTCGATCGGACTCGTCTTTCCCACAGGGTTGGACCTGGCCGGTTTGCAGGCGTTGCTGACGGTGAACCAGGTGAGCCGCTCGTTGGGTGCTCCGCTGGTCCCGTTCGACCTGGTCGTGCTGTCGAGTGGACCGGTGGTGCCGGAACCCACGACGCTGACGATGTTCGCCGTGGCCCTGGCGACATTGGCAGTCGTGGCCCGACACCGCGGCGGCTAAGCTTGCCGCGTCCGTAGGACACCCGACGCGGTGCGGCGCTACTCGATGTGCAGGCAGACGCGGTGATCGTCGGCCGCTGTCCACGTCGCGTTGGTGCGAGCGCCTATGCCGTGATCATCAGGTTGTCGCGGTGCACGACCTCGTCGTAGGGACAGTGCGAGAGGACTTCACGGATCTCGCTCGTCTTCAGACCCTGGATGCGGAGCACCTCGGCGGCCGAATAGTTGGTCAGCCCGCGGGCGATCTCTTCGCCGTCCTGGTTCCGAATCGCCACGACGTCGCCCTTGTCGAATTCGCCCTCGCAGCGGGTAATGCCGATGGCCAACAGGCTGCGGCCTTGCTCGACCAGCGCCTGGCAGGCTCCGGCATCGAGCACCAGGGTGCCGCGGGGATGGGCGGTGAAGCCAATCCAGCGCTTCCGCGACTGGATACTCTGCCCCTGGGCGACGAAGAGCGTGCCGATCGTCTCGCCCGCGACAATCTTCGCCAGCACCCCGGGCGTATGCCCGTCGGCGATGATCACATTCTCGCCCGCCGCGGTCGCCATGCGGGCCGCCTCGAGCTTGCTGGTCATACCGCCTTTGCTCAGTCGGCGGTCGGCGTTGTCGTGCGACTCGCCGCAATCGAGCCGCATCACCGACTCGTCGAGCTCTGTCACCGTGGGGATCAGGTTCGACGCAGAATCGTCCGGGTCGCCGTCGTAAAGACCCGCCACGTCGGAAAGCAGCACCAACAGCGGCGCCCGCAGCAGATTGGTAACCATCGCGGCCAGCCGGTCGTTATCGCCGAAGGTGGTGAGCAGCTCGTCGACGGCGACGGTGTCGTTTTCGTTGATGATCGGCACGGCCCCATATTGCATCAGCGTGACAATCGTATTGCGAACGTTCAGGTAGCGGGCACGATGATCGAGATCCTCGGCGGTCAACAGCACCTGGGCCGCGTGCCGGCCGTGCTGGCGAAGTGCCTGGTCGTAGGCCTCGACGAGATGCGCCTGCCCGATCGCGGCGACGGCCTGCAGATGGGCCAGATCGCGGGGCCGCTCGGTCAGTTGGAGTCGCCCCATGCCGGCCCCGACCGCTCCGCTGCTGACCAGGGCCACACGGCGACCGGCGGCAATCAACTCGCTGACCTCGGCCGCCAGCGAACCGATCCGCTCGAGGTCGAGCAACCCCGCACGATCGGTCAGCACGCGGGTGCCAACCTTAACGACGACCGTATCGGCCGCCGTGGCGATTTCTTGACGGAGGAGGTCTTGCATGGGGGAGATCTAGATTGGGCCGCTTCGTGCGCGGAACGCGGGCGTTTCTGGGCTAGGATAGTCGACCCGAGCCTCCTTCAACAGCGGTCGCTTTTCCCGGAGATACTTGCTTTTTTTCGCGAGGTGTTCGCTTGCTAACGACTCTTTCGGGCGATAACTTAGGGGGGGGCGTGACGAGCCGATAAGAGGGGCAGCGAGGTCCGCAGCGGGCGACCGATTCCGAGCACGCATCTTCGCGAGCCCTTGCGACCCGGCAGAGACTGCCCGAGCGAGAATCGACGATCCCCTGCGTAATGCGTAAGGAGCAATCTATGAGTGAAGACGCACGTCAGCCCGATGAGATTACCGAGGCACCCGACATTCAGACCGACGAAGCGCCGGAAATCCAGTTGGACGAAGCTCAGGTTGCCGCGTTCATCGCACAACTTCACACCGAGCAGAATCTCGTTGCGGGTATCGCGGCAGGATTGGCGGGCGCTCTGGTAAGTGCCATCGCCTGGGCGGCCATTACCGCGTCCACAGGCTACCAGATCGGCTATGTCGCCATCGCGGTGGGCTTCGTCGTGGGCTTCGCGATTCGCATCGCCGGCAAAGGAATGGACCCGATTTTCGGGTACATTGGCGCTGGACTCGCGCTGTTGGGATGCGCGGTCGGCAACCTGCTGAGCGTGAGCTATTTCGTTGCTGATGAACTGGACTTGAGCTTTGCAGATTTCTTGCTGAATCTTAATGTCCCCTTGGTCGTCGAAATGATGAAGGCCTCGTTTTCGCCGATGGATCTGCTCTTCTACGGCCTGGCGATTTACGCGGGCTACAAATTCTCCTTTCGACAGATTACTCAAGACGAGCTTAACGAGCTGGCCGCCGCTTCGGCGTAATCGGCGACTTCGTTCCGCTCGCGGAGGCTGGCAGCGCGCGGACAGCGGCACGCCATGGCGAGGCAGTGCCAGCGACGCATCCGCCACAGGGTGGGCCTGTATCGCCCCAGAGCTTGCTTCCGGTGCGGTTCCTTGAGATGCACCGCGACACGCTCTAAAATGCATTCTGCCGCGGAGATTTCGAGGCGTCGCAGGGCATCAGGAAATCGCCCCCCCTCGAAGCCAGGTTGGCGAACGCTCCGACGTGAACTCCCACCCACCCCCGACCGCGATCGGTAGGAAGCCGGTCGACGCATCTTTATGAGCGAGCTCTTTCACGAATGCGGCGTGGCCGCGATCTATCACCTGCCCGGCCGGGAGGTGAGCCCGCTCTGTCCCGAGCAGGGCCCCGACGAAGTGTCGCGGCTGATGCCACGGATGCTGTTGGATGTGCAGAACCGCGGCCAACTCGCCGCCGGCATGACCACCTATCATCCGCAGCGCAACCAGCTCATCGACACCCACAAGGAAACCGGCACGGTCAGCGAAGTCTTTCGCATGGCCCATCGAGGCAAGTTCACCAGCCTGATGGACAAGTATGCCGGCCGGGCCGCCATCGGGCACACCCGCTACGCCACCTGTGGTCAGGAAGACCGCAGCTACGCCCAGCCGTTCGAACGGCATCATGTCGAAACGCGGAAGTGGTTCGGCTTCGCCTTCAACGGACAGCTGGCCAACTATCAGCAGTTGCGCCAGGAGCTGCTCTCGCAGGGCAGCTATCATCTCGCCCGCGATACCGACACCGAAATCATCATGCACGAGATCAGTCGGCAGATGTCAGGCGATCGGCAACCGTCGCTCTTGGAGATGTGGACCGAAGTCGACGCGCGTCTGGACGGCGCGTATAGCATGGTCTATCTGAACGCCCGCGGCGACATGCTCGTGGTCCGCGATCCCCTGGGCATCAAGCCGCTCTGCTATGCGATCGAGGGGCCGATGTTTGCCGCGGCCAGCGAAAGCGTCGCATTGCTGAATCTCGGCTTCAAGCCGGAGAGCATCGTCTCGCTGCTGCCGGGTCAGGCGGTGACGATCATCGACGGCCAGCTCGAAGTGCGGCCCTTTGCCCGTTCGGGTCGCCGGGCCCACTGCTTTTTCGAGTGGGTTTACTTCGCCAACGTCGCCAGCACGCTCGACGATCGCAGCGTCTACCTGGCCCGCAAGGCGCTCGGTGAAGAACTGGCCCGATTGGAATTGGCCGACGGCTCGGTGCCGCTCGACGAGGACACCATCGTCGTACCGGTCCCCGACACGAGCAAGGCGGCGGCCGACGCGATGGCCTATCGGCTGAAGCTGCCATCGCTCGAAGGGCTGATCCGCAACCGCTATTCAGGACGCACCTTCATCGAGAACGACACCAGTCGCCGCCACAAGGCGGAAACGAAGTACACGCCGCTGCCGGAAGTCTTGCGGGGCAAGCGCGTGTTTCTGGTCGAAGATTCGATCGTTCGCTCGACCACGATGAAGGTGCTGCTCAAGCGGATTCGCGAGATGGGGGGCGTCCGCGAGATCCACGTGCGGGTGGCCTGCCCGCCGATCGTCGCGCCCTGTTTCTACGGCATCGACATGTCGCGAATCAGTGAGTTGTTCGCGCCGAACTTCATGGAGGGTGCGGAACTCACCGACGCCGTGCAGTCCGACATGGCCAAGGCCTTGGGCGCCGATTCGGTGCGCTACCTGCCGGTCGAGTCGGTAGCCCGTGCCGTGCGTCTCGACACCGATCAACTCTGCCAGGCGTGCATCACCGGAAAGTACCCGACCGAACACGGCACGAAACTCTATCAGGTGGCGTTGGCCAACGCCCGCCAGGACGACGTCGCCCGGACGTACGAAAGCGTCGAGGCGGTGAGCTAGAGCGCGTTTAGGATAGGTGTCGCGTCATTGGCGTGGGCGAGGCAAGTCTGGCCACCAGACCGAAGCAGACGAATTGGTAAATTCGTCGATACAGGTCGACGTCGCCAAGCACAGCCGCAGCTAGCCAAGACGCTAGAGATAAACGAAACGCGCTCTAGATGGCGTTCGAGGTGTCGGCCGCGGACGACGCCTTCGCCGCGGCGGCTGCGGGCTCATGCACGAACTCCGCCCGATAGACGGGCTGCTCGCCCAGTTGCATGCGGCGATCGAAGTGCGTTCGCCAGGGGGCCGATCCGCCGATCTGACCGTCGACGACTTCCCGAGGGCCGGCCAGTTGCGAGACGCGGTCGAGCAACTTTAGCGTCGTGTGAAAATACTCTTCGACGTCGGTCCAGAAATGGAGTCGACCGCCAGGCTGTAGCACCCGCTCGACATCGGCCACGAACGCCTCGTTCATCACACGGCGTTTGCGATGCCGCTTCTTCCACCAGGGATCGGGAAAGTAGACGTGCACCGCCGCAACGCTGTCGGAGCGGAGAAATTCGCGAAACAGGCGCAACGCGTCGCCATGAATCATCCGCGCGTTCGGGGCCTCGAGCCGGGCCAGCTTGGCCGCGGCAAAGCGGGCGTACTTGCCCGATACCTCGATGCCGAGGAAGTTGTGCTGCGGCACGGCTTCGGCGGCGGCGGCCAAGAACATTCCTTTGCCGGAGCCGACCTCGACTTCCAGCGGGGCGTCGAAATCGAATAGGGAAGCGACCTCGAGCGGAGCGGCAAGCTGGTCGAGCCCGGCGACGAAGTGGCGGGAAAGGTCGACGTCGTTGTGAATCTTCTTCAGTGCGCGACGTCCCATAGTGACTCCTGGCCACAGTGATTCCTGGCTGCGCGAGCGAACCTGCGGATCGCGTCAACGCGTGATCGGTCGCGATCCGCCGAAGGCCTCTTCAATTTCGTCTTCCCAGTGGGCACCCGGATCGGGCGTGCCCATGGCAAACAGCGGCATCAGCAACAAACCCGCCACAAAGCCACCGACGTGGGCCGCGAAGGCAATGCCACCGACCTGCGGATCCAACAACTGGGCGTGCAGCTGAACGAACTCCATCACGAACCACAGCCCCAAAACGATCATCGCCGGGATATCGGCAAGAAAGAAGATGAACCCCAGAAAGACGATCGTCTTCACGCGGGCCGTGGGATAGGTGATCGCGTAGCCGCCCAGAATTCCGGCAATGGCTCCGCTGGCCCCGACCACCGGCACGGGGCTATGGGCGTCGACAAAGCCGTGGCAGGCGGTCGCCAGCAATCCACAAAGCACGTAGAAGAGGATGTAAATCAAATGGCCCAAGCGGTCTTCGATGTTGTTGCCGAAAATCCACAACATCCACATGTTGGCCAACAGATGGAGCCAGCTCCCGTGCAGAAACATCGTCGTGAACAAGGTGGCGATGATGGCCGCAGAATCGGCCTTCAACTCGACGACTTGCTCGGGCTGATTCTCCGCTTCCTCTGCCCGCTCTTCATCGACAGGCTCTTCTTCTGACTGGACGGGAACCTTCACGACCAGATCGGGATCGGAGAGCTGGTCGATCCGCTGCGGGACAAAACCCCAGTGAGCGTAAAAGGTGCGCACCTCCTGGTCCGACATCTGGGCGACAAAGAAGTGGATCGCCGCGTTGATCAGAATGAGCAGGATCGTCACGACGGGCCAACGGCGCGTCGGATTGTTATCGAAAAGCGGAAGCAGCATGTCGGGAAACTGCCGAGACGACGGGAACGGAAAAACGCGGACACATGCGGCGGACTGTCGCCGAGGAATTCTCAGAGAACCCTAGGCGCGCGAGAATCGACGGCAACGATGTCTGCGACCACGTCCCTCGCTAGGACGTTTCTTCGCGGAGCGATGATAGCGGCAGGGGAATGCCACGAATCTCACCCTCGACGACGCGTGTCTGGTCGACGTAGCCCTGAAACTCGCACACGATGATGGCACTACGACGCGCCTTCAACCGTGCCAATTGTAGTACCAAGCGGTCGCCGGGACGAACGGCCCCACGAAAGCGGACGTTGTCGAGTCCGCCAAACCCGACGACCTCAGCGCCCAAGAGATCGTACTTGAGGGCGAAATAACTGGCCACCTGGGCCGCGGCCTCGCACATCACGATGCCAGGCATGAGCGGCATGCCGGGCATGTGGCCCCGCACCCAGAAGTCGTCCATCGACGTGTCCTTGTAGCCGACGCATGCATAGCGCTGGTCATCTTCAAGGACGATCGCCGTGAGTTGCTCCATCTCGTAGCGCTGAGGATTGAAGCGGCGAATCTCCTCCTGATCCGCCACGATATTGGCAAGATCGTAGCTGTCGAAGGGAACGATCGGTTCTTTGCGGGGCACGCGAGACTCTCCTCTGCCAGACCAGAAGGGGCATACGAGCAGGGCCGGTAAATAAAGCAGGGGGGTGATCGAGAACTGCCAGCCGGTTGCCGGACGCACCGCTATGTCTTCACGCGGTGGCGCTTTTCCTTCCGCTTGCGACTGCACGCAGGGCGTTTGCCGTGATTCGCTTTCTTGATCTTGCGTCCTGGTTTCGACATCGCGAGGAAACTCCGTGGGCTAAGGGGAACGCTGGCTTGCCAGTGGCGAACCGCACATTTTAGCAAACGAAGTCGAGCCTGCAAACGTCGCGCGAACGTCGCCGAAGAGCGGTGCGGCAGACGAGATGCTGGCAGCAAACTCGCCCCGATCGCCCCAGCCGCTCACGAGCGGCTGACGTCAATCCACTGCTGTAGCGTTCGCCGGGCGGTTCCGCTGTCGATCGCCTCGGCGGCAAGCTGAGCCGCCAACCGCGGCGTTTCCCCGCGCCCGGCCGTCCAAATCGCGGCGGCCGCATTGGCCAGGACGATGTCGCGGGCCGTGCCCGAATCGCCCGCCAGCACCTGCTCGATCATGGCCGCGCTCTGTGCCGCGTTCTCGACCCGAATGCTGTCGAGCGTCGACGTCGGCAGGTCAAAGTCGGCGGGAGTCCACGGATACGACTTCGCGGCCGCCGAGCCTGCGGAAGCATCCTGCGTTTGCCCCACCTCCAGCACGTTCGTCGGTCCCGTCAGCGTCACCTCATCGAGTCCGTCCGCCCCGCAGACGATCAGCGCGCGAGTCGTGCCCAGAATCGCCAGGGCCTCGGCCAGTGTCTCGCGAATCTCGGGGCGGCCGACGCCCAAGAGTTGGTACGGCGCGCCGGCCGGATTGCAAAGCGGCCCCAACAGATTGAAGATCGTGGGAAAGCCGAGTTGCTTGCGCACCGCCGCGACGTACTTCATGGCCGGGTGCATGCGGGGGGCGAAGCAAAAGCCAATGCCCACCTCGTCGAGGCATCGCTCGACCACTTCGACCTCAACGTCGATGTCGATCCCGAGGGCTTCGAGGACATCGGCCGAGCCGGTCTTGCTGGTAATGCTGCGATTGCCGTGCTTGGCAACCGGAACCCCGCACGCGGCGACCACGATCGCGGCGGCCGTGCTGATGTTGAACGTCCCCGAGGCATCGCCGCCGGTTCCGCAGGTGTCGAGCAAACCCTCACGCTGGCAACGCACCGGAACCATCACACCACGCATCGCGGCGGCGGCTCCGGCAACCTCCGCGGCGGTTTCCCCCTTGGCCCGCAGCGCGGTGAGGAACAGGCCGATCTCCTGATCGCTCCAGCTGCCCTGCATGATCGCGGTGACCGCATCGCTCATCTCCTTCCCAGCAAGATCGTCGCCGGCGGCCAGGCGTCCCAAGATTTCGGCAGTCAACGGCTTTGTCTCCCAGCGGGGAATCGGCGACGAGCGACAGGGGCGCCCCGATTGGCGGCTCGGGCGGCGCAATTCTGCCGTGATTGTAGTTTTCCGCTGGCTCGATCGCCATGCGCCGCAGGTGCGAAGCACCCCATTCGGCGCGAGATCGCTGCACTTGTCACTTTCATGGCCTGATTTTAGAATCACAGCCGCGGGCGGCGTGAGACTGCCAGGCTTCTGAGGTTGCCAGGCTTGTGAGGTTGCTGGACTCGGACGTCTAAGTGCGCTTGCATCTCTCTAGCGGAGGCTTGCATGGCCAGGAAGGTTATCCTGGATGTCGACCCCGGAATCGACGACGCAGTCGCGTTGGCGATGGCCTTGTTCGACCCGCGGCTGGAAGTGATCGCCGTCACCGCCACCGCCGGCAACGTGTCGGCCGAGCAGGCTACCTCGAACGTTCAGGCGATCATCGAGAAGCTCGATCCGCCCCGCTTGCCCCGCATCGGGGCCGCCCGCGAGCCCACCGGGGGACGGCTGGCCGACGCCCGTCACATTCACGGCAATGACGGTCTGGGCAATATCGGTGTCGAAGTGGCGGAGCTCCACCAGCGACACCCGTCGGACAAGGTGATCGTCGAAGAGGTCCGCGCCGCGCCCGATGCGGTTACGATCGTCGCGCTCGGTCCCTTGACGAACGTCGCCCGAGCGATGGCCCGCGATCCCGAGCTGGCGACGATGGTCGGAGCCCTTCACATGATGGGCGGGGCACTCGGCGCCGGGAACGTGACGCCGGCCGCCGAGTTCAACATCTACTGCGATCCCGAGTCGGCTCAGGCGGTGTTTCGCTCGCCGACCACCAAGACGCTTGTGCCGCTGGACGTGACCAGCCGCGTGGTGATGACCTACGACCAGCTGGATCAACTGCCCGGCGAGCTGACCGCTACGGGCACCTTTATGCGGGAGATCCTGGCGTTCGCCTTTCGCAGTCATCGCAACGTGCTCGGCCTGGAAGGCATTCATCTGCACGATGCGGTGGCCTTGGTCGCCGCGCTGCATCCCGAGCTGTTTGTCACCGAGGAACTGGCTGGCGACGTCGAGATTGGCGGCGAACTTTCCACCGGGTCCACGATCTTCGACCGCCGCCCGTCACCGTCGTGGCGGCCGAACATGGAGGTGGCCGTCGACGTCGATGCCTCGGCCGTGATGGACTGCATCCTGCGGGGACTGAGCGCCATCGAGATGCGCTGAGCCGAGAATCCGGTCGCCAGCGCGGGGACGTCGAGCCGGAACGCGGTTGCCGAGCGAGGCTACCGTTCGTAGTCGCCGCGATCGCCGATCTTCACGTCGATCGTGATCTTCTCGCCGTCGCGAAAGACGAGCAGCGGTACCGTGGTCCCGACCGGCGTCAGGCTGACCCGATTGATCAGGTGGGCGTCGTCGTCGATCTTGGTGCCATCGATACTGATGATCACGTCGCCGACGCGCAAATCGGCGTCGGCCGCCGGCGAACGCTCGGTGACACGCCGCACGCGGGCCCCGCCCGGTTCGATGCCCAATTCGACCGCGTCGTTCGCGCCAAAGTCGCGGTCGAGCCAGACGCCCAGGTAGCCGCGGACGACCGTGCCGCTCTCGATCAGCTGCTCGGCCACAAACATCACCATATTCACCGGGATCGAGAAGCCGATGCCCTCGTTCCGTCCGCCGATGCTGGCGATCGCCGTATTGATTCCGATCAGCTCGCCCCGCAGGTTGACCAGCGGTCCGCCGCTATTGCCCGGGTTGATCGAGGCGTCCGTCTGCAGGAAGTTCTGATAGTTGATCTCCGTCGAAGAAAGCTGCAAGTCGCGCCTTCCCCGCGCGCTAATGATGCCCCAAGTCACGGAGTGATTCAGACCGAAGGGGCTGCCGATGGCGACGACGAATTCGCCGATCTCAAGCTGATCGCTGTCGCCGATGCGGAGATAATGAAGTTGTGGTCCGTCGATGGCAAGGGTCGCCACATCGGTTGCCGGGTCGGTCCACACCGCCGACGGCTTCAGTTCACGGCCGTCGGCGAGCCGTACGTTGATCTGCGCCGGAGTCGCGCGGCGGACCAGGTGGCGGTTCGTCAGGACGTAGTACTTCTCGTCGAGCAGCACGATCGCGCCGGAGCCGGTCTCCTCGGGCATGCCGCGGACGACCGTGCCCGACCGATTGACTTCGATGTGCACGACGGCGGGACGGGCGACTTTGACCACACGCTTGAGAATCCGCGTGGTCTTCTCGAAAGCCTGATACTCGCGGGCGACCTCGTCGTAAAGCCGATTTCGCTCCGCTTCCGTGAGCGTCCCCTGGCCTTGGGCAGCGAGCTCACCCGCCCAGGCGCAGAGCAGGGCCAGCAGCAGACCAAAGAAGAGACCGCGGGCGGCGACGCCCGCGTCAAGACGCATTTCCGAGCCGTGTCGCACCTTGTGGCATCCTTGCTGGCTTGCGAGCGGACGCTTCCATGCGCCCACCAAGGGTTCGGAATCGAAGAGAATTGGTGACGTCGCGGGCGGCGGCGGAGAAGTACTCTCGCCGATCCCGACATCCACCAGTCAGCCACTCTCCTACGACAACTCCAGATCGTTGATGGTCAGATCGGCATCGCCGGTTCCGACGTCGGGCACACGACCCCAGTCGGCCCCGCCTCCGCCAAGTCCGCCTTCGCGCTCCGCCTCGCGTTGACATTCAATACACATCGTGGCGTAGGGCAGGGCCTTCAGACGGGCCATCGGAATCTTCGAAGAGCAGCCCTCGCAGAGGCCGTACGTGCCTTCGCGCATCCGTTCCAGGGCATTGTCGATGCTGGCCAGTTCGCGACTTTCCACTTCGGCCAACTGCGAATTGATTTCGTCCTGGGCCGAATCGAGAGCCGCGTCGATGACGTCGCCGCTGGTCGTCTCGTTGAGTTGCTTGAGCAGGCTGAGGTCGCCGGCCAACGCTTTGCGAAGCGCATCGCGCCGCTTCACCAAGATCTCTCGCATGCTGAGGATAGCGTCGTTGCGTGCCATCGTGATTCCTCTCGTGGGGCTCAGCCGTGGGTTCTCGCGAGCGACACGTCTCGCATCCGATCTGCCACTGGCCGACCTTTCTCTCGGGTGTCTCGCTGCCGCTCGTACTTGCGGGCGCCAGCAATTTATCTTGCCGTTGAAAGCCTACTTCAACTTTGTGGGCTTCAAACGGCCAGAATATAATACGCCCCGACCTGGAGAATGGAAGGAAGCGCGCCCACGCTGCGGCGATTCCCCCCTCACCGAGTCGATAACGATCCAACTCGTTAATTGGCAAAGGATTGTGTCAATTGACGCGGTCCTTCGCGGCGGCCTGGCAGGCCGCCATTTTTTCCCGTCCGCACACTCCCGGACAGGGCAGACAGGCCCGTTGCGACCGGTCGCTTTGGGATAATCGACAAAACCGGCACGGATATCGAGCCCTTTTAATCGATGTCCGCGGAATTCGCGGAGTCACCCGAGAGCGCCGGCAGCCTCCGCTTCCGGTCATCTCGACGGCGGTTTCCCGATCCTTTGACTGGAGTTTCTCCGTGAGCTACATGTTCAAGGCATCTGTGTACTTAGGCGCGGCCGCGCGCCACGCAGACCGCAATTTTGGGCCAGCCGCCCGCTGGAATGCCCAACGACACTCGGTCGGGACGACGGAACAAAATGACTTCAGCGCTGCAACATCGCGACTCGGCAAGCCTGCTCGGACAGCCCGCGGGAGAATTGGTCTTCCAACTGCGCGGGGGCGAGCGGGACGGGCAACTTCTGCGGATGCGCAGCGCGAAATGTGCTATCGGGAGCTCCTCCGCCTGCCATCTTCGCTTGCGGGCCGGGGGCATCCGCCCGCTGCACTGCATTATCGTCCGCGGCGCGGGCTCGACGATCGCCCGGCGGTGGTCGGCCGATACCCGGCTGAACGGCCGGAACTTCGACGACGCGGTGCTGGTGCCAGGGGATTTGTTGAGCATTGGACCCATCGACCTGGAAGTGCTCTCCACCGCGGCCGATCCTGCCCGAGAGGAGTTCGCCCGCCCGATGCAGGTGACGCCAAACGAGGCGTCCGGTGCGGAGCCCCTTGCCGGCGACATGGCGACGCCTGACGACACGCCGTGGAAAGAGACCCGACGCCGCCTCCGCTCGGCCGCGCGAAGTCGCGTTCGGCGGCTTGTCTCGCGGGTGCGCAATAGCGAGTCGGAGCTGCGCCGCATCCGAGCCGATTGGAAATCGACACTGGCCGACCTGGAATCCCGCCACGATTCGGAACGAACCGTGTGGGACGAGCAACGGAACGCCTGGCGCGGTGAACGAGAACTGTGGAATCGGCAGAAAGCGAGTTGGGAGACCGAACGCCGGGAACTGACCGAGCGGCAGGATGCCGAAGTCGATCGAACTGCCGGGGAGCTCCGCCAACTGGCCGAGGAGCGTGCCGAGCTGGAAGCACAACGCGCGCGGCTGACGGCCGAGCGTGCCGAGTTGGAAGCGCGGCAGCAACGACTGCACGACGAGTCGGACGAGCTGCGCGCGCGTCTGGACGCCCTCGAGCAGGAGCGCCGCGAGCAACGCGCCGAACTGGAAGCGCAGCATCGGCAACACGCCGAGGACCGCACCGCTCTGGATCGCGAACAGGCCACCTTGGACAGCGAGCGGACCGCGTTGGAAAGTCAGCGGGCTACCCTCGACAGCGAGCGGGCCGCCCTGGAAGGCGAGCGCACCGCACTGGAAGGTCAGCGGGAAGCGCTGGAGAGCCAGCGGGAGGCACTGGACAGCCAGCGGGCCGCCGTCGAGGCGGATCGCGAGTCGATTGAACGGCTCCAGGAAGAACGGCTGACCGGCCAACAAGAAGACGAAGAGAAGCTCGCCGAGCTGCGGGCGGAACTCGAAGCGCAGCGCGCCGGTTTGGAACAGGAGCAGGCGGATCTTGTCGAGTTACGGACCGAGCTGGAGGACCGCCAGACAAAGGTCGAGCAGCTTCAATCCGAATTTGTCGCCGAGCGAAAGGCGCTCGACACGCGAGAAGCGGAATTGCAGCAACGGCTGGCCACGTGTGAAGAGAGCGAGCAGACGCTGCGGGCCCTCGAAGCGGAAATCACCGCGGCGGCCACCGAATTCGAGAAGAAACAAGCCTCCTACCGCGAGCTCGTCGTGGAACTGGGAGAGCGGGAGCAGGATCTCGCGGTGCAGCGGGGCGAACTCGCGGAACGCGCCGCGGAGATGGCCGAGAAGACCTTCGAATTGAAGGCCCAGCAGGAGCGACTCGAGGCGGAGTGGGACAAGCTCACCGCCGCGCAGCAGGAACTGCACCAACAACAGGCCAGCTCGCCCGCCGAACGGGGAGCGGACGCGACGTCGCTGTCCACAACTGCCGGACTGTTGCTGCGGTCGGACGAGGAGGTTGAATCGCGAGAGGGTGTCGATGCGACCCGTGAGGTCGATGAGTCCGCTGCGGAGAAGATCGACTCGGCTTCGTCCAGCGACAAATTGGACTTACAGGCCTTGACCGCATCGCGAGAAGCGACGGTCGAAGCGGAAGAACCTGCCGCGGCCGAAACGCAGCAGGACGAGACCAGCGCGGACAGCCAGCGCTTCGAGACGACGCTGGCGACCGCTTCGCTGCTCCGCACGAATGACGAATCGGACGCGGACGTCGACACGAACACCGACGAGCGTGGCGAGGCCACGACGGAAAGCCCGTCGTCCGCCACCCCGGCGTGGCAGCCGACCCCCGGCGCCGAGGCCGATGGCGATGGCGACGGGGACGAGTCGATCGAAGAGTACATGCGAAAGCTACTGGCTCGCACCCGCGGCCTGACGCAGGCCGAGTCGGTTCCGGAGAGTCCTCCGGTGACGCAGGGCGGGAGTTCTTCGCCGGCCCCCGCCGGCGCGGACACGGACGAAAACGCCGAGGCCGCGGACCCTGCGGCTCAACTCGACGGTCTGCCGGCCGATTTCGAAATCGCCTGGGATCCGAACTCGATGTCGCCGCGGCGGACCGCCCCCGAGGCGGCCACCGATATCGAAGCCCTCCGCGAACTGGCGAACCAGTCGGCCAAGAGCGCGATCGACTCGAGTCTGTTCCGCCGCTGGAAGGCCGCCGCGACCGGCAAGTCGCTGATGTCGCTGATCAGCTTTGCCGCCGGTCTGTTCCTGATCTTCTCGAGTCCGCTGGAAACTTCGTCGGCCTACTTGGGCGGGGCCGCGGCGCTCGTCGGCGCGATCTACTGGGCCGTGCAAAGTAGCAAGCAAATGCGCAATGCCAACTGGCTCTACTCGGACGAGAAGCCGCTGCAGTACGAGGCGACCATGGAGGGGCTCCTGCGCGACGAGCAGGAGCGTGAAGAGGTCGCCGCCACGCTGGAAGGTGTCTTCCGGCCAGATCCGGCAGCTCCCGGCGAGTCGCCTGACGACGAGACCGACACCGCAAACATCGAGTCGGCCGATGCGGTCGACACGGAGGCGCGTGAGCCCCAAGCCGCCGAGGCAGACGCGGATGAAGACGCCGTGGGCGAGGCCAGCGAGGACGCCAGCGCGGCCGAGGCGAACCCAACTGAAGGCGACACCGCGGAAGTCGAATCCGCGGAGGGGGACCTGGTCGAAGTCGACACCGAGGACGTCGACACCGAGGACGTCGACGCCAGCGGCAACGACGACGATGCCGCATCTCCGGCCACCGAGGCCGCGGGAGAAGAGCCGGCGACTTCCGACGCCGAACAAGTCGACGCCGGCGAAGAGGACGCCCCACGCGCCGAGGACGAAGGCGACCTGCCGGACGAACTCGAACTCCGCTAGCCGCGTGACGCGCTCTAGAAGCCGCGGGCCACGCAGACGTCTTCGAAGTCGGTCAGGTGATAGTCGATCTCGACGAAGTCGAGCACCCGCCGCAAGCCGCGGAGCGCGACGCCCATTCCGTCGGGACCGCTGAAGCCGCCAAACTGACCGCCCCCTTTGACGTGCGGTTCCAGGTCGAGGAACACGCCAGGGATGCCGCGGCGCTTTAGTTTCGCTTCGAGCTTTGGCAGGTACGTCTTGAAGTCGCGTAGCACCGCGGCGTAGCCGCCGTCGCCGATGTCGGCGGGCACGAAGCGGGTGAGTGCGTCTTCGTCGACATGCCCGCCCACGCGACTCACCTGGGGGCGTAAGTAGTCTTTGACGTGGATCCAGCCAATGCCGTCGCGCATCGCTTCGTACTGCTGGAAGACCTCAGCCGTCGAGTAGCCCTGAACGGTAATGTTGGCGGCGTCGAAGATCAGCATCATGGCCGGGTGGTCGACCTGGCGATAAAGCTCGGCCAGCAGGTCGCCCGTCTGGCCGACCAGGTTGGCTTCCACTTCCAGCCCGAATGTCAGATCGCTGCGGTGGCAGGCCTCGGCGATTTGCCCGAGTTGGTCGACGGCCTGCGGCAAGTACTCACGCGGATCGGCATCCTTGGGCGGATAGAAGGAAAAGCCGCGGATCAGTTTCGTCTCGAACGCGTGGGCAACTTCGCAGACGTGCGTCACGTCCTTGGCCAGATACTTCTTGAAGGGAATGTACCGGTTCTTCGTCCCATCGTCGACATCTTGCAGTTTCACCTTGCCGATGGGCGAGCCGATCGAGGAGACGTTCAAGCCGTACTCGCTCTGCAAGTGTCGGACCTTGGAAATCTCGGTCTTCGTCAACTTGGTGACGTTCTTGATGCCGCCGCCGACGTCGATGAAGCGGATGCTGTAATACTGCAGCCCCAACGCCGCAAAGGCCGAGAACTGCTCGACCGCCGTCTTGTGGTTGGCCGCCTCGTCGGCAAATCCGCTGATCAACACGCTCGGCTTGTCGGCCATTCGGGGCTCCCCTGGTTTCTCACTTCGCGTCGCCGACCGTCGCACGCTCGGCCGGTACCGCCGTTGGCGTTGGCCGATCGCCTGTTCTCGTCGCCGCACCGGCGACCGACCGCTCACGCTAATCCGTCGGCGAATGGGTGACTGTGACTTTCTCCGTAATTCCGCCACGGGCGCTGAACGCCGCTTCCAAAACCAACTGTCGTGGTGCGACCACCGCGACAAAGTCGTCAACGATGCGGTTGGCGACCGCCTCGTAGAAGATTCCCTCGTTGCGAAATTGCTGGAGATAGAGCTTGAGGCTCTTCAGCTCCACGCACTGCTCCGCGGGAGTGTAGCGAAACGTGAGCACGCCGAAGTCAGGTTGGCCCGTCTTCGGACAGACCGACGTGAACTCCGGACAGGCGATCTCGATCGTGTAATCACGACCCGATCGCGGGTTGTCGAACGTTTCCAGAATCTGGCGAAATTCTTCCATACTGTCGGGCCGACTGGCGCGCTCCTTTTGTCGGGGTCCCCATTGTGCCATCATGGCGACGACCGCGAAAGGCACCGCCGCGCGGACAGACCAGCGCCGCCACAAGGAATGCGGGAAGAGTCGCCGATGCTCATCGATACGCACGCTCACCTCGATCAGCCGGAGTTCGACGACGATCGTCAGGCGGTCGTCGAACGTGCCCTGGCGGCCGGTGTCGAACAGATTCTGGCGGTCGCCATCGATGCCGACTCGGCGGAGGCCAGCGTCGCCCTCGCCGCGCAACACGCGACCATCCACGCCGCTGTGGGCATTCAACCCAACTACTGCGGCCAGGCCGCGCCCGGCGATTGGGACCGCGTCTTGGCACTTGTCGACCGACCGAAGGTGGTGGCGATCGGCGAGACCGGCCTTGACCGACATTGGGACTACACGCCGTTCGACGTCCAGCAGGACTACTTCGCCCGCCACCTGACACTGGCCCGACAGCGGGATCTGCCGTTTATCGTCCATACCCGCGAGAGCGAGGCGGATGTGCTGGCGATGCTCCGTGAAGCCCGTGAGCGCGGCCCGCTATGCGGGGTCATGCACTCCTTCGTGGGCGACGCCGAAGTCGCCGCCGAATGTGTCGAGCTGGGACTGTTCATCAGCTTTGCGGGCATGGTGACTTTCAAGAAGTCGCAGACGCTGCGTGACGTCGCGGCCACGATTCCCGACGACCGCATTCTGGTGGAGACCGATTGCCCGTATCTGGCTCCGCATCCATTGCGCGGCAAGCGGAACGAGCCGGCCAATGTCGTGCATACGGCGCAGGTACTGGCGGAAGTGCGCGGGGTGGAATTCGAAGAATTTGCGGCCACGACGACGGCCAATGCCCGTCGACTGTTCGGGTTCTAGATCACAGCTTCGAGATCACAGCTTCTAGATATCAGCAGCTTACGCCTGCGTCGACGCGGTGGGCAGGGGACTGAGCCGCGATTGGGCCGTCAACTGGCGCACGACCTCGGCCGGATCGCCCGTTTCGTCGAGCAACCGCTGCTGCCGATCGGCCCAGCTTTCGCCGCCGACCACGTCCAAGAGCTTCTCCAGATAGGAGAAGCACTCCAGGTGCCGCGCCGTGGTCCGCAAGTGGGTAACCAGGTAGTCGACGATCTTGGGAAGCGGCTCGACGTTGTAGGTGAACGAATCGACGAGCTCGGCCTTCATCCCGAAACGACAGGCCCTCCACTTGTTCTGACGGACCATCATCGGATGGCAGTCATGCTGATAGGCCCCTTCGTCGATGTCGTCGGAGAGCCACTTCACCAGACACTGGATCAAGGCGGCAATGGCGAGCGTGTGTTCGAGATTTCCCGGCATGTCGCAGACGCGGACCTCGACGGTGCCAAAGTTGTGGTGCGGGCGAACGTCCCACCAAATCTCGCGAATCGTGTTGATGAAGCCGGTGTCGACCATGTGATTCACCAGCCAGACGTACTCGCTCCAGTTGCGCATGAGCGTCGGCAGTCCGGCCGTGGGCAGGCCTTCCATGATCTTTGAGCGAAACGACTGCAAGCCGGTGCGGCGATTTTCCCAGAACGGACTGCTACAGCTGAGGGCCAGCAGCGTGGGCAAGTGCCGCATGATCCGATCGCAGATCATCACGGCCTTGTCGCCCGAGTCGACGCCGATGTGCACGTGCATTCCAAACGTGACCAACCGCCGGGCCATCTCCTGGAGCAACTGGACGAGCGACTCGTAACGCTCGTTGGGCGTGACGCGCTGCTGTCGCCAGCGCGAGAAGGGGTGCGTTGCGCCCCACCACAAGCGAATTCCCAGGGCATCGCAAATCGCTTCGGCACGCTGAATCTTCGTGCGGAGATCGCGCTCCGCCTCGGCGATTGACGTGCAGACCCCGGTGTTGATCTCGAGGCAGGACTGCATCAGTTCCGGCTTGTAGTGGGCCGACTGATTCTCCGGGATGGCTTCCAGGACGTCGGCGATCGAATTCGAGAGCGCCATCGTCTGTTCGTCGACGAGCGCAAACTCCAACTCGATCCCAATCGAGGGTCCGGGACTCGACTGAAAAGCAATTTTCTGCATCCGCCTACCCTCATGCGGAATCGGAACGGGCTCTCGCTCCCCTGAATAACACCGAGCCGGCCGACGCCCGCTTCCCTGACCTGACCGTATATTCTAACGTTCGGCGTTGGCCGGGTTCGACCACAATATGGCCGCATGGGCCAACATTCTGGCACCGAGCGGGATCGCCCGCTCGTCCACGTCGAAATTGGGCGTATGTAGCGGCGTCGGCTCGCGGCCAGGCGTGGTCGCGCCCAGGCGGAACATGGCCCCCGGGACGTGCTCCAGATAGGCGGCGAAGTCCTCGCTGCCCATGCTTGGCCGGGGGATTTCGTCGACGTGGCCCGGCGCGAGCACGGTGACGGCCGCCTCGCGGAGCCAGTGAATCAGCCGCGGGTCGTTCTTCACCGATCCGATGCCTTTCTCGAAGCTGATTTCGATATGCGAACCGCTTGCTGCCGCCACCCCGTGGCAGAGCTGCCGAATGTGCTGCATGGTCTGGTCGCGAATGCGGCTGCACAAGCTGCGCAGCGTGCCGACCAGTTCGATCTGTTCCGGAATCACGTTCGGGTTCTCGCCGCCGACCAACTGTCCGATCGTGACGACGACGGCGTCCTGGCTGTCGATACCGCGCGGCACGAACAGGTAGATCGAGTTGATCAGCTGCGCCGCGGTCGCGATCGGATCGATCGCCTCGTGAGGTCGGGCCGCGTGTCCCCCGCGACCGGTAATGCGAATTCGCATCGCCTCGCTGTTGGCCGTGAGCACGCCCTCGCGAAGTCCGACGCGGCCAAAATCGCGTGCCGGATCGACGTGCGTCGCCAAAATCATGTCGACCCCCTCGAGCGCGCCGGCCTCGATCATCTCGGCAGCGCCGGCAATCGTCTCTTCGGCGGGCTGAAAGATCGCACGATAGTTGATCGGCCACGGCAGGCGGCCCTCCGATTGCAGGCTGCGCAGCGCACCGAGCGCACCGTAGACGACCGCGGTATGCGCGTCGTGACCACAGGCGTGCATCACGCCAGGCTTGCAGCTGCGGTAGGAAACCTGCTTCTCATCTTGAATCAGAAGCGCATCGATGTCGGCGCGAAGGGCAAACCGGGGCACCCCGCCGGGCGTCTCCAATTCCGCAGGGGGATCGACGAGCACCCCGCAACCATGCGGACCGATTCGCACCTGGTAACCCTCTTCATCGAGAAGCTGGTAGAGGTGCTGACTCGTCTCCTGCTCTTCGCCGCTCGGCTCCGGATAGGTGTGCAGATGGCGCCGCAACTCGATCATCGCCGCCGATCGCGCAGCGATCGCTGCTTCCAGGTCGTCCTGCCACGATGGCGCCGAGGGTCGAGACGGTTCGTGATCGGTAACGTGCGACATAGGCAGAAGTGCGGTGGTTAGAAAATCACGCTACGCCATATTCCCATTCTAACAGGACGCGACTCCACAAGCGGGGCGCGAAGACGCCTGGTCGGACGACACCAGGTTTGCGGCCTGCAAAGTGAGACGCAAGAAGAAGCAAACGCGGGAGTTGAGCACGGGCAGGGGATGCGACCTTACCGGTCGCGTCGAGTTGGAAAGGCACAACGTAGGCGACTCGATCGAATCGCCGGCGAGATGTGCCAGTGCGGAACGCAAAGATGCGGACCATTTGGCCGCCCCATTCGCCAGCGGCCAAAAAGAAAGAAGACAGCACAGGCATCCTGCCGTGCTGTCTCACGTGAATCCGCCAAGCCGGATCCATCCCGGCCAGAGACCTAAGATACTCCGCGTTAAGATTTCGTCAAGTTCTTAACACATATATAGTTAACGCATCGACGCGCTCGCACTTATTGCTGATAGGTATCCCTCATTGGGTGCCCAATCCAGCGGCTCGCAGCGGGGCTCGCCACGTGCGGTCTCGAGGCGATCGCGGGCCGCTTGGTCGCCCGACCTTCACGCACGCCCGGACGGCTGTTGAGCCTCGTCGTGCTTGGCAGTTTCTTCCTCGTGGATCATGCGGCCGAGCCACCAGCCCCAGATCATGTAGTGCAAGGCGGCAAAGCCGAAAATGCCCCCCGCCACCAGAAATGCAATTGGATTGCCGGCGGTGCAGAGCAGCAAAATGACCGACAGCAGCACGAGGCCGACCAGCGAACCTCCGATCGTCAACAGCGGGCGGGAAGTCGGCGCGGCGGCACGCGGCGCATCGAGCGAAGGGGGCCGCTCGGGGCGCTGGGGCATCTCTGGCAGGATCGGCGGTCGCTCCGAATCGGGGTCGACGCCAGGTGGTTCCGCAGGATCTTCCATCCGTTGCAGCGTAGATGCTGGCCCTGGCTGGAACAAGTGACTGGCTCCCCGGGCGCGAAGCAGGGCCGCGGCAGCCAACGAGCTCAGCGACGCTGCGTTTCCGAGATTTCCTTGGCAAGTGCCCGAATTCTCAGGTCGGGATCGTGCCGCAACGCCTCGCGCAGCTCACCGCGGTCGATCGCGTCGCCGCTGGTGGCCAGCCACTGGAATGCGGAGAGCCGGATTTCCGCATCGGGGTGTTGGGTGAACCAATGGAGCCACTTGCGCGCGTCGATGCCGACGCGGCGGGGAAGCCTCGCGACGATCTCTCGCTGCGTGGCCCGGTCGGCCAGGGCAAACTCGCGGGCAAGCTGCGACTCGCGAGCGCGAAATCCGCGTCGGATAAACTCGCGCTCGATGTCGCGGTTCGAGGCTCCCTCGTGCTTGGCCAGGCGATCGATGAGTTGGAGAACCGTCAACTTGGCCAGCTGCTCGGGCCGGCGACCGTCCGTCGGTGGTTTGGCTTCCACGTCGGGCGCTGGTGCCGGCGGGGCTGCCACGTGTGATTCGGGCGGCGCGGTGGCGGGCCGCTGCCAGGGAAGCGGCTCGGACGTGTTGCGCTCGGCGGAAAGGGAACGCGCCGCCGGTCGGTCGCGATCCGCGGTCGAACTCTCGATGGGGGACGCTTGCGACTCCGGCGTAAACTGACCGGGCGACATCGGCGGCAAGCCGTGCAGTGCCCCGCGGACCGGCAATTCGGGAATTCGCGTGGGCTCGACCGGCAGACCGCCACCGGGCAGTGCCGCGAGGCGATCGATTTCGTGGGCAGCTTCGCGCTCTCGCGACCAGGTCCGCTCGGCGGCCAGGGTTCGCGGTTGTCGCTGACCGTCTTCGTCGACCGGTGCTGTCAGCTCCGGCGCGCGTCGCGCGGTAAGGGAAGCCCGCAGCACATGATCGCAGGCAATCAGGAATCGCGAGCGATTCTCGTCATCCGTAACGGGCCAGGGGATAATCTCCGCAACGATTTCGGCAGCCAGCCTTCGCGCGGGCGGTCGAAATGAGGATATGTGTGACTCGAGGGATGTGGCGAGCGCTGTAATCCGCGGCGACCAATACGCGGGTCCGTGTTGCCGCCAGACGTCGAGCCGTTCCTGCAGCAGTGGCGGCACACGCTTCGCGACTTCGGGATTGGAAGAGTCAAGCAGACCGACCAGGGCGTCGATGCCCGCCAGGTCCATCTCGACGAGCGCGGCGAGCGTGGCGCGGATCTTCGGCACGTTCGCGTCGGCCAATCGCTCGGCCAGTTGCGCAGCCACGAAACGCTCTCGCCAGGGGGTCGTCAGCCAAAGCGCGGTCAAGGAAGTGACCACAACCAGCATCGGCACCAGCATCCGCGGCCCCAAGGCGACGCACACCATTCTTCGCACAAGTCCGTTCGTGGGATTCATAGGAAGCGCAACCCGCTGTGGGGCGAGGTGCCGAATACGGCGCGATGATCGAACTATTGAGCCCTGCGCAGCCAATGAACCAGGCCGACCAGCGGGAGGCCGGCATTTCAGCCATCACCGCCGCTGCGAAGGGCTCATTAACAACGCAGCCATCAATCAGAGGACAGCACGCGGCCAATTGCCGCCCGGTGCCCGCGACACGCAAGCCCGGCGCCCGCGACACGCAAGCCCGGCGCCCGCGGCCAGCAAATTGGGGCGGGGCATTCTCTTGATCGACCTCACCCCCGGCAAGGCCACCTTGGCAAGAGCAAACCGCTAGCATGCTGCCACTCGGACGGGGAGCGCCAGCCAATCGGTGGCCGCGATTCTGGAACTTTCATTGGCCCGCAAGGCTTACCCAAGCCGAATAGTTGGTCAGATTGCGGTCGCCCGATGCGCGGCCCAGCAGAACTGCGTCCGTCGGGCCCCGCGGCCGGTGCATTCGATCGCCTCGCGAAGCCTCGACTCAACGTGCCCGGGGGGGATCGATGCACGTGATGGGAATCTTGTGGCAACGACAACGGCCTTTGGTCAGCGTCCGGCGGACGCTGGCATTGCTCCTACTGGCGGCGGTGGCATCGCCCACCAGTTCTCCGGCGGCCGATCCCACTCAGGCCGACACGAGTCGCCGCGCCCGGGAAGAGAGCATCGCGGCGATTCCGTTCGCGCAGCTCGACGCCGACGCCCAGGCGAAGGTCGACAGTGTGCTGCGACAGACGACCTTCTTCCGCCGCATGCCGGTCGAGGTGGTCGAGTGCGATCCGAACTTGTACCTGTTTCTGATCCGGCATCCGGAGGTGATCGTCGAGATCTGGCGGTACATGGACGTCACCGACATCACGGTCGACCGGCTCAGTGCCGAGAACTTTCACGCGGAAGACGGCGCGGGAAGCGTCGGCGATATCGAATTTCTCTACGGCGACAAGAACCGGCACCTGCTCTATGTCACCGGCACCTACGAAGGCCCGCTGATGCCCCGCGCCGTGCGTGCCCGCTGTCTGCTGTTTCTCAGTTCCGACTACAACAAGACGCCGACCGGAAAGTACCTGGTGACCAACCGTCTCGATCTGTTCGTCGACATCGAGAATCCGGGCGTCGATCTGCTGGCACGCACCTTTCACCGTGTGTTCGGCAAGACGACCGACCACAACTTCTCCGAAACGGCCAGCTTCGTGGGACAGGTATCACGGACCACGGAGGTGAACGCGCCCGGGATGCTGCGACTCGCCTCGCGGTTGGAGAACTTGGACCCGAACATTCGCCGCGAGTTTCGACGCCACATCACGAAGCTCGGCGAGCGCGGTGCGCGGCAGACCGCCAAGGTCGACTAAATCGAGCGGCTCTGCCAAGCCGATTACCGACGCCGCAGAATTCCCGGCCGCGCTCTCGGCCGAGCCTGGCCGTCTAGCCGACGTAGCGGTTGACAATATTCTCGAACAGCTCCTGGCGGCCGCTCTCGCAGGGCGTGACGTCGCCCTTCTCGAGCATGTAGGCTTCGAGCGACTTGAAGTCGTGCTTGCCGCCTTCGATCTCGGCACCGACACCGCTATCCCAGCTGCGATAACGGTCCTTGACCATTTGGTCCAGCTCGCCGTCCGCCCGAATCGCGGCGGCAATCTTCAGACCCTGGGCAAAGGCGTCCATGCCGCCGATGTGGGCGTGGAAGAGATCGTCCGGCTCCATGCTTTCGCGGCGGACCTTGGCATCGAAGTTGACGCCGCCCGTGGTGAACCCGCCGTACTTGAGCAGTGAGAGCATGCACTGCGCGGTGAGGTAGTAGCTGGTCGGGAACTGGTCGGTATCCCAACCCAACAGTTCATCGCCGGTATTGGCGTCGATCGAGCCGAGGAAACCCTGGCTGCCGGCATACTCCATCTCGTGGTGCATGCTGTGCCCGGCCAGCGTGGCGTGATTCGTCTCCAGGTTCAGCTTCAGGTGTTGGTCGAGGTCGTAGGCGCGGAGGAAGTTGATGCAGGCCGCCGCGTCGGAATCGTACTGGTGCTTGGTCGGCTCTTTCGGCTTGGGTTCGATGTAGAACTGGCCGGTAAAGCCGATCTCTTTGGCGTAGTCCACCGCCATGTGCAGGAACTTCGCCAGGTGGTCGAACTCCCGCTTCATGTCGGTGTTGTAAAGATTCTGGTAGCCTTCGCGGCCGCCCCAGAACGTGTAGCCTTCGCCGCCGAGTTCCAACGTCACCTCGAGGGCCTTCTTCACCTGGGCCGCGGCAAAGGCGAAGGCGTCGCTGTTGGGGCTGGTCGAGGCACCGTGGACGTAACGCGGGTTGCTGAACAGATTCGCGGTACCCCAGAGCAACTTGATGCCGGTCCGCTCTTGCTGTTCCTTCAAGGCGGCCACGACGGCGTCGAGGTTCTTGTTCGTTGCGGCCAGGCTGTCTCCCTCCGGAGCGACGTCGCGATCGTGAAAGGCGTAGTAGGGATTGCCCAACTTCTCCATGAATTCGAAGGCCATGCCGACCCGCTCGATGGCGTCGTTGACCGTGCCGTCGGCCAGCATCCAGGGTCGTCGCGCACAGCCGGGACCAAAGGGGTCGGCCCCGCCGCCGCGAAACGTATGCCAATAGACGACGCTGAAACGGAAGTGGTCGGCCATCGACTTACCTTCCACCATTTCCGTGGGATTGTAATGGCGAAAGGCAAAGGGATTCTTCGAATCGGGGCCTTCGTACTCGATCTTGGAGATTTCAGGAAACGCCGCCATGATGTTCGCCTTCTGACCCCGGCGGGTCGCTAGATTCGGTTGCCAATGTTCCGCATCACGTGAGACGACTATCGTGCCAAATACGCCGCGCGGTGACAACCGGCGAGCCGCCCGGCGGGGTGCGCCGGAAAGGCATTGCGCGCCCCTAAGACGTCATCCGACGGAGGATCGAGTCGCCCCAGCTCGGCCACAACTGGGCGATTGCAAACAACCAGCGAGCCCGCCCCGGCACGATCAACTCCGGCCGCCGCGCTTCGGCCGCTTTCAAGATCTTGCCGGCCAGGAGCACCGGATCGATGCCTCGCAATTTGACGCCGCCGCCCGGCTCTCGGGCCGTATCGGGCAGACCGGCCGCCTGGACATCGTAGCGGGCGCCGGCATCTTTACGCTTGAGCGGACCTGGGCACACCAGCAGCACATGCAGCCCCAGATCGGCCAGCTCCAGACGCAGTTGCTGCGAATAGGCCGCGACCGCGAACTTGCTGGCCGCGTACGCGCCCAGGTGAGGAGCCGCGGTCTTGGAGGCGAGCGAGCCGATGTTGATCACGTGACCTCGCGCGTCGAGCAACAGGGGCAGGGCGGCCTGGGTGCAGCGGACCAGGCCGTAGAAGTTCAACTCCATCAACTCGGCGCAGTCGGCCGCCGACGTCGAGCGGAGCGCGCCGCGGGCGCTACGGCCCGCACAATTGACCAAGGCATCGAGGCGGCCAAAACGACTCCGCGTTTCGTCCACCAGGCGAGCGACCTGGTCGTCCTTCGTCACGTCGGTCGAGATGGCGAGCACGTCGGTCGGATGCTGCCGAATCAACTCTTCGCGACAATACTCCAGGCGCTCGGCGTCGCGTGCGGCCAGGACCACGCGGGCCTTCTGGCGAGCCAATTCGCAACACAGGGCCCAGCCCAAGCCGGCCGAGGCCCCGGTAACGATCGCGATCTTATCTTGCCAGTAGGCCATGGGGTTCTCGCCGGGAACGTGAGAGAGAATGTCGAGCCATCGGCGTAAGCTCGCGATCCTGGAGTCGGCGGCCTGCGACGCGCCGTGGGCTCGGTTGTCACGCCGTCACGATAGAGCCAACGCAATCGGCGCCGGTACCCCGTCCTGGCGAGTCCGACCTAGCCAAACTGGTAGCCTTCTCGCTGCGGGCGCTTCAGCCACAGCTCGTTGACCTGGTCGTCTTCGACGACCGATTCGGTGTCCCCGTCCCAGCGCAGGGTGCGGCCGAGCCGAATGGCGATGTTGGCCAGATGGCACGTCGTCAACGCGCGATGATGGGTAAAGACGTCCGAAATCGGCAGCTCCCGATCCTTCACGGCGTCCAGGAAATTGTCCATGTGACCCTTCGGTTCCCGCCCGCCAAAAAGCGTATGCACCTGTTCTTCGAGCTCCGCGACCTTCTCTTCGTCGCGAGGAATCTGCTTCTCGTCGTTGCCAAAGATCTCTTCGAAGGGCTTTCCGCTGACGCGGCCTCGATTGACGAAGATGCGGCCCTTTTCGCCCTCGAACAGGATGCCGTTCTCCTCGTCTTGCAGAATCATCTCGATGTCGCCCGGGTAAAGGCAGCGAATCTTGAACGCGTTCGCCGCGTTGAAGCGATTCGATTCGGTCGGGAATCCGTCGCGGAATTCGACGGGATGTGTCACCGAGAGAGGTTCGATCGTGTGCGCCGTCGTGTTCTCCAAGCCGAGTGCCCACTGGGCAATGTCGACGTGATGCGCGCCCCAGTCGGTCACCTTGCCGCCGGAGTATTCGTACCACCATCGGAAGTGACTGTGCGTTCGCTCGGCGATGTAATCGACCGCGGGCGTCTGTCCCAGCCAGCGATCCCAGTTGAAGTAGTCGGGCGGCGTCTTGACTTCGAACGGCCCCCCCAGAGGCGATCCGCCGATGCCGACCGTGAGCTTCTTGATCTTTCCCAGTCGTCCGCTGCGCACGAGGGCGACCGCCTGCAAGAACCTCTGTTCGAACTCGGTTCGTTGCTGCGTACCGACCTGGACGATGCGGCCGGACTGCTCGACGGCACGACAGAGAAGCTTGCCCTCGTCGATGGTGAGCGTGAGCGGCTTTTCGCAGTAGACGTCTTTGCCGGCCTGCAGGGCGTCGAGCAAGATCGGGGCGTGCCAGTGGTCGGGCGTGCCGATGGTCACCAGGTCGATGTCCTGCCGATCGAGCAGCTCGCGATGATCCTCATAGATTTGGATGTTGCTGTCTTCACCGCGAAAGCGTTCCGCGTGGTGGCGATCGACGTCGCAAACGGCCACACAGTCGCCGCGTTGGCGCAGCTGGTTGCCGATACCTCGCCCGCGACCGCCGACACCGATGGCCGCCACCGTGAAGCGATCGTTCTTCGCTTCCTCGGCGCGACTCGTCAAGGTGTGAAAATAGGGGACGGAAAGCCCCACGCCCGCGGCTACGGCCGATCGTTTGAGAAAATCACGACGCGAGCGACGTTGCGGCACGGCACGCTCCGTTCTGGGAAGGGGCCGGCGACAGGCGGCGACGTATCGCGCCGCTGGCGGCCCCATCCGGCGAGGAGGGATGTCAATGGCGGGAAGGGCGACACAAGCCGACCGCGCGGACCGAGCAGCGACGGTCGGGCGGGCACCACTCAGGCTCCCTAGTATACGGCAGGCGTTGCCCTGGCACCAAGCCGAGCGGCCGCTCTGCGGAGCGCGCTCCCTCAGCGGCACGCGTTGAACGTGCTGCCACCGGGACTCCTGCGGCCACCGGAATCGGCGTTACCCCGGGATCTCGTAGCCGGCACGCTGTTCGCGCTTGAGCCACTGCTCGTTGAGCATCTCGGCGTCGTCGCCGACGACCAATTCCGTCGCGGGATCCCACTGAATCTTGCGTCCCAGGCGGATCGCAATGTTCGCCAGGTGGCACGTCGTCATGGCCCGATGGTGCGAGGGCATGTCCGAGATCGGCTGCCGCCGCGACTTCAGGCAATCGACGAAGTTCTTGGCGTGCGAGGTCGGCTCCATGCCGTTGTAGGCTCGCTGAATCGCGCCCTCCGGCAGCGGGTTGTCCTTCAACTCTTCGACCGGCTTGCCGGTGAGGCGGCCGCGATTGACGAAGATGCGGCCCTTGTCGCCCTCGATCAACACGCCGTTGTCCAGCTTGCGGGTGCTGTCACCGTCGTGGATGTGCAACTCGACGCCGTCCTTGAACTTGCAGACGACATGAAAGGCGGTGGCGGCGTTGTAGCGATCGTCGGCCAGCGGGTAGCCGTTCTCGAAGGGCACGGGATGCTGTGCCAGACCCATCACTTCGACCGGTCCGGTGTCGTCCGCCCCCAGGGCCCAGTGGGCAATGTCGACGTGATGGGCACCCCAGTCGGTCATCTTGCCGCCGGAGTACTCGTACCACCAGCGAAACTGATAGTGACACCGCAACGACCGATAGTCGACCAGCGGAGCCTGGCCGAGCCACATGTCCCAATTCAGATTCGCAGGCACCTCGACGACCGGCTGCGGGGGACACGACGGGGCTCCTCCGATCGCCACACTGATCTTCTTGATCTTGCCGAGCCGTCCTTCGCGACAAAGGGCGACCGCGGCCAGGAAGGTAGGGGCACCGGCCTCCTTGATGAAGGGACCTTCGCTGCGCTGCTGCGTGCCGACCTGAAAGACCCGCCCGGTCTCTTCGAGAACCTTGCGAATCTGCTTTCCTTCGTCGATGGTGAGCGTCAGCGGCTTTTCGCAGTAGACGTCCTTGCCGGCCTGCATCGCCTCGATGGCCGGCTTGGTGTGCCAGTGATCGGGCGTGCCGATGACGACGACGTCGACGTCCTTGCGGTCGAGCACGTGCCGATAATCTTCGTACACGTCGGCGTCGAACTTGGCGTCGATCTTGTACTTTTGGGTCGTGTCGCCAAAGAACTTCATCGATGCCGCAGGCCGCTTGCTATCGACATCGCACAATGCGATCACATCACCCCAGCGGAGCAGTCTCGCGGTGTCCCAGTTGCCTTGGCCGCCACAGCCGATCAGCGCCACGCGGAGTCGGTCGCTGGGCGACTGCGACTTGTCGTCGATCGCCGCGGCCTGCTGTCCGGTGAAGAAGTAGGGCACGGCCGCCCCCAACGCGGCCACTTTGGCACCATGGGAAAGAAACTTGCGTCGCGAGACGTCAGCATGGTTGGCTTGCTTCATCGCCTGGGTTCCTGAAGGGGGGTAGGGGGGAGGGAGGAAGGTCGCGGAATTCCGCGTCGTGGCGGGTCGTAGAGACCGCCGGAGGGCAGTTTTAGGGTACTGGAGAGGCGTCCGTGTTGCAACCAACGGCGAGCAACCCCGTATCGGACGGCGATGTCGTTGCACGAGTGTCGCGGCCAGATGCGCTGCGGGATTTCCCGCGTCCAGGCGGCAGGCGACCATAATGAGCCTCGGTAACGAGTCTCCTTGACGGGCCTCCACGATTGGCGTCACGGCGCCAACGATTCGAAGCGATGCACTTTC
>ERZ869936.572-NODE-572-length-33504-cov-8.342402_pt1 | contig 33504 bp, 25 predicted proteins | sample MGYA00520876_ERZ869936 | MGnify/ENA primary metagenome ERZ869936 (study PRJEB32218, sample SAMN09650985) | biofilter metagenome | isolation source: enrty point of leading RO module | place: Saudi Arabia: Thuwal, RO plant located on Red Sea | collected 2016-02-17 ... | reverse complement strand
AGCAGATTGGCCACGCCCAGGATGAAAATGTTGCTTACGCCGACCAGCGTGACGCAGGCCCCCAGCACGCCGGTGGCCGCGGTCCCTGCGGCCAGTCCGACGATCCACGGCATGATCTGCGGCGTCGTGTTCCCGATCAGGTAGCTCTTCAAAGCCCAGCGCGAGAAGCCCCAGTTGTGCTTCCAGTCGCCCTTGACGCGATCGCGCCGAAAGCTGACCGCCGGTTTCTCGGCCAGCGCGTACCAGGCCATCGCGGCCAGTCCGCACGCACCGCCCATCACGGCGTAGATCGACCAGATCGACAGGCTGCCCCAGCGGCTGATGGCCAACAGCGCCGCGAGTTGCATCGCGGCCACGACGCAGTCGACGGCCAGCGCCGCGGTGATGTCGAGGTTGGCGATCGAGAAGCGGCGAATGCCCTCGCGGAGCAGCAGCAGCGGCGAGACGGCGGCCACGATGGCCAGTCCTGAGGCAAGACTGCCCGCGCCGGCCAGAGCGAAAGCCGCGGCGCCGGCCGCCAGTGCCACGACGGCGACCAGCGTCAGCACGCCGTGGTGCAGCCACGCGCTGCCGTAGTACTCGGCCAGTTCCTGGCCCGACTTGCCGCGCTTCGAGTAGATGATGTAGGGGGCCGCGACCACTTGCTCTTGAATGCCCAGCACGATCATCACGATGCTGAGCATCAGGTAGTACAGACCCATCTCGTCGGTGGACGTCGTGCGGCCGATAATCGCCGCGGTGAGAAAGCTCACGCCGCTGACGACGGCCTGGTCGCCCACGGCCAGCAGGCTGGGGGCCTTGGTGCGCAGCTTGTCCCAATGGCGCACCAGGCGGGCCGCGACGCTGGCAAGCGGCGGCGTGCGCTCGAGCGGGTAGGTCTCGCAGCGTTCGTTCAGGTCGGTCTTCATCGTATCGAGCGACGCGCTCACGACGCGTCGACGTGCTGAGCCTCCGGCGAGGGTTGCGACTCCGCCGGCGACTGCCCCGCCGGAAATGCAAAAGACGAATTGCGAATCAACAGCATTTCGCGGGTGGATTTCGGAACGATGGAGACCAGCGGCCGCTGCAGCGCACGTAGCGTGCGGGCCAGGGGGGAATACCAGCCGCCGAGTTTCGCGGCCAGCGTCGTGGGAGTGTCTTGCTGCGTGGCGCCAAAGCGACCCCAGTGAAACGGGTCTTCGCTGGGTTGCACGCAATCGGGCCGGGTGGTCAAGGCGCAGCGCACGCCGGCGCGGCGGGCCGCATCGACCAGCTCGGGACTCGTGATGCCGAACGGGAAGGCAAACGTCGGGTTCGCGATGCCGAACTTCCTGTCCATCACGTCGACCGACTCGGCCAGGTCTTCGTAGAACGCGTCGGCCCGCCCGCGAAACAACTCGTGCGTGTGCGTGTGAGCGCCGAGCTGGATGACGCCGCTGGCCAGCAGCTCGTCGCACTGCGCGGTCGTAAGCGTGCGCCAGGAGCTTTCGGGCACGGCGGTCGAGCCGGCATCCGCCCAGTTGTCGCTGGGCATCGGCACCCGGCTGTCGAGAAAGCCGGTGACCAGGAAGATCGTGGCCGGCACGTCGAGGTCCTGCAAGACGGGCAGGGCGTCGGTGAGGTTGTTTTCGAAGCCGTCGTCGAACGTCACGGCGAACGTCTGGGGCGGAATCGGCCGGCCGTCGCGGCAAGCGTCGAGCAGGGCGTCGAGCGTCCAGGGACGAAATCCCCGGTCGAGCAGTCCCGTGAGTTGCTGCCGCAGCCGCTGGGGCGTGACGTTGTTGGTCGGCGTGTCGGCGCCCTTGGGGTGATCCGTGACGCGGTGATACATCAGGATGCCGAAGCCGCAGTCGCGGCGATGGCCGCAGCAGGCGTTGAGTCCGGCAGCGACGCGCACCGTGGCCCAGCCGGCGGCTTCGCGCAGCGGACTGCGCGGCAACATCGTAGGACGGTCATCCGCCGCCGGGGCGCGGCCCTTGTCTATCATCGCGTTCTTCCGTTGGGAGCTGATTGACTCAGCACGCGCCACGGTGCAGCAGAACTGCCGGCACGGTCTGGACAATCAACTTTACGTCGCGAGCGAGGTTGCGCGACTTGATGTATCGAATGTCCATCCGCGCCCAATCGGCGAACGAGACGGTCGAGCGACCGCTGACCTGCCAAATGCAGGTCAACCCCGGAGTTACGTCGAGACGGCGGCGCTGCCACCCCTGGCAGTTGCGCGACTCGTCGCACGGCAGAGGCCGGGGACCGACGATCGACATATCGCCCAACAGAACGTTGAACAACTGCGGAAGTTCGTCGAGGCTCGTCTTGCGCAGAAAATGCCCCACCCGCGTAATCCGCGGGTCGCGCGCGATCTTGAAGGCCGGGCCATCCTGCTCGCTGAATTTCCGCAGCGCGGCTTTCTGGCTTTCGGCGTCGACGCACATCGTGCGAAACTTGTAGATGGTAAACGGGCGTCCGCCCAGCGTGTCGCGTCCCTGCTTGAAAATGGCCGGACCCGGCGACGTAATTTTGATCAGTGCGGCGATCACCAGCATCAGGGGCCCAAACACGATCAGGGCCGTGCCGGCACAGAGGATGTCGACCGCTCGCTTCCAGGCCGGCAGCGGCTTGGCGAACAAAGGCTCCATGGGTCGCGCCGTCCGCAGGACCACGGCGTCGTCGACCGCCACGCTCTTGACGACAGCCACGTCGGTCGCGGGCACGCCGGCGATCTCGGATTTACGACGCTTGTCGCCGGAGGTCTGGTGATCCGTTTTCTGGTGGATGTGTCCCTCGCGCGGCTCGTCCGCCTCCGGGTACGTGTAGACCTCGCACGTCGGCTTGCGGGAGCCCTCGGGCAGGCGATGGAGAATATCCTCGGCGAGCGTCCACGCGCCGGCGACCGACGTCTCGGGAAGCACGACGCCCACGCGGCGCGGCGACAGCGAGCCGGCATCATCGGTGGCCCGGATGCGCTGGCGAAGAATCTTCGCCAACTCGGTCAGCTCGCGCGTCTTGCACGGCGTGTCGTACTTGAACTCGAGCAGGCTGAAGCCCGAGGCGCCGCGATCGCTACGCATGCGTTCGCGGTCGAGGGCCCGCTGCATCTGTTCGACCGACAGCAGCCAATCGCAGGTTGCAGCCCGATCGGAGGGGGAGAAACAAAACTGAACGAGGTTCCTGAGACGAATCATTGGGGGTGCAGTCAAGGTTGAGGGGCGGACTTCGTTTCAGAGCCGCGCGTCGAGCCAGGTCGGCAGATCGCGGGTTTGCTTGTTCAGGATGACTCCGAGAACGGCGGCGTTCGCGTGAATCAATCGCTGCTTGGCACGCTTGGCCGCCTCGCTACGCGTGCCGGCCGCGTCCATCACAAGCAGTACCCCGTTCAACGTTCCGGCCGCAGCGAAGCAAAGACCCGAATCGGTGGGGGGCAGGTCGACAACGATGAAGGTGAATTCGGCCTCGAGTTCCCGCACCAGGCGGTGCACATGACCGTTTTCCAGAAGGACGCCGGTGCCGAGGTCCGTGTTGGACGCCGCCAGCAACCAGAGGTTGTCGATCGGAGTCTGCTGAGCACACTCGGCCGCTCGGCGGTCGCGCGACGACAGGGCCGCCGGCAGTCCGCAGTCGCCCGAAAGGTTCAGTCGGCGAGCCAACTCGGGCTGAGAACCACTGCTCAAGTCGAGCAGCAGCACGCGGCCGGCGCCCGCCTGTGCGGCGGCCACGGCCAAATTGGCCGCGACCGAACTCACGCCGGCGCCACGCGAGCAACTGGTCACGCCGATCGACTTTGCAGCCGTCGCCGGCACGTTGCTCGCCGAGTGAATCCACTGGACCAGCGCCTGGTATTGTTCGGCGACTGCGCCACGGCTGCCCCCGCTGCGCACGGCCGCCGCCGAATCCTCTGTCGATGTTAGCATCAAGGTGTACCTGCCTAGTTGTTAACGATTTCGTTCGAAGCTCCGCGGGGGACGGAGAACAACACGGGGATACCCAATTCTTGCTCAATTTGTTCGGGCGTGCGCATCGAGCGGTCGAAATGCTCGGCCGCCAGGGCCACCAGCACGGCGCCCAAACCCGCCAAGAGCACTCCCAGCACAAGCGTCAGCTTGAGCGGCGGGCTCGACGGCTTGGCCACGTAGGTGGCCGGCTGCACGATGTTGACGTTCGAAATACGCCCGGCCTCGAGCGCCGCGTCGATGCGGGCCTGCTCGCGGTTCTTGTGGTAGTTCTGGAAGCTGGTTTCCAGCAGCTCGCTCTTGCGCGAGAGCTTCGTGATCCGCAGCTCGTCGTCGTTGAGCGCGCGAATTTTCGACTGCACGGCCTCGAACTGCTGCTGGAGCGAATCGGCCTCGGCCTTGTGCGACGCCGCCAGGGCTTGCGTCGCGGCCAGATCGGTCTCGACCGATTGCCGCACCGGGCTGATCCGATGCGTGGCGTGGCTGCTACGGGCTTCTTCCGAGGCGAGAATCTTGCGCGTCTCGTCCACTTGACGCCGCAGGGCGATCACCCGCGGGTGCAGCGGCGTGTAGCGCGAGCTGGCTTCCTTCTCTTGAATCTGCAAGCGATACAGTTCGGCACGCATCTCTTCGACGGCGCCGCTGGGCGAGTCGGTCGTTTCGGCCAACTGCTTCTCGGGCAGCTCGGCCAGCGTCTTCTTCAGGGCCGCGACCTTGGCGTTGGCCGACGACAGCGACCGTTGGTTTTCGAGCATGGCCAGCTCGATCGAGTTGGCTTGCGCTTCGACGTTCGCGCGGCGGCCTTCGATCGAGGCGATGCCGTTCTGGTTCTTGGCGTCGCGCAGGTCCTCTTCGGCCGCAGCCAACTGGGTTTCCAGCAGATCGGCCTGGTTGACGAAGAACTGGTGCGAGCCGGCAATGCGGTTGGCGTGGCCGTGGTGCACTTGATAGGCGTTCAAGAAGGCCTGCAGGATCTCCTGAGCCTTCTTCGGGTTCTTGGCCTTGCTCTTTACCAGCAGGATGCTGCTCTTGCGCGGCGAGCTGACGGTAATCGTCTTCTCGAGCTTCGTGATCGCTTTCTCGTCCTCGCTGATGTCGCCGTGCAGCCAGGTCTTCACGGCCTTGGCCGGCGCGGTTACGGATTGCAACCAGCTCCCGCCTTCGCCGCCGTCGCCGTCGGTCAGCACGAACTTGGCGCCGAGCTGTTGCACGACGTCTTCCAGCAGGGCACGGCTGCGGAGGATCTCGAGCTCGGAGTTGATTTCGCTTTCGCGCGACTCGTTGATGCCCACCACCTCGTTCATCGTGGCCGTGGGATCGAGCGAGACGCTTTCCTTACCCAAGCGAACGAACAGCCGGGCTTCGGAAGTGTACGTGCGGGGCAGGAAAACCAGGGCGATGGCAAACAGCGCCAGCGTCGAGAAGAACACCACGGCCATCTTGCGGCGGTGGCGGTAGAAGACGCCGCACATCTCGCGGATGCTCGGCGCCGACGAACGCCCCGGCAGATCGGCGTGCCCGTAACTGGTATTGCGCGTGATCATAGTTGCCTCAAACAGATGCAAGTGCCCTGGAAGAATATCTCAAGGGCGATTGTACTCTCCTACGAATTCCATCAACGGAACGTGTGGTGTCGCTGTAGGGAGGGTGTAGGGAACACCGTCGCTTTGAAAGGCGCGCCTTCCCTACGACCTCGACAATCCCGGCATCTCGAACTCGCCGGAATCGATCCACCGCGGGTGGCAGAGCGTGAAGAAGTCGACCGCCAACAACTCTTCGACGAAGGCATAGGGTAACCAACCATAGCCCGCTTCTCCCCACCGCGCCCCCCAGGAGCTGCGCACCAGCAAAGCGCCGCGGGTTCCCTGCAGCCAGCGGTCGTCGTAACCCACCACGACCATCGCCTGGCCTCCCAGCGGCGTGTCGAAGGTCGGACGATAGGGAATGTGCCCGTCGTCGGTCAGGCTATCGGGCACCGAAACGCCGAATACCGCGGGAAAACCGGCCGACACAAACGCCTTGATCGTGTGCAGCCGCTCCAGCCCGCTCGCTTTGCGCTCGTCCAGCCGGACGTAGCGGATGGCGCGGTACGGATCGTCGAAGCGATACAAGAAGCCGTCGGGCTGCGCAGCCAGCCGCTCGCGCTCGTACGGCCAATAGCGCTCCGGCGGCACGCCGCAGCGAATCATGGCCCGCAGCGTCGTACGCAAATCGGTGCCGCCGCCGGCGGGGGTGCCGGCCAGCCGCAGCGTGTTCTGGTACAGAAACAGCGGCGAGGGGCGCAGCAGCCGGCCGATGGCCCGCCGCTCGAAGTACTGCGCCAGCGCACAGCAGGCCTGCGCCGTCGAGGTGGGAAGATCGAGTTGATCGGTAACCTCGACGAAGTACTCTCGCAAGTCGACGCTCGTCGATCGCGTGCTGCTGCTCTCGCCCCCGGCGAGACGCTGCAACAGGGCCATCGACTCGGCCGATCCGGGCGTGAAGTCGCGGAAATCCGGCGCGCTGGGAAGCCAGCCGAATCCGCGGGGCTCAAAGAGCGCCATGCTTGACCTGAAGGAATGCCGACGAACATGCGAACCTGCGCCGAGGCATTCCCTGCTTTGCGGCGCGGCTCCAAACCCCCCTGAGCAGCACGTGGCCGCTATTGGCCCGCACCAAGCATAGTCGCCGTGCCAATGGGGCCAAGGTGCACAGTGGGGACTGGTTGGGGTTGCCGGGGGAGGGATCCGTTAGCGCGGGCGTGTCGTTGCGCACGCCAATTGCGCTAGCTGGCAACCTCGGGCGGCGAAGGTCGGGCAGGATTCTCGGCGATGAATTCCCAGCGAACGCCTTCGCCGCTGCCGTCGCCCATGAAGCGAATCAAGCAGTTCTTCTGCTTCCGGTTCAGGGCCTTGATCGTGTCGTGTAGCCGGCGGCGCGGCTCCAATTGCGAAAGCGGAGGCAACGGGTCGTCGATCCGCGGTGGCCAGCCGTCCTCCTCGAACGCCATCAACACGGTCTCCTGGTTCGGCGAGGGGAGCTTGAACTCCTTGACCACCTCGGCGCCCACGCGCAACTGGCGCCGCTGCTGGTCCCACGTCGGCCGGGCCGGCTCTTCCGAGGGTACCACGCGGCAATTCGCGGGGGCCTGATCGAGCGCAATCAGAGAGTCGCCGCCGCAAACCTCTTGCGCCGCGCAAACCCCGCCGGGCGTCAGCACGACACACGTGGCGTCGTCGACGCTCACCAGCGCCGTGCGGCGAAATTGCCGCGTGCGATCGCTGGGCCCGGTCGTCTCCACCGCGTGATCCACGTAGCCCATGCCGACCAGCCACCGCAGGTCGCTGTTGGTCATCTTCGCCGCCCGCAGCACGGGCAGCTCAACGGCCAGGTCCCAGACGTCCTGCTCCAGGTCGGCTGCATACTCGTAGGCTTGCAGCAACAGTGCCATCGACTCGTGCAGGTGCGGCCGCACGTCGGATCGCCGGCGCGGCGGGGGCGCACTTCTAGCCGAAGCGTCGTCTCGCTCGAACGATTCGGTGGATGGCATGGACACGGGACGGAACTTCCAAGGACCGCACGGTGGGGGTCGAGGCGTGAGTCGAGAGGTCGGTCCTGCCTCCCGTTATAATCATAGAACCGCGGATGTCGAGAAACGGCCCGCGAAGTCGGCAAAATGCTGGAGAAATCCCGCGAAAATCGCGGAACCTGGCGACAAACCGCCCGTGGCCTACCCCTCGGCAGGCGTTTACGGGGTCAGGTTCGGGATGAAGAAGGGCCCCTTGAAAAAGTCGTAGGTGAAGCCGCCGTAGAGCAGGTTGACCGGCAGCACCCCATACACGCCGCGGACGAACACCAGGTCGACGAAGTTGCTGGCCCGCTGAATCTTCGAGCGAGGCACGATGATCAGATCGGCGTCGCTGATCCAGATATCCCCCTCGGGGCAGGGCGATTTGCCCAACAGGGCCCGGGTCAAGTCGAGCGAGGTGGCCATTAATCGCCAGTCGTCGGCTCGGCGAAAGACCACGACGTTCCTGATTTCGGCCCCCTCGACCCAGCTTCCGGCCATGGTAATGGCCTGCATCGCCGTGGTCGGAGCCACGAGTTCGTAGCGGCCGGGCCTGCGTACTTCGCCCACCACGTAGACGTAGCGCGGCGCCTTCTGGCTGAGGATCGGCACCACTTCCATCCCCTGGATGCGGCTGGCGAAACGCTCGTCGAGCTCCATCTTGAACTCATCGAGCGAGAGACCCTGGGCCGGCACCGAGCCCACGGCCGGAAGCTGGATCGTGCCCTCAGGCGTGACCCGGCCCGGCAGCGTTTGGGCGCGAAAGCCCGCACGGCCGGCAACCGCGGCCCGCAGTTCTTCGAGCTTCGAGTTCACGTCGACCGGCTCGACCGTGATCGAGGGGTCCTGCAGGTGCTCTTGGAATACCGAGTCGAGATGGTCGCGCAGCTCGATCACGGTCAGTCCGGCCGCCGGCACTTGTCCCACCAGCGGCAGCGAGATGGTGCCGTCGGGCAGCACGACCAGCGTCCGTTCGAGCGACGGATCCGTGGCGCTGGAGACCTGAATCTGGTCGCCGACGTTCAGCTTGTAGCCGCTGACCAGCCGGTCGTCGTCGACGCGGAAGCTGAATTCGAGTTGATCGTCGACCCGCAGGCGGTACACGGGCACGTGCGGCAGCCGGGCCCGGCCGACGTATTCGCCTTGGGCGTATTCCTGGAACTCGGCCACCACGCCCAGCGCTTTCCACGTGGCCTCGTATCCCGCGGGGCATCCGTTGAGGCAATCGACCGCGGGCACGACGTCGGGGTCGGCCGGCGTCAGGTACGGGCCCGACGGCGTCGACAGCGGGGGCGCGAAGCTCGTGTGGACGATCTCCACCGCCTGGCCGGGCAAGGGATCGGCGGCCCGCGCCGTCGCGCCGCCGGCCAGCACGATGCCCACCGCGACGGCGAGCACGATCCGTGCCCGACCGGCCAGCTTGTGGAGAGGACGGCGATTCATGGGGCAGCTCCGCGGTTTACGTCCACGCCACGTGCCTTACGGTCCGACCGGCGTCAGCTCGCGGAAGACGGTGTAGTTCACGCTTCCGTTGAACGGAATCACGCCGTACAGACCGCGGGTGAAGACCAGGTCGATGAAGTTGTCCGTCCGCAGCAGCTTCGACTTGGGCACGATGATCAGGTCGGCGTCGCTGACCCAGATCTCGGCCGCCGGACAGGGCCTCTTGCCCAACAAGGCGGCCCGCAGGTCGAGCACCGTGGCGATCAAGCGCCAGTTGTCGGCCCGGCGAAACACCACGATGTTGGTAATGTGAGCACCGACGGTCCAGCTACCGGCCATACTGATGGATTGCATCACCGTGGTCGGGGCCACCAACTCGTAGCGACCCGGGTTGCGCACTTCGCCGAGCACGTACACGAAGCGGGGAGCCCGCTCGCGGAGCACCGGAGTCACTTCGATGCCTTCGATCTGCTCGTCGAACCGCTCGTTGAGCTCGGTGTGGAACTCGTCGATCGTCAGGCCCTGGGCCGGCACGCTGCCGACCACCGGCAATTGAATCGTTCCTTCCGGCGTCACGCGCCCAGGGAGCACCTGGCCGCCGAAACCGCTACGGCCGGCCACGGTGAAGCGGAGGTCTTCCAACTGCGTGTCGACCTTCACCGGCGTCACGGTCACGGCCGGCTGGTTGTAGTACTTCCTAAAGTCCTCGTCGAGCTGCCCGCGAAGCTGCTCGACGGTGAGTCCCGCCGCCGGCACCGAGCCGACCAGCGGCAGCGTGATCGTTCCGTCGGGGAGCACGACCAGCGTGCGGCCCAACTCGGGTTCGGCCGCCGATTCCACCTGCAGCTCGTCGCCGATGTTGATTTTGTACGGGCCGGGAATCTTGTCGCGCGTGACGCGGAAGACAAACTCCATCTGGTCGTCGACGCGCAGCCGGTAGGTCGGCACGTGCGGCAGGCGAGCCCGGCCGACGTATTCACCTTGGGCCCACTCGTTGAAATCCCACACCGGACCCAGCGCGTCCCAGGTGGCTTCGTAGCCCGGCGGGCAGTGGTTGACGCAGTCGACGGCGCAAGTCATGTTCGGCGCCGCCGGCGTCAGCTTCGGACCTTCGGGCATCGAGATCGCATAGCCGGGGTTCGCCACGGCCATGGGGGCGTAGTCGCTCGGGGAGCTCTCGGCCGGGTCCGCCGCATGCAGTACGTGCAATCCCACGAGCAGGCCGGCAAACGCGGTGCCGGCCGCAAGGCATAGGCGCCAGGGGCGTGGTATACGGGGGGAGTTTCGGTCCATGTTGGTGGGCTCTAACGGCGGAGGTTTAGGGGGTTCCATCTCGAGCTACTACGCTGGTCGCTGCTGCCCTTGGCTTCGTTCTCGGGCTGTAGCGCCGTCTTGGGCGCCGCGGGCGACGCCGACGGCCTGGCCGCAGCAGGCATGGCCGCCGAAGGCACGCCGGCCTCGCTGGGCTTCGACGTGCTGGCGAACGTGGCCGGGTCGACCCAGTGCACCGGAGGTGCATCGGACTTCGGGTTGGCCGCTTCCAGCACCTCGGCGTTCTGCCGTGCCTGTTGGGCCAGGGCCACCTCGCCCAGACGCGAGTGCACGACCGACAGGTTCTTCCAAATCACCGGTTGGGGCGACGCGGCCGCACTGCCCATCAGCATCTGCCGCGCCATCTCGAGCTGGCCCGAGCCGGCCAGCAGCACGCCCAGCTCGTGGGCGGCCCGGAAATTTTGCGGCTCGCTGATCACGGCAGCCTGAAACAGGGCCATCGCCGGACCGGAGTACTCGAGCTGTTGGGAGTTGCGTCCGGCGCCCGAGATAATGATCTTGCCCAGGCCGTACAGGGCGATCGAGCCGACGGTTTCGCGGCCGACGCTCGTGGCCAACTGGGTCTTGGCATAGTCAAAGTAGTATTGGGCGGCCAGCGAGCCCGGCATGTCGGCGGTGTCCACGCCTTTGAGCGCCGGCGTCTTGTGGCCTTCGACCAGGGCCGACACGTTGACTTCGGTCAGGCCGACTCCGACGAACTGGTTGGCTTCTTTCAAGGCCCGGAAGCCGGCGATCGCCGCGTTGATGTGCTTGCGCGTCCGCTGGTCGACGTCGTGGGCCTGTGCAATCTGATTGATCGCGGCGATAAATTCCTTGCGAGCGGCGAACAGCGCGCCCTTCTCGGCCAGTTGAATCGCGTGGCGCACTCGCTCGTCGGCGCGCGCGATCGCGGCCACCAGGGCCGGCGATCGCAACGGAGTGACTTGCGGCAGCGGGTGGCGCGGGGCAGGCGCGGCGACCGTCTGCGGCGCTGCCGGCTGCGGGGCCGCCAGTTGAATGGGCGTCGGAATCGGCACCGCGTGGGGAGTCGATTGTGCGACGTCCGCTCGGGCGGCCGGTGCGGACTGCGGCTGGGGCGCTTGGGCAGCCGGCGGCTGGGGAGCCTGCGCGGCCTTCGCCGCGAGTTGCGGCACCTGTGCACGGGGCGTCAGCTCGATATCGGCCGGCGGCTCCTGCTGCAGGACGGGCTCTTGAGTCTCGGGCGCTTGCGCCACGTCGGCCGTTTGCGGCTCAGCGGCCGCTTCCGCCGGCGACCCCGGCTCGCTCAACTCCGGCTCGGCGGGCTGCGATGCCGCCACGGCTGCGGGCGCCACGCGCGGGCGAATCACCAGCGGCGACAGCGCTCGTCGAGGCGCGGCGGGCTTCTGCGCCGGCTCGTTTCCCGGGGCCGGGGCCTCGGCCGATTCCTGTTGGGCGACCTGCGGTTCGGCGGGCGCGGGTTCAACCGGCCGGGGTTCGATGGGCACCGCCTTGATCGTCACGGGTTTCATCGCCACCGGCTGGGTGCTGCTTTGCACCTCGGGCTTTGTCTCTTCAGCGACCGCTTCGGCCGGCGCCTGCCGGCTCGGGCGGCTGGCTGCCACGGCGGGCTCACCCGCTTGCGGCTCACCGGGCGACTGCTCGATCGGCGTTTGCTCGACCAGCTCGCTGGAGGTGGAATCGGGGCGCACGTCGAGACGGATGGTTTGCCGTTGCGGCTCGGTCGATGATGCGTATTCGCGCGGAACGTCAACGGCCAGCGGATGCGTACCCGGCACGGCGAACTTCACTTCGCTGTCGGCCTCGGGCATCTCGTCGCTCCCTTGCGCTGGCGTCGGTTCGCCGGCAAGGGGGTAGTCTGCCGCGTACCGATCGGCGGGCTCCGAAGCGACTTCCGTGGCTTCCAGTGCCACGACTTCCTCGCTGTCGGGCTCCGCGTACGGGTCCCAGCCGGACGCGGTCTCGGCGACCGAATCGCTGGCCATCGCGGTCGGGTTGGGGTTGGATTCGTCGAGCGGGGGCGGCGATTCCCGCGACGCATCGACATCCACAACGCTCACCACCACAGCTTCCGGCTTGCTGGGGGAAGCGGGCCGTTCGGTGCGCGCAGTGGGCGTCGTGCCCACGGCGTCGGAGCCGCAACCGGCGATCATCATCACGCCGAGCGACGCCAGAACGGCCGCGCAGGTCCCTGTGGCTTTACGATCCATCGTGCTCCGTGCCTTCGTCCAAGGTAGAGTGGGGGTCCATCCATCTGTCCCATCGTCCGGGTCGCCTGCAAAAGAAGAAGAAAACCCATGGCGACGCTTCCACCTGACCTTGGGGCCGACGATACATTCGGAATACTTTGCCACGCCTTCCAGCAGCCCTCCTCACCCGGCTGACCACGCTGCCTGTTCGTTCGAGTCGCCTGTCAAGCGCCTCGTCGTCGCGACGGGCAACGTCGACCCCGCCTGCCACGGCCGGCCTGCGCCCCCCGCGGCGGCAAAAGCGCAGCGAAATGGTTGACAAACAACCGGGAATGAGTATTCTGGGGCCACTTAGGAGAGCCAGTTGATGGGTAGTAGGCCCGACACGCCAGGCGGCGCGGACGGGTCTTTGTTTTTGAAGGGGCAAGCATTCGATGGCCAGGCGAGGTTTTCTTAGAAGAACGGCAACAAAGTAGCGGCAGCATCACGGCGCAATCACCCCCTGATTCACCCCCCCTTGGAGTCGTTGCCATGGATGCTCTTAGCATGGCTGCCCCCTCCAGCCGGTCGCTCGTGGCCGACGAGTTGATTTCACCGGCAAGCGCGGCTCGGATTCCGGCCCGCATCAAGAAGGCGCTCGCGGCGCTGTTGCAAGCACACGACTATGCCCAGGACCTTCAGGCGTGTCCCTGGGAATTCGCGATCGAGATCGCCACGCTGCGCGCCTTGAAGCTTTCCAACAGCGACTTGCGCTGGCTCGTGGCCCGCGACATCGTGGACCATGGCGTGGAGGTCACCGTCGGCGACTCGCGTCAGCGCAGCTTTCAGCATCCCGAGCGGCTGCGGCTGGCTCGCAAAGCGTGCTTCGTGCTGACCGAGACCGGCGTGCCGTTGGCCCGCCGCCTGCAGCGCCTGCCCGCAGAGCCCGAAGCGGCCGACGTGCCCGAGCGGCACGACCTGCCGTCGCTCGTGGTGGCCACGCCCCCGCCGCCGCAGTCTCCCACGTGGGACCGCGACCGGCACGAGCTGCGCGTCGGCCGTCGGGTCGTGAAGCAGTTCAAGATTCCCAACGTCTGCCAGGAATCGATCCTCGCCGTCTTCGAGGAAATGCGTTGGCCCGAGCGCATCGACGATCCGCTGCCGGACGAGGGCGCCGGGCGCCCGTTGCAACTCCAACAAGCGATCGACGCGTTGAATCGCCACCAGAAGCACGCGCTGATCGAGTTTTGCGGCGACGGTGAGGGCGTCCGCTGGATGTATCACGCGGCCAGCGAGGTCGCCGAGTGATGTATCCGGCCCGCGTGCCGTCGCTTCCGCGGCGGCAGCCCGATCAACAGCGGTCGCCTACGCGGCCCGCAGGCTCTCCGACCTCTCCGCCGTTCGCCGCGCGGCCTGGCTCTCGCCGCTGAAGGGAAGTAGATCGGCTTCGGGATCCGGCTGGGCCAGGGCATGTTCGAGTTCCCACAGCCGAGCCTGCTTCATGAACGTATAGAAGGCCGTGTACGCGCACACGTGGAATCCCGGCATGCCGTCCAGGAATCCCAGCCGTAAAAAGTACAACTGCAAGAACCGCATCGGAGCCCGAAACACCATCGACAGCAAACTGGGCCGGCGTCCTTCGTCGCGCATGTTGAGCGCGCCCCACGAAGCATAGCGGTTCATCTTGCGCCAGTAGTCGTCGCTGCTCCACGACGTGAAGTGCTCAAACGGGTGCTTGAGCCGCCGCACGCGGGTGCTGTCCAGCTCGATCTCCGCGTGTACCCAGCGCTCGCGGTAGCGTCCCACGTCGCGGCGGAACAGCCGCAAGACGTCGTCGCTCTCCCAACCGCAGTGGGCGATGTGATAGCCGAGAAAATGGTTCTTGCGGCCGATCCAGTACCCGTCGATCCCCGCCTGGGGCTCGGCGAGCACGCTGCGGAGCTCGGCAGCCAGTTGCGGCGTGACCCGCTCGTCGGCGTCGACGATCAGCACCCAGGGGTGTTGCGCCTTGGGAATGGCCCAGTTCTTGAAGTTGGCCGAGTGCACGTATTCGCGCTCGATGACGCGGCAGCCGCCCATTTCGCGGACGATGTCCAGCGTTCCGTCGGTCGAGCCCGAGTCGGCCACCAGCACCTCATCGGCGATCGGTCGCACTGACTCGATGCACGGGCGGATGTTGCGGCGTTCGTTCTTGCACGGGATGAGAGCGGTGAGCTTCTGCGTCATCGGTTCATGGTCCTAGATCCTGGGTCGTTTCCGTCTGCCCCGCATCAATGCTGTTCGGCTCCCCAAAATGCCGCACTTTCGGGAAAACCGTCAGAATCCGCACAACCCCCCTCTCAATTGGCAGAGTTGCCTGTGCGCGCGTAAAATGCGTCGACTTTACCGCCGCTGGCAACGCTATGCATGCTCCCCGGACACGTCGCGAGTTCCTGGCCGCCACCGCGCTGACGCCAGCGGTCTTGGCGCTAGTGGCTCGGGCTGCCGATGTGCCGGTCGCGTCTCGGCTGCTCTTCACCTCGCAGGGTCGCACCGGACTGGTGACCGATGACGGCGCAGTGCGCTATCTCGACCTGAATCGGCCCAATCAGGTCACCTGGCAGCCCGGCCCGGCGTTTGACGATGGCCGCCGCATCGTGCTGTTGAGCATGGAGCCCCGGCGCGACGGCCCCGGCCGACCCTTTGCGGAGTACTACACCCAGACGCCGACGCACATCTGGATCTTCGATTTCGCAGACGATTCGCTGCGCGAGATTTGCACCCGCGACAGGCTCGCTCCCTTCGAGACCCCGGCATTGCTGCTGTCCGACGAGCGGATGCTGGTGCAGGTGGTCCGCGAGGGCGTGGGCCAGATCTACAACATGCGGCTCGACGGGAGCGATGCCCGAGCGTTCACCCGCGCCGGCGAGGGGCTGCCCTACGGCTTGAGCTTGAGCCCCGACGGCCGTCGCGTCGCGTTTCACCTGGCCAGCCCGCAAGGCTATCAAGTCTGGACCAGCGACACCGAGGGCCGAGACCGCACGCGCGTGGCCGCCGATGGGGAACATCTCTACTTCGGCACGTCCTGGTCGCCCGATGGCGAGTGGATCTTGTACGTCGACTGCCGCTATCGCGACGACCCGGGCCACGATTGGGCCGACGTGTGCATCGGCCGCGCCGACGGCAGCGCGCATCGGGTGCTCACTTCCGGTCAGGCCATGTGGTTTGCCGCCACCTACGGCAACCGCGAAACCAAGGGCGGCGGCTCGAACGTGCCGGCCTGGACGCCCGAGGGCACGATTCTTTATCCCCGCCGCACGCCCGGTGCCCGCGTCGCCTGGCAATACCAGCCCGACCGCGCCGACGTCGACCACTTCAACCGCGACTTCCTCCCCGGCGAGGCTCGCGGCGGCACGCAGATCGTGCGGCTCGATCCCGTCTCGGGCGCCGAAACGGCTCTCACGCCGAGCACCCCCGGCGTGTGGGACTTTCGCGCCACCGCCTTGCCCGACGGGCGGCAGATCGCGTTTTGCCGCGTCGCCACTGGCCAGCCCCCTTCGCTGTGGATCATGAACGCCGACGGCAGCCACCCGCGCCGCATCACCACCGGCATCGATGGCCAGGGCGCCGACCATCCCCGCTGGGTGTAGGTTGGCCGGCATCCGCTGGCATCCCGCCTGCTGCGCGACTACCTTAGGGGCAACAGCCAACCCCAAGTTTCCGCCGCTCAGGAGGCACCCCCGCCATGTTCGCCCGCCGCGTGTTGTCGATGGCTCTTGCCGCGCTGGTTTCCTTGGCCATCTCGCTGCCGGCGGCTTGGGCCGATGGGGGCATCACGTTCGAGGGCAAGGCCGGGCCGGGCAAGGGGAAGCACGTCGTGCTGGTCAGCGGCGACGAGGAGTACCGCTCGGAAGAGACGTTGCCGCAACTGGCCAAGATCCTCGCCGAGCACCACGGCTTTACCTGCACCGTGCTGTTTGCCATCGACAAGAACGACGGCACGATCAACCCCAACCAGAACGACAACATCCCCGGCCTCGAAGCGCTCGACTCGGCCGACCTGATGATCATCTTCACAAGGTTCCGCAACCTGCCCGACGACCAGATGCGGCACATCGTCGACTACGTCGAATCGGGCAAGCCGATCATCGGCCTGCGGACCGCCACGCACGCTTTCAATCTCGGCTCGGAAAGCTCCTTCGGCCGCTACGGTTGGCAGAGCAAGGAGTGGCCCGGCGGCTTCGGTCGCCAGGTGCTGGGCGAAACCTGGATCAACCACCACGGCGGCCACGGCTCGCAAAGCACCCGCGGCATCGTGGCCGACGATCAGCAGGACCATCCGATTCTCACCGGCATCAAGGACGGCGACATCTGGGGCCCGACCGACGTCTACGGCGTGCGGCTGCCGTTGCCCGACGACAGCCAGCCGCTAGTGTACGGCCAGGTGCTCACCGGCATGCAGCCCGACGACCCGGCCCTGGAAGGCCAGAAGAACGACCCGATGATGCCCATCGCCTGGACCAAGACCTTCGTCACCCCCTCGGGCAAGAAAGCCCGCACGTTCACCACCACGATGGGCGCCTCGCAAGACTTCTCCAGCGAAGGCCTGCGACGTCTGTTGGTCAATGCGACTTATTGGGCCCTCGGCATGGAAGACCACATCCCCGCCGAAGCCAACGTCGAAATCGTCGGCCAGTACGATCCCCACCCCTTCAAGCACAGCGGCTACACCAAGGGCGTGAAGCCTGAGGACTTGAAGTGACCGCCCGTTTGTAGCAGGCTCACTCCGTGAGCCGTTGCAGCGCCTCGGAGGGCGCCGCCATCCAACGACGGGACCAGACATTGCACGCTACCCGTTGCGGGAGAGAGCGTCATCCGGGAGGCTCGACGACCTGCCGGAGGCGATTTCACCCGAACCGCTTTCGGCGCCGCAATGCTGGGCCAACGGCCCAACCTGCTTAAGCCAGGGGCGATGCCAATGATCGACGTGCCAATTGCGTGAGTTAGGGCCAACAATTTGCACGTCGCATCCAAACAGCCATAATGCCACTGTTGCTTCACCACGCCAACCAGCCAGGAGTCGGGGTCATGTCGAGAGTTTCACGCCGTGATGTGTTGAAGGCGGGGGCCGCTGCGTCGATGTCGCCGGTGTTGGTGGCCATGTGTGGGTCGACCTCGCTGGGCGCCGACCCTTATGCCGATGCCCGGCTCGTGGACGGCGAACCGCCCAAGCCCGAGAAGGGCTCGTTCACCGTCGCCGTGTTGCCCGACACGCAGAACTACAGCCAGCGGCATCCCGAAACCTACCTGGCCCAGACCGAGTGGATCGCGGCCAACAAGCAGGACCGCAACATCGCCTGCGTGCTCCATCTGGGCGACATTACCAACAACAACACGGTCGAAGAGTGGCACAACGCCGTCAAGGCGATGCGCGTGCTCGACGGCCAGGTGCCGTACTTCATGGTGCCGGGCAACCACGACTATAGCGCCGGCGGCGTGTGCAAGGACCGCACGACGCGTCTGAACGACCACTTCTCGGTCGGCCAGTTCCGCGAGTTGCCCACTTTCGGCGGCACCTACGACAAGGAGCCCGATCGCCTCGAGAACAGCTACCACTTGTTCTCGGCCGAGGGTCGCGACTATCTCGTGCTGGGACTCGAGTTCGGCCCCCGGGCCGACGTCGTCCGCTGGGCCAACGAAGTCGCCGCCAAGCACAAGGATCGCGCGGCGATCCTGATTACACACGCCTTCATCTATTCCGACAGCACCCGCTACGACTGGGAGAAGTACGGCACGAAGCAGTCGTGGAACCCGCACAACTACGCCGTGGCCAAGAACACCGGCGACGACGTTTCCGACGGCGAGGAGCTGTGGAACAACCTGGTGAGCAAGCACGAGAACTTCGTGCTGACGCTCAACGGCCACGTGTTGCACGACGGGCTGGGACAGGTCACCACCGCCACGCCCGCGGGCCGCGACGTGCACCAGGTGCTGGTCAACTTCCAGATGCGTCCCCACGGCGGCGACGGCTGGCTGCGGCTGCTGGAGTTCCGCCCCGATGGCAAGACCGTGCAGACCTACGACTATTCGCCTGTGCTCAAGCAGCGCAACGAGTCGCCGGCCAACCAGTTTGCCATGCAACTGGCGCCCGTGGCCCGGGCGTAGCGCGGGCTTGATGCTGGGCTTCAAGCGCCGTTCGACTTCGCCGTGGAAACGGTTCTTCCGGTCGTCCGCCTTGGCGCGGGCGACGATCCCTCGTGATTTGCCGCTTTGGCCGCGGCAACCTATGTAAACACAGCGACCGCGCCTGCCTGGCGAATGGTGCCGTTTCGGGCGGCGCGCGCGGTGCTTGTTTCTCAGGGGATGGCTATGAAGATCCAGTGGCTGGCGGCAGTTGGGTTGATGCTCACTTCGAGCGTGTGTCTGGCTCAGAACCCGCGTGGTGCCTCGACGGGACCCACGACGGCCAAGGGCTACGACCATCCGAACCAGTTCATCACCGTGCCGCCCAAGGTGATCGCCGACAACATGGAGCCGGTGGTCGAGCACCCCGAGCAGGCCAAGGCCGCCCAGCAGAAGCTGGACGCCGCGGCTAAGAAGTTCGGCCGCAAGCCGAACCTGATGATCATCCTGCTGGACGACGTGGGCTGGATGGACCCGGGCTTCAACGGCGGCGGCATCGCCGTGGGGAACCCCACGCCGAACATCGATCGCCTGGCCCACCAGGGACTGATTCTCACCAGCGCTTACTCCACGCCCTCGTGCACGCCCACCCGGGCCACGATCATGACGGGGCAGAACCCGCTGCACCACGGCTTGCTGCGCCCGCCGATGTACGGCGAGAAGGGCGGCCTGGACGGCGTGACCACGCTGGCCGCCATCCTCAAAAAGCTCGACTACACCACCCAAGGCGTGGGCAAGTGGCACATGGGCGAGAACGAGGGCTCGCTGCCGCAGAACGTCGGCTTCGACGACTTCTACGGCTTTCTGGGCGTCTCGGACATGTACACCGAATGGCGCGACATCTACTTCAACCCCGAGATCGCCCTGGGCCCCTCGCGGTTCAAGATGATGGAGAAGCTCGACTTCAACCACTACAACGTCCACTGCTCGATCGACAAGGGACTCGAGAACAAGTACCTGATCGACCTGGACACGATCAAGGATCTCGATCAGGACTGGCTGGCCTACAGCCAGAAGTTCCTGCGCAAGATGGGCGAGAACAAGAGCCAGCCCTGGTTCCTGTACCACTGCACCCGGGCCTGCCACTTCGACAACTACCCGAACGACACCTATGCCGGCAAGTCGCCCGCCCGCACCGTGTTTAGCGACGGCATGGTCGAGGTCGACGACATCGTGGGCAAGCTGATCAAGACGCTGGAGGAGACCGGGCAACTGGAGAACACCATCGTGTTCTTTACCAGCGACAACGGGCCCGAGCAGGAGATTCCGCCGCACGGCCGCACGCCGTTCCGCGGCGCCAAGGGCTCGAGCTGGGAAGGCGGCGTGCGGGTGCCGACCTTTGTCTACTGGAAGGGCATGATCGAGCCCCGCAAGAGCGACGGCCTGTTCGACCTGGCCGACCTGTTTAACACGTTTATCTCGATCGCCGGCGCCCCGGGCAACAAGGTCGTCACCTTCCTGCCGCAGGAGCGCTACGTCGACGGTGTCGACCAGACGTCGTTCTGGCTCGCGCCCGAGGGCGAGTCGTGCCGCCGTAGCCGCATCTACACGATGAACCAGTACTTCTCGGCCGTGCGGATGGACGAGTTCAAGGCCCACATCACCGTCGAGCTGCAGAAGGCCATCTTCGATCGCGGCTTCACCGGCGGGTTCAGCGGATCGCTGGTCACGCACACCGGCGGCGGCACGGCCACGAACCTGTACACCAACCCGCAGGAAGACATCAGCGTCGGCATCCGGCACATTCCGATCCTGATCGGCCTGATGAACGAGATCACCCGCTACCAGGGCGTGCTCAAGCGCTACCCGCCCAAGACCATCGTCGGCTTCGCCGGCAATTGATCGCCGCCGCGGGTGGCTTTTTCTATATCGCGCGTGGCCGGCCGTTTTTTGCGGTTGGCCGCGTGTTGTTTTTCGGGGCTGTAGCGGGTGGGGGCAGGACGCGCGGGCGGTCGCCGCAAAGGGCGATCTCGGCTTGGCTTCGGTGCCAATGCGGGGCGAAAGCCATTTGGGCCGCATCTGGAACAACTCCGCGGCGCGCGTAGAAAGCCTGCCGTCTACCATCTTGGGATCGCTAAACGCGCCGGCAAGATCTGTTTTCGGCCGGGTGCGGGGGGTAGATTGACGCACCTGCCGTTCGGGCCGACACATCACGCATTTCGAAACCAAAGCGGCGATGAGCAAGGACGACGAGCTGCAACAACGGGCCCGCGCGATTGAAAACCAAGTGGCCGCGCTGCCGAGTCGCACGGTGCCGGCGATGCGGCCGATCCGGCGGGAAACTTCGGCCGCGATCCGCGCGTGGCCGGCCGAGGCGGTGGTGCGGTTGGCGCTCGAGATCATTCGCCGCGGCCGCGTGCCGCGCTGGATCGCCTTTGAATTGGTCGCCAACCACAAACGGGCGCTGGCCAGCCTCGACACGAAGACCATCGAGCAACTGGGCACGGGCAATGCGAGTTGGCAGGAGGTCGATTCGTTCGGCTGCGACGTCACGGGTCCCGTCTGGCGCGCTGGCCAGGTGCCCGACGCGGCCGTGCATCGCTGGGCCCGCTCAAAGGATCGTTGGTGGCGGCGGACGGCGCTGGTGAGCACGGTGCCGCTAAATCTCAAGTCGCGCGGCGGCAGCGGCGACGCCCGGCGCACGCTGGCCGTTTGCGATCTGCTCCTCGACGACCGCGACGACATGGTCGTCAAAGCCCTCTCCTGGGCCCTGCGCACCTTGAGCGTCCGCGCCCCGGCCGACGTCGAGCGGTATCTGAAGCGCCACTCCGCCCGCCTCGCCAGCCGCGTGGTGCGCGAAGTCACCAACAAGCTCGACACAGGCTTGAAGAATCCGTAGGTCATGCACCCCGTGCATGACACAGAGTAGCAGGCTCACTCCGTGAGCCGTGGCAGCCGAACGACCGGCCGCCGACAGCGCGGGACGCAACAGGGGTGACCGAAGCGGCGGCGCTGCTGGCGGCTCACGGAGTGAGCCGGCTACTTTCGGCGTGCTTGACGAATGGGCGCGGGGGGCGTTCAACTGGGGGCGACGTTGCATCGCTTCCCCCCACGCTGAAACACCAGGAGTCTTCCCATGAGCCGCTTTGCCATCTGCTTTGCCGTGTCGCTCGTCGCTTGGTCGTGTGCCTGGGCGCAGGTGCCCGAGTTCCCTCAGCCGCAGCAGGAGCACAAGTGGCTTGCGCAACTGGTGGGCGATTGGGAGGTCGAGGCGGAGATGACGATGGGGCCGGGGCAGCCGGCCATGCAGTGCACCGGCACGATCGAGACGCGCAAGCTGGGCGGGTTTTGGGTGGTGTCGGAGGTGACCAACGAGATGATGGGCATGAAGATCACCGCCCTCCAGACGATCGGCTACGACGCCCAGGCCAAGCAATTCGTCGGCACCTGGGTCGACTCGATGACCGACATCCTCTGGCAGTACGAGGGCACGCTCGACGCGACCGGCAAGATCCTGACCCTCGAGGCCGAAGGCCCCAACATGCTCACCCCCGGCAAGACCGCCAAGTTCCGCGACATCTACGAGATCAAAGGCCCCGATGAGATCCTGACCCGCTCGCAGATGCAAACCGAAGACGGCGAGTGGATGACGTTCGGCACGGGCGTGGCGAAGAGGAAGGAGTGAGGAGCGTGGGCGACCTAGAGTTCGACTCCTGGCCCCCCCGCAGGAAATCGCGCGATTCAACGAAGTAGGAAAGGGGCTTGGCTTGCCAAGATTGTAGCAGGCTCACTCCGTGAGCCGTTAAGCAGAAGTGCCTGGGGGCGTTGGCGAGCCAAAGATCGTGCAGCGGGGTGCGGCGCGCGGCGATGACTGGTGGAGGGAGAACGATCTTCGCAGGGCTGCGACGGCTCACGGAGTGAGCCTGCTACATTACGGCTACATTGCGGCTGGTAGAACGAGGGTGCAATGTTTGCGCTGTTCGATCCTGACGATGATTTCGTCGTGCGGAGAGGACGCTTGCCGCATTGGTTTCAGCCGGGCATTACGTACTTCATCACGTTTCGGACGACCGATTCCATTCCCGCCGACTTGCTGCGTTCGTGGCACCTGCGCCGCGATGATTGGTTCCGACGTCGCGACATCGATCCACGCTCGTCGGATTGGAGGGCCGCATTCGACGAGCGGCCGGAGCTGGAGCGAGAGTACCACCTGGTGTTCTCGCGTCCGTTTATGGAGTACCTCGACCGGGGACGCGGCGCGTGCCCCTTGAGCGACACGAGGCTCGCGCGTCTCGTGGCCGAGAGCCTCCATCACGGCGATGGCACGCGCTATTGGTTGGGCGCTTTCGTCGCGATGCCGAATCACGTTCACGTGTTAGTTTGCTTGATCGGTCGGACGGAGTTGGCGGCGCAGTGCCGCTCGTGGAAGAAGTTCAGTGCCACGGCGATCAACCGTGCGTTGGGCAGCCGCGGTCGTTTCTGGCAGTCGGAGAGCTTCGACCACGCCGTCCGTTCGCCCGAGCAATTTGCCTACTTGCAGCAGTACATCGCACAGAACCCAAAGAAAGCACGCCTGGCGCCGGGAAGCTATCTGCACTATCAGCCGCGGTAGCGGCGCAAAGTAGCAGGCTCACTCCGTGAGCCGTTAAGCAGCAGCGCCGGGAGGCGTTGCCGTGCAAGTGATCGTCCAGCGGCGTGCTTTTGCGCGGCAGCGGCGGTGGAGGCAGGCGATTTTAGCAGGGCTGCGACGGCTCACGGAGTGAGCCTGCTACATTACGGCTCGGCGTGTTCCAATTCTCGCGGCAGCGGGCGATGAGCCCGGTTTCCACGCCGGGGTCCTGCCAGGGGCCTTCGACGTCGGCCACGCTCTTCTCGGACGGCGGCTTGTAGCGGGGGATTTTGCTCATGGCAGAGATTGTAGCAGGCTCACTCCGTGAGCCGTTAAGCAGCAGCACCAAGCGGCGTTGCCGTGCCGGAGATCGTTCAGCGGGGCGCTGTCGCGCGGCGATGGCTGGTGGACGGAGACGATACTGGCGGGGCTGCGACGGCTCACGGAGTGAGCCTGCTACGTTACGGCTCGGTGGGGGACAGGCCGAGCAGGCACCAGGCGAACAGGGCGGCGAAGAGGAGGTCGCCGGTGCCGAGGGCGACCAGGGATGGGGAGGCGTGGCCGGTGAGCCAGAGGACGGCGACCAGCACGAAGGCGCTGGCTTTGCCCAGGGCGCCGAAGGCGACCATCGGGCGGATGAGCGGCCGGTGGTAGGCGAGCCAGGCGTAGGCCAGGCCGAACAGCTCGACGAACAGCGCCGTGGCGGCGCGGTACAGCGGGGGCGCGTCGGCCGGCATGCCGGCCAGCTCCCCCAGCGACGAGGCGGGAAACGCGAAGACGTAGGCCGCGACCGTGTTGAAGACGGTCGCCAGCCACAACAACGTTCGCAATAGCGGCTCGCGGTTCATGCGGGGCGTTTCCTCACTCTGGAGGTCAGGCCCTGGCGTCAGGCCTGACCTACTGGACCAACTACATCAATTTGTCAGGGTGACATCCTTGCGCCCCGCAAGCATGCTCACGCGAGCGTGGGCATGGCACGCACGACCGCACAGTTCTTGTACCCGACAACTAAGCCTATTTGGTCGACTACGACTACGCGTGCTTCGCGTTACTGCTGCCGCACGACGCCGACGAGGACGCTACGACGGTCGCCGGGAGCGCTGGGGGACGAAGTCTCGCCGTTTTTCGACGATCGAGCGCCCCGCGGTCACGCCCCGGCGGCCCGCGATATAAGGTACAATGGCGGATTGCCTGGGTGGACCTCATTTCTGTTGGCTGCTCACCCCATGAATCGCTTCACGTCATTCCTGCGGGCGTTCGTCGTGGCCCTGGCGGCCGTTGCGTTGATGGAGATCGTGCGCCAGGCCGTGTTCAAACCGGTGTTGGGATTCAGCCCCAAGGTCATGCCGGGGCTGGTGGCGGTGATGCTGGCGGCCTGGTTCGGCGGGGGCAAGGCGGGCCTGATCGCGGCCGCGATCAACGTGCTGATGCTGTGGTGCTACCACGGCGGCCACATTCACTTCGAAGTGCTGCGCGTCGATCGCCAGGTGCGGCTGGTGATGTTCTTCACGATCGGCGTGTTTATCAGCTTGTTGGTCGAGGCCCTGCAATCGGCCCGCCAGCGCGCCGAGGCGCGGCAGCGCGAGTTGGAAGCGGAGATTGCCGAGCGCGAGAAAGTGGAGCAGGTCAACCAGGTGGTTAGCAGCCGGCTGCGCGGCATCATGGACAACACGCCCACGGTGATTTTCATCAAGGACCTGCAAGGGCGCTACGTGACGGTGAACCGGCGATTTCGCGATTTGTGCGATCGCTCGCAAGTGCTGGGATGCACCGACAGCGAGTTGTTTCCCGCCGAGGTGGCAGCCCGCTTGCAGGCCAACGACCACCAGGTGCGCGAGACGGTGCAGGCGATCGAGTTCGAGGAAGAGGTGCCGCACAAGGGCCACGCGCGCACCTACGTGGCCGTGAAGTTTCCGATCTTCGACAGCGCCGGCCGGATCGCGGCCATCGGCGGCATCTCGACCGACATCACCGAGCGCAAGCGGGCCACCGACGCGCTGGAGGCCGAACAGGAGATGTTGCGGCACACGATCCAGTCGCAGGACCACGAGCGGCAGCTCATCGCCTACGAGATTCACGACGGCCTGATTCAATACGTCACCGGCGCCTTGATGCAGTTGGAAGCCATGGACGCCGCCGGCCTGCCCGAGCGCAACCGCGACACACTGCAGAGCGTGGTCGGCATCATGCGCCGGGCGGTGGACGAGGGACGCCGCCTGATGGAGGGCATTCGCACGCCCGTGCTCGACGGATTGGGCGTGGTGGCCGCCATCGAGAACCTGATCGACGAGGAGGAGCGGGCGCACGTCGAAGTCGAATTCGTGAAGGACGATTCGCTCGGACGGATGGATCCCCAGATCGAAGAGGCCGTGTACCGGATTGCCCAGGAGGCTTTCACCAATATCGGCAAGCACAGCCAGGCCAGCAAGGTGCGAATCGAACTGCAGCGGACCGGCGACAAGGTGCATCTGGAAGTGCGCGATTGGGGCGTGGGCTTTACGCCGCCGGCGCGGATCAACGGCTCGGTGCACGGACTGCGCGGCATGATGGAGCGAGCCCGGATTGCCGGCGGCACCTGCGCGATCGACAGCGCGCCCGACGCGGGCACGCGCGTCGTGGTCGACTTGCCCTACGTGGGCCAGGAAGCCGGCGCGTGCGCCGAAGCCGCAGCCCCCCACGCGGCCGAGCACCCCGGTCCGAACGGCAACGGCCAGGGCGGAGCTTGAACGCCAGCAGAGCCGAAATCCCACGCAGCATTTACCGCAACGCCGCACCCGATTCAGCTGACACATTCTTAGCCGGCACATTCATGTGCCGCGTGCATCGAACCGAACGCTACGGCGGCGGGTGCGCCATGACAGCCGCGCCAGGCGGCACAGGCCGCCCTCGGCATGCTGTGCAACCCGTCCGATTCGGGCGGTGCCCGGGGTGCACCGCTTGGTCGTCGGGCGGGTCGAATTATTCTGGAAGTTGACGGCCCCTTTCCCTTCTGCCGTCGCCGCCGATTCGCTTCGCGGTTCGACTTTCCCTCTGTCACCCTCGCGGGAGCTTTGCTCATGCCCAAGCGGACGCCGTTCCAACAATGGCTCCAGCAGCCCGACGCCGATACGGCTTCGAACTCCAATGGGCCGACCGACACCCGGCTGCCCGTGCTGGTGGTGGGGGCCGGGCCCGCGGGTCTGGCCGGCATGGCGGCGCTGCGGCAAGCGGGCGTGGCGTTTGTCGGCGTCGAAGCCCACGCGCGGGTGGGCGGCATCTGGGACCGAACTAACGCCGTCAGCTCGGTGTACGAAGGCTTGAGCACGGTCACTTCGCGGCACACCACGCACTTGGGCCGGCCGCTGCCCGAGGGCACGCCCGACTACCTGCCGCACCAGACGGCGCACGCGTACCTGGAGGACTTCGCCGAGAAGGAAGAACTCGTCGAGCACGTTCGCTTCCGCACGTCGTTCGTCGGCGCCGAGAAATCGCCGCGCGGCACGTGGCGGGTGAAGCTGCGGCCGGCCGAGGGCGAAGCCTACGAAGAGGAGTTTCGCGGCATCGTGTTCGCCACCGGATCGCACAACCGCAACAACGCCCGGTTCCCCGCAGAGCTCGCCCGGCAGGCGCGCGAAGCCGGCGTGCGGGTCATGCACTCGGCCGAGTACGAAACGCCCGAGCAGCTTGCCGGCCAGCGCGTGTTGATCGTGGGCATCGGCAACTCGGGCTCCGACATTGCCGACAAGGTGAGCACGACGGCCGCGCGAACGATCGTGGCGGTGCGCACCACGCCCTGGATCAATCCGCAGACGGCCTTCGGCATTCCCTGCGACAAGCTGGCAGCCGACACGCCGAGCTGGTGGCCCTACTGGTACCGCAAGTCGAGCTTTCACGTGATCCGCTGGCTGAAGGTGGGCGGGTATCGCCGCCTGGGACTAAGCCGGCCGCGCCACTCGATCAACGACCGCGTAACGATCGGCGACCGCGGCATCGTCGAGGCCATTCGCAGCGGCCGCGTGGTCGTGCGTTCCAATGTCGTTGATTTGTCGGACGGCGTGGCCCGATTCGCCGACTCGAAGCACGCGGCTGAGCCGGTCGACGTGGTGATGTTCGCCACCGGCTTCGAGCGTCGCTATCCGCTGCTCGACGCGGCGGGCACGTCGAACGACGACGTGGCGCGGGCGCTGTCGTTTCTGGTTTTTCACGCCAGCGAGCCGGGCTTGTGCTACCTGGCCGAGACGGTCGGGCAGCGCGGCTGCTGGCCGATCTTTCGCGAGCAGGCCCGGGCAATTGCCGCCTACTTCCGGGCCGAGCAGCAGGGCAAGCCGAACGTGCGGCGTTTCGACGCGCGCCGGTCGCTGGACACGCCCAGCTTCAAAGGCGCGCTGTTCCACCAAGCCGACACGTTCCACGTCGACTACGACATCTACGCCGAAGCGCTGCAGGAATTGTCCGAATGGCTGGCGGCCTAGCGGCGGTGCGGGGGGGGAAGGACGGGTCGAACGGCGACGGGGTGATTTCGCGGCGCGCGGGGCCTAAGGAACCTGCCATTGGCCAGCGCCGTTGAGTATCCTGGTACTCGAGGGGCGACCTTTGTCCTAACGTCGCCGCCGCCTGTGCGATACCCGCCTTCTCGAGCCCTCACGGAGCGCGACCCCATGCCCAAGTTGACGCCGTTTCAACAATGGCTTCAGCAGCCCGATGCCCCGACCGACGCGACGTTCAAGCCCACCGATGACTCGCTGCCGCTGCTGGTCGTCGGCGCCGGACCCGGCGGGCTGGCGGGCATGGCGGCGCTCAAGCGCGCGGGCCTTGCCTTTGTGGGCGTCGAACGGCATTCGGGCGTGGGCGGCATTTGGGACAAGTCGAACGCCACCAGCTCGATCTACGAGGGCATGTGCACCGTCACGTCGCGCTACACCACGCACTTGGGCACGCCGGTGCCCGACGACTGGCCCGACTATCTCCCTCACCAGCGCGCGCACGAGTACCTGGCGCGGTTTGCGGAGGACGAGCAGTTGTTGCCGCACCTGCGGTTGAGCACCTCGTTCGTCGACGCCGAGAAGACGCCGCGGGGCACCTGGCTGGTGACGCTCGAACCGGCCGACGGCCAGACCTATCAAGAGGAGTTTCGCGGCATCATCTTTGCGACCGGGGCCCACAACCGCGCGCAAACGGCCGTGCCCGAGGCCCTGGCCGAGATGGCCCGCACGGGCGGCGTGCCCGTGGTCCATTCCGCCGAGTACGACAGCCCCGCGCCGTTCGCTGGGCAGCGTGTGCTGGTCGTGGGCATCGGCAATTCGGGCTCCGATATCGCTGACAAGATCAGCGCCGTGGCGGCCAGGACGCTGTTGTCGGTGCGGACCAGTCCGTGGATCAACCCCCAGACGGCGTTTGGCGTTCCTTGCGACAAGCTGACCGCGGACACGCCGGGCTGGCTGCCCTATTGGTACCGGCTGTCGACGTTTCACGTGATTCGTCATCTGAGCGTGGGGGGGCACCGCCGGCTGGGCCTGAAGCGGCCGCGACACTCGCTCAACGACCGCTTGCCGATCGGCGACCGCGGCATCGTCGAGGCGATTCGCAGCGGCCGCGTGGTCATTCGCTCCGACCTGGTCGAATTGGCTCAGGGTACCGCCCGCTTCGCCGATCCGCGGCACGAGCCCGAGCCGGTCGACGTGATGCTGCTGGCCACGGGCTTCGCCCGGCGCTATCCGCTGCTGGAGACCGCGGGCACGTCGAACGACGACGTGGCTCAAGCGCTGTCGTTTCTGATGTTTCACCGCAGCGAGCCGGGGCTGTGCTACCTGGCCGAGGCGGTCGGCCAACGCGGCTGCTGGCCGGTGTTCGTCGATCAGGCCCGGGCGATCGCCGCTTACTTTCGCGCCGAGCAGGAGGGCCGGGCCAACGCCCGGCGCTTCGACGCGCGCCGGGCGCTGGAAACGCCACGTTTCAAAGGGGCCCTGTTCCGCCAGGCCGACGCGTTCCACGTCGACTACGACATCTATTCTCAAGCCCTGCAAGAACTCTCCGAGTGGCTGGCGGCGTAAGCGGCGGGCCTTGGCAGCGCGGGTATAATCTTTGGCTCCGCGGCACGACTGGTTCTCGCTGAATTTCGACGGCTCTTTAGTGCGCGATGACCGATCGACCTGACAGGGCGCAACTGTTTGCCGAGGCCTTGCGGCATCACCAGGCCGGACGCGTGGCGCAGGCCGAACCGCTCTATCGCCGGATGCTGGCCGCCGAACCAAACGACTATCGCGCGCTGCACCTGCTGGGCGTGGTGTGCCACCAGACGCGGCGCGTGCCCGAGGCGGTGGACTATCTCGAGCGGGCCGCCGCGCTCAAGGCCGATGCCGCGCCGATTCACGAGAGCCTGGGTGCGGCTCGGCTGGCAGCGGGCGAAGCCGATCGGGCGATTGCGGCCTACCGCCGGGCGCTGGAGCTGGCGCCCGGCAGCCCAGGCGCACTCAACGGGCTGGGCGTGGCGTTGAAGACGCAAGGCCATCTCGAAGAGGCGATCGACTGCTACCAGCAGGCCGTCGCGCGGCAGCCCAAGATGGCCGAAGCCCACAACAACCTGGGCAACGCGCTCGTGCAGAACGGGCAGGCCGACGAAGCGCTGGCTTGCTACCGGCAAGCCATCGTGCTGGTGCCCGACTACGTCGATGCGCACGCCAACCTGGGCAACGCGCTGCGCGAGCTGGGGCGGCTCGACGAGGCGATTTCCGCCTACAACCGTGCCGTGGAGCTGCGGCCGAGCCACACGCAGGCGCTCAACAACCTGGGCGTTGTCTACCGCACGCTGGGACAGTTCGACCGCGCGGCCGAGTGTTATCAACGGGTGCTCCAGTTCGCGCCCAAGTTCTTTCAGGCCCAGGTGAACCTCGGCAACGTGCTCAAGGAACTGGGGCGGCTCGACGAGGCGGTCGATTGCTACCGTCGATCGCTCGAGGTGGCGCCGGACGATCCGGAGGCGCACAACAGCCTGGGCGTCACCTTGCAGTTGCGAGGCCAACTGGCCGAAGCCATCGCCGAGCACCGCGCGGCCGTGCGGCTCGATCCGGAGCACTCCCGACGGCACAGCAGCCTGGTCTACACGCTGTTGCGCGATCCCGCGCTGTCGCCGCGACAATTGTTCGACGAGCATCTCGGCTGGGCCCGGCGGCATGCCGAACCGCTCACCGCACAGGCGCCTGAGCCCGCGAACGATCGCACGCCCGAGCGGCGGCTGCGGGTGGGTTACGTGTCAGATCACTTTCGCAAGCACGCGGTGAACTACTTCGTCGAGCCGATCCTGGCGGCGCACGACCATGCAAACTTCGAGATCTTCGGCTACGCGACGTCGTTTCTGCGCGACGAGACGACGAAGCGGCTGGTTCAGCATGCCGACACGTGGCGTGACGTGGCGGGTTGGAGCGACGAGCGGCTCGCACAACTTGTGCGCAGCGACCAGATCGACATACTGGTCGACCTGGCCGGCCACATCGGCGGAAACCGCCTGCTGGCGTTTGCCCGGCGTCCGGCCCCGGTGCAAGTGACCTACCTCGGCTACCAGGCCACCACGGGGATGTCGGCCATGAACTATCGGCTGACCGACGCCTATGCCGACCCGCCGGGAACAACCGAGGCCTTTCACACCGAAGCGCTCGTGCGGCTGCCGCGTACGTTCTTCGTCTACCAGCCCAGCCGCACCGCGCCGCCGGTTGGTCCGCTGCCCGCGGAGAGCAACGGGCACGTGACTTTTGGCTCGTTCAACAACTTGTCGAAAGTGACGCCCGAGGTGCTGGCGGCCTGGGCGGAGATTCTGCGCTGCGTGCCCGACGCGAAGCTGCGGGTGCTGGCACACACCACGCCCTGGATCGAGCAGCATGTGCGCGAAACGTTCCAGCGCGAAAGGGTCGACGCCGGGCGGATCGAGCTGGCCAGATGCTGTCCGCACGATGCGTACTTGAAGCTTATCTCGGGCGTGGATATCGCGCTCGATCCGTTTCCGTTCCAGGGGCACACGACGACCTGCGATTGCCTGTGGCAGGGAGTGCCGGTGGTTTCGTGGGCCGGCGAGACGTACGTCGAGCGATTCGGCGCGAGCGGGCTGGTGAGCGTGGGGCTCGAAGAGCTCGTGGCCGGTTCGCGCGAGGAGTACGTCGACGTCGCCGCGGGCCTGGCGGGAGATCGCGCGCGGCTGAAGACCCTGCGCGCGGAGCTCCGCGAGCGGATGCGCCGCTCGCCGATCCTCGATGCGGCGACGTTCACGCGGAATCTCGAAACGGCGTACCGCGAGATGTGGTCCCGCTGGTGCGCAGAAGGGGAGCGCGGCACATGAATGTGCCGGCGAAGCCGCTATGTTTGCGGGACGTGTGACGGCAGAGTTAGCCGGCACATTCCTGTGCCGAGTCAACTCTCAAACCAACACTACGGCATCAGAAACTTCACGCACACCGGCGAGCCAACCTCCAACTGCTGGCCGGTCGGCTTGAGCTTGCCGCTGTTGGGGTCGATGCGGAACACGGTCACCGTGTCCGAGGCCTGGTTGCCGGCCAGCAGGAACTGGCCGGTGGGGTCGATGCCGAAGCCGCGCGGGGTGCTGCCCTGGGTGGATTCGTTCTGGATCTGCGTGAGCTTGCCGGTCTTTTCGTCGACGGCGAACACGCTGATCGTGTCGTGGCCGCGATTCGAGCCGTAGACGTAGCGGCCCGAGGGGTGCACCTGGACTTCGGCGGTGCTGTAACCCTCCTGCACGCTTTCGCCGGGCGGCAGGTTCGAGACGGTTTCGATGGCGGTGAGCACGCCGCTGTCGGCATCGTACTCAAAAGCCGTGATCGTGCAGGCCAACTCGTTGATGACGTAGGCGTACTTGCCCGAGGGATGAAAGGCAAAGTGCCGCGGTCCGGCACCGGGGGCCACGGAGACCGACGGCGGGTCGTTGGCCTCGAGCTTGCTCGTGTCGGTGTCGAGCTTGTAGACCAGCAGCTTGTCGAGGCCGAGGTCGGCCGCCACGGCAAAGCGATTGTCGGGCGACATGTTCACCGAGTGAGCGTGCGGGCCTTCCTGCCGCCGCGGGTTGACGCTCTTGCCTTCGTGCTGGATGGCCGAGGCGGCCGCTTCGATTCGCCCGTCGGCTTGGATCGGCAGCGAAGCGATGCTGCCGCCGCCGTAGTTGGCCACCAGCACCGTGGTGCCGGCGTGGTCGACGATCACGTGGCAGGGGCCGCGACCTTCGGACGACTGGGCGTTCAGCTTGTTGAGCTTGCCGGTCGAGCGATCGATGGCAAAGGCCGTGACCCCGCCGGTCGGCTTGCCGCCTAAGTCGCTGATCTCGCTCACCGCGTAGAGGTACTTCTTGTTGGGGTGAATGGCCAGGAACGAGGGATTCTTCACCTTGGCCGCCAGACCCAGGGGCTCGCACTTGCCGCTGTTGAGATTCATGCGATAGGCGTAAATGCCTTCGGCTTTGCCGCCGGTGTAGGTGCCGACGTACACCACGCACTCGTCGGGCGTGGCACCGTCGGCGGCGAACGACAGCATGGTGCCGGTGAGCAGGATAGCGAGCGGGCCGGTGGCGAAGCGGATCATGGCGAGAGTTTCCTGGAAGGAGGTTGGGTCAGACAGCACGATTCTAATCCACGCTAGCGGCGCATTGTAGTAGGTCATGCACTCCGTGCATGACGGAATCCGGCGGCAGGTGGGGATCAAGCGGGCACTGTCATGCACGGGGTGCATGACCCACGGGCGGCGGCGGGTGCCCGGTTTGTAGCAGGGTGCCGGGCGATGCTTGGGCCGGGCGTGCCATGGGACTGCGACGGCTCACGGAGTGAGCCTGCTACAGACGGCGGCCGGTTACTGCGGTTGACCGGGGGAAGGGGCCTCGATATCCTTCCCGCCCGCCGTGGCCCGAGGGCGGTTACGGGAAGCGGGGAATTGTGCCCAACGAAACACACGGAGGTGTTCGATGCGCCTGGTGATCGCTTGCTATTTGCTGCTACTGCTGGTGCTGCCGGCCGCCGTGCTCGGCGCCGACGGCGAGTGTAAGAAAGACGGGACGTGCGCGTCCTACGTGATCGGTTCGCCCGACATTCTGTTTATCGAGGCGGCGCGGATGGTGCCCAAAGAAGGCGCCTGCACGCGGTGCTTGCAGCCGTTCAGCGGCGAGCACCTGGTGTCGCCGGACGGCACGGTGAACCTGGGCAGCCACGGCAAGGTGAACGTGGCCGGCTGCACGGTCAAGGAAGCCGCCCAGGCCATCAACAAGCACCTCGGCAAGAATCTCGAGAATCCGCAAGTGACGGTGACGGTGTTCGCCTTTGGCGCCGAGGATACGACCGTCGCCAAGAAAGAAGCCTGCTGCGACAAGACGGCCTGCAAGACGGCCGGCTGCCAGGGCACCAAGGCCCAATGCAGCAAAGGGGAATGCTGCGA
>ERZ869936.571-NODE-571-length-33666-cov-5.683586_pt1 | contig 33666 bp, 40 predicted proteins | sample MGYA00520876_ERZ869936 | MGnify/ENA primary metagenome ERZ869936 (study PRJEB32218, sample SAMN09650985) | biofilter metagenome | isolation source: enrty point of leading RO module | place: Saudi Arabia: Thuwal, RO plant located on Red Sea | collected 2016-02-17 ... | reverse complement strand
ATCAATTGCGCATCTCCGTTTTCGCAGCGGTCCTCACAGGACTCAATTGATTAACCGTAATGAGGCCTTTGACACGCACGGCAGCTGAGCAAATGAAGTGCCATAAAGCGTCCGAGAAGCCAGAAACAGATAGTTGACGAATAGCTTACAATCATGCTCAGTGAAATTAATCAAATAAAATCAGATGTTTAAGTAGAACCTAAAAGTTATCCTGCCAAAAAAGTAGCTGATCTTTGGCGCACAGTCGCAACCTTAAGTCTTACTAATGCCACATTAGCAGTGCTAATTGGTCACGCTAACGATGAACGCGTTGGCCCCGAATGTGACGAGTGACCGAGTAAGTATCTGCGTACGTAAGCGAGTGAGTGAGTGTCATGAAACTGGTAGCGAGTGTTTTGATTGCCGCAATTGCCGTGAGCGCTCCGGGGGCAGCGTTCGCAGGCAATAGTGCAGGGTGTAGCAAGTTTCTAGGCGTAAGCTTCTGTCACAAGCCTAGAACATCCGTTGCATCGATCTTAGACCGTAATGACGGCGTTTCATCGTCCGAGACCCTCCAAAGAAATGATGCGAAGCCTGTTGCCAAGGCCAAGGACAAGGTTTCCGCCAAGGCTGCAAAACAGGCCGAGCGCGAGGCGAAGAAAGCCAAGAAGGCCGCCCAGAAAGCCGCGAAGCAGGCGGAGCGCGAGGCAAAGCGGGCGGCGCGCGAAGCGGAGCAAGCCGAGAAAGCCGCCCAGAAAGCCGCGAAACAGGCCGAGCGCAAGGCAAAGCGGGCCGAGCGCGAAGCGAAGCAAGCCGAGAAAGCCGCCCAGAAAGCCGCGAAGCAGGCCGAGCGCGAGGCAAAGCAGGCCGAGCGCGAAGCGGAGCAAGCCGAGAAAGCCGCCCAGAAAGCCGCGAAACAGGCCGAGCGCAAGGCAAAGCGGGCCGAGCGCGAAGCGAAGCAAGCCGAGAAAGCCGCCCAGAAAGCCGCGAAGCAGGCCGAGCGCGAGGCAAAGCAGGCCGAGCGCGAAGCGGAGCAAGCCGAGAAAGCCGCCCAGAAAGCCGCGAAGCAGGCCGAGCGCGAAGCGGAGCAAGCCGAGAAAGCCGCGAAGCAGGCCGAGGGCAATGCGAAGGACGCCGAGCGGCCCACCGAGAATGTTGCAAAGGAGGGGGCGCGCGAAGCGAAACCCGGGACGGCTAATGCTGCAGCTGAAACGCAAGAGGGTGAGGGCGACGCCCAATCAAAGAACACACCAAACCAGTAATGTCGCATCCAAAACTGCGGACACATGGCCGGACGCGACCCGAAACTGGATCAAACTTCCGAATTCGATCCAAACACTGTGCTGGCCAGTTCCCATCCATGTCAGCCGTGCCCGTGATACCAGCCTCTACGTAGGCTGGACCGGTTGAACAGCAGCTAGTGGGCGGCCATGCGTCGGTGACGTTTAGCACCACTTGCACCCGCTATTCGTCCCGCCCTGGCACCTCTTCCGCTTGCCGCAGAATTCGACGTGAGACCACGGCTGGGCGATCACGTCCGGGCTGGGCCCAGATCGAGCGCACCCAGGCTTGCCAGTTCTTGGGCAGCAAGCCCTCCCTGTAGCCGCTGAGGCTTCATCGGTCAGGCATCAGTTTTGAAGCCGTAGCCCAGCGTCGCCTGGATCGTCTGCTACGCCGCATCGCTTTGCACGTCACAGGCCCGGCATACACGTCAACCCCAGACGCTGCGTAAGAGTGCCTTCCGCATCGAAATACTGGGGATGAGCTGTTCCCCCAGCGTTCCCCCACGACCAACTATTTGCGGAATAACTCAAAAAAAATTCTACATAAATATTTGATATTATGGCGATCCCGCGAGGACTCGAACCCCGAACCTGCTGATTAGAAGTCAGCTGCTCTATCCAGTTGAGCTACGGGACCGCTGGCGCCGTTATTGTCCAAGCGGCGCGGACTTGGCAAGCCGGTTGCGGGCCGTTAGACCTGAACGACGTTCAGGTATCGGAGGACGCCATGGCGCGAGACACAAAGAAGCGGCGCGAGGACCTGCGCGAAAAACTCCTCGATATCGCGGAGAGCGACATCCGCGCCAACGGCCTTTCCTCGCTTCGCGCCCGCGCGCTAGCGGACCAGGCCGGATGCGCAGTGGGTGCGATCTACAACGTCTTCGACGACATGACCGGCCTGATCCTGGCCGTGAATGGACGGACCTTCCGCCGGATGGGCGCATTCGTGTCCGGCACGATGAAGGACAATCCCGAGGCGACACCGACCGAAACGCTGATCACCATCGCCAAGGCCTATCTGTCCTTCGCCATCGAGAATCCGAACCTCTGGCGCGCGCTGTTCGAGGTCGAGATGTCCACCGATGGCGATGTGCCCACCTGGTATCTCGACGAACTGGGCCGCCTGTTCTCGATCATCGCAGCCCCGATCTCGGAACTGAACCCCGAGGCGTCTGCGGCCGAAGTCGATCTGATGACGCGCACGCTGTTCTCGTCGGTCCATGGAATCGTTCTCCTTGGCCTTGAAAAGCGAATCTCCGGCGTTCCGCGCGAGCGGATGGAGGACATGATCGAGTACCTCCTGACCAGCGTAACCCACTGAAACAATACGTTTCTGAACGTCGTTCAAAAATAGCTTGAACACCGTTCAGGACCTGCTACATTCGATTTATGAACAACGTTCACAGGAATGAAGCCATGTTTGCAACCCTCAAGGTCCTTTTCGACGGCGAACGCGCCCGAATCGAGGATCGCCTGAAAGACACCTACGCGGTCGAACTCATAGACCAACGCATTCGCGAAGCCGAGGCAAACCTCTCCGCCGCAAAGATGACGCTGGCCAGTCTGATCCAGCGCCGCCGCTCCGAAGAGCGCCTTGCCGACACGCTCGACAAGCGCATCGCCACGCTCGAAGGCCGCGCAAAAGAAGCGCTCGAGGCAAAGCGCGACAGTCTGGCCGCCGAAGCAGCACAATCCATCGCCGACATGGAGAACGAACGCCGCATCCGTCGCGACACGATCGACCGGCTCGACACGCGTATCGCCCAGCTTCAGGCCTCGGTCGACACCGCGCACCGCCGCATCATCGACCTGAAACAGGGCGCGATCACCGCCCGCACCGTCCGCCGCGAACAGACGATCCAGAAGCGTCTCAACCGTACCATCGTCGGCACCAGCGCCGCGGACGAGGCCGAGGCCCTGATCAAGCGCGTCGTCGACCAGGACGACCCGTTCGAGCAATCCGAAATCCTGCGCGGCATCGACCGCCAGCTTTCGGGTCAGGCCGCCGACGACAAGCTGGCCGATGCCGGCTTCGGCGATCCGAACCGCGTCACGGCCGACGCGGTTCTGAACCGTCTCAAGGCCGAGAAATGATCTGAACGAAGGACAGAGAAATGGACAAGCAAATCGACAACACTCTCATCATGAACTTCAACTTCCTGGGCGTCGTCGTCGCTTACGGAATGCTGGCGCTCTCGATCTGGATCACCGACATCCCGCTTTCGGCCAAGGGATACTGGGGCATGGGCGTCCTGTTGCTCACCCTTTCGCTGGTGAACTTCGTGAAATACCGGTTCGAGGAACGTCTGCGCGCAGACCGCCTTCAGCGCCTGGAGGCGGCCAAGAACGACAAGCTGCTGGAAGAGTATGTGTCCGACCGTGCCGCGTAACCTGTGATCTCCGGCAGGACGGCCCCGACCCGCGCGGGGCCGTTTGCCGTTCCGAGTGCGCGCGTCGCCCGCCTATAGCGGCTTCGTCATGAAGAACGAGTTCGGGTCGGGACCATAGCCTTCGAACGGCGCGCAGGCGGCAAAGCCATTCCGCCTGTAGAAGGCTCGCGCCGGCGCAAACGCGTCCTGGCTTCCAGTCTCCAGCGAGACACGGGTCATTCCCAGCGACCGCGCCGTCTCCAACAGGACGCTCAGCATCGTGTCAGCCAGACCCAGGCCTCGGCGGTCCTGACGCACATGCATGGACTTCACTTCGCCGTGGGCCGCGTCGATCGCCTTCAGCGCGCCGATCGCCAGGGCGTCATCGCCGTCGAACACGGCAAAGAACCGCACACGGGCACCGTCCAGATCGGCAGCTTCCATTGCATGAACGCTGCATGCCGGACTGGACGCCCGCATCAGGGCCAGATGTATGGCGATCAGCGGCAGTACCCGCGGGTCCGTCGGGCGAACTTCGACTGGCGTCAATGTGTCCAGGAGCCCCGGCGATCGGTGGCGAAGTTTTCGCCATACCCACGTGCCCTGACGTTCGGTTCCCGCGACTTGGGCTCGGTCACCACGGCATCTATGCCATGCTCCTTGGCATAGTCCAGGGCGGCTTCCTTCGTCGGAAACTTCATCCGAACCTGCGCCTGCGTGTCCGAGGACGACGTCCAACCCATCAGCGGGTCGACGTCGCGGCCCGTATCGTTGACGAACTCCAGAATCCACTCGCGGGTCTTGGCCTGTCCCGAGGACATGGCGGACTTTGCAGGGCGATAGATGCGTGCGGTCATGATCGGTTCCCGTTCTGCTGTCCTGCTATCGGAAAAATCTGGGAAGGGATCAAGGGCTTTGAAGCAAAACGTCGACCGGACTGCGAGGAGCGAGGGGTGGGTGGGTCGCGGCGTCCGGCCGACGTTCCGTTCTGCTGCTTAGATCTCTTTGATATACCATTGCGTGTGTCGTGTAAAGATAAATTATCGCATAGGTTGTAATGATGGATGGACAGGGGCTTGTCCTGCGTTGCTCCTGACACATGCTGTCAGGATGTGGGGTTGAATAGCGCCGCATTAATATAGATCTTGACGCTCTAACCCCCCGGAGCGCCCGTCCTCATGCACAACAACTCGCCCGAGCAGATGCCCATCTTGCATTCGCCCGCCCCCGACGTCCGCACCCGCGAGAAGCTGGAAGGTGGGCGGCGGCTGGTGATGCATACCGAGTTTCAGCCGGCGGGCGATCAGCCGACGGCCATCGCCGAACTCACGCAGGGCGTTCTGGACGGCGAACAGAACCAGGTGCTGCTCGGCGCGACAGGCACAGGCAAGACCTACACCATGGCCAAGGTGATCGAGGAAACCCAGCGCCCCGCCATCATCCTCGCGCCCAACAAGACGCTGGCGGCCCAGCTCTACGGCGAATTCAAGGGCTTCTTCCCGGAAAATGCGGTCGAATACTTCGTCAGCTATTACGACTACTACCAGCCCGAAGCCTACGTCCCGCGCTCGGACACCTACATCGAGAAAGAGGCGCAGATCAACGAACAGATCGACCGAATGCGCCATTCGGCCACCCGTGCTCTGCTCGAACGCGACGACGTCATCATCGTGGCTTCCGTGTCCTGCATCTACGGCATCGGCTCGGTCGAGACCTACGGCGCGATGACCGTCGATCTGCACACGGGTCGCGAATACGACCCCCGCAAGGTCATCGCCGATCTCATCGCCCAGCAATACCGCCGCAACGACCAGGCGTTTCAGCGCGGCGCCTTCCGCGTGCGCGGCGACGTGATCGAGATCTGGCCCGCCCACCTGGAAGACCGCGCCTGGCGGTTGAACTTCTTCGGCGAGGAACTGGAGGGCATCACCGAATTCGATCCGCTGACGGGCGAAAAGACCGACACGTTCGACCGCGTCCGCATCTATGCCAATTCGCACTACGTCACTCCCCGGCCGACGCTTCAGCAGGCGATCAAAGGGATCAAGGCGGAGTTGAAACAGCTCCTCACCCAGCTTGTCGACGAGGGCAAGCTCCTGGAGGCGCAGCGTCTCGAACAGCGCACGAACTTCGATCTGGAGATGATGGAGGCCACCGGCTCCTGCAACGGCATCGAAAACTATTCGCGCTATCTGACCGGCCGCGCCCCGGGCGAACCGCCGCCCACGCTCTTCGAATTCATCCCCGACAATGCCATCGTCTTCGCCGACGAGTCCCACGTCTCGGTGCCACAGATCGGCGGCATGTATCGCGGCGACTACCGGCGCAAGTTCACCCTTGCCGAACACGGCTTCCGCCTGCCCTCCTGCATGGACAACCGTCCCCTCAAATTCGAGGAATGGGACGCGATGCGCCCGCAATCCGTCTTCGTCTCGGCCACACCCCAGGCATGGGAGCTGGAGCAATCCGGCGGCGTCTTCACCGAGCAGGTCATCCGCCCCACCGGCCTTCTCGACCCGATGGTAGAAATCCGCCCCGTCGAGATGCAGGTCGACGACCTCCTCGACGAGGTCCGCAAGGTCGCCGCCAAGGGCTACCGCACCCTTGTCACCACGCTGACCAAACGCATGGCCGAGGACCTGACCGAATACATGCATGAGCAGGGCATCCGCGTCCGCTACATGCACTCCGACATCGACACGCTGGAACGGATCGAGATACTCCGCGACCTCCGCCTCGGCGCCTTCGACGTGCTGATCGGCATCAACCTCCTGCGCGAGGGGCTCGACATCCCCGAATGCGGCCTCGTCGCGATCCTGGATGCCGACAAGGAAGGATTCCTCCGCTCGGAGACCTCGCTGATTCAGACCATCGGCCGCGCGGCCCGGAACGCCGAGGGCCGCGTCATCATGTACGCCGACCGCATCACCGGCTCGATGGAGCGCGCGCTGGGCGAAACCGACCGTCGCCGCGCCAAGCAGATCGCTTACAACGAGGAGCACGGCATCACGCCCGCGACGATCCGCAAGAACGTCGATGACGTGCTCTCGGGCCTCTACAAGGGCGACACCGACATGTCCCGCGTGACCGCAAAGGTCGACAAGCCGGGCGCGAACCTCAAGGCCGTGCTCGACGGCCTGCGGACCGACATGCGCAGGGCGGCCGAAAACCTGGAATTCGAGGAAGCCGCCCGCCTCCGCGACGAGATCAAGCGCCTCGAAACCGTGGAACTCGCCATCGCCGACGACCCGCTCGCGCGGCAATCGGCGGTAGAGGAGGCGGTCGAGGCGGGGCGGAAAGCCTCGGGGCGCTCGACGGCGGGACGAGCCGGGCAGCGCGGGGGGAATGTGCGGCGGCGGAAGCGGTAGAACTTAACCGCCCGTTAAGGCTCCCGGTGTCAGACTGCCGGCATGCAAAACCGAAACTCGCCGCTCTCACCGGAAGTCTGGCTGAAGGATCTCTTCGCCTCCAAGGCTGTCCAGCAAGGAGGTGTCATTCGGCGCAAGGCAAGGGACATTGAACGCTTCGCCGGCATGAACCGCTTCATGGCGGAGATCGACCGCCGCGGTTATCAAGTCGCAGAGAACTCCGGACAGATCGTGATCTTCTGCAATCGCGCACCAGTCCGCTGGCTCACTCCGGCGCCCGCGCTTTCTTGAAAAAAAAGCGCACCGAAATCTTTTTAAGATTTCGCCCAAAGCTTCGCGAACTCGCTCGGGCCACCCATCTGCCTCAGTGCTGCTGCCGCGCCTTCTCCCGCTCCATCTCCCTTTCGGTCATGCGGTCCAGCATTTCCGCCTGATCAGTTTGCAGATAGACGGTCGCACCGTGGATCGCCAGGGCGATGCCCCAGCCAATCGCTGGCCAGAATGCCCATAAATGCTCTGACGACGTCGCGAAATTGATGATGAACAGAAATCCGATCACGACCGCATAGACGATGGCGTGATTGAAGAAACCCAGCTTGGCCTTGGCCCGCTTGCGCGAGCGGGCATACGCGTTGTCGTTCGGCATGTCATACTCCTCCGCTGAAGCTGAACGCCTACCGCATGTCGCGCCTCGCGGCCTTGATCTGGGGCAATGTCGGCGGCGCACGGTCGAGAACGCCCGGATTCACCCGTCGCATCCACCCCCCTCTACTGCTGGATCACCTCAATCACCCGCTTCGCCCATTCGCCTATCACCGGCACGAAATCCACCGACGACAGCACGAACACAAGGACCGATACCACGATGGTCGCCCCCGCGACCGAGCCAAGACCAAAAGCGATGCCGCGCAGGAATTGAAACCACAAAAGCCGTGTCAGGCTGGAATAGACGCGCAGAAATCGATGGCCATTCAATTGCTCGATCTCGCGGCGCAATGCAGCGATTTCCCGTTCCAAGCCCTCGCCGTCCATACCTCACCTCCGCGTCTGCGATACCAAGGCTAGCGCATACCGCCCCCGGTGCAACGGCACCGGTCGATCTCGCGCCCTACCAAGTCCCCCATCACCTCTCTAAAGTGACTGGAAACCCCAGATCGGAAGGCCGCCTCTCGTGACAGGACTCCGTCTTGCCCTCGCATCGGCACTCTTTGCCGCAACCATGGCCCACGCGGAGATCTGCCTGGACTACCCCTACACCGCGTCCGCCACCCCTCTCGCCACCGACATCGCCGATCTTTGGTCCGCCCTCGACCCCTTTCCGACGCTTCTCGACTCGCTCGACACAGCACGCCCGTCGATCTGCGCGACCGTTACGCCCTCGCCCGCGCTCGGCACTTTCGGCGCGGCGGAAAACGAAATCACCGTCGACGCTGCTCTGCCAGCCCCCAAGCGCGTCGCCGTTCTGATCCACGAAGCCCGTCACCTCGAGCAGAACCTGCGCGGCATCTGCCCGGCGACAACCCTCACGATGCGCGACAACGCCCGCGCGATGTTCGCGCTCGAAGCTGACGCGATGGCCGTCACCCACCTCGTCGCCTGGAGAAGTCTTGCGGACGGAATGCCGGCGATCTTCGACGCCCTTCGCACCGCCACCGAAACACGTGACATCGCCGCGGCGTTCGAGGCCACGATAATCGCAACCGCCGATCCCGCCGCCGCCACGGCAGCGGCCTTCGACGCGTGGTACGCCTCCGACGTCCGGCGCGAGCGATACTACGTCTCGACCTGCATGGCCTATCTCGATCGGCTCGAAAGCCGGAAAATCCTTGCCGGCACGGCACCTCTTTCGGCCGATTTCCTGACGCATGTCTGCAATCTGCCGGACAGGACCAGCTATCCCTGCGTCGAACCCGACCGGCCGATACCGAGATGAATGCGGCTCAGAACACCGCCGCCACCTCATACATGACCGGCTCGAAGCGCGAGCACATGGCCGCGATTTCGCGGTTGCGCTTGCGCATCTCATCGGTGCGCAGCATCGCCTGGAAATCCTCGCGCCGTTCCCATTGCGAGTAATTCGCGATCCGCGTCTGGGCATCGTTCACATGAAGGCCCGCCGCGACGAAGCCAGGCTGTTTCGAGATGAACTCACGGTACGCCGATGTCAGCGCGTCCAAAAGGTCGGCACAGGTCCCGGGCGAACACTCGAAGGTGGTCATCACGGTCTGGCCTTTCCGTTGATCGTCGATCTGCAACATGGCGCGTCCTCCTCCTGTCTCAGTGTAGCACCGTTTCGCCTCGTCCGGCGACGTCATGTCCAGTACACGGGACACCCGCGATCACTATCGCCGCCTGCTCAGCAACAGGTACATCGCCCAACTTCCCAAAGCCGCAATGGCAGCCGCAACATAGGTCCAGGCCGCCGCCCTCAGCACATTGCGCGCGCCGTCCATCTCGGCCTCCGTCCGGATGATCCCCAGCCCCTCCAGATGCTTCAGCGCGCGACGCGAGGCGTCGAATTCGACCGGCAGGGTCACCAGCGCAAACAGCGACGACGCACCGAACAGCAGCGCACCGACCCACATGATCGGCTGCGACTGGATCATCAGACCGCCGACGAACACCAGTGGCGCGGCGGTCGAACCGGCCTTCACCAGGGGCACGATGGCCGACCGGAATTCCATCGGCGCGTAATCGTCGGCGTCCTGGATCGCGTGTCCCGCCTCGTGCGCCGCGATGCCCGCAGCGGCGATCGACGGCACGCCATAGACGGCCTCGGACAGCCGCAACACCTTGCCACTGGGATCGTAGTGGTCCGACAGCACGCCCTTGACCGGCTCGATCCGTACATCGCGCAAACCGCGCGCGTCCAGGATATGGCGGGCTACCTCCGCGCCGGTCAGACCATGGCTCAGCGCCACGCGCGAATAGCGCGACACCGCTGCTTTCACACGGCTCTGCGCAAAGCCGCCAAGCAGCATGCCGGGCAGGATCAGGATCCAGATCAGGGGATCGCCAAGCATCGCACCCTCCACTCCACACGACAAGAATAGGTTGCGCGCGCCGAACGCACAATCGCGCTAAAGGCCCAGTTCCGCGCGCGTCCGCTTGGTCAGCCCTGCGGCTACCAGCCCATAGCTCTCGGCGATATGATCCCGCAGGAAATCCCGGCTGACTGCCGAGCAATCATGGACCTGCAACCACTTCATCCCCCGCGAGGCCAGATAGGGTGCGGGCCGGATCCCCGGTGCATCTCCCAGGACTTCGAAGGCGATGTCGCCGACCTTGAAGGTGAATGCGGGACGCTCATCGACCCATCCGCAGATCGCAAAGACCTTGCCGCCGACCTTCCAGACATCCGCGTTGCCCCACTGAACGACGTGCGACGTGCCCTTCATCCCGCCGCAAAAGGCATTGAACTCATCCCGCGTCATGGCCCGGCCTCTTGTCATCCTTCGGACAAACCGTAACCCTCGAGACGCGCAACACAAAGGCCCCACATGCCCGACTTTCACCTCTTCGCGAACGGCCCTCGACCGGTGGCGCCGTTCTCCCACGCCGTGGAAACGGATGGCTGGGTCATCCTGACGGGTCAGATGCCCACCGATCCCAAGGACCCGGATGCCCCCTTGCCCGAAGGGGTCGAAGCCCAGACCCGCCGCGTGATGGACAACCTCGCTCTGATTCTCGGCGAATTGGGCCTGGACCTCGGCCATGTCGTACAATGCCGCTGCTTCCTGACGGATTTCGAACGCGATTACGCGGCGTTCAACGCAACCTACGCAACCTACTTTCCGCCCGACCGCCGTCCTGCACGCACAACCGTCGGCGTGACCGCGCTGGCCGTCGGCGCGCTGGTAGAGATCGACTGCCTGGCCCGCCGCCCGGCATCCTGACTCTGTCGCAACTTCCCTATTGAAGACCACCGGACGCAGCTTTATGTGTGCGCGATCCGGGCGCGAGGCTCCGTCCGGCGGCTGCAGGGATGATGACGTCCCGAGAGCGCCATTCCTCCACTGGAAAATAGAAAAGATGCGTACTCTTCTCGCATTCGCCGCGTTCGCCGCGCTGGCCACACCCGCATTGGCAGACACCACCACCGGAACCATCCTCGCCTTCGACCGCAAAGCCAATGTCCTCGTGATGAATGACAAGACCGTTTGGCAGTTGTCGGCGCAAACCGTCATGCCCGAAGACCTCGAGGCGGGAGAGGTGATCAAGATCACCTTCACCAGCGTCGGCGACGATGGCGTGAAAAGCGTGGACATGCTCGAAAGGCAGTGAGCTCATGTCAGGGCGGGCTCACCCCGCCCTACACACAGGCGGATTCTGCGCTAGACTGAGTGCCATGCGCTTCGCCCTGATCCTTGCCCTTTCCGCATCACCCGCCTTCGCGTGGGAGTTCACACCGAACCCCGTCTGTACCTTGTCGCACGAAACGCCAGAGGCCAGCGTCGAGGTGACGTTCGATCCCCGATTGCCCGAACCCTACGCCATCGCACTCGCTCTTCCGGTCGGATGGTCCGAGAGCGGCGTGTTCTCGCTCGACTTCCAGGGCGCGCGCGGACTGGCCATTTCGACCGATCGCCAGCGGCTTTGGGGCGGCAATCGGACCCTGACGGTATCGGATCGGGGCTTCGGCAACGTGCTGAACGGCCTGGAGGTCAACACCACGGCCTTCGCGCGCTTCGGCGACACCGCAGTCGCCATCCCGCTTTCCGACGCCGCGCCGAAGGTCCAGGCATTCCGCGCCTGCACGGATGCGCCGAACGCCTGATCCGGAATGGAAAAAGACCCCTTCCGCCCCACCGACAACGATGCGCGCCATCTGGCGCAAGACCTTCTCCGGTCGGCGCGCCACGGCGCACTAGGCGTCCTGATCGACGGCGAACCCTTTGTCTCGCGTGTTGCGCTGGCGCCCACCGAAACCGGTCTCCTGACACTGATCTCGGACCTCGCCCCGCATACCGACGCGCTCCGACAGCATCCCCGCGCCTCGCTCATGATCGGCGAGCCCGGAAAGGGCGATCCCCTGGCGCATGCGCGTCTGACACTGACCGTCTCCGCCGATTTCCGCGACAAGGCGAAACAAGCCGAGGCCTATCTGGCGCATCAGCCGAAGGCCCGGCTTTATATCGACTTCGCCGACTTCCACCTCGTCCGGCTTGAACCCCTTTATGGCCTGCTGAACGGCGGCTTCGGCAAGGCGTATCGACTGACCGGGATGGACCTCACCGTCTGAGACAGGCTTCACGCTGGTTTCACGTCCAGACCCCGGATTTGACGTGACAGCGAGCATTTGAGACCATGACACCATCCGGACACGATATTTGCCGGCGTCGTCATTAAAAACTCGATGGATTACGCATGTCACTTTCCCAGGGCTTTCTCTTCAGCCTTCTCACCGCACTTCTCGTCATTTTTGGCGATACGCTGATCAAGGTCGCCGCCGACAAGGCGGTTCTCTCCTCGAAACTCATGGCGGGCGGCATCCTGTTCTACGTCGCCTCCGCCATCTGTTGGTACTTCGCGATGCGCCACATGACGCTGGCCCAGGCCGCCGTCGCCTACTCGATGCTGACGCTTGTGGCGCTCTGCCTCATCGGCGCGCTTGTATTCGACGAGCCCATTCGTCTGCGCGATGCGGCAGGTGTCGCACTGGCGCTCGCCGCCATGTGGCTGATGACCACGGCACACTAACGCATCACATGCACGCTGCATGGCGCGTGCCGCACGACCCGCGCGGCGGTGGAGCCCAGAAAGTAATCGCGCAGCCCCGGCTTGTGCGAGGCCAGAACGATGCAATCGATCTGGTGCTCGGTGGCAAACTCGATGATCGTCGGCCCGGCCTTGCCGTGCCGGATGACCGTCTTCACCTCCGAGCGGGCGCCGACCACGTTGCGCAGGTCGGCCAGCGCCAGCGCTCCGGCCTCCGCTGCGATGTCGGAGGGCGACTCCGCCAGCAGCGAGGGCGGAATCGGCTCCACGACCGTGATCGCGGTGATCTCCGTCATCGCATCCTCGGCCAGATGGGTGGCCATATGCAAAGCCCGCTCCTGCTCCGGCCCGTGCGACGGATCGATGGCAACCAGAATGTTCTTGTACATCGGCGTTCTCCTCTCCGTCATTGGAAAGAAGAACGCCCTTTCCCGCCTTGATCTGGCTCAGACCGGCCTGTCCACGCGAACAGTGACATGCACGCGCCCCCGCACCGGCTCGGGCCAGGTCAGCGACACCGCATCCTGTCCTGCCCCGACCTCGGTGGTCGCATAGGGCATCGCGAAAACCGCGGCATTGCCGGCGTTCTGCACGACACCCTCAGCGACGATGGACACCACCTCGCGCGCCTTGCCGCCGAAGGGCAGGTATCCGCCCGCCGGAATGGTCCAGGTCGCCGCGTTCGACGCCTGATCGAATTGCAGCGTCGCGGGGTTCTGTGTGACCTGACCGATCCCGTTGAAGGTGTTTCCGTCGAAGACGATGTTGCGGAACGACCCCGCCACCAGACCGGCGATCGAATCGTCCACCCGCTCCACCCGGTCCGTCGTCCCGTTCAGCGACTTGAAGGCGTTCCCCGTCACGCTCAGCCCCTGGATGAAGTGGCCAGCGCCAAAGGGTTTGATGACGATCCACGAAAACCAGCTCGCCGCATCGTTCACCGTGAAGATATTGCCGGTCACCGTCAGCCCGCCGAACGAGAACTCGTTCGAGAAATCGGGCGCCGCGTCATGCTCGTTCGTCCACTCGATGAAGCTGTTGTCGATGTAGTTTCCGGTGACCACCGACTTCACGTTGGGCTCGGTAAAGACCAGGCCCGCGACCCGAGGCCCATCGGTGACGTTGTCGCCCTGGAACCAGTGATTGCCGACGATCAGATGACCATTTCCGTTTAAAACCATCGTCGTGCCGAACCGCTGGAACCGGTTGTCCCTGATCTTGGCGTCGTTCGCATTCACGTTGAAGCCCAGCGACACCCGCGCAGTCGCGTCCACCGCCTGCTCGTCCGACACGAAATGGCACCGGTCGATCTGCAAGTCCTGGCAGCCCCGCCCGTGACTGGTCACGCCCCGGTCCTTCGGCTTCGTGACGAAACAGTCCTTCAGATGAAACGTCTCGCCTGCCGGCGCCAGCAGAACGCCGCTCGCCACGCCCTGACAGTGAATTTCGACATCCGTCAGCGTGAACTTGGACAGCTTGGTGAAACCCGAGAAATCCAGCACGTACCGGAACCGCCTGAACGTGTAGGTCTGGCTGGCGGGCGCACCGTGCAAGGGTTGGCTCAGGGTGATCGTCCCCGCGCCCACATTCTTTTCGGTGACATAGACCTCGCGCCCGACGCCCGTGCCTTCCACCAGCGATCCCACGGGGATGTTCGCCACGTTGGCGACTGCCGTCAGCGTCACCGGCTGGCCCGCGTCATAGCTCGCCGGACTTGTCTGCGTCTCGGTATCCCAGGCAGGTCCCGGCACGACGTTCAGCTGCCCGTTCCGGATCACCCGCCGGATCTCATAGGTCGCCTGGTTCGCCGCCGCCGCCATGTCGATCGGCCCGGTCACCTCGATCCGCCGCCCGCCCAGGTCCAGGCTCTCGTGATCCGAAAAGACCAGAAGCGCCTGAAACGCCTTGCGGAACGCCAGTTCCTCGTCTCCGAACGCCGCCGCATAGGTCGGCAGATCGAAATTTCGTCTCAGGATCAGATGCTTGTCGTCGGGCATCGACACCGTCCCCGAGAACCGTGCGGGATACTCCAACGTCACGTTGTCGCTCAGGACATAGGCGCCCTCGGGCACCAGAATCCCGCGACCGGCCGCCGCCGCATTCGCGGCCACGAAGGCCGCCGTGCTGTCGGTCAGCCCGTCGCCCACAGCCCCGAAGTCACGCACATCCACCCAGTCCATCATCGTCCGGTGAAAGACGCCGGTCACGTCCTCGATCACAAGGTCGTCCACCCTGACGATCCCGCCGACCGCCCCGGTCAGATCCAGGCCCAGATGCCCGTACATCACCGGATCGCCCCAGACCATGTCCACGCCGGTCCGTGGGCCAGACCCGACGATGGCCGACACCTCGACCACCTCGCCATAGCCGGTCAACGCAACCGACGGTCCCGAAACCGTCAGCCCGGTCACGGGCGCGCCGCCCGCCTGCCCGGCCCAGCCGGCGATCCGCACGCTGGGCAGCGCACCCGATACCGCCTTCACCCGCGCCGTCACCCGCAGATAGCAACCCGGCAGGATCGGCGTCTCGCCGGTACAACGGATCTTCTGGACGCTATCGGTCTTTAGCAGTTCAAGACAGGACCCGAAATCCACGTCGCCAGGGACCACCGCCGCGGTCCCGACGCTGTCATAGGTCACCGATCCGGGAGTGCCGTCCTCGCTCGACCAGACCGCCAGACCGCCGGAAAACGGCGGCGGCATCAGAACCAATCCGTCGGTAATCGCCTTGTTCATCGCTGACCCTTTCCTCTCTCAGAGATCGGGTCGGGAAGTTAGGCGGCGGCGCTTAAGCTGCCGCTAACCATGCGTACGCAGCCTCACGCCCCCACATCGGGCCGCCGCAGGATCTGCACGCCGTTGATCCGCCAGCCCTCCGCGCCCTGGATCATCTGATAGTCCAGAACATGGAACTCGCCCGCCTGATCGCGGATCATCACCTTCTGCCACAATGCACCGTTGATGTCGCGCAACTCCAGGAACCGCACTTCGCCCGGACGCCAGACCATCGGATAGCCGTTCCGCACCATCTGGCCGAAGCGGTCCGAGTTGCCGACCAGTATCTTGATGTTCGGCGACGCAAAGGTGAAGGCAGTGGCGAAATCATCCGCCAGAAACGCGTCGATCTGGCTTTGGATCGTCGTCTCGATCCCCGGCTCTCTCGGCAAAACATCCGCCGCGTCCGTGCGATCGACCGCGCCAAACACGAACCAAAGCGCCGCGATCAGTACCGAAAGTCTGGATAAACCCACCATGACCGGGACCTCCTCTGTCCTTGTCCATCATAGGACATACGGGCAAAGGCCGCTCCCGGTTTCATCGAAAAGCTAAAAAAAGCGGTGTCAGTCCAGCGACGCGACCGCAAGACCGCCATTATGCGACGCGGAATACGACGCCCAGGAACCACCGCAGGCAAGTGCGAACAACCAGATCGCAAAAGAACTCAAAAACAGACGCATGACTTCGACCTCCTGGGTTAAGGTTAAACCCGGTGAGTGGGGCCAAATCGCGGCAGCTTTCGCGTATTGCGGCGTTGAATTCGGACGGGTCCGGTCGATTTAGCCCAACTCGCCCGACAATCCCCTGTCGATCAGCGCAATCGTTTCAGTGACCCCGTACAGCGCGATGAAGCCGCCGAATCTCGGCCCCTGGCTCGCGCCCAACAGCACCTCGTACAGTGCCTTGAACCAATCCCGCAAAGGCTCGAAGCCATGGGCCTTGCCCACGGCGAACACCATCGACTGCAACTCTTCCGGGTCTGCCGGCTGATCCCACGCCTCCAGCCTGGCTTTCAGATCCTCCAGCGCCGCCCGCTCCTTCGCATCGGGCGCGCGATAGACACGCTCGGGCTCCACGAAATCGTTGAAGTACCGAACCGCATATCCCGCCGCCCGGTCCAGGTCGGGATGCGTCTCGGGTGTCGCGTCCGGCGCATAACGCCGGATGAAACCCCACAGCGTCTCCTTGTCCGACGCCCCCGACACGCTCGCCAGGTTCAGAAGCATCGCGAAGGGCACGATCAGCGTTGAGACAGGAACCTCGCCGCCGTGGATATGCCAGACCGGGTTCGCCAGCTTGGCCGCCGCATCCTGGTCCGGATAGGCGCGCAACTGCTGGTGATACTCATCCACCGCTTTCGGGATCACGTCGAAGAACAGCCGTTTCGCGGTCTTCGGCTTCTGGAACATGAAATACGACAGGCTCTCGGTCGAGGCATAGGTCAGCCATTCGTCGATGCTGATTCCGTTGCCCGAAGATTTGGAGATCTTCTGACCCTTGTCGTCCAGGAACAGCTCATAGACGAAATGTTCCGGCGCCTTCTGCCCCAGAATCTCGCAAATCCGGTCGTAAATCGGCGTATTCGTCGAATGATCTTTGCCGTACATCTCGAAATCCACGCCCAGCGCCGCCCAGCGCGCGCCGAAATCCGGCTTCCACTGCAATTTCACCTGCCCACCCGTGACCGGCAGCGTCCATTCCCGCCCATCGTCGTCGTCGAAGGTGACTGTGCCCTCCTTGGCATCCACATGCTTGATCGGAACGTACAGAACCCGCCCCGTCTCGGGATGGATCGGAAGAAAGATCGAATAGGTCTGCTGCCGCTCATCGCGCAGCGACGCCAGCATGACCTTCATGATGTCGTCATACCGCTCCGCCGCCCGCAGCAGCACCGCGTCGAACTGCCCCGACTTGTAGAATTCCGTGGCGGAATAGAACTCGTATTCGAACCCGAACGTATCCAGGAACCGCCGCAACATCGCGTTGTTGTGGTCCCCGAAACTCGCATGCGTCCCGAACGGGTCGGGCACGCTGGTCAGCGGCTTCTGCAAATGCTCGCGCAGCATCTCCTGGTTCGGCACATTGCCGGGCACCTTCCGCATCCCGTCCATGTCGTCCGAGAAACAGATCAGCTTGGTCGGGATGTCCGAGATCACCTCGAAGGCACGTCGGATCATCGTGGTCCGCAGAACCTCGCCAAACGTCCCGATATGCGGCAATCCCGACGGCCCGTATCCGGTCTCGAACAGAACAAACCCCTTCTCGGGCGGCGCGCTTTCATAGCGTTTCAGCAGACGGCGCGCCTCTTCGAACGGCCAGGCCTTCGAACTCATCGCAGCATCGCGCATCGCAGTCATCGCTTCGGTCCCATCTTCGCCCATGGCCCGATAATCGGACCCAAGGGCGGCTAAGTATTGCGGGTCGCGTGTGGCGTCAATAAATTCGAAAGGATAGCAAAGAAGGACCGCGTCACGTGACCCTCAAATCCACCGATTTTACCCCCGAAGACACGCTGATCGCGATCATGATCGCCGTTTCCGTCTCCGACGATTCCATTCGCACATCCGAACTCGTCAGCATCGAGCGGATGGTGAACCACCTGCCGGTCTTCGCCGACTACGACATGGACCGGATCAAGCAGGTATCGAACGCACTGTTCGACATCCTGGCCGAGGAAGAGGGCCTCGACATCCTGTGGGCGACCGTACGCTCCACCCTGCCCGAGCGCCTGTTCGATACCGCCTACGCGATGGCCTGCGACGTCGTCGCCGCAGACGGCACGGCAAGAGAGGGCGAACTGCGCCTTCTCGAAGACATGCGCTACGAGTTGAACATCGACCGTCTTCTCGCCGCCGCCATCGAGGCCGGCGCCAGGGCGCGGCATCGCGTGTTGTAAGCCGCCACTCAGGCCGTATCAGGCGTCGAACCGGTCCGCCCAGCCGCGCAACAAGTCCTTCTGAAGCCGGCGTGACCTGTTGGCCCAGCCCTTCGCGCCCGCCGGACGTTCGCGCTGCTCGGGCGGAATCGCATCGCGGCGCTCGGTATCCGCCGTCAGGATCGTGAAACACAGCTTTCGTCCGCCGCGCGTGCTGACGAACCCGGCCAGCGAACTCACGAAATTCAGCGTGCCGGTCTTCGCCCGCACCTCCACGCCCACAGGCGCGGGGGTCGACTTGTCCAAGCCCAGCCCGAAAGGCTTCATCAGGACATCGACACCCGAATTCGCACCCAGGATCTGAACCATGCCCATCGGCGATATCGCCGAGCCGTATCCCAGCCCCGAATGATCCCGAAACCTCAACCCCTCGGCCCCGAACTTCTCCATGGCCCAGCCCGCCATGCGCGATCCCGACCCCAACAGATCCGCCACCGGCACGCCGTTCGACACCGACGCGGACAAGCCCGCCATCTCTGCCGTCAGATTGGTCGAATACCTCATCATGTCGACCAGCACGGGCACCAGATGATCGCTTTCGGTCTGCACGACCGGCACCGCGACGGGCAGGTCCTCGATCCGCTCCGCCGTGCGCAGGACGATCCCGTTAGACCGCGCCAGGGTGCGGAACACGTCGCCCGCATAAAGCGCCGGATAGCGCACAGGCAGCCATCGCGCGCCATTGTTGCCAAGGGCGCCCCGAGCGACCGACCAGATGTCCTTGTCGCGGGTCGTCCAGTAATCGTAGACCGGCGCCTTCCGGTCGACGATCGACATCTGCGCCACGCTCGTGGCCGGGCTGAAGCGCAGACCGCGTGCCTGCATGGTCACGTCGTAACCGTCGCCTGCGCGTTCCCACTCGAAATGCACGCGGTTGAAGTTCAGGTTCAGACCGCCGAAGGCCGGGTTGTAGCCCACGTGGTCCGGCTGCTCGTCGTCGATCCGGCTGCCCGACGGCAAACCGCCGTCATGAACCAGGAAACGCCCCGTCACCTCGCGCAGACCCGTCTCACGCAGCGCAACGGCCAGGTCGGCCAGCCGGTCGGTGTCCAGCGTCGGATCGCCCCCGCCCTTCAGGATCAGGTCGCCCTTAAGCCGGCCGTTCTCCAGTTTTCCCGCCGCCAGAACTTCGGTGCGAAACCGGAAACTCGGCCCCAACCGGTCGATGGCATAGATCGTGGTCACCGCCTTCAGCGTCGAGGCGGGCGGCAACAGCTTGTCGGGCTGCCGCGCCTCGAGAATCTCGCCGGTCTCCGCGTCGCTGACGACAAACCCGACGTCACCGCCCAGGTTCGCCGCGCGCACCAGATCCTCGCTGGCCGTACGCGAAACGGGCCGCCGCTGGCCGCCACGTGGAATCGGCCGCTCGCTCGTCTCCGGCGCGCGTGCATACGCGCCGGTGCCGATAACGGAGGCCAGCCCGTCAAGGTCGTGACGCTTGGAATACACGACGGAATATCTACTGCTCGTGGTGAGTTTATCCGGTCTGGCACGGCGACGTGCAAGACGATCCCGAACGGCCTCAGCGAAATGTGACAAGCGCGCGTCAGCCCGACCGCCACGCACCTCGCGCCCGAAGCTCGGTCGACGAAATATCGCTCATCGGCACATTCAGAAAACACCAGATCGGCGGAGGTGCTCCGCACAGCAATCGCGCCTCGCGGCCCTTCAGCCGGAACCGCGCGAACCGCCGTGACGCGGGCGACATCCGCGCCGAGATCCGCTGACCGGGCCGCGCCATGACGCCCACCGGCACCATCCGCATGATGTCCTGCCACCGGTCCCATTTGTGGAAACTCGCCAGGTTGTCCGCCCCCATCAGCCAGACGAACCGAACGCCGGGATAGGCGGCGATCAGCGCCGTCAGCGTCGCATGGGTGTAACGTGTGCCGAACCGCGCCTCCAGGTCCGTCACACGCACCCTCGGATGCCGCATCACCGCCCGCGCGCGCGCCATACGCTCGGCCAGGGGCGCGGGTCCCCGCTCCTTCAGGGGATTGCCGGGCGAGACCAGCCACCACACCTCGTCCAGGCCGAAGCGCTTCAGCGCCTCGCGACTGATCAGCGCGTGCCCCTCATGGGCCGGATCGAAGGACCCGCCCAACAGACCGATGCACATTCCCGGACGGGCCGGTGGAAAACCTTGCCGCATGACGATCCCGAACAAGCCGCCTTAGCGCGGCGAACCCCTTGATCCGCCAAGCTTGCGGACAAGTCAAACACGCCGGAACCGCTCAGACCTCTTCCGAGGATTTGGCCCATAGGTTGATCAGGTTGCCTTCCAGCGACATCTCTTCGATCTTCGCCAGTTCCGCGTCGCTGAACTCCAGGTTCTCCAGAGCGCCCGCGCAATCCTCGATCTGGCTCACCTTCGATGCGCCGATCAGCGCCGTCGTCACGCGTCCGCCGCGCAGGACCCAGGCAATCGCCATCTGCGCCAGCGTCTGACCCCGCGCCTCGGCGACGTCGTTCAACCCGTTCAACCGTTCGATCACGTCGTCGGTCAACAGATCGGGGTCCAGCGATTTCCCCTGCGTCGCGCGGCTACCCTCGGGGATACCACCCAGGTACTTGCCCGTCAGCATTCCCTGCGCCAGCGGCGTGAACGCGATCGACCCGACGCCGAGGTCCTCCAGCGTATCCAGCAGACCGTCCCGCTCCACCCACCGGTTCAGGATGTTGTAACTCGGCTGATGGATCAGACAGGGCGTTCCCATATCCTTCAGGATCGCCACCGCCTCGCGCGTCCGCTGGCTGTTGTAGCTCGAGATCCCCACATAGAGCGCCCGCCCCGACCGCACGATATGGTCCAGGGCCCCCATCGTCTCTTCCAGGGGCGTGTCCGGGTCGAAACGGTGCGAGTAGAAGATGTCGACATAGTCCAGGCCCATCCGCTTCAGCGACTGGTCGCAGGACGAGATCAGATACTTCCGGCTGCCCCACTCGCCGTAGGGCCCCTCCCACTGCTTGTATCCGGCCTTCGACGAGATGACCAACTCGTCCCGATACCCCGCAAAGTCCGTCTTCAGAATCTCGCCGAACGCCTCTTCGGCGGATCCCGGAGGCGGACCGTAATTGTTGGCAAGATCGAAATGCGTGATCCCCAGGTCGAACGCCGCGCGGCACAAGTCGCGCTTCAACTCATGGGGCGTATCGCCACCGAAATTGTGCCAAAGCCCAAGGCTGATCGCGGGCAGTTTCAGTCCCGACCGGCCGCAATAGCGATACGTCATGCGCGCATAGCGGTCATCGGCGGGTGTATAGCGGGGGGTGTGCTGGGGGCGTGTCATGTAGGTGAACATGACGGCGGCGCGGGCGATGTCAATCGCCCGACGCCCTGAACGCATATCCTAGTTCATCGGCTGGATGGCATCCGTCGTGAACAGGTAATCGTCCTCGCCCGAATGGCAGGCGATACAACCCTGATCCGCGCCCTTTGCGACGCGTCCGGCCAGCTCCACGCCGTCGGGGTTCTTGTCCAGCGATCCGTCGGGCAGGTACTTCACCCAGAACCAGTCCTGATTGTCGGGATCAAAGCCCGCCTCACGCCGGAACATGATCGTGACAGCCGCCAGATGCCCGGCCGGATCCGCGATCACCTCGTCCTCGGTAACCCCTTCGGGCCCATAGTTCCGCTTCACGACCAGAACACCTGTATGCCCATCCACCGTCGCTTCGCTATAGAAGGTCTCCAGCATCATCCCATGCGGCTCGACCCCGGCGTAGGGATAGGACAACACCGCGTCGTCCCCGACCAGGCGGTTCTCCTCCATGACCTGCCACAGAAGCGCGGCATACTCGGCGTCCGCCTCGGTCCCGAACTCCTGTGCGGCTGCGGGCAAACTCAGCGCGACCGCCAGGGCGCCGGCGGCGAATAGTCTCGATACAATCATCTTTTCCTCCATGTTTGCTATTTGTCGGACGGTACCATCTGGCGCCGTCCCCGGCGGTCACTCTCGCACACGATCGCGTGTCACCGCCTCATGCAGCCATCACCTGAATGGCCTTCACGTTGACGAATTCGTGCATCCCGAAGCCGCCATGCTCGCGCCCGTAACCGGAATTCTTGACGCCCCCGAAAGGCATGTTCGGCACCGCCAGGCCGAAGCCGTTGATGAACACCATGCCCGTGTCGAAATGATCCTCTGCCAGCCGGCTCGCCTTCTCGGCATCCGACGAGAAGATACCGCCGCCCAAACCATATCTGCTGTCGTTGGCGATCCGCATCGCGTCCTCGGCGTCCTTGGCCCGGATCAGCGAGGCGACCGGCCCGAACAACTCGTCGTCATAGGCGGGCTGGCCCGGCGCGACATCGGCCAGAACCGTGGCGGGATAGAAGAAACCATCCCCCTCCGGCATCTCGCCGCCGCACAATATGGTGGCGCCTTTCCTGACGCTTTCCTGCACCTGCTCGTGCAGCTCTTCCCGCAGGTCCTTCCGCGCCATGGGTCCGATATCGGCCTCGTCACCCATCGGATCGCCGGCCTTCAGGTTCGCCATCGCCTCGACAAAGGCTTCCTTGAAAGCGTCATAGACCGCATCCACCACGATGAACCGCTTGGCCGCGACGCAGGTCTCGCCATTGTTGTACGTCCGTCCGATCACGCATTGCTTGACCGCGCGATCCAGGTCGGCATCCTCCAGCACCAGGTAGGCATCGTTCGAGCCCAGTTCCAAAACCGTCTTCTTTAGCACGCGCCCGGCCTTCTCGGCGATCTTCGCGCCTGCATCCGGACTTCCCGTCAGCGTGACGCCCCGCACCTTGTCATGCGCGATGATCTTGTCCGACAGGTCATGATCCAGCCGCAGAACCGTGAACAGATGCTCGGGCAGACCGGCAGAGCGATATATCTCTTCCAGCATCAGTCCCGATCCAGTCACCGACCCCGCGTGTTTCAACAGAACGCCATTGCCGGCCATGAGATTTGCGATGGAGTATCGGATCACCTGATAGGCCGGGAAATTCCAGGGCTGGATGCCGTAGATCACCCCGATCGGCGAATAGGCGACCAACCCGCGCTCGCCATTCTCCAAAGGCCGCTCCTCGGTCGCCAACTCCTTCGGACCGTTCTCGGCCGTCCAGGCGCAGATCTGCGCGCACAGCTCGATCTCCTGATGGCTCTGCGACACCAGCTTGCCCATCTCCTCGGTCATCAGCCGCGCCAATTCCTCTTTCCGCTCGGACAAGGCCTCGCCGATCTTCGCAATCACCTCGGCGCGATCCTCCAGGCTTCGGTGCCGCCAGGTCAGGAACGCCTCGTGGCAGCGCTCGACCGCGTCGAACGCCTCGGTTTCGCTCATCACCTCATAGTTGGCGATCTCCTTGCCGGTCGTGGGATTGATCGTCGTGATGTCCTTGGCCATGTCGCGTTTCCTTTTCCGTTGGTCACGTCAACGAAACGCATGCCCCCGGGGTTCCTACACGTCGGAGTGATTGCCTTCGCCGCGCCGCCGCGCTATGCCCGGCGCCAATCCCAGAACGCAGGAATTCGCAATGGCCAGCTACCAGTATGTCTACCACATGGACGGGGTGTCCAAGACCTATCCCGGTGGCAAGAAGACCTTCGAGAACATCCGCCTGTCCTTCCTTCCCGGCGTCAAGATCGGCGTCGTCGGCGTCAACGGCGCGGGTAAATCCACGCTGCTGCGCATCATGGCGGGCATCGACAAGGATTTTACGGGCGAGGCCTGGGCCGCCCAGGGCGCCCGTGTCGGCTACCTGCCGCAGGAGCCGCAACTGGACGAGAACCTGACCGTCCGGGGCAACGTCATGGAAGGCGTCGCCGCCAAGAAGGCCAAGCTCGACCGCTTCAACGAACTGGCGATGAACTACTCGGACGAGACCGCCGAGGAGATGGCCGCGCTTCAGGACGAGATCGATTCGAACAACCTCTGGGATCTCGACAGCCAGATCGACGTCGCGATGGAGGCGCTTCGCTGCCCGCCCGACGACGCCTCCGTCGACACCCTCTCGGGCGGCGAAAAGCGCCGCGTCGCGCTCTGCAAGCTTCTGCTCGAAGCCCCCGACATGCTGCTTCTGGACGAGCCCACCAACCACCTCGACGCCGAGACCATCGCTTGGCGGCAACAGCACCTGATCGACTACAAGGGCACGATCCTGATCGTCACCCACGACCGCTATTTCCTCGACGACATCACCGGCTGGATCCTCGAGTTGGACCGCGGCCGCGGCATCCCCTACGAGGGCAACTACTCCGCCTGGCTGGAGCAGAAGGCCAAGCGCCTCGAACAGGAAGCGCGCGAGGACAAGGCCAAGCAGAAGACGCTGGAACGCGAGCTCGAATGGATGCGGCAGGGCGCCAAGGCCCGCCAGTCCAAGCAGAAGGCCCGGATCGACCGCTACAACGAAATGGCGGGCCAGTCCGAGCGCGAGAAGATCAACCGCGCCCAGATCATCATCCCGAACGGCCCGCGCCTCGGCGGCAAGGTGATCGAAGTCAGCGGCCTCGCCAAGCACATGGGCGACAAGCAACTGATCGAGGATCTCTCCTTCGATCTCCCCCCCGGCGGCATCGTCGGTGTCATCGGTCCGAACGGCGCGGGCAAGACCACGCTCTTCCGCATTCTGACCGGGCAGGAGAAACCCGACGCCGGCACCGTCGAATACGGCGACACGGTCAAACTCTCCTACGTCGATCAGTCACGCGACGCGCTCGATGCGTCCAAGACCGTCTGGGAAGAGATCTCCGACGGCGGCGAGATCATCCAGCTGGGCGACGCCCAGATGAACTCCCGCGCCTACTGCTCGGCCTTCAACTTCAAGGGCGGCGACCAGCAGAAGAAGGTCGGCCTCTTGTCAGGCGGCGAACGCAACCGCGTCCACCTCGCCAAGCTCCTGAAATCCGGCGGCAACGTGCTCCTGCTGGACGAACCGACCAACGACCTGGACGTCGAAACCCTCCGAGCGCTGGAAGACGCCATCGAAGCCTTCGCCGGCTGCGCCGTCATCATCAGCCACGACCGCTTCTTCCTCGACCGCCTCTGCACCCACATCCTGGCCTTCGAGGGCGACGCCCACGTGGAGTGGTTCCAGGGCAACTTCGAGGATTACGAGGAAGACAAGAAGAGACGTTTGGGACCGGATGCCGTCGAACCCAAACGCTTGAAGCACAAGAAGTTCACCCGCTAGGGCGAACTTCTTGGGGTTCCCGTTTGGGTTCGACGCGTGCGGGAAAGCTGTTTTGCGAAGCAAAACTGCGGGCGGCACTCGGTTCGGAAAAACTGATGTAAATTGCGCTTCCAGTACGCACCGCTGGCTTAGCTATACGGCGTCACTATGCCCCATGAGTGGCACTCTGCTACACTAAGGTGCCTCGTCTCAAAACACCTCATCAGCCAATAGTGCCGATGCAATGCTTATGCTAACAGTTTGTCAGTAAAGAAACTTGCCGGCCTTCCAAATTGATCTTGTAAGGCACAAGATGACAGTCTTCTTCGATTTTGATTAGATCACCCTGATATACATACTGATTTTTCGCTTCTCTCCCAGTCTCTGAGTTCGACCAAGTGTAATAGATGTAGGGTCTACCATTTTGGCTCGCACTGTCACTGACCTCGTGCACAGTGAAGATCATGCTGAAGTCTCTAATTGCTACAACGTCGCCCGCTGCCATCGCAAATCGCTGCCCCCTGCGAACGGGCTCCAGGGGTTCGACGGCAACGCTTGAAGTCAACTCCACTTCCCTTGAAGGCAATCCGGCGATAGACGAAGCGGACTGCATCAATGTCAGAAGACACTTTATATAATCTTGGTAAACGGGTTGCTTTTGCTCTGCTGCAAATTGAGCTAGCAGCTTCTCTACGTCCGACTGCCGATAGGACCCTTCAGCTTCTCCGGCTGCCAATCTGAGCCGCTTGACAACCGCAGCCTCAAACTCACCTTGAACTTCTAAATTTAGGCCCCCCCCGCACGAGACACTCGCCTGTTGCAGCCAGCTGATATCAACCGATTGAGCGTCCACCGATCCTGCGAGTGCAAGTGAAAACAAGCCAATTGGAATTAATTTGAGCGTCATTTCCTCTCCCTAAGCGAAGTCTCTTTCCAACGATGCAGCTTCAAAATACGGCTATCAAGTGAAATTCGTAAAGTGTCTACTCAAGTTTCGGCGTGCACATTCACTCGGCTGCCGGCGTCGAGTGCGTGACTTTACCCTACGACTTCGACGCCCTACGCAGCGTTGCATGGCCCCCGAGGCCTCCGCCATGTCGACGCCCCCCGGCGCTTCCCCGCCGACGGCCAACCCCCAGCGGGAACCCGCCCCCCGCGCACCCTCCGAATTGGCAAGCCTTGGCGCATGCCCCGACGCCACCTCCCGGTCCTCCTGAAACCCCCGCCACCGGCCCCTAAATCCCTCCCCGAGCCGATGAGCAATGGCTCTGAAACCAAAGGAGGAAGCACACATGTTTCTGAAGACCACGACCGCCGCACTGACCGTCCTCGCTCTTGCCGGGGCCGCCAATGCACAATCCGCCAACGCCAACGCCAATGCCAACGCCGAGGGCCAGACCAACTACGGTCAGCTGATCTCCGGCCTCCAGAACGGGACCGAGGACGTCGCCGCCTGGACCGCAGAGATCGCCGCGCTGGCCGAGGATCCGCAAGTCGAGATCGTCACGCTCAGCGAGTTGAACGGCCAGGGCGCGATGAATGCGCAGGCGTTCGACAAGCTGCTCGAAGAGAAGTCCGCCGACCTCTCGTCGGCGCGCATGGCGATCGAGAGCAACGCAGACCTCGTCGCCGCGCTCGAGGAGGAATCCTACACTCCCGAGCAGGTGGTGATGGTCGAAGTCGAAAGCGACGCGAACGTCACGCTCGTCGTCGACGACCGCGGCTAACCTGCCGCAATGGGAAGGGCGCATCCGCGCCTTTCCTGCCCGGCCCCGGACAATGTCCCCGGCAACTCAAAAAGTCTCGCCCCTTTCGGATGCGATTGCAAAGCGCCCCGACCGGAAAGCGCTCAGATCTCCGCCACAACCTCGCCCAGCATCTCTCCCGTCATCCGGCTGTGGTCTTCGGTCCGCACGTCCTTCCGCACCCGCTCGATGAACGCCGCGGCAGAATCCCGCGTCGCCTTGTCCGGCCATTCAGAGATCGCCGCGATGGTTCGGTCGCTCGTCCGGATGACCTGGATACGCTCGGCGCCCAGCTGTTTCAGCGCGGGAAGCCGTTTCTCGCGGACCCGCGTCATGGTCAGGTCGAAATCGACCCCGGCCAGCATCTCCCATGTGGTGATCGTCACGTATTTCATGACACCCTCCCCGGTTACACGACACCTCAAGCATACCACGGATTTCGGTCGCGCGGATCCCGATCATACGCGCAAGTTCCGCCTCAGCGCCGAAGCCACCCCACGATCCCCGCCGCTGCCTGCCGCGCACCTCTCGCCGATTTTTGTACTTGATCGCCGCTCTGACCTCCCCCTTGCCGCACATCAACGCCCCAGCCGCCACGCATCGCTAATCCTCCCTCACCGGCGTCCACGTCGCCGCAACCAAGGGAGAAAACCAATGCGCTTCACCCTACCCGCCCTTCTCGCCGCCACCCCCGCCCTTGCCCACGCCCAGGGCTACTCCGGCCACATGATGGACTACGGCTATGGCTATGGCATCGGCATGATGTTCGGCCCCATTCTCTGGCTGATCGTGCTGGGCCTGATCGTCGCGGGCGTGATCTGGTTTGTCCGCAGAAGCGACGGCGACCACGGCCCCGGCACACCCCGCGCCCGCGCCGAACTCGACATGCGTTTCGCCAAGGGCGAGATCGACGCGGAAGACTACGCGGCCCGGAAGAAGCTTCTTTCCGAATAAGTCAGCGGTGCGCCCCGCAGGCGCGCCCTACCCCTGCACAAACCCAACGATCCCCGCCGCAGGCATCGCCCCTGCCTGCCGCGCCACCTCGCGCCCGCGCTCGAACTTGATCAAAAGCGGTATCCCCCGGATCCCGAACGTGCCCCCCGCCTGCGGATGGGCCTCGGTGCCCAGCTTCGCGAACCGCGCCCGCCCCGCCATCTGACCGGCGGCCTTCGCGAATTCCGGCGCCATCATCCGGCAGGGGCCGCACCATCCGGCCCAGAAATCCACCACCAGAGGCACTTCGTCCATTCGCCGCGCCTTCTCCAGCACGTCGAAAGTCACCTCCACCGGCTTCGACGGCATCAAGGCCGCCCCGCAGGTGCCGCATTTCGGACCCGCGCCCAGTTTCTCCTCCGGCACACGGTTCCCCTGCCCGCAGTCAAGACATGCCAGTTTCACTGCCATCGTCGCCTCCATACATTCGATATACGATATGTATGATGACCGAACCGACCTGCAATCCCTGCCATACACCTGCCATACACTTTGCCGACCGGTTGCCGACCGCCCAAACTCCTATACCTTCGTATAGTCCCGCGATACCATTTCTCCGGTTGTCGCCTGACACCCGCCGCGCCACCATCGCAGGAACTGCCGACACTCACGGAAAGAACGGCAGCCACGGGGAGGGATGGCAGCGGCGCGGATCGAAACGGCATCTTAAACGCCACGGGACAACCTTCGACCCGCCGCTGTCGTCAACACCTTGATTTTCAGGCCAAAAGCGCCACGACCCACATGCCCAGCGCAAAGACCGTATGCGCGATCAACCCCATGATCCGCGCTTTCCCGGGCGCGGGCGTGCGCGAAGCCGCCCATCCCAGTCCCATGCCTGGCTGCAACAGGAACCATCCCGCCGCGATGGTCGCGATCGAGAACAGCCAAAGCGGCAGCAACCTCGGCGCGGCCAGCCAGTCGGCTCCGGCAAACACAAGGAAAACAATGCCGTAGATGACCCCGACGCCATAGTGAAACGCCCAGCCCAGGCCCAATTCTCCCGAAACCGCCGACGCCGCGCCGATATCGTCATGCCAGACCCGCCCGCGCATGACATGCGCCAGCCACCGGCCCGGCATCGCCCAGTTCGGAAACGCCTGGCCTGCGAAGCGGCTCAACGCCCAGGCCCAGACATCCATCGCGAATGTGCCGCCGATGCCCATCAGCGCGCCGATCAAAATCAGGTCCACCTGTCCCCTCCGCCTTTTCCGGTACATCCTCGGCAAGACCGCGCCGACCCGCAAGCCCCGATCCACCCGCCCGCTTGCGGAAACCCTCGAAATCTGCCATATACGAAAGGCTATCTTCTACTCGACCCACTGTCTCCTCTTACGGCCTCAGTTCTCGATCTAGACGCTCTGGCCGCGCCGTCGCATGTCGCGGACGGTATTGAAAACAAGGAGATACACGGATGGCTAACGGCACCGTGAAGTGGTTCAACACCACAAAAGGATACGGATTCATCGCCCCCGAAAGCGGCGGCAAGGATGTCTTCGTCCATATCAGCGCTGTCGAGCGCTCGGGCCTGACAGGCCTGGCCGACAACCAGAAGGTGACCTATGACCTCGCTTCGGGCCGCGACGGCCGCGAAAGCGCCGAGAACATCTCGCTGGTCAACTAAACGCTGTCGCGTCCCCGGTTCGGCCATCGAACCGGGGACGTGCCACACCGGCGCGAAAAGCGCACGGCCTTCTCCGATTTCCCTTGGTCGCACGCCGCCCGGTGTGCAAGAAACCCTCAGGGGCGCGCAGATCGGAACGGCTTCGATGCAAACGTCTCTTGTCACTCCCTACATCTTCGCCGCACTCGTCGTCATTCTCGGCGCCAATGCCGGGCTGACCGAAACGCTCGGCGCGCATCCCTTCTGGTCGATCCGCGTCGCCTGGGTCGGTGTGCCCTTGGGTCTGATCGCGGCGGTCGCGGCCAAGCATCTGGGCGTCCGTTGGGCGCTCCGGACCGCCCTTTTCCTGATCGGCGCAGCCATCGCCTACGCCATCGCCGTCGCCGGCAAGGACCGCTTCGCCGCCTCCTTCGCCGAGGATGTCCTGGCCGGACGGCTATGGTATTTCGGCTGGATCGCCACCTGCGCCTTCGCCGCCGCCCTGATCGCCGCCGCATTCAGCCCGACACGTCCGCTGCCCGCCGACTGATCGCGCCTCTCGCTACGGCCGATCCCGGCTTGAGCCTCCCGGCCCGGCATCGCATAGAGGCCGCATGGCCGAAATCTCCGCACCCCCTGCGACGCCCCCCAGAAACCGCCCCGTCGCAGGCGCGCTCTGGATGCTGGCCACCGGCCTCAGCTTCGTCCTGGTGACGGCGATCGTGAAGCACGGGGCCCAAGACCTGCCTGCCGCAGAATCCGCGTTCCTGCGGTATGTCCTCGGGCTCGTCTTCCTTATTCCGATGATCGGCCCGATGCGGCGCGCGCGTCTGACGCCGCGCCAGTACCGGCTCTTCGCGCTGCGCGGCGCGACCCACACCATCGGCGTCATCCTCTGGTTCTACGCCATGACCCGCATCACCATCGCCGAGGTCACGGCGATGAACTACATGACGCCGATCTACATCACACTTGGCGCCGCACTCTTTCTGGGCGAACGGCTCGCCTCGCGCCGGATCGTCGCCATCCTGGTCGCCTTTCTCGGCGCGCTGGTGATCCTGCGTCCCGGCCTGCGCGAGATCTCGGACGGCCATGTGGCCATGATCGGCACCGCCGTCTTCTTCGCCGTCAGCTACCTGACCGCCAAGCGCATGGCCGACGAGGTGTCCGCGCTGGTCGTGGTGGGGATGCTCTCGATCACCGTCACCATCGGGCTGGCCCCCTTCGCCTTCGCCGTCTGGCGCACACCCACGGCGGAAGAGCTGTTCTGGATGTTTCTCGTCGCGGTATTCGCCACGATCGGCCACTACACGATGACCCGCGCCTTCGCCGCCGCGCCGGTCACGGTCACGCAACCCATCACATTTCTCCAGCTGGTCTGGTCGGTATTGCTCGGCGCGCTGCTCTTCGGCGAACCGGCGGACATCTGGGTCGTCGCCGGCGGGACCGTGATCGTCGCCTCCGCGACCTTCATCACGATCCGCGAGGCGATGCTGAAACGCCGCGCCATCGCCCGGGCCTGAGGATCGGTCGCGAAGCGGCCCAAGGCACCCCGAAAATCCGCCGGACGCCCATGAAAATGGCCACCCGCGCCCTCATTTCGCCAACTTCACCCGCGATCTTCTGCCGATCCGAGGCAGGAGACACCGATGAGCAGCCCGCAATCCGCCACCCCGAATGCCGGTTTTCACGACCGCCTGAACCGCGTCGCCGAGCGTCGTGCCCCGCACGAGGCCGAACGGCCCCAGATCGACGTCCTGCCCGATTGGCGCGAAAACGCCCGCGGCCCCGCCGGCATCGCCGCCGCCCTTGTGACCGGCATCCTGGCCGTCATCATTGTCCGCATCGCGCGATTCCACGTCATGGGCGTGGCGCTGGTCAGCGACAGCCCGGACCTCACCCTCGCGATCGAGATGGGGGCGTCGCTACTCCTGTCCTTCATGATCTTTCTCCTGCTGCCCTGGAAAGGCATCCAGTACCGCTTCCTGCAATTCGCGGGCGTCGCACTCGTGGGCCTGACCATGCACAACGCGGTCCATTCCGCCCCCGGCCTCTTCCGCCTCGCCTTCTCGCCCGAATGGACAGATCGCGTCCTCGCCGAAACCGAACCCGGTTCGATGTACGTTCGCGGTCACTCGATCCCCTTCGCCGGCAAGATCAAGGAAGAAGAGCCGGAACCCGAAGCCCCGGTCCTGCCCCAGCGCATCCAGATCGGCCAGTAATTCCCGATTGACGCCACCCCGCTGATCGTGTGCCCTCCGCCCAACCGGCGGAGGCCCGAATGACGCAACCCAACATCCTGATCCTGATGGTCGACCAGCTGAACGGGACGCTCTTTCCCGACGGTCCGGCCTCCTGGCTTCACGCGCCACACCTGAAACGCCTCGCCGAACGCTCCACCCGCTTCGCCCATACCTACACCGCCTCGCCGCTCTGCGCGCCGGGACGCGGTGGTTTCATGTCGTCCATGCTGCCGTCGCGTACCGGCATCTACGACAACGCCGCCGAATTCCGGGCCGACATTCCCACCTTCGCCCACCACCTCCGCCGCGCAGGCTACCGGACGTGCCTTTCGGGCAAGATGCATTTCGTCGGCCCCGACCAGCTTCACGGGTACGAGGAACGTCTGACCACCGACATCTATCCCGCAGATTTCGGCTGGACCCCCGACTACCGCAAACCGGGCGAACGCATCGACTGGTGGTATCACAACATGGGCTCCGTCACCGGCGCAGGCGTGGCCGAGATCACCAACCAGATGGAATACGACGACGAGGTCGCCCATTTCGCAGGCCAAAAGCTCTACGACCTCGCCCGCGGCCATGACCCGCGGCCCTGGTGCCTGGCGGTCAGCTTCCCCCATCCGCACGATCCCTATGTCGCCCGCCGCCGCTACTGGGATCTCTACGAGGACTGCGCGCATCTCCAGCCGCAGGTCCCCGCCTTCGCCTACGAAGACCATGACCCGCATTCGAAGCGCATCTTCGACGCCAACGACTGGCGCTCCTACGACATCACCCAGGATCACGTCGCCCGCGCCCGGCGCGGCTACTTCGCAAACATCTCCTATCTCGACGACAAGATCGGTGAACTTCTTCGAATCCTCGAGGACACACGGCAGCAGGCCGTGATCGTCTTCGTCTCGGACCACGGCGACATGCTGGGCGAGCGTGGTCTCTGGTTCAAGATGAGCATGTACGACGGCTCCTCCCGCGTCCCCTTGATGATCGCCGCCCCCGATCTCACCCCGGGCCGCGTCGACACCCCCGTTTCCACCCTCGATCTCGGCCCCACGCTTGCCGACCTCGCCGGCATAGACACCTCCGAAATCGCCCCCTGGACCGACGGCACGTCGCTTCTCCCCGTAGCGGCCGGCGCCGAACGCGGCCCTGTACCCATCGAATACGCCGCCGAGGCTTCCATCGCGCCGATCGTCGCGCTCCGCGACGGCCCGTGGAAATACTCCCGCTGCGCCCCCGACCCCGACCAGCTCTTCAACCTCGACGACGATCCCGACGAACTGACGAACCTCGCGCATAACCCTGCGCACTCAGAAACGCTGGCCCGCCTCTCGGCGCTTGCCGACGACCGCTGGGATCTCGCCCGCTTCGACGCCGAGGTCCGCGCCAGCCAGGCCCGCCGCTGGGTCGTCTACGAGGCGCTCCGCCAGGGCGGCTACTACCCTTGGGACTTCCAGCCGCTCAGACAGTCCTCGGAACGCTACATGCGCAATCACATGGACCTGAACGATCTCGAGGAGAGCCAGC
>ERZ869936.570-NODE-570-length-33673-cov-7.687013_pt1 | contig 33673 bp, 30 predicted proteins | sample MGYA00520876_ERZ869936 | MGnify/ENA primary metagenome ERZ869936 (study PRJEB32218, sample SAMN09650985) | biofilter metagenome | isolation source: enrty point of leading RO module | place: Saudi Arabia: Thuwal, RO plant located on Red Sea | collected 2016-02-17 ... | reverse complement strand
TGATGTGCGGCTCGCGCGACATGGTGTTCCCGTACATGAACATGCTGTCGTACTGGGTCTACCTGCTGTCCGTCATCATCCTGCTCGCGAGCTTCTTCGTGCCCGGCGGCTCGACCGGCGCCGGCTGGACGCTGTACCCGCCGCAGGCGATCGCGGAGGGCACGCCCGGGGTCGACTGGGGCATCGTGCTGATGCTGGTCTCGCTCGCCGTGTTCATCGTCGCGTTCACGATGGGCGGCCTGAACTACGTCACGACCGTGCTGCAGGCGCGCTGCCGCGGCATGACGCTCATGCGCATGCCGCTGTCGGTCTGGGGCATATTCATGGCGACGATCCTGGGCCTGCTGGCGTTCCCGGCGCTGCTGGTGTCCGCGATCATGATGCTGCTCGACAAGACGCTGATGACCAGCTTCTTCATGCCGCAGATGATCTCGGGCGGCGAGCAGCTCGGCCATACCGGCGGCAGCCCGATCCTGTTCCAGCATTTGTTCTGGTTCTTCGGCCACCCGGAGGTCTACATCGTCGCGCTGCCGGCCTTCGGTATCGTCTCCGACCTGCTGGCGACGCACGCGCGCAAGAACATCTTCGGCTACCGCATGATGGTCTGGGCCATCCTCGCGATCGGCGGCCTGAGCTTCATCGTCTGGGCGCACCACATGTATGTCTCGGGCATGAACCCGTACTTCGGCTTCTTCTTCGCGACGACCACGCTGATCATCGCGGTGCCGACGGCGCTCAAGGTCTACAATTGGGTGCTGACGCTGTGGCAGGGCAATATCCACCTGCGCGTGCCGATGCTGTTCGCGATCGGTTTCATCTTCACATTCATCCATGGCGGGCTGACCGGCATCTTCCTCGGCAACGTCGTCGTCGACCTGCCGCTGTCGGATACCTACTTCGTCGTCGCGCACTTCCACATGGTCATGGGCGTGTCGCCGGTGCTGGTGGTGTTCGGCGCGATCTACCACTGGTGGCCGAAGATCACCGGCCGGATGTACAGCGAGCGGCTCGGCCGCTGGCACTTCTGGCTGACCTTCCTCGGCACCTACTCGATCTACCTGCCGATGCATTACCTCGGCTTCCTCGGCGTACCGCGCCGCTACTTCGCCATGGGCGACACCGAGTTCATGCCGCAGTCCGCGCACGACCTGAACACGGCAATCACGATCTCGGCGATCATCGTCGCGCTGACGCAGATCCTGTTCTTCATCAACGTGATCTGGTCGCTGAAGTACGGCAAGAAGGCCGACCCGAATCCCTGGGGCGCGACGACGCTCGAGTGGCAGACGCCGGACACGCCGCCGAAGCACGGCAACTGGGGCCACGAGCTGCCGGAAGTGCACCGCTGGGCCTACGACTACAGCGTGCCCGGCCAGGACCAGGACTTCGTGCCGCAGACGGTACCGGCCAGCGAGGTGCCGGTCGGGCGGCAGCACGGGGTCAAGCACGAGTAGCCGCGGACGACTAGCCGATGACCATCACGCTGATTTTCCTCGCCGCGATCATGGCCACCGTGATCGGCTGGCTGCTGAAGCAGAGCTTCAACACGCAGCCCTGGGTGTCGAACGCCGCGGACGACGCTACGAGCGGCGCGTCGCTCGATACCAGCGCGAAGACGATCGGCCTGACGACCTTCCTGGCCGTCGCGACCTCGCTGTTCGCGCTGTTCGTCAGCGCCTACACGATCCGCATGACGCAGGCGCCGGACTGGATTCCGCTCACGGAACCCCAGCTGCTGTGGCTGAACAGCGGCCTGCTGGTGCTGTCGAGCGTCGCCTACCACTGGACCCGCAACGCCGCGATCGCGGGCCGCACCGAGCGGCTGAAGCCGGGCCTGCTCGTCGCCGGCGGTCTCGCGCTGCTGTTCCTCGCCGGGCAGATGATCGCCTGGTACGGCCTGACCGCGGCCGGCGAGACCGTCAACGGCAACCCGGCGAACGCCTTTTTCTACCTGCTGACCGGGCTGCACGGCCTGCACCTGCTCGGCGGCGTGTACGTTTGGGCGCGCTCGCTGGTGCGCGTCTTCGGCGGCGCGAGCGCGGCGAGCGTCCGGCTCAGCGTCGAGCTGTGCACCGTGTACTGGCACTACCTGCTGCTCGTCTGGATCGTGTTGTTCGGGTTGCTGTTGTCCACCTGAGTAAAGGGAAGAGACCATGTCGGAAGCTGCGATGAGCGCATCGGGAGAGGTCCTGCCGGAAGGCACGAAGGGCGTCGTCCAGGATTTCGCCTCGGACAAGCAGGCGTTCCACGTCCCCTGGGGCAAGGCGATGATGTGGATCTTCCTGCTCTCGGATACCTTCATCTTCTCCTGCTTCCTCGTCTCCTACATGACCGTGCGCATCTCCACGGCCGATCCCTGGCCGGTCGTGAGCGATGTCTTCGCGCTGTCCTTCGGCGGCGACCCGATCCCGCTGATCCTGATCGCGATCATGACCTTCGTCCTGATCACGTCCTCGGGCACGATGGCGATGGCGGTCAACATGGGTTACCGCAAGGACCGGAAAAAGACCTTCTGGTTGATGGTCGCGACCGCCGCGCTCGGCGCCACCTTCGTCGGCATGCAGGCTTTCGAGTGGACCAAGCTGATCGTCGACGAGGGCGTGCGGCCCTGGGGCAACCCGATGGGCGCCGCGCAGTTCGGCTCCAGTTTCTTCATGATCACGGGGTTCCACGGCCTGCACGTATCCGCGGGCGTGATCTACCTGCTGGTCGTCGCGTTCCGGGTCAAGAACGGTTTCTACGAGAAACGCGGCGGCAACTACGAGATCGTCGAGATCGCCGGGCTGTACTGGCACTTCGTCGACCTCGTCTGGGTCTTCATCTTTGCATTCTTCTACCTCTGGTAGTCGGCCAAGGGAGGCGTTCACCATGGCGCAGGAAGGGCAGCAACATCCGATTGCGATCTACCTCTGGATCTGGGGGCTCCTGTTCGTCGTCAGTTTCTTTTCCTACATGGTCGACTACCTGCAGTTGCAGGGTTACCTGCGCTGGAGCCTGATCCTCATCTTCATGTTCCTGAAGGCCGGCTTTATCATCGCGATCTTCATGCACATGAAATGGGAGCGGCTCGCGCTGCAGCTCGCGATCCTGGTGCCGCCGGTCGTGATCCTGGTGCTGATCGGCCTGATGGCGCTCGAGGGCGAGTACACCTTCCTGACCCGCATCGAGTTCTTCGGCGAGAGCGACTTCGTCCCGTCGACGCCGCACCATTGAGCCGCCCGCCTCCCGCGGCCTGAGCGCATGATCGCTCTCGCCGGCATCCTGCTGCTGCTCGGCCTGGCCGTGCTGCTGTCCACCGACCGGCGCGCGATCAATGCGCGCACGGTCGGCCTGGCCTTCCTGCTGCAGGTCGCGATCGCCGCGCTGATCATCTACCTTCCGGCCGGCCGCCGCGGCCTCGAGGTCGTGGTTCGCGGCGTGCAGCACGTCATCAACTACGCGAACGACGGCATCCTGTTCCTGTTCGGCCGGCAGATGGGCGACAGCCTCGGCTTCACGATCGCGTTCAACGTGCTGCCGGTCATCGTGTTCTTCTCCGCGCTGATGTCGCTGCTGTATTACCTCGGCATCATGCAGCGCGTCGTCGCGCTGTTCGGCGGCCTGCTGCACAAGGCGCTCCAGACCAGCGAGACCGAGTCGATGTCGGCCGTGTCGAACGTGTTCGTCGGCCATACCGAGGCGCCGCTGGTCGTCAAGCCCTACCTCGCGCGCATGAGCGAGTCCGAGCTGTTCGCGGTCATGACCGGCGGCTGCGCGACGATCGCAGGCGCGGTGATGGCCGGCTACGCGACGATGGGTGTCAACCTCGAGTACCTGATCACGGCGAGCTTCATGGCGGCGCCCGGCGGGCTGCTGATGGCCAAGCTGATGTGCCCGGAGACCAGCGGCCTGCCGCCGAGTTTCGATCCCGACAACCTCGGCGAGGACGAGCGCGCCGTCAACGTCTTCGAGGCGATCGGCAACGGTGCCGCGACCGGCCTGACGCTGGCGCTCAACGTCGGCGCGATGCTGCTGGCCTTCGTCGCGATGATCGCGCTGCTGAACGGCCTGCTCGGCGGCATCGGCGGCTGGTTCGGCGTCGAGGACCTGTCGCTGCAGGGGCTGCTCGCCTACCTGTTCGCGCCGGTCGCTTTCCTGCTCGGCGTGCCCTGGAGCGAGGCGCTGGCCGCGGGCAGCCTGATCGGCCAGAAGCTCGTCATCAACGAGTTCTACGCCTACGCGAACTTCGTGCTGGTCAAGGACTCGCTGTCGGCGCACACGCAGGTCGTCGTGACCTTCGCGCTGTGCGGCTTCGCGAACCTGGCCTCGATCGCGATCCTGATGGGCGGGCTGGGCTCGATCGTGCCGTCGCGGCGCCGCGACATCGCGCGCCTCGGGCTGCGCGCCGTCATCGGCGGTACACTGGCCAACCTGATGAGCGCGGCGCTGGCCGGCATCTTCTTCGCGCTCTGACGCTGTCCAGGCGGCGCGCCGCGCCGTGGACCCGGAGGTGTGAGCGATGGCCAGGCATTACGACGTCATCATCCTCGGCGCCGGCAACGCCGGCTTCGGTGCCTCCGCGGTGCTCGCGGAGGCCGGCCGGCGGGTCGCGATGGTCGAAAACCGCGACTTCGGCGGAACCTGCCCGAACCGGGGCTGCACGCCGAAGAAGTTCCTCGTCGCCGCCGCGCATTCCCTGCATGAGATCGAGCGCGCGCACGTCCACTGCATCGAGGTCGCCCAGCCGAAGCTCGACTGGGCGGCCCTGATCGAGCGCACGCAGGGCATGATCGCGTCAATCCCGGGGAACATGCGGGAACTGGCCGGCAAGCGCGGCGACGTCTACGAGGGTAAGGCCCGCTTCGTCTCGGAGGACAAGATCGACGTCGACGGCGAGGTGCTGTCGGCGGATCACTTCATCATCGCGACCGGCTCGACGCCGCGCTCGCTGCCGATCGCGGGCAGCGAGCTCATGATCACGTCCGACGACGTGCTGTCCGAGCGCGAGCAGCCCGCGGAGGTCGTGTTCGTCGGCGGCGGCGTCATCGCGATGGAGTTCAGCCATGTCTACGCGCGCGCCGGGACGCGGGTGACGATACTCGAAGCGATGCCGCGGCTGCTGCCGGCGCTCGACGCCGACGCGGTCGAGGCGCTTGCGGCAGAGAGCCGGCGCATCGGCATCGAGATCGTCACGGAGGCCAAGGTGAACGCGATCGAGCGCGACGGCGAGCGGCTCCGCGTGCGCTACGAGCTCGACGGCGAGCGTCGCAGCGTCAGCGCCTCCCGGGTGATCAACGGCGCCGGTCGCGTCGCGAACGTCGCCGGGCTGGACCTCGAAAAGGCCGGCATCCGGCACGAGGGCGGCCGCATCGCGGTCGACGGTCACCTGCGCTCGGTCAGCCAGCCGCGCGCCTGGGTCGCCGGCGACGCGCTGACCGGCGTGCCGCAGCTGTCGCCGCTCGCGACCGAGGAGGGCAGGTTCGTCGGCCGCAATATCGTCGACGGCACGGGCGAGGCCTTCGACTACGCGGTCGTGCCGAGCGTCGTCTACACGGTCCCGGCGCTGGCCTCGGTCGGGCTCGACGAGGCTGCCGCGAAAGAGCAGGGCCGCAAGGTCGACGGGCACGTGAACGACATGTCCGAGTGGTTCTCGGCGCTGACCTATGCGGAGACCGTCGCCTGGTCCAGGGTACTGGTGGACCGCGAAAGCGACGCGATCGTCGGCGCGCAGCTCGTCGGCCACAACGCCGAGGAGCTGATCCACCTGTTCTCGTTCGCGATGCAGCACGGCATCACGGCAACGCGCCTGAAACAAAGCCGCTACGCGTTCCCGACCTTCTCGGCCGACCTGCCGAGCATGCTGTAGGGGCCGCGCCGGGCCTACCGCTTTTCCATCGCCTGGCCGGCGCGTTCGCGGCCGAGCGCGATGAGCTCTTCCGCGCGCTGGAAGTCCATCAGGCCGCAGGCGTTTCGTGGGATCTCGATCAGCACGTCCGGCGGGTAGGCGGCGAGCTTCTGGCGCGAGATCGCGGCCTGCATTGCGTCGATCGCCTGGTTGGCGATGTCGAGCGGGCCGCGGTCCGGCCCGTCGTCGTCGCCGCCGAAGCCGAGCCGGTCGATGAACGCGTCAATGCGTTCGCGCAGCCCGGATCGTTCGTCGCTGTCGTCGTTGGCTGCCACGGGGGGCTCGTCGCGGCCGGACTCCGGGCGGCCGGCCAGGCTCACGGCGATCGTCAGCTCCGTGTCGTCGCCGAAGGTCGGCGCGATCGGTACCGGGTTCAGGATACCGCCGTCGATCAGCGTGCGGCCGCGGCGCTCGACCGGCGTCAGCAGCAGCGGCAACGAGATCGACGCGCGGATGGCCTCGAACAGCGGCCCGTCCTGGATCCAGACTTCCTTCTCGCCGTCGAGGCTGGCGGCGACGGCCGTGTAGGCGATCGGCAGGTTCTCGATGTCGCAGTCGCCGACCAGGTCCTTCAGCGTCTCGATGACGCGTTCGCCCTTGACCAGCCCGGTGATGCTGAAGGACAGGTCCAGCAGCCGGAAGATCTCGCGCTCGGTAAGCGCCGTCATCCATTCCTCGAACTCGTCCAGCTTGCCGGCGGCGAACACGCCCCCGACCAGCGCGCCGATCGAGCAGCCGGATACCGAGCGGATGTCATAGTCGTGCGCGAGGAGCCAGCGGACGACGCCGATGTGCGCATTGCCGCGCGCGCCGCCGCTGCCGAGGACCAGCGAAACGGTCTTGCCGCGGCTCACGGGTACTCGCAGCGCGAGCGCCGGCAGTAAGCGGCGAGCGGCCGGTCCTCGGCGACCGGTTCGCAGGGCAGCAGCTCGCCCAGCGCCTCGAGGCGCTGCCGCGCCCAGTCCTGGTAGACGAGCGAATAGTCGGCGTTGACCGCGGTGTACTTGCAATAGGCGTCGTACACGGCGATGCAGTCGAGCCGGCTGTCGCAGCGGAACCAGTCGTCGGAGTACTCGATCGGTTCGCCGCCGCCGGCCGCGCAGCCCGCGAGGAGCAGGAGCGGGAAAAGCTGTTGCGGTTTCATGCTGTCACCTCCGGGGCAGCGGCGGCACGGCAGAGGTGCGAGAGCCGCTGCGGGTAACGACGGTATCCGCCGGCGCGCCGGCGAGGAAGTCGCGCAGTGCCTCGCGGTAGGCCGGAGAACGCGAGATCGTGTTGTGGTTGGTGTGCGCAACGGTCATGACGCGCACCTGGTCCGGCGGGAAGCGGCTGACGAGCGCCATCGTGCGGCCGTAGTCGATGACCCGGTCCTCGTCGGCGACCAGCACCAGCGTCCGCGCGGCGATGTCGGGTACGCGCTCGATCGACGGGTACTTGTCGCGCAGCAGCATCGACACGGGCACGAACGGGTAGGCGCCCTGCGCGACCGCCTCGAGCGAGTCGAACGGCGTGACCAGCACCAGCCGCGTCACCGGCCGCTCGGCCGCCAGCCAGGCGGCGACGCCGCTGCCCAGGCTGCGGCCGACGAGTGCTATGTCGGCGTGTTGCCCGGCCACCCGGTCGTAGAGGAATGCCGCGTCGCGGTAGAAGGCCGCTTCCCCGGGTTCCCCGCTGCTCGCCCCGTAGCCGCGGTACTCGGGCAGGTAGACGGCCGTGTCGGCGAGCAGGCCCGAGAACTCGGACGCCGTCCAGGCGACGTTTTCGGCATTGCCGCCGAAGTAGAGCAGGGCGCGGCTGCCGGCGCCTACCTGCCAGACGCGCAGGCTCTCGCCGTCGTGCTCGAACAGGAGCGCGTCGGCGTCGCGAGCCTCCGCCGGCGCCGTCGGGAAGTACAGCATCGTGTCCTGGGCCGCGTACAGCCAGCCGCACAATCCGGCATAGCCGAGCAGCAACAGGGCCAGGAGCCTGGGCAGCGTGCGCTTCATTGCGCCTCCTCGGGCGGGCTGTCAGCCGCCGCCCGCGTTGCGGCTGGCGAGCGCCTGCTGGATGCGCGCGGCCAGCTCGCGGGCCTCGACGGCGATGCGGTCGGTATCCAGCGTGCGGAATTCGCCGTCCAGCATCAGCACCCGGCCGTCGACGACCGTCGCCGCGACGTCCTGCTCGTCCGCGACGTAGACGAGGTGCGAGAGCACGTCGAAGGTCGGCACGAAATGCACGTCGGCCAGCGATACCTGGAGCAGGTCCGCACGCAGGCCGGGCCGGAGCTCGCCGATCTGCCCCGCCATGCCGATCGCCTCGGCGCCGCCGCGCGTCGCCATCGTCAGCACGGTCTGCGCCGACAGCACGGTCGGGTCCATGCGATCCACCTTCTGCAGGAACGCGGCGAGGCGCATCTCCTCCCAGAGATCGAGGTCGTTGTTGCTGGCCGCGCCGTCGGTGCCGAGACCGACGCGTACCCCGGCACGCAGCATCTCGGTTACGGGCGCGATGCCGGAGGCGATCTTCATGTTCGAGGTCGGGTTGTGGATGACGCCGACGCGGCGCGCGGCGAGGATCGGGATCTCCTCCGGCGTCGGCCAGACGACGTGAGCGCCGATCACCGTCGTGCCCTCGAAGAAGCCGAGCCGGTCGAAGAACTCGATGCTGGTCGCGCCGTAGGTATCTCGGGCGTACTGCACCTCGAACGGCGATTCCGACAGGTGGATGCTGATCGGCACGCCGGCCTCGTTGGCGGCGGCGCGGGTCGCGGCGAGCTGGTCGGCGTCCAGCGTGTAATTCGCGTGCGGACCGAAGATCGGCGTTACCCGCGGGTTGCTGTCCTTCCAGCGGGTGATGAAGGCCATGCCCTTCTCGATCGAGTCGGCCGCTCCCTCGGCGTCCGGGCTGCGCTGGCCGATGACCGTGGCCGAGACCATCGCACGCAGCCCGCACTGTTCGACGACGGTCGCGATGACGTCCGGGTAGTAGTACATGTCGACGAACATCGTCGTGCCGCCGCGGATCATCTCCCAGCAGGCGAGCTCGGTGCCGATGCGCACGAACTCGGCGTCGACGAACTCGACCTCGGCCGGGAAGATGTAGTTCTGCAGCCAGTCCATCAGTGCGAGGTCGTCGGCGACGCCGCGCAAGAGCGTCATCGCTGCGTGCGAGTGGCCGTTGATCAGCCCCGGCATCACGACGCGGTTCTCGCCCGGCAATACCTCGGCGGCGCTGTAGCGGGCCGCGATCTCGGCGGCGGGCCCGATGGCGAGGATCACGCCGTCGTCGACCGCGACGGCGCCGTCGACGAGCATCGTGTCCTCGGCGTCCATCGTCACGACGTACTGGCCGTTCACGACCAGGTCGATCTGCTCGCCGCCGGCGGCAGCCGGCTCCGGGGCCTCGTCGGCGACCCTGCCGCAGGCAGCGAGCATGAGCAGGGCGAGGAGCGTGAGCGGGCGGGCGATTTCGGTCATGGGGCTGTCCGTGGCTGGCGGCCGGTCCGGCGACGGCGCTATTCTACCCGCTGCGGCGGGGGGCGACACCGCGGGAACCGATCGGGACCGCCCGCGCCCGTCGCCAATGACGAGCGCGCGCGGCGCCGCGGCGCCATGTCCAGAAGCGAAGGAGCACGGATGATCAATCGACGCGATTACCTCAGGTATTCCCTTTTCGCTGGCGCCGCAGCGTGCCTGCCCGGCGGCCTGCTGCGGGCCGTAGAGGCACAGCCGCTGCTGCAGCGCGCGGTGCCGAAGACCGGGGAGAAGCTGCCGATCGTCGGCCTCGGCACGTCCGCGACCTTCCGGCAGCTCGCCGGTAGTGACGATACGAGCCAGTTGCGCGAGGTCATCGAGACCCTGCTGGCCTACGGCGGCCGCGTGTTCGACACCGCGCCGGGCTACGGCGAGGCCGAGGAGGTCGCGGGCGGCATCGTGCAGGACCTCGACGCCGCCGACGAGGTCTTCTGGGCCACCAAGCTCAACGTCGTGCCGCGCGGCGGCACGGACGCGGACCGGGCGGCGGCGCGGGCGCAGCTCGAGCGCTCCTTCGGCTACATCGGCAAGGACCCGATCGACCTGGTCCAGGTCCACAACCTCGCCGACATCCCGGTGCAGCTCGGGATCCTGAAGGAACTGAAGCAAAACGGCCGGGTGCGCTACATCGGCACGACCTACACGGGCGAGGAGCGCTACCCCGACCTGGCGGCTGTCATGCGCAACGAGCCGCTGGATTTCATCGGCGTCGACTACGCGGTGGACAACCGGACGGCCGCGAAGGAGATATTCCCGATCGCGGAGGAGCGCGGCATCGGCGTGCTCGTGTACCTGCCGTTCGGCCGTACCCGGCTGTGGAACCGCGTCGGCGACCGGCCGGTGCCGGAGTGGGCGCGGGAGATCGGCATTGCGACCTGGGCCCAGTTCTTCATCAAGTTCGCCGCGGCGCACCCGGCGGTGACGGTCGTCACGCCGGCGACGAGCAAGCCGCATCACATGCTCGACAATCTCGGCGCCGGCATCGGCGAATTGCCCGACAAGGCGCTGCAGCAGCGCATGGCTGCGTACGTGGATGCGTTGCCGTCGGCGTAAGCGGACGGATGGCGACGACCGATACGACGGGGACGGCCTTGGACTTCCGTAGCCTGCCGAAGGTCGAACTGCACTGCCACCTGGAGGCCTGCTTCCGGCCGGAGACGGTGATGGAGATCGGCCGCGACCTCGGGCTCGAGATCCCGCAGGACCGCCGCCGATTCCGCGACGAGTGGCTGCTGTCGAGACCCATGCGCGACCTGAAGACGGCGCTCGCGCGCTTCGTCGACATCCAGCGCATCTGGTGCAGCGAGGAGGTGATCGAGCGACTCGCGTACGAGGCCTGCCTCGACTCGCAGGCGCAGAACATCACGATCCAGGAGTTCCGCTACTCGCCGGACTTTATCCTCGGCGGCAAGACCAACGGGCTGACGCACGAGTCCGTGCACGCGGCGATCCTGCGCGGTATCGAGCGGGCGCGGCAGCCCGGATTCGACGTGGGGCTGATCGGCATCGTGCAGAAGACGCTGCCGCTGAAGGATGCCGCGCGCACCGTGGCGTTCATCGCGGAGAACGCCGACAGTTTCGTCGGTCTCGACTTCGCCGACCACGACACGCACCCGCTGGAGGCCTACCGGCCGCTCGTCGACGTCGCGCGGCGGGCGGGGCTCGGGCTCACGGTGCACGCCGGCGAGGAGCCGGACAGCGCGCAGCAGGTCATCGACGCGATCGACCTGCTCGGCGCCGAGCGCATCGGGCACGGCATCCACGTCATCTCGGACGAGCGCGCGCTCGAGCTGGTGCGCAGGCGCGGCGTCGTGCTGGAAGTCTGCCCGACCAGCAACTGGCTGACGAACTCGGTGCCGTCGACGGCCGCGCACCCGATCCGACGGCTGATGGATGCAGGCGTAAACGTGACGATCAATTCCGACGACCCGAGCCTGTTCGGCATCGACCAGACGCATGAGTACGCGCTGCTGGCCGCGGAGCACGGGTTCGGGGTGAAAGAGTTCGCGGCGGCTACGGATATTGCAAGGCGAGCAAGCTTTGTCCGTGATTGACAACCCCGGCGAGTGCAATATTCGCTGGCGATAAGCCGACAATGGATGATCGTCGATTGCATCCGGTCACGAGATTAGTTCCCGACAATGCGTTCGCGGAATCCACCAAGCTCGAAGTCAAGTACCTGCTGCCAGTTCCGCTGCATCGACAGGTAGGAGTACTTGCCACGCTTGAGTATCCAGTAGTCCCTGGTCGTGCTTTGTAGAATTGCCAGAAACGCCAGAATGGAACCGGCATAGAACCACCAGAATACGGCCTTGGTTCCGTCCCGGGTCCACGGCGCCTCTGTCAATGCCCAGGCCGCGGCCGACGTCAAACAAGCGACACAGACGAGGACATAGGTCCAGTAGTTGATCATCCAGTAACCGTATCGCCAGCGGGACGGCTTCTTGTCCAGATCCGACGTTTGCAGACCTTTGAAGTAGCCGGAATCGTCGCGCCGCCGAAATTCGATTACGGCCTTTTCATAGCCGACAAAAACAGGCGACCCGGTTGCCATCTGGCTTTCCAGGTACGCTATGTATCCTGACGTACGCGTGACAGAGCTGGCTTTGTCGAAGAACATCTTCCAGCAGGGCAATACGAAGAGAAGCGCAGCCAGCATCGGGAAACCGGCGTAGTCCTCGACGTAACGGGCAAGCGCCAGAATTGCTGCGGCTCCCGAAATCGACAGGAAAAAGTACTGCCTTTGGCAGGCTTTGAGGTCGCGCAGGTCGCGCTTGATTTCCCTGTACTCGGATTCCATGCTCCTTCGGTACTCGGCTTCGGGGTTTCACATTTTTCTAGCGCTCCGACTACTAATGCGGTCTGGCCGGATGGATAGCTTCGACTCTCGTTCGTCCGATCGTCTCGACGGGTCGACGCAGAGACTCTATCGACAGCGTACCGCCCTTCGCGGGCTCTGATGTTCTCCAGCAATGTTGATGGTTGCCGACGAGGTCCCGATGCTCAAAAGCTCCAGGTACGCGTTGGCATGATCGTCATTGTCGCTGCCGACGTTTCCCCGCACCCGACACCGGGCAGTGCAGGCGAGCCAGAATCCCTGTGTTTCCGGGGCCGGGGTTCCGGGCGGCGTAACCCGCGCTCCCGCATTCGCCGGGGTAATTATTGTCGTGGGAGATGTGCTGCCGCCGGGGACGAACATTGAGAAGAACGCGAGTGTCGGGTCTTTCCGCAGGAAGCGATCCGCCTTTACCTCGAAGAAAAGGCTTACACCAGATACGAGGGGTCCGCTCAGCGAGATTTGTGGTGTGTAAAGTCTTGCATCGGCAAAGACCGGCTTTTGGTCCGTGCAATCGATGTCGTACGTGCCGCCACCGTTCGGGGCGAAATCAATACTGATCGAGGCGTCGGATCCGCCTTGTGGTGGCAGTAGCCACTCCACCGCCACGTACACGGCGACTCCGAGAACCCCGATCGCGAACGCTAACAGAAGGGCGTTCTTGGTCACTGTCCGACCTTCCCGTGCGTCTGCAAGGACGTGCCGGCCGGTCACACCCCGGCCGGCGCGTCCCCGGTTTCGCTACAGCACGCTGCCCGGACAGTCGTCGTCAGGACAGGCGAGGAAGACCGCCGCCCTGTCGTTGACCGCCGGACCCAGCCCCGGGAAGTTCGTCGTCGTCAGGTCCGGTATCCACGACAGGCCGTTCGCCGGCCGCGGGTGCCGGTCGATGACGAGGTGTACCTCCGCACCGTAGCCGTTGCCCTCGGCGAGCCCGTCCTCGGCTCCGAACAGCAGGAACAGGCCGTTCGGCAGGCCGCCGGCTTCGATCTCGAAATCGAAGTTGACCATGCCGCGGCCCGATGGTTTGCCGTTCGGCTTCAGGTCACCGTCCGGCACGCTGATGGCCCCGGTGCCGTTGAAGACCGAAATGCCGATGTCGGGATTGGCGAAATCCTCATCGTCGCCGCAGCCGTTATCGCCGCAGGCCGCCGGGTTGTTGAAAATGACGATCCACAGCGTGTAGGGAGCGCCGGCCGTACTGACGCGCGTCATGATCCTTCCCTCGATCTCGTCTTCCGTGCGGATCAGCCACGCGGCGCCCTGGTAGGGTCCGCCGGCGCCGCTGATATCGATGACGTCCGATGTCTGGTAGCGGCGATCGTCCGCCTGGGCGGTGGCCGCGATGGCAAGCAGGCCGAGTACGGCCGCAGTTCTTCGTATTGTTGTCATGAGTCTGCCCTCCGACAGGTTTGCAACCGCGACAGGTCGTCACAGCTGCAACCAAGAGCCTAGTACACGCCCGGGAAATTTCTGCCCGGCATGGCGGTCGGAGCCAACGGGTCGCGACAAACGGCCCAGATGCGGCTCAGGGCGGGCCGGCGTCGAGCTGCCGCTGGTACTCGGCTTCGTCGAAATGGCCGAGCGAGACGGCGATCAGGCCGTCGTCATCCAGCGTCCATGTCTCGTGGCCGCGCAGGTCCACGGCGCTGCCGGTGCCGCCGGGACCGGTGTGGGTACCGGTCCAGTGCCAGTGGAACTCGACCGCGTCGCCCGTCTCGCGCACCTCGACGAGGCGCACGACCATGTCGGGGAACGCGGTCATGAAGCTGCGGGCGGTTTCGGTGATGGCCTCGCGGCCGACGGAGGGCTCGCCGTCGTTGACCTGCAGCATGCCGTTTTCGGCGTAGAACGCGGCGAGGGCTGCGGGCTTCTGCCCGGACCAGGCGGCGGCGTAGCGGTTGGCGAAGTCGGTGAGGTCGAGCCTGCCGGGCTCCGCTCGCTCGCCATGGCAGGCGGGGAGCAGCATGAAGAATGCCGCGGCGAACACGACAGGATTGCGCGCTGGGTTTCGCACGATCACCTCCGATCGACGTAGCTGACCAGGTAGCCTGTCACAGCGAAAGGCACGAGCGACAAGCAATCTTGGGGAGACTTATTGTACTGCCTCATCCGCAGGTCCGGACGACGAGAACTGATGTCCCCAGGGCGACTCGCATAGCCGGGTCGCGTGCTCGTATATCGACGCTACGGAGCCGTCGCGAGCCGCTTCATGATCTACGGATACGCTGACGAACGATCCCGGGAAGTCGTGGAGTGCCTTGTCCAGGTCGAACAGACCACCGGCCTGCAGCTCGGCCCGGGCGATCAGCAGGTGACGCTCGTATACGTTCAGTCGGACTTCATCCAGCTGGTTGAACACGACGAAGTTTTCCGCTCCCGGGTAGCGCGGCCGGGTGCCTTCGCAAAGCAAGGCCTTCGAGAACTCCTCGACGTCGTCCTCGATATCGGGGAAGCGCCTGGCGAAGTAGCGAACCACGTCCGCGGCATCCATCTTGCCGGTCAGGCCGGGTTCGACGTATTTCAGGCCCGCCTGGCTCCTTTCGAACTCGGCAGACTCGAGCGTCTCGAGGAAGTCCACGCTCTCTGCGAAAATACGGCGTACGAACATCTTGAAAAGGAGTTTGTCGGGGGCGTTCGTGTTGTCGTACCGTTCTCGCACGCCCGGGCCCAATGCGGGTTCGAAGGTGTCCTCGCACGCACCGCTTTGCCAGTCGTCGTTGCTGCTCCAGCCGTTCTCTTCCAGCCGAAACCGCTTCCGGTAGCAGTTGCCGCCGACCGACAGGTAGCAGCTGTAGCCATTCCGTGACGGCTCGCCGACGGATGCGCAGCGAAAGCCTTTCTCGTTCAGGCATTCCAGGCGCCGGTCGCCGCGCAGGCAGTCGAACGCCATTCTCTCCGCCTGCTCCCGGTCGCCGATGGCGGCATCGGCTTCGAGCGCGATCTCGAAGCTGTCATCGCCGGTTGCGCGGGTCGAGATGCGGTCGCTGTCCGAGTCAGCGCCGACGGCATGGCCAGCACCCGATGCAATGCTGACGAGCAGGACGAAACGAACTTGCATCAGTGCACTGGCGGATTTCACTGGCCTGGACTCCGGAACTTTCATGCCGACGACTCCAGCAGCGAGTGTTCCGTGCCTGCTTCCTTGTCGCGGTTCCCGCCAAACAATGAGGCGCCGGTTTCCCGGCGCCCCCGTTGCTCGTCGATCGAAGCGCGCTACCCCGTAACTACTCGAAGTACCGCACGAACCGCGCCCCGAACTCGCTCGCGTCGTTGCTCTTGATGATCAGCACGTAATCGCCGACGTTCAGCCGCGCGTTGTCATAGCGCTCGTCCGTGACGTTGCGCCCGTACAGCCCCACGGTCCATTCCCGGTTCGGCGAGTCGTAGCTCACGTCGAGATTCAGAATGCTGCGGCTGTCGATCTGGGTGAAACGGCCCGGGTCCGGGCTGGGCTCGCCGTACATGTCGTCACGGAACGAGTAGTCCGCGCGGAAGGTCCACTGGCCGCCGTTCGCGCTGTCGACCGAGAACTCGGGGCCGAGCGCGATGGTCAGCTCCGGCGTCAGCGGCGCGACCGCGGTCGGGTCGTCGACGTCCACGTCGATCCAGCCGATGGCCGCGTGCACGAGGAACGCGTCGCTGACCACGAGCGTGCTCTCGACCTCGAGGCCGAAGGACTCCTGGTCGACGATGATGTTGCGCGTGTCGAAGCCGCCCGGCGCCGTCGTGGAGACCTGGTAGGGCAGGTCGGAGTAGTCGGTGAAGAACGCCGCGACCGCGATCTGCAGGTTGTCGAACGGCTGGCCCTTCACGCCCGCCTCGAAGTTGACCGCGGTGATGTTGTCGTTGGCGACGAAGCAGTTCGGCTGGCTGACGTTACCCGGCTGCGTGAAGTCGAGGAAGCCGAACAGGCAGAACGGGCGCGGCGGGAACTGGCCGGACTGGTAGCCGTTCTGGATCGTGCCGTAGAGGTTCAGGCGCTCGTTCAGGTCCAGCGTCGCCGCCAGCTCCCAGGACAGCTCGTCCCAGTCGCGCGACGCGCCGGTGTCGATCAGGCTGCTGTTGATGTTGATCGTCGCGTCCTTCTCGTCCTCGGTGTAGCGGAGGCCGGCCGACAGGCGCAGCGCGTCCGTCGCCTGGAAGCCGACGTTGCCGTAGATCGCGCGGCTCGACATGTCCTGGCCGAGCCTGAAATCGCCGGGCCCGCCGTTGAACGTGTACGGGTCCTGGATGTTCATGCCGTCCTCGTCGAAGAAGTACAGGCCCGCGACGAAGTCCCAGCCGCCGTACTCGCCGTTCAGCTGCAGCTCGACCGAGGTCTGGTCCGCGTAGCCTTCCTCCGGGAAGGCGAGGAAGTTGTCAAACAGCGAGTCGTCGTCGAGGCCGCTTTCGTAGTCGGAGTGGCGGTCGCTGACGATCAGGCGCGCGCTCAGTTCGTCGTTGATCTCGAGATCCGCGGTCAGGGACAGGCCGTAGGCCTGGTTCTTGACCTCGGTCTGGTCGACCTGGCCCGTGTTGTTGTCGTACGGGTCCGAGGACACGTCGGAGTTACGGTAGCCGTTCTGGTACAGCGCGCCGTTCGGCAGTTCGTCGATCAGCGTCGTGTACGGCCGCAGGCCGCCCTCGCCCTCGTTGCCGTCGGCCGCGAACAGCAGGTTCAGCCGGTCCGTCGCGCGCCACTCGAGCGCGATGCGCGCCGAGATGTCCTGCAGCTCGCCCACGTCCTTCTCGGCGTTCGGCAGGTTCAGGAACTTGCCGATGCCGCCGCGGCGCTTGAACGCGCCCGACAAGGACATCGAGATGTCGTCGGTCAGGTCCGTATTCGCAAACATGTCGACGTTGACGCGCCCGCGGGTGCCGACTTCCGCCGACATGCGGCCACCGCCGCCCTCGCTCGGCTTCTTGGTGATGATGTTGATCGCGCCGCCGATCGAGTTGCGCCCGTACAGCGTGCCCTGCGGGCCGCGCAGCACCTCGACCCGCTCGATGTTCGCGAGGCTCCAGTTCTGGCCGACCTGGCGGCCGAGGTAGACGCCGTCCACGTACACGCCGACGCCCGGGTCGGTCGTGATCAGGTGATCCTGCAGGCCGATGCCGCGGATGAAGGCGTTGACCGACGAGGTGTGGCCGGCCGAGAAGCCGGTGACGTTCAGGTTCGGCACGAACTTGCCGACGTCGGTCAGGTCGGTGATGCCCTGCTTCTCGATCTGCGCGCCGGTGAAGGCGGAGAGCGCCATCGGCACCTCGTAGATGCCCTGTTCGCGCTTCTTCGCGGTAACGCGGATTTCCTCGAAGATCGCGTCGTCGTCCTGCGCCTGCAGGTTGCCGGCGGCCAGCAGGCTCGCCAGCGCGGCCGCGAGTGCGACCGGGCGTGTGGCTCGATTCATGTCGTCATCCTTCGCTGTCTGTTGTCGTTATTGAGCGGTGGCGCCCGTCGATTCCGTCCGGCCCGGCCCCGGGGAGGGCCGGCGGGCTCCTTGATGTGCTCCCCCCGAGCCCACCGCTGCGATGAGCTGATTCTAGCGGAAAGCGGGCAACCCGGCGCTGCGCACGCAGCCCTCGCGGGCGGCGCCGCGGCTGGCTTACAATGCCGCATGCCCGCGACTTCCCCGACCTCCGAACCGGCGGCGCTGCCGCGCTATCCCGCGCCCGCCGACGGCCGCCTGAGCGACGCCATGCTCGCCGACTTCCACGCCACGGGGGTCCTCGTGCTCGAGGGTTTCGTGCCGGTCGAGCGCTGCCAGGCGCTGCGCCGGCGGGCGCTTGAACTGGTCGACGCCTTCGACCCGGCGAGCGTCCGCAGCGTGTTCTCGACCACCTCGCAGGCCCAGCTCGACGACACCTGGTTCATCGAGTCCGGCGACAAGATCCGCTTCTTCCTCGAGCAGGATGCGTTCGGCGAAGACGGCCGCCTGCGCCAGCCGAAGGCGCAGTGTCTGAACAAGCTCGGCCACGCGATGCACGACCTCGACCCGGTATTCGAGGCTTTCTCGCACACGCCGGAGCTGGCCGCGCTGGCGCGGAGCCTGGGCTACGTCGACCCCGCCATCATCCAGTCGATGTACATCTTCAAGCCACCGCGCATCGGCGGCGAGGTGGTCTGCCACCAGGACTCGACCTACCTGTACACCGAGCCCGAGACCTGCACCGGTTTCTGGTTCGCGCTCGAGGACGCGACCACGGAGAACGGCTGCATGTACTTCATTCCCGGCGGCCACAAGGGCCCGCTGCGCAAGCTCAACCGGCGCGTGAGCGATAGCGAGCTCGAGACCATTACGCTCGACGACACGCCCTGGCCGGACACCGAGCCGCTGGCGGCGGAGGCCGCGGCCGGTGCGCTGGTCATCTTCGACGGCCGTGCGCCGCACCTGTCCGGCCCGAACCGCTCCGAGCGCTCGCGCCATGCCTACACGCTGCACGCGATCGAGCGGCGCGCGCATTACCCCGCGGAGAACTGGCTGCAGCGCAGCCCCGAACTGCCGCTGCGCGGCTTCGCCTGAGACCGTGCTGTTCACCGACGTCATCCGCGCGAAGCGCGACTGCAGGGCCCTGTCCGCGGAGCAGATCCAGGCGCTCGTCGACGGGCTGGCCGACGGCAGCCTGCCGGCCGAGCAGGTCTCTGCGCTGGCGATGGCCGTGTTCCTGAACGGGATGTCGGCGGAAGAAGCCGGCATGCTGACCACGGCGATGGCGAACTCGGGCACCGTGCTCGACTGGTCGGACGCCGGGCTGGACGGTCCGGTCGTCGACAAGCACTCGACCGGCGGCGTCGGCGACAAGGTCAGCTTCCTGCTCGCGCCGATCGCGGCCGCCTGCGGCTGCTACGTGCCGATGATCTCCGGCCGCGGCCTCGGCCATACCGGCGGCACGACCGACAAGGCCGAGAGCATTCCGGGCTACGACGCGATGCCGTCCTTCGAGACCTTCCGCCGGGTCGTGCGCGAGGTCGGCTGCGCGATCATCGGTCAGACCGGCGATCTCGCGCCGGCGGACAAGCGCTTCTACGCGATCCGCGACGTGACCGGCACGGTCGAGTCCGTGCCGCTGATCACGGCCTCCATCCTGTCGAAGAAAATCGCCGCCGGGCTCGAGGGCCTGGTCATGGACGTTAAGGTCGGCAGCGGCGCGTTCATGCAGACGCCCGAGCGTGCGCGCGAGCTGGCCGGGTCGATCCTGTCGACGGCCGCGCAGGCGGGGCTGCCGACCCACGCGCTGGTCACGGACATGAACGAGGTGCTGGGCCGCACGGCCGGCAACGCGCTCGAGATCGTCGAGTGCCTGCGCTACCTGCGCGGCGACGAGCGCGAGCCGCGGCTGAACGAGGTCGTGCACGCGCTGGTCGCCGAGATGCTGATCCTGTCCGGCAGCGCGGCCGACGAGCCGACGGCGCGGCAGCGCGTTGCCGAAGCACTCGATTCGGGCCGGGCGGCGGAGCGTTTCGCGAAGATGGTGGCCGCTCTCGGCGGTCCGGCCGATTTCGTCGAACGCGGCGAGGAGCGGCTGCCGCAGGCGCCAGTCGTGCAGACCGTGACGCCGGACCGGCCGGGCTACCTGGCCGAGGTCGATACCTTCGCGGTCGGCAACGCAATCATCGAGCTGGGCGGCGGGCGCCGCAAGCTCGGCGACGAACTGGATCATTCCGTCGGCTTCAGCCGGCTCGCCGCAATCGGCACGCGCGTGGACGGAGAGACGCCGCTCGCGCTCGTGCACGCCGCGAGCGACGCGCAGGCGGCGCGGGCCGCGGCGCTGCTGGCGAAAGCCTGCCGCATCGACGACGAACCGCCGCCTGCGCGCCCGGTCGTGCTGGATACGCTGCGGGCGGAATGACGCAGCCCGCCCCAGCCGGTATGCTTGCAGGCCGGCCGGGCACGGCCGGACCTACCCGGAATTCATAAGAAAAACAGCCGGCTGGAGGCCGGTGGGGAGTGCGCATGTCAGGCGGATGGATCGGAATCCTCGGGATCGTCGTGATCTTCGCGATCGCGGTGCTCTTGAGCGCGAACCGGCGCGGCATCAGGCTGCGCGTCGTAGGCGCCGCGTTCGGCCTGCAGGTCGCGCTCGCGGCCTTCGTGCTGTACTTCGAGGTCGGCAAGCGCGCGATCGAGTCGCTGTCGAACGGCGTGCTGCTCGTCATCGGCTATTCAAAGGCGGGCATCGACATGGTGTTCGGGCCGCTGGCCAGCGACGCGGTCGGCTTCAGCTTCGCGGTCAACGTGCTGCCGATCATCATCTTCTTCTCGTCGCTGATGTCGGTGCTATACCACGTCGGCATCATGCAGTGGGTCGTGCGCATGGTCGGCGGCGCGCTGCAGAAGATCATCGGCACCGGGCCGGTGGAGTCGATGAACGCGGCAGCCAATGTGTTCGTCGGCCAGACCGAGGCACCGCTCGTCGTGCGCCCCTATCTGCGCACGCTGACCGAGCCGCAGTTCTTCGCCGTCATGACCTCGGGCGTCGCCTCGGTGGCCGGCACAGTGCTCGCGGCCTACGTGCTGATGGGTGCGGAACTGAAGTACCTGCTGGCCGCGAGCTTCATGGCCGCACCGGGCGGCCTGCTGATGGCCAAGATCCTGATTCCCGACAGCGAAACGGTCGCGGAGGACGAGGACGCGCGGCGCATGAAGATGGAGCCGAGCCACCACGCGAACGTGATCCTCGCGGCCGCGGTCGGCGCCGGCGACGGCCTGAAGCTGGCCGTCAACATCGGCGCGATGCTGGTCGCATTCGTTGCGCTGATCGCGCTGTTCAACGGCATCGTCGGCGGCCTGTTCGGCCTGTTCGGCATCGAGGGCATCACGCTGCAGTTCCTGCTCGGCAAGCTGTTCGCGCCGCTGATGTGGGTGCTGAGCATCCCCTGGCACGAAGCCGAGGCCGCGGGCGCGCTGTTCGGCGAGAAGCTGATACTCAACGAGTTTGTCGCGTTCTCGCATCTCGAGGACTACCTGGCCGGCGCGAGCGAGCGCACGCGCGCCATTTCGACCTTCGCACTGTGCGGCTTCGCAAACCTGTCGTCGATCGCGATCCTGCTGGGCGGCCTCGGCAGCCTGGTACCCGAGAAGCGCGAACTGATCGCGCGCTTCGGCCTGCGCGCGGTCGCGGCCGGTTCGCTGTCGAACCTGATGAGCGCGGCGCTCGCCGGCCTGCTGATCAGCTTCGGCTGAAAGGAGTCCCGCGTGGCCGCGCATAGCGTGATCATCGACTGCGATCCGGGCCAGGACGACGCGATCAACCTGCTGCTGGCGATGGCGGCACCGGACGAGCTCGAGATCCTCGGCATCACGACCGTCGCCGGCAACGTGCCGCTGGAGCTCACGCAACGCAACGCGCGGCTGATGTGCGACATCGCCGGGCGCAGCGACCTGCCCGTTTACGCCGGCTGCGCGCGGCCGATGCTGCGCGAGCTGATCACGGCCGAGAAGGTGCACGGCAAGACCGGCATCGACGGCGTCGAGATCCGCGAGCCGGAGACGCCGCTTCTGCACACGCACGCGGTCGATTTCCTCGTGGAGACACTGGCGCGCGCCGGGGACGACTCGGTCACGCTGGTGCCGACCGGTCCGCTGACCAATATCGCGATGGCGCTGGTGCGCGAGCCCGGCATCGCGCGGGCGATCGAGCGCATCGTGCTGATGGGCGGGGCGATGCGCGAGGGCGGCAACTACTCGCCCTCGGCCGAATTCAACATCCTGGTCGACCCGCACGCGGCGCAGCTCGTGTTCCGCTGCGGCCGGCCGATCGTGGCCTTCGGCCTCGACGTGACGCACCAGGTGCTCGCGAATCGCGAGCGCGTCCGGCGCATTCGCGAGATCGGTACCGGGCCGGCGGTCGCGACCGCGGACATGCTGGACTTCTTCAGCCGCCACGACACGCAGAAGTACGGCGAGGACGGCGCGCCGCTGCACGATCCCTGCACGGTCGCGTGGCTGCTCGAGCCCGGGCTGTTCGAGCTGAAGCGCTGCAACATCGAAGTCGAGACGGCCTCCGAGCTGACGATGGGCCACACGGCCGTCGACTTCTGGGGCGTGAGCGGCCGCGCGCCGAACGCGGACTGGGCCTACCGGGTCGACGCGGACGGTTTCTACGCGCTGCTCGAAGAGCGGCTGGCGAGGTACTGACATGAGCACGGACAGCCCGCACATCGCCGTCGTCGGCTCCGTGAATCTCGACCACGTCGCGCGCGTGCCGCGGTTGCCGCAGCCCGGCGAAACGGTTACCGACGGCGTGCTGGCGAAGTTCCCGGGCGGCAAGGGCGCGAACCAGGCGCTCGCCGCGCGCAGGCTCGGCGCCCGCGTGAGCCTCGTCGCCTGCGTCGGCGACGACGCGATCGCGGGCGAGGCGCTCGCGCTGCTGCGCGCGGACGGCGTCGACCTGGCGCGACTCGTCGTCGACCCGGCGGTCACGACCGGCATTGCGCTGATCGCGGTGGACGAGCGCGGCGAAAACCAGATCGTGGTCGCACCCGGCGCGAACCGGCGGCTGTCCGCCGAGCGCCTCGCGATTCCCGCAGCCGACGCGCTGATCTGCCAGCTCGAAGTGCCGGTGGACACGCTGCTTGCGGCCGCGCAGCAGTTCGACGGCTTCTTCTGCCTGAACCTCGCGCCGATCAAGGAGGTGCCCGACGCGCTGATCGCGCGCGCCGACCTCGTCATCGTCAACGAGGTCGAGGCCGCGCACTACCGCGAGCGCCTGCAGCGCGCGCCCGGCCTCGTCGCGCTGACCTACGGCTCGCGCGGCGCGAGCCTCAGGCGCGGCGCCGAGACGCTGGCCGAAGCCGCGCCGCCGACGGTCGACGCCGTCGACACGACAGGCGCAGGCGACACGTTCACGGCCGCCCTGACGCTCGCGCTGATCGAGAAGAAAGCTCACGCGCAGGCGCTCGCCTTTGCCTGCGCCGCGGCCGCGGCCTCGACGACCCGCGCCGGCGCGCAGCCGTCGCTGCCGCGGCGGGCCGAGGTGGAGGAATTGCTGGGGCAATAATGTCCAGCCTGGCTCTCGAGCCGCTTTACCTTCCGTGGTTGCGCGATAGCCGGCAGCGCAGCCGTGCGCCGGGAGGGGCCCCGGACCTCCGTTTTCGGAGTCGGCCCGGGACCCCTCCCGGCCCACGGCTGCGCGCGGTACAGCCAATTCGCAGCGGTGTAGCGGGTCCGTGGAACCGATGCGGTGGCGTCAGCACTCCGTGACGATTCCCGCGAACGAGTTGCGGCAACTGCGAGGGCCTGTGTGCCGGGGAAGCCTTCGGGCCGACTCCGAAACTGGAGGTCCGAAGGCTTCCCCGGTGCGCAGGCCCGGTCCCGGCTATCGCCCGACCACTGATCAAAACCGACCAGCCGGCTATCTCACGCGGCAATATCGACGAAGCTACCACCCGTCAGCCCGGGCAACTCCCGCGGCCGCAGCCGGAACACCGCGTTCGGCGTCCCGGCGGCCGCCCAGATCTCGTCGAGCTCGAGCAGCGTCTCGTCGATGAAGACGACCGGCGCCACCCGGTGCGCGACCGGCGGCACGCCACCGATCGCGTAGCCCGAATTCTCGCGGACGAAGTCGGCATCGGCGCGGCCGATGTTCTCGCCGAGCAGCCGGGACAGGCGTTTCTCGTCGACGCGCACGGCGCCGGAGGCGATGACGAGCACGGGACGGCCGCTGTCGGCTGCGCGAAACAGCAGCGACTTCGCGATCTGGGCGACCTCGCAGCCGATGGCCGCCGCGGCGTCGGCGGCCGTGCGCGTGCTAGCGTCGAATTCGAGGACTTCGTAGCCGTCGCCGAGCGCGGCCTGCACGCGCAGCGCGGCGGCCGCCTGCGCGGGTTTCATTCCTTGCCGGGGAAGCGGAAGCTGTCGGGCAGCAGCTCGGCGATCGTGCACTCGACCGGCTTGCCGTCGGCGTCGAGCAGCACGATGCGGGTCTCGTCGTCGGCGAACTCGGCGATGCGCTGGCGGCAGCCGCCGCAGGGCGTGCAGGCCTCGAGCGCGCCGCGGCCGCCGACCGCGACGATGACGGCGATGCGCCGGCCGCCCGCGGCGACCATGCTCGAGATCGCGCCGGCCTCGGCGCAGGTGCCGAGCGGAAACGACGCGTTCTCGACGTTGCAGCCCAGGTGCACGTTGCCGCGGTCGTCCAGCACGGCCGCGCCGACCGAATACCCGGAGTAGGGGCAATGCGCCTGCGCTCGCACTTCCTTCGCCCGGTCGATCAGTTGCTGGTCGGTGACCGACACGGGACTCAGGCCTTGCGCATCGGGTTGTTCGGGTGCGTCGTCCAGTCGGCCTTCTCCTTGCGGATCGACTCGCCGGTGCGCGGGTCCACGCCGCCGGTCAGCGGCTGCATCGTGATGCAGCCGTCCACCGGGCAGACGCTGACGCAAAGGTTGCAGCCCACGCATTCCTCGTCGATGACCTCGAAGCGGCGTTCGCCGTTGATCGTCGCGGTGATCGCCTGGTGCGAGGTGTCCTCGCAAACGACGTGGCAGCGCCCGCACTTTATGCACAGGTCCTGGTCGATGACCGCCTTTTCGACGTGGTTCAGGTTCAGGTACTGCCAGTCGGTGACGCTCGGCACCGCGCGGCCGACGAGTTCCGCGACCGAGCCCATGCCCTTGCTGTCAAGGAAGTCGCTCAGGCCCTGGACCAGGTCGTCGATGATCCTGAAGCCGTATACCATCGCCGCTGTGCAGACCTGCACGTTGGACGCACCGAGCGCGAGGAAGTCCACCGCGTCCCGCCAGTCGCCGATGCCGCCGATGCCGGACATCGGGATGTGCCGCGTCTCGGGGTGGCGCGCGATCTCGGCGACCATGTGCAGCGCGATCGGCTTTACCGCCGGGCCGCAGTAGCCGCCGTGCGAGCCCTGGCCGTCGGTGGCCGGGTACATCGTCAAATTGTCGTAGTCGACGCGCATGATCGAGTTGATCGTGTTGATCAGCGAGACCGCGTCCGCTCCGCCGGCGTCCGCGGCCATCGCGGGCGGCAGGATATTCGTCACGTTCGGCGTCAGCTTCACGATGACCGGCGTCTTCGCGTACTTTTTCGCCCACTCCGCGGCCATCTGGATGTATTCGGGCACCTGGCCCACGGCCGCGCCCATGCCGCGCTCGGACATGCCGTGCGGACAGCCGAAATTCAGCTCGAAGCCGTCGCAGCCGGTGTCCTCGATCATCGGCAGGTACTTCGCCCAGGTCGCCTCGTTCATCGGCAGCATGACCGAGACAATCAGTGCCCGGTCCGGCCAGTCGCGCTTGACCTGCCGGATCTCGTCGAGGTTGGTCTTCAGCGGGCGGTCGGTAATCAGCTCGATGTTGTTGAAGCCGATCACGCGGCGGTCGTTGGAATGAATGGCGCCGTAGCGCGGCCCGCTGACGTTGACGATCGGCGGGTCCTCACCGAGCGTCTTCCAGACCGCGCCGCCCCAGCCGGCCTCGAAGGCGCGGTTGACGTTGTAGGCCTTGTCGGTCGGCGGCGCGGAGGCCAGCCAGAACGGGTTCGGGGACTTGATCCCTAAGAATTCGGACGAAAGGTCGGCCATCGGACTCAGCCTCCGTGCTCGCGCAGGGCGTAATCGATCGAATGCGCCGCGAGCTTGCCGTCCTGCACGGCGGTGACGGTCAGGTCGTCATGGCCGTCGATGCAGTCGCCGCCGGCCCAGACGCGCGCGACGCCCGTGAAGCACTCCTCGTCGACGACCAGCTTGCCGCGCCGGCGCTCGAACTGGCCGGCAAGGCCGCCGAGCAATTCGTCCGCGCGCTGGCCCACGGCCTTGAACACGACGTCGGCCGGCAGCCCGAAGCGCTCGCCGGTGCCGGCGAGCCTGCCATCCTTGCCGAGCCGCGTGACTTCGAACTCGACGCCGTTGACGTGGCGCTCGCCGTGCAACGCGACCGGCATCGCCCAGTGGCGGATGCGCACCCCGCTCGTCATCGCGAGTTCCTGCTCGTAGCGGCTCGCGCCCATCTGCTCCGGGCCGCGCCGGTACACCATGTCGACTTCTTCCGCGCCGAGCCGGCGACTCTGCACCGCGATGTCGATCGCGGTCATGCCGCCGCCGATCACGACGACGCGTCTGCCGACCGGCAGCTTCGCCAGGTCCTGCGCCTGGCGCAGCTCGGCGATGTAGTCCACGGCGTCGACGACGCCGTCCATGTCCTCGCCGGGCAGGCCGAGTTCGTTGACGTCGCCGAGGCCCACGCCGAGGAACACCGCGTCGTACTCGTCGCGCAGCGCTTCCAGCTCCAGGTCACGGCCGAGCGCCCTGCCGGTCTCGATCGTGATGCCGCCGATGCCGAGCAGCCACTCGAGCTCGCGCTGCGCGAAGTCGTCGACGGTCTTATACGCGGCGATGCCGTACTCGTTGAGTCCGCCGGCCTTGGGCCTGCGCTCGTAGATCACGACCTCGTGGCCGTGCATTGCCAGCCGGTGCGCGCAGGACAGGCCCGCGGGCCCGGCGCCGACGACCGCGACCCGGCGGCCGGTCGCTGCGGCGCGGGCGAACGGCTGCCAGCCCTCGCGGATGACCGGGTCGGTCGCGTAGCGCTGCAGCAGGCCGATGCGCACCGGCTGGTCCTCGTGCGTGTTGCGCACGCAGGCGTCCTCGCACAGCACCTCGGTCGGGCAGACCCGCGCGCACATGCCGCCCAGGATGTTTTCCTTCAGGATCGTGCGCGCCGAGCCGCGGACGTTGTCGCTGCGGATCTGCTGGATGAAGCCCGGGATGTCGATGCCGGTCGGGCAGGCCTGCGTGCAGGGCGCATCGAAGCAGAAGTAGCAGCGATCCGCCTCGATCAGCGCCTCGGAGCGCGCGAGCGGCTCGTGCAGGTCGGCGAAGTTGCGTTCCAGCTCCTCCGCTGAAAGGCGTCCCGCGCGGACGTCCGGCCCGCCGGCATCCTTGGGATCGACGGCCACGGCTTGCCCCGCGTCAGCCCTTCGCGCCGGCGCGCTTCTTCGGCGCCTCGCGCTCGACCGGCGTCGGCGTCTTCAGCGCGTTGCGGCGCTGGACGGCGTCGTAGTAGCTCGCGAACGGCGGCTTCTCGACGTAGCGGCCGGCGCCGCGCTCGACGTCGAGCTCGCCGTCGGCCCAGACGACCTTGCCCTGGCTCAGCGTGTGCGACGCGCAGCCCTGCACCTGCATGCCTTCGAAGATGTTGAAGTCGATGTTCTGGTGGTGGGTCTTGGCCGAGATAGTCTTGGTCGCCGCCGGGTCCCAGACCACGATGTCGGCGTCCGCGCCGACCGCGATCGAGCCCTTGCGCGGGTAGATGTTGAAGATCTGCGCGGCGTTCGTCGACGTGACCGCGACGAACTCGTTCATCGTCAGCCGGCCCGTGTTGACGCCGTGCGTCCACAGCACCTCCATGCGATTCTCGATCCCCGCGGTGCCGTTCGGGATCTTGCGAAAGTCGTCGATGCCGGCGGCTTTCTGGTCGTAGCAGAAGCAGCAGTGGTCGGTCGCGGTCGTCTGCAGATTGCCCGACTGCAGGCCGCGCCACATCGCTTCCTGGTGCTGCTTCGGCCGGAACGGCGGGCTCATTACGTGCGCCGCGGCGAATTCGAAGTCAGGGTGGCGGTACACCGAGTCGTCAATCAGCAGGTGCCCGGCGAGCACCTCGCCATACACGCGCTGGCCCTCGTTCCGCGCGCGCGTGATCGTCTCGAGCGCCTGCGTGCAGGACGTGTGCACGAGGTAGATCGGCACGCCAATCACCTCGGCGATGCGGATCGCGCGGTTCGCGGCCTCGCCCTCGACTTCGGGCGGGCGCGACAGCGGGTGGCCCTCCGGGCCGGTGATGCCCATGTCGTGGATCTTCTGCTGCAGGCGGTAGACGAGCTCGCCGTTCTCCGCGTGGCAGGTGACGATGGCGCCGAGCTGCACGGCCTTCGAGAAGCTGTTCACCAGGATCTCATCGTCGGCCATGATGGCGCCCTTGTACGCCATGAAATGTTTGAAACTGTTGATGCCTTCCTCGCGGACCAGCGTCTCCATGTCCTTTTCCACGCTGTCGTCCCACCACGTGATCGCGACGTGGAAGGCGTAGTCGGCGGTCGATTTCTCCGCCCACTCGCGCCACTGGCGGTAGGCGTCCATGATGCGCTGCTGCGGATTCGGGATGACGAAGTCGATGATCATCGTCGTGCCGCCGGCCAGGCCCGCCGCGGTGCCGGTGTAGAAGTCCTCGCTCGCCACGGTGCCCATGAACGGCAGCTGCATGTGCGTGTGCGGGTCGATACCGCCCGGCATTACGTACTGGCCGCCGGCGTCGACGACCTGCGCGCCTGCAGGCGCATCGAGCTTCTCGCCGATCGCCTGGATCCTGCCGTCGGCGCAGAGCACGTCGGCCCTGTAGCTGCGGTCGGCGGTAACCACCGTGCCGCCCTGGATCAGTACCGTCATCTTCCTGTCCCCCCGTGTTCGGACCGGCAGAGCACATAATAAATCAAGCCGCCGAGAATGGAGCCGGTAAACCAGCCGTAATCGTAAAACCAGCCCAGCTGGTCAGTCGTGATCGCGACGAAGGTCAGGCCGACCGGCACGGCGAAGGCCACGAATCCCGGCGCATGCCAGGCCGGGTAGCTGCCGCCGTCCCGGTACAGCGACAGCACGTCGTAGTCGCGGCCACGGACCAGGAAGAAGTCGACGACCATGATGCCGGCGATCGGCCCGAGCAGGCTCGAGTAGCCGATCAGCCAGTTCGAGTACAGCGACTCGAGGCTGAGGTCCGAGTCCAGCCAGCCCATTTTCTTCAGGAGCTCCCAGCTCATCAGCAGGATGCCGATCAGGCCGGTCAGCAGCACGCCGCGCGCCTCGCTGACGTATTTCGGCGCGACGTTCTGGAAGCTGTTGGTCGGCGAGACGATGTTGGCTGCGGTATTGGTCGAGATCGTTGCCAGGATGATGACCAGCATCGACAGCACGACCCACAGGCTGTTGTCGATCTGGCCGATCAGGTTGATAGGGTCGGAGATCGTCCGGCCGACGAGGCCCTCGCTCGCCGCGGTCAGCAGCACGCCCAGGCCTGCGAACAGGAACATCGTCAGCGGCAGGCCGATGATCTGCCCCACGATCTGGGCCTTCTGCGATTTCGCGTAGCGGCTGAAGTCCGGGATGTTGAGCGACAGGGTCGCCCAGAAGCCGACCATCGCCGTCAGCGCCGCCATGAAGTAGCCGGCAAACGGGGCGTCGGCGGGCCGGGTCGGTGGCGTCGCGAGCATTTCGCTGATCGAGACTTTCGGCCAGGCCCAGGCCGCGAGGCCGACGGCGACCAGCAGCAGGAGCGGCGCGGCGAGCGCCTCGAGGTGCTTGATCGACTCGGCGCCGCGGATCACGATCCAGACGTTCGCGACCCAGAAGATGAAGAAGCCGTAGACCTCGCCCTGGCTGCCGAGCGCGGCCCAGGCCGGGAACAGCTCGGCGAGCAGCAGGTGGATCGCGATGCCGCCGAACAGCGTCTGCACGCCGAACCAGCCGCAGGCCACCAGCGCGCGGATCAGCGCCGGCACGTTCGAGCCGATGATGCCGAAGGAGGCGCGCAGCACGACCGGGCAGGGGATGCCGTAGCGCGTGCCCGGGAACGCGTTCAGCGTCAGGGGGATCAGCACCACGAGGTTGGCGACGAGAATAGTCCACAGCGCTTCGGACACCGACAGGCCGAAATAGGACGTCAGCACTCCGCCGAGCGTGTAGGTCGGCACGCAGATCGCCATGCCGACCCAAAGCGACGCGACGTGCCACTGGCTCCAGGTGCGCTGCGCGGCTTTCGTCGGCGCGATGTCGTCGTTGTAGCGCGGGCTGTCCGCGAGGTCCTGTCCCAGCTCCAGTTCGACCATCTCGCCGACCTGGACGAGGCGGCTCTCGGCCGGCAGGCTCACGCGTCGCGCTTCCCGGTCAGGTCGCCGTAGGTCTCGGGGCGCCGGTCGCGGAAGAACTGCCAAGTGTTACGCACCTCGCGCACCATGTCGAGGTCAATCTCGTGCACGAGCAGCTCGTCCTGGTCGTAGCTCGCCTGCGCCTCGATCGTGCCGCGCGGATTGACGATGTAACTCGAGCCGTAGAATTCGCCCATGCGCTCGCCCCAGGGCGCCTCGGTGCCGATGCGGTTGATCGCGCCGATGAAGACGCCGTTAGCCGCCGCCGAGGCGGGCTGCTCCAGCTCCCACAGGTACTTCGACAGGCCGGCGACGGTCGCGGACGGGTTGACGATGTACTCGGCCCCGTTCAGTGCCAGCGCGCGCCAGCCTTCAGGGAAGTGCCGGTCGTAGCAGATGTAGACGCCGAGCTTGACGAAAGCGGTATCGAAGACGGGGTAGCCGAGGTCGCCGGGCTTGAAGAAGAATTTCTCGTAGAAGCCGGGATCGACCTGCGGGATGTGGGTCTTGCGGTACTTGCCGAGGTAGCTGCCGTCGGCGTCGATGACAGCGGCCGTGTTGTAGTAGACGCCGGGCAGCGCCTCCTCGTAGATCGGCACGACGATGACCATGCCGTGCTTCTTCGCCTGCTCTTGCATCAGCTTCGTAGTAAAGCCGTCCGGGATCTTCTCCGCCGCGGCGTACCACTTGCGGTCCTGGCTCGGGCAGAAATAGGGCTGCGTGAACACCTCCTGGAAGCACAGCACCTGCACGCCGGCCTTCGCCGCTTTCTCGATATACGGCAGGTGCGCGTCGATCATCCGGTCGCGGATCTCGTCGGGCGACATCGTTGCGGCGTCGCCTTTCAACGCCATCTGGATCAAGCCAGCCTTGAGCTTCGCCATACGTACCTCGCAGTCAGGAAGCCGGGAATGTCGTCGCTAGCGCTCCCGCCGGTTCAATCCACCGTCGTCCAGGAGCCGTGCATCGGGTTCGGCAGCACGTACCAGCCGTTGCCCCAGTAGTCGGCGTACGCGCGCACGGACGCGGCGCGGCTCGCCTGCGTCGCGCCCTCGGTGCAGGGCGGCACCGCGCGCCGGCGCGAACAGGGGATGAAGTCGTTCAGGTCGTCGCCGATCAGCATCAATACGCGGTAGTCAGCGGCGACGACGTCCCGGCGGTTCTTCTTTTCCTTGTTCCAGCCCGGCTGCTCGTAGGACAGCATGACGCGGTCCGGCGTGGTCGGGATGCCGGCTTCGATCACGTCCTGCGTCGTGACCAGCTGCTGCGTGCAGTCCTCGTCGAGGCAGGGCCGGTTGGTGATGAAAAACAGCTCGATGCCGAGCGCGCGCGCCGCCGCGGCAAACGCGGCGACGCCCGGCACCGGTTTCGCCGGGTTCGCGTCGTTCCAGGCGTTCAGCTTCTCGTCCGTGAACGGCGGCACCAGCGTCAGCTGGAAAGGCGCATTGCTGACCACGGTTTCGTCCACGTCGAAGATGATGGCCGGCGGCAGGTGCCCGGCGTCGCGCTGCTCCGGCAGCGCGCTCCAGCTGCGATCGGCCAGCTTGTCCGCGAGGTCCCCGGTGGCTTCCGCGTACACCTGCAGCGACAGGGCTTCGTATTCCGCGGAGGTCAGCACCCACTCGATGCCCGGGTGGTTGTAGGGATCGGGATCTTCGGCAGTGGCGGCACAGCCGGCGACAGCGAGGCTCGCAAGCACGGCCGGCAGCGAGGAAAGGATTCGGTAGTTTGTTTTTCTCATGTACTCGCAACGTGCGGCACCGGCTCCCCCCGGCCGCAACGGTGATTTTTCGGGGACTCAGGTTAGCATGAATACCGCCCCGCCGGGCACTTCGCAATCCGGGGTCCGGTGGGCACAATGACGCGAAACTCACACGACGGAAATAGCGCCCATGACCCGACGCCTGTTGCTCATCACGCTCACCTGCCTGCTCGCCGCCTGCGCCAGCGCGCCACCCGTGCCCGTGCCGGGCGTGACGATTCTGCACCTCAACGACACCTACCGTATCGACGCGGTGGAAGACGGCAGCGCCGGCGGTTTCGGCCGCGTCGCAACGCTCATCCGGCGACTGGAAAGCGAGGGGCGTAGCGTGCTCCTGACCCACGGCGGCGACTTCCTGTACCCGTCACTGGAGAGCCAGCTCTGGGACGGCGCGCAGATGATCGAGGCCTTCAACTACCTCGACGCGCTCGCGCCGCTGATCGTAGTGCCGGGTAACCACGAGTTCGACCGGCGCACGCCGGAAGCGATCGTCAACGCGGTGCGGGCAAGCAACTTCACGTGGCTCGGCGACAACTACGCCCTGCGCACGGGCGACCCGGCGGTCGACGCGCGGCCGCAGGCCGGCTACGTGCTCGAGGCCGGCGGCCTGCGCCTGGGTTTCGTCGCGCTGACGAACCATGCTGAAGACGGCGGCAACGAGCGCGACTACGTACCGATCGACCGCGACTACGCGGGCAGCGCGCGCCGCGTGCTGAGCAGTTTCGGCAGCGACGTCGACGTGATCCTCGGGCTGACCCACCTGAACCTCGACAACGACCGAGAGGTCGCGGGCCTGCGTGCGGAGTTTCCGCGCTTCCGCCTGATCGTCGGCGGCCACGAGCACGAGCCGGAGTACGAGCCCGGCACTGCTACGACCGCGACGATCCTGAAGGGCGCCTCGAACGCGCGGGTGATCTGGCGCATCGACATCGAGCCGGTCGGCGGCGCGCCGCGCATCGAGACTGCGCGCGTCGCGATCGACGAGTCTCTGCCGTCGGACCCTCTGTACGATGCGATCGCTGCACGCTGGCGCGCGCAGCTACTCGAGAAAATCCCCTACCTCGAGGCGAAGATCGGCGAGGCGGCGCTGCCGCTCGACGGGCGCGAGGTCGCGGTGCGCAACGAGGCGAGCAACTGGGGCTCCTTCATCGCCGACCAGATGCGCGGCGCCTTCGGCGAGCCGTCCGAGCTCGCCTTCGTCAATGGCGGCACGCTGCGGGTAGACGACTACATCATGGGCGACATCACGTTCGAGGACGTGGGCCGGACCTTCGGCTTCTCGTCCTGGCTCAGGCACATGCGTATCGACGGCGCGGACTTCCGGGCCTTGCTCGAGGCCGGCTACCGCGGCAGCGGGCCGTCGAAAGGCTATTTCCCGCAGGTGTCCGGCTTCCGCATCTGTGTCGACCGCGGCCGGCCCGGGGGCGAGCGCATCGTATCCCTGCAGGTGCCCGCGGATGGCGGCTGGCGCGAGATCGAGCCGCAGCGCGAATACACGCTGGTCGCGCCGGACTACCTCTACCGCGGCGGCGACGGCTACGATTTCTCGGCGGCGCGCGAGGTCTCGCGGCGCGGCTCCGAGCTCAAGTACCTGGTCGTCGACGCGATCGTCCGGGCGCAGGCCGCGGGCAGGAAGATCGGCGAGCCCACCGACCCGGTCAATCCGCGGATCGTGATACTCGATGCGGAGCGCCGCGCCTGCTGGTTGTAGGTGTCGCAGCCGCGGACCGGTGAGCGGAGTGGCCTTCCCGGGTTGCCGCGGGCAATAAAAAGCGGCCCGTCGGGCCGCGGCCGGTTGCGCCGTTTGTACGGACCGTCGGCTCTTGC
>ERZ869936.569-NODE-569-length-33678-cov-7.206585_pt1 | contig 33678 bp, 24 predicted proteins | sample MGYA00520876_ERZ869936 | MGnify/ENA primary metagenome ERZ869936 (study PRJEB32218, sample SAMN09650985) | biofilter metagenome | isolation source: enrty point of leading RO module | place: Saudi Arabia: Thuwal, RO plant located on Red Sea | collected 2016-02-17 ... | reverse complement strand
TGCTGGCCGGCGGCATCTTTTCGAGCCCCAATGGCCAAGATCCTCCGCGCAGCGGCGAATCAATACGGGGAGTTTGTCCCTTCAGGCAACGGCGCGCGATACCGCCGGAGGTTGGGAGCCGGCGGTGCGCGACAAGCGGCTTCGAGTTCGTAGCGCGCGGCGCGGATGCGTCGCCATGCCGACGCGAAGCCCCGCTCACCCGGTTGGGGCAACTAACAGAACGGACGCCGGGTCGACCGTCCTCCACAGGGCCTCGGAGAAGTTGATCCGCCGCGTCCGTTTTGTTTTGCGCCAGCGCGGTCCGAACCGCGGCCGTTGCACTGCGGCGGCGTGCCGCAATCCCGAGTTCACTCAAAAATCGCCATGTGCTTGCGCTCGAACGGGACGATTTCGTCCTCGCGACCTGCGCGGACCTTTGCGGGCCAGGCCGCGTCGGACAACAGGGCTCGGCCGATGGCAACCAGGTCGAACTCGTCGTTTTCCAAGCGGCGGAGCAAGGCGTCGATGCCGAGGGGGTTCGCGTCCTTGCCGCCATACGAGCGGAGAAAGTCGGAGTCCAACCCGACCGAGCCGACGGTGATCGTCGGCAGCCCGGTGATCTTCTTGGTCCAGCCGGCCAGGTTCAGGTTCGAACCTTCGAACTCCGGATCGTCGAACCGCCGGGTGGAAGCGTGAAACACGTCGACGCCGGCCGTTACGAGCGGCGTAAGAAACCGTTCGAGTTCGGCCGGGTTGTGGCACATCTTGTAACGGTAGTCGCCCTGCTTCCATTGCGAGAATCGTAGCACGATCGGAAAGTCGGGCCCGACCGCCGCGCGGACCGCTTGAATCAGCTCGACAGCAAACGTCTGCCGCTTGTCGAACGATCCGCCGTAACGGTCGGTGCGCTGGTTGGTCGTTTCCCAAAAGAACTGGTCGATCAGATAGCTGTGCGCGCCGTGCAGTTCGACGCCGTCAAATCCCAGCTCGCGGGCCGACGCGGCAGAGCGGGCAAACGAGCTGATCACTTCGTCGATGTCGGCGCGGGTCATCTCGTGGGGCACTTCGCCTTGTTCGGCGTAGAACGGATGCGAGATGGGCGAAGGGCCGTAGCCGGCCACGGACGGATCGGGCTCCATACCGAGTTTGCGAATCGAGCCGCAGTGCCAAAGCTGGGGGATGATCGCGGCACCGGCGGCATGGACCTCGTCGGCCACCCGTTTCCAGCCTGCCAGTGCCGCTTCGCCGTAGAAGCCGGGCACGTCCGGATAGCCGGACGCCGCGCGGTGATCGGGATTGGTCCCCTCGGTGATGATCAGGCCGGCGCCGCCTTCGGCGCGGCGGCGATAATACGCCGCGACGTCGGCGCCCGGGACTTTGCCCGGCGAATGACTGCGCGTCATCGGCGCCATGACGACGCGGTTTTTGAGTTGGGTCGCGCCGAACGTGAACGGGCGGAAAAGCGGCTCGACGCTGCGCGTGGTGCGAGCCGCGGGAGTATCGGAAGCCATGGTGTCCTGCGTATCGACGTAGCGGGTCCGAACTCCCATGGTAGCCGACGGAGCGCGCTTACGCACAGCGGGTCGAACACGACGAATTATGCTACAGTGTGGGTGGCGCCAAACTGGGGGGCGACGCGGCGGTGGGCGCCCTGATTGAGCGGCACGTGGCCGGCGGAAATATAGTGAGTGCGCGCGCTTGGTGTCGCGAAACTTTGGGCCGTGCCGACAGCGCTAGGAGCACTACAAATGATTCGTTTCGCCGATTCTCGCCTCGTGCGACCGAATTCAGTTTTCCGCTTTGCAGCGCTGGGATTGCTCGTGCTGGCACACCTGGGCGGGCTGCATCGATCAACGGTGTGCGCAGATTCACCGCAGGATGCGAATGCCAACCGAACGGCTGGCTCCGTCACACCTGTGCAATCCTATCGCGCACAACAGACAAATGGACGACTTCGAGTTTCGGTTCTTGGAATTACCAAGGGAGTTGCGTTCTTGGATTCGCAAAAGCCTGTAATCGACGGAGGCCGCAAACGCGGCGACAACGCAATCCCATGGATTCGAGCTGCCCTTCTCGTCGAACGACTCGGGGATGACCCGGCACAGCTTGAGGCGGTCAACATCGAGTTTCGAACGTCGAAAAACCAACCACTCGTAGAAGACTTCAAGTACGCAATGTCGGTTGACGAAAAACGTGTTGTTGTCAACGGGACCGGGAGCGGGATAGCGTTTTTCGACGCTGATTATTGGCTGTTGGCGAGCAATCTCTTTCCGAGTGCCCCACCCGTCGTGGAACAGCCAGATCGCTCGACGATACTCGTGGCAACAGAGTCGGGGCAGATTCGTGACACGACTAAGGCGACCCTTATTGTTAATTTCGGCCACGAACCCAACCAACAGACGTTTGTGTTCAAAAACTGCCCGATGCCGTAGCGTCGCCTGGCAGATTTGCCGTGTCGGCTTGCTGCACACCGGGCGGTGATTTCGGCTGTCGTTGGCTAAGAGGCGCAACCGCGATGGCCGGGGTCGCGGACCCCCGAATACGATGCCTGGCGGTGGGTGCTTCGGCAGCTAAACGGCCGAATCGTCGCTTTCGCCGGTGCGAATGCGGATCGCGCTTTGCAGGTCGCTGATGAAGATCTTTCCATCGCCGACCTGACCGGTCCGGGCGGAACTGAGGATCGCATCGACGACGGTCTGCGCGTTCGAGTCGGCAACGACCACTTCGATCTTGCTCTTGGGAATGAACTCGACGGCGTATTCCGTTCCGCGATAGGTTTCCATGTGGCCCTTCTGCCGGCCGAATCCACGGACGTCGGTGACGGTCATGCCTTGCACGCCTTTGGCGTTGAGGGCGTCCTTGACTTCCTCGACCTTGAAATGGCGGACGATCGCTTCGATTTTTTTCATCGGATTAGCTCCAAGGGTTTCGGCCGGTCGCGCGCCGTGCGGGACCAACCTGTTTGCATGAATCGTTGACGGTCGGGCGAGTGGGGATCGCGCGACCTGTTGCACTAGGTTGTTAGTGCAACGCGCGTGCCAATCGGTCGGCAGCGGCTAAAGAAGCTTGCGTTCGTGTCGCAATTGCCGCCACGGGCCGACTTTTTGTGCATGGCCGGCCTGCGGGATGCGCAGCAACTGCGCGGCCGCGAAAATCGCGCGTGCGCGGCGCATTGCCGCGGTCAACGAGAGTAGATTCGGCGTATGCGGCAGCGCTCAGAGCGTCGAAAGTCGTGCCGCCACGCGGGTTGCGCGGCTTGCTGGGCGGCGTTTCGCGCGGCTGAGACGCGAGTCACACTTTTGTGACAGGGTAAAACGACGTGGCCCGGGTGCGCGCCGCTCCCCTGCGCTGGTGAGCGGCAGTTTCATCTAGCGCAAACAGACTACCGGAAGCGAGCGCTGTCCAGCCCATGTTTTTTCATCAGGCGATAGAACGTGCCGCGGGGCACTTTGGCCTCCAGCGCCGCGCCGCGCACGTCGCCCTGATGCCGCGATAGCAGCTCGCTGAGATACTGGCTCTCGAATTGGGCCAGATGCTCATCGCGGAGTTGAAAGTAGCCGACCGCGTCGATCGAGCGCCCCTCGCCGGCGACGTCGACCACTTCGTCGGGCAGGTCGTCCAGCTCGATCGTCGACGATTTGGCCAATGCGATGCCCCGGCGGATGACGTTTTGCAGCTCGCGCACGTTGCCGGGCCAGCGATATTGCGCCAGTACCTGGTAGGCCTCGGGCGAGAGGCCCTTGAGCGAGCGGCCCATCTCGCGGCCGTAGCGGTGCACCATGTTTTCGGCCAGCAGCCCGATGTCGTCGCCCCGTTCGCGCAGCGGCGGCAGTTCGATGCGGACCACGTTGATGCGATAGTACAGATCCTGGCGGAATTGTTGCTGGCGGATCATTTCATCCAGGTTGCGCGCGGTGGCCGCCACGATGCGCACGTCGACGTCGATTTCCTCACGCCCACCGACGCGTCGAATCCGGCGTTCTTGCAGCGTGCGCAGCAGCTTGGCTTGCATCAACAATGGCAGCTCACCCAGCTCGTCGAGAAAGAACGTTCCGCGGTCGGCAAATTCCAAGAGCCCGATGCGGCGACTGTCGGCGCCGGTGAACGCCCCTTTCTCGTGGCCGAAGAACTCGCTTTCCAGCAGGCTTTCGGGAATGGCGCCGCAGTCGACCGGCACGAACGGGCCATCGGCCCGGCTGCTGCGACGATGGATGCTACGCGCGACCAACTCCTTGCCAGTTCCGGTTTCGCCCACCACCAGCACGTCGACGTCGGACTGGGCCACCTGGTCGATCGTGTCGAACACTTGGCGCATCGGCGGGCAGCCGCCAATCATGTCATCGAAGCGATAGGGCCGTTCGACCTGGCGGCGGAGCAGTTCGTATTCTTCTTCCAGCCGCCGTTCACCCAACAGTCGGCGGGCCGCGGCGACCAGCGCTTCGGCGTCGAGCGGTTTGGTCAAATAGTCGCCGGCTCCGAAGCGGAGCGCGGCGGTGGCCGACTCGACGCGCGGCGCGGCGGTGACCACAATCATCGGCAACTCAGCATCGAGCTGGCGGGCCGTTCGTAGCAGTGAAAGATCGTCGTCGCCGGAACCGACGTCGGCAATCAACAGATCTACGTACCCCGCTTGCAATTGCTCGAGCGCGGCGTCGGCATCGCTGGCGAAACAGAACTCCGGCGAATCGAGCGCGGCCAGCGCCGATTCGTATCGCCCGCGAGCATTCTCGTCCGGTTCGACAATGAGTATTCGCGGCTTCTGCATGACGGCCCCAGGGCTGTAACCGGCCCAATCCGGCGGCGCCAATATGGCCACGGCGACGTCGCGTCACGGCTCCAAACGGCGCCGCGCATCGCCGTGACGCACAATGCCCCGCAGCGCCATGACAAACACGCAGATGGCGTCGGCGCAACGGGCGCGCGGTTTGGGGCCGCCTCCCCCCGCGACGTGCGCACCACGGACATCCGTAGCTTCGGACAGACCGGGTGCCGAGTCAATCGCGCGACGGCCGCCAAGCGGCTTGTCGCACGCCGCCGCCGGTTGCGTGCAACGCCCTGCGGGTTGGTCTATACTAGCTGCGGTACTGCGGTTTTGCCGCGACCTGCCCGCCGTCGGATCCCCCCAGTTCATCACGCAATTCAAGGCGCTCACACTCATGCATTGGCACCGTCTGACACTCTATGCCTGCGCCGCGGGCTGGCTGCTCGGTTCCGTCCCTTCTGGCGCGATGGCCGACGACAAGGCCGATCCGCATGCCGGCCGCTTCACGCCTTTGGAAGGGTTCGAGGTGCAAGAGGTCGTCAAGCCCGGCTCGACCGGATCGCTGGTGGCGATGGCCTTTGACGAAGAGGGCGGAATCATCGCCTCGCGCGAGCGTGGACCGCTGCTGCGGATTCGCGACGAGGACGGCGACGGCACGTTCGAGTCGGTCGCCACGTTTTGTGACAAGGTCAGCAATTGCCAAGGCATCTTGCCGCTGGGCGAGTACGTGTTTGCCGTCGGCGACGGACCGTCGAAAACCGCGCTGTATCGCTTGAGCGATCCGGACGGTGACGGCGTGGCCGAAAAGGTCGACACGCTGTTCAAGTTCAAAGGGGGCATGGGCGAACATGGACCGCACGCGCCGATCCTCGGCCCGGACGGATTGCTCTACGTGATGCTGGGCAACCATACGTTCGTCGAAGGATCGGTAGCCGAGACCAGCCCACACCACCATTTCTACGACGGTGAATTGATTCAGCCGAAGTACGAAGACGCCAACGGGCACGCCTCGGGCGTGAAGGCGCCGGGCGGAACGGTCGTGCGAACCGACACCGACGGCAGCTTCATCGAGCTGTTCCTGGGCGGGTTCCGCAACGCCTACGACCATGCGTTCAATCGCGACGGCGAGCTGTTTACCTATGACTCGGACATGGAGTGGGATGTTGGCTTGCCGTGGTATCGGCCGACGCGTGTGAACCATCTGATTCCCGGGGCGGAGTTCGGTTGGCGGAGCGGTTGGTCGAAGTGGCCCCGGTACTACGTCGACAGCCTGCCCGAAACCATGGACATTGGACGTGGCTCGCCGACGGGCGTCGTGTTCTACGATCACGATCGGTTTGGGCAGAAGTATCAGGGCGCGTTTTTCATGTGCGACTGGTCGCAGGGCCGGGTCGTTGCCGTCTCGCTCGAACCAGATGGCGGGACGTATCGCGGCCGCAGCGAGATCTTCCTGCAAGGCCAACCGCTGAACTGTTCGGACATCGACGTCGGCCCGGACGGCTGGCTCTACATCTCCGTTGGCGGACGCAATACCGAAGGTTCGATCTTTCGGGTTGTGGCCAGCGACGCGAAGCCACCCGCCGAAGTGGGCGAACACGGCATCGGCCGGGCGATTCGCCAACCGCAGTTGGGCAGCGCCTGGGCCCGCCGCAACGTGCGCGACGTGAAGAAAGAGCTGGGCGACCAGTGGGGACCGGGCCTGGTTGCCGTGGCCGTCAACACCGACGCCGCGCAAAGCGACCGCGTGCGCGCGCTGAATTTGATGCAACAGTTAGGGCCGCAGCCGTCGAACGACCTGCTGGTGACGCTATCGGCCGACGACGACGCCGCGCTGCGGGCCAAGGTGACGTACTTGATGGGCATTCATACCAGCGACGTCTCGAATGGGCGTTTGATTGAACTGCTTGACGATTCGGACCCGGTGGTTCGCCGGCGGGCGTGCGAGGCGCTGGTGCGCAGCCGGCACCCGGGTCCGGTCGACAAGTTGCTGCGGATCGCGGCCGAGCCGCAGCCCTTTGTTTCTTGGGCCGCGCGCCGGGCGCTGGAACAACTGCCCCGGCAACAATGGAAGTCCGCCGTGCTGAACGCGACCGACGTGCGAGTTTTCATCGTGGGATGCGTGGCGCTTGAAGTCTTGGGCGTCGACAAGACCACCGCCGGATCGATCCTCGCCCAGGCGCACGGATGGCTCGAAAAGGAGCTCAGCAACGACGACCTGGTCGGGTTGCTGCGGGTGATCGAGCTGGCGATTCATCAAGGTGAATACACGGGCGAGGAGATCTCGCAGTTGCGCACGGAAATTTCGAAGCGCTTTCCGTCCGACGATGATCGCGTGAACCGCGAGTTGATCCGCACGCTGGTGATGCTCGACGACCCGACGCTGGCGCCGCGAGTCGTGGAATATCTGCGCGGCAACGCATCGATCGAAGAGCGGATTCAGGCCGCGATGCTGGCCCGGTTCTTGAAGCGTGGCTGGACGCCCGAGTCGCGCGGCAAGCTGCTCGACTTCTTCGCGATTGCCCGGGCGCGCGAAGGCGGCAACAGCTATCGGGGTTATCTGCAAAACGGCGCGAACGACGTGCTCAAGGCGATGCCGCCCGAGGAACAGTTGGCGCGGATTCGCGACGGCGTGAACGATCCGGTGCGAGCGCTGGGCGTGGTGCGCAATCTTTCCGGCCGATTGACTGACGAACAAGTGACGGCGCTACGGGAGTTGGATCGGGCCCTGGAGGGCAACGACTCGCCACCGGCCCGAGAACTGGCCGATGCCGCGCTAACGGCGCTGGGATACGGCAACGAAGCGGCGGCCGACTACTTGGGCGAGGTGTTCGAGGCATCGCCCGGTCGGCGCCACGTGGCTGCCGGCGCGCTGGCCAACTTCGCCGCCAAGCAGAACAAGCGGCGGCCAGCCGATTGGGATCGTTTGGTTCGCTCGCTGAGTGTGGTCGAGGGGTCGACCGCGCGCGAGGTTTTGCGGGCCCTGTCGCGATTCGGCAAGAAGCACGACAAGCCGCAGGATCTGCGCCAAGTGATTCTGACGGGACTGAAGCTCAAAGATCAGGGCGGGCGCGACGCGGTCGTGGTGCTCACGCGGTGGACTCGCGAAAAGATCGTCGAACCGCGCGGACCGTGGGAGCAAACGCTGGGGGCCTGGCAAAAGTGGTTCGCCGAAAAACATCCGGACCAGCCGGAGGCCGTGCTGCCGGTCGAAGCGGAAGGAGCCAAGTGGTCGTATGCCGAACTGCTGGAGTTTTTGACCAGCGAGTCGGGACGCAACGGCAACGCCCAGCGGGGCGAGCTGGTGTTCGAGAAGAGCCAGTGCATCAAGTGCCACCGGTATGGAGCGCGCGGCGAAGGGATTGGGCCCGACTTGTCGAACGTCGCGCGACGTTTTCAGCGGAAGGAAATCTTGCAGTCGGTGATCTTCCCGTCGCAGGTCATTTCCGATCAGTTCGCCGCCAAGACGGTGATCACCACCGACGGCAGAACGCACACCGGATTGGTTGGCCCGACGGCCGACGGCGTGGTCGTGCTGCAAGCCAACGCGGAAAAAGTGGCGATCGCCAAGGACGACATCGAATCGATTGTTCCGAGCAAGTTGTCGGCGATGCCCGAGGGATTGTTCAACGAGTTGACGCTGGAAGAGATCGCCGACTTGTTCGCATTCATGGCCGAACCGGCGGAGTCGAAGTAGACCCACGCGGCACGCGCCGAATCAACGAGCCGGTGCGATTGGCAACGTCCTGCAGATAAGGAGTGGTACGACATGACCGATCAAGCGACTTCGCGGCGGCGCGGCATCGCGATCGCCTGCACGGTGGGCCGTCGTCGTCTGCAACGCGTGCTGGTTTGCGGCGGACTGCTGATTGCGTGGATGGCCGGTACGGCGATGACCGCCGAGCGCGACGACAAGGACGCGACGCTGCGGCTCGACGTGCGCCGGCAAGTCGCCGCCAAGCAGGACGGCCAGACCGAGGCCAAGACCGAATCGCGCCGGTGGGTGCCCAGCGAGACGGCCATCCTGATCTGCGACACGTGGAACGACCACTGGTGCGCCAGCGCCACACGGCGGTGCGGCAAGCTGGCCGAGACGATGGCCCCTTTGATCGAAGAGGCCCGGGCCGCGGGGCTGCACATCATTCATGCCCCGAGCGACACGCTCGATTTCTATCGCGATCATCCGGCACGCAAACGGGCCCTGGCGGCGAAACCGGCAAAAGCGCCGCTGGAAATCGGCGGCTGGTGCTCGCTCGAGCCCGAGCGCGAAGGCGCGCTGCCGATCGATGATTCGGACGGCGGATGCGACTGCGAGCCGCAGTGCAAGACCGGCAGCCCTTGGACGCGGCAACATGCCGCGATCCGGATCGACGACAGCGACATCATCTCGGACAACGGTCAAGAGGTGTACAACTACCTGGTCGAAAACGGCGTCAAGAACATCATCTACATGGGCGTCCATACGAACATGTGCGTCCTGGGCCGATCGTTCGGTATTCGCCAGATGACGAAGCTCGGATTCAATACCTGCCTGGTGCGCGACCTGACCGACACGATGTACAACCCGCGGATGCGCCCGTTCGTGGCGCACGACGAAGGGACGGACCTGGTCGTGAAGCATGTCGAGCGGCATTGGTGTCCGACCACGACGAGCCAGTCTTTGGCCCAAGGGCTTCGCTGATGGCTTGCGCGTCATGCTCGCGGCGCGCCGAGCGCGCCGGTATCGGCTGGCCATGGCATGAGGCGCGGGCGATGTTGCGAATGGCCGTTTGGGGCATGACCTTCGGCGCAATCCTGGGGCTGGTGTCGGCGTTCGAATTTCTCGGCGGCATGATTGGCGGGACAGCCACGCCAGCCCGCGCGGCCGATTTTTTGGCAGATGCCGACGATGAATCGGACGACGATGAGCTTGACGATGACAACCCGTATCGGCCGGGCCTGATTGAGCGCGTCCGCACGGCGGACGGCGGCGAACATGTCCGCGTGGCCGAAACCGTCTTCGTTGCCGAGGACGCTGAGGCGACCGCGGCGGATGAGCGCCGCGCCGGCAATCCGCCGGACGTGACGTTCACGGGGTGCGTGCTCGTGCAATCGCCCGGCGAACACCGGCTGCACGCGTTTGCCTCGGGCCACGTGCGGGTGGCGCTGGCCGGTCAGACGTTGCTCGACGGAAAGACGGACGAGCCGGCATGGCACGCGTCGGACTCGATCGAACTGCCGTTTGGGTTCCACGCGTTGGAGGTTCACTACCGTGGTGGCGACCGACCAGCGCGACTGAACCTGTTTTGGGAAGGGCCGAACTTCGCGCTTGAGCCGCTGGCGGCGCGCTGGCTGTTTCACGAGCGCGAGCAGACGCCGCCCGACGACTTCGAGCGCGGCGGGCAACTGGTTCGGGCCTTGCGCTGCGCGGCGTGTCACCGCCTGCCGGCAGCGCGCGAACCGCTGCGGGCCGCGGCCCTGGACCGCTTGCAGGGGAATCTGTCGCGCGAGTGGCTGGTCGCGCGGTTAAGTGACGAGGCCGGCGCCGGGCACCAGCCTCAGTCGGACGTGCGGAACATGCCCCACTTCGGCATGTCGCGCGCCGACGCCGAGGCAATCGCCGACTTTTTGTTCGAGCGGTCCGAACCGCATGCGACGGCCGCCGCCGCGCCGCAGTCTTCGAAAAAAGAGCAAGCACGCCCGAAGAAATCCGCCAAGGACAAACGCGACAAAGAGGCACCGGAGCCCGAACCGCCGAGCGCCGCCGCCGGCGCCACGCTGTTTCGCAGTGTCGGTTGCTTGGCCTGTCATCGGGTCGACGGATTGGGCACTGCGGGTCGGTTTGGCGGCGGCGATTTGACTCGCGTGGCCGAGAAGCGGCCGGCCGGGTTCTTCGCGCGTTGGCTTGCCGACCCAGCGGCGATCAATCGCGACCATCGCATGCCGGTCTTTGCGCTTTCCGATGACGAGACGGCGAGCTTGGCGCTGTATCTCGAGTCGCTTGGCGACAAGACCGAAGCGCGGACTACACCCAACGGGGCAGACACCGAGCGCGGTGCAGCGCTGGTTCGGCAGCATCAATGCGGCGCGTGCCACGCGCTGCCCTCCGAACAGCCGGCGTCGCGGAAGCGGCTGGCGATGGACCTGACTGAGCTGGAACGGGGCGGCGGATGCCTTGCCCAGCCGGATGCGAAGCGGAGTCGGCCCGGCTATCGGCTGGACGCATCGTCGCGGGAGGCAGTAGCGACGTACCTGCGCACCCGCCGTGCGTCGCCTGTCGTGATGAACTCGAATGCGGAAACACTGCTGGCGGAGAACCGATGTCTGGCGTGCCACGCGCGGGGCCACAACGGCGGACTGCGGCCGAGCCTGGCGGCGGTTGTCGAGGCGGACCCGGCGTTGCAAACCGCCCTGCCCCGAATGATTCCGCCGGCGCTGGTGGGCATTGGCGACAAGTTGCACGACGAAGCGCTGGCGGCGGCCGTCACGCGCTCCGCCGCGGCGCGCTACACGTGGTTGGACGTGCGGATGCCGAAGTTCCCGCTGACAAAGAAAGACACGGCCACGCTGGTGCGGCACTTCATCGCCGCCGATCGCATTCCGCCTCGCCCAGGCGACGAAGGAAAGAGCCACGAGACCGCGGCCGGCTCGCAATCGGAAGTCGAAGGCGCCGGCGCCCGGCTGGTCACCGCCGACGGCTTTGGCTGCACCAGTTGTCACGCGATTGGAAAGTGGACGCCGCAGAAGGTGGCCGCCGGCGCCGAGGGCGTGGCGCTGTCGAACATTGGCGATTGGGTGCGGAAAAGCTGGTTCGAGCGCTGGGTGCGCAATCCGGTGCGGATCGTGCCCGAGATGGAGATGCCGTCGATCGTGCAGCCGATCCGCGGCGTGCTGGACGACAAGCTGGATCGTCAGATCGCGGCGATTTGGACCGTGCTCGATCGCGACGACTTCACGCCGCCGGCGCCCAACGCGCTGCGCGTGGTGCGGCGGTCGAACTTGCCGAACGACCTGTGGCAGGCCGCCGTGTTGACCGACGTGATCGAGGTGGGCAACGTGCCGTTCGTGAAGCCGCTGGTGTTCGGGTTCCATAATCGGCACAACGTACTGTACGACCTGGCGTCCGGTCGGTTGGCCGCATGGTGGACCGGCGACACGGCCCGGCAGCGAACCCGCGGCAAGACCTGGTTCTGGGAAGCGGGCGTACCGCAACTGCTGCCGGTTGACGCCGCGCCGCGCGACGACGGCAGCGACTGCGAGCTGGTGCTGATCGTCGACGGGAAGCGGGTCAACGCGGTGCCGCGCGGACAATACGTGACGGAGTTTGACACGATCGTTCACGCTACGGGCGGTGTCACGCTGACGCATCGGATGCACTACCCGATCAATGACGACATGGTCACGTTGCATGTTTCTCAACGGTTTATTCCCCTGGAGGGCGATCCGTCGGAGGGTCGATCGGGCTTTCGACGACAGGTCGCCGTCGAAGGGTTGCCGGAAGGGGCCGCGTGCGAATTGTTGGTTCTGCCCGGCAACGTGTCTATCGACGAACAGAGCCAGCGCGTCCGCGTAGGCAATTTGTCGGCACAGGTCTCGTCCGTTGTCGCCGGCGCCACGCTTCTGGCAAGAACCGAACAGGGCGGAGTCATACGGTTGACGTCGAACGGCAAGGATGCGGCAAGCGCTGTGCTGGACTATCGGGCGGATGTACAGGTCGACCAATTCGCGCCGTTGCCGGCGGTGGATCGCCGTGTGCCGCAGGCCACGCTGGACGTTGTGCCCGGCTTCGAGGCCGTGCGGCTGCCAGTGAGCGACCGGCCCATGCCGACCGGACTGGCGTGGCGACCGGACGGCACGTTAATTGTCGCGTCGCTGGAAGGTCGGGTTTGGCTGGGCCGCGATACCGACGGCGACCAGTTGGAGGACGAGCTGCTGCCGCTGAGCGATGATCTGGCCGCGCCCTATGGCGTGGCCGCCGCGGGCGACGCGATCGACGTGATCAACAAGTATGGCTTGTTGCGGCTGTTCGACGAAGACGGCGACGGCCGCGCGGAACGCACCGAACAAATCGCCTCGGGCTGGGGGCACACGCGCGACTATCACGACTGGGTCATCGGTCTGCCGCGCGACCCGGAGGGCAACTACTACGTGTCGGTACCGTGCCAGCAAGACAAGCGTTCACCGGCCGCCGCGCATTTGCGCGGCCACGTGTTGCGTCTGACGCCGCGCGATCCGACTCCGGACGACCCGCGACGCTTCGCCATCGACGATATCTGTGGCGGGCTGCGCTTTGGAAACGGCATCGCCCGTAGCGACGAGGGCGAGCTGTTCGTGACGGACAACCAGGGCAACTACAACCCGTTCAACGAGCTGAATCATATCGTGCGCGGCGCGCGGTACGGGTTTATCAACAAACTGGAGGTTCAACAGGGTTTGAAGCCGCCCGTGACGCCCGCGGCCATCGAGATTCCCCATCCGTGGACGCGGAGCGTGAACGGGATTTGCTTCTTGACCGCACCGGAAACGGCCGGCCGCAGCGCGGAGGAGCTGTTCGGACCGCTGGCCGGGCACCTGGTCGGTTGCGAGTACGACACGCGGCGGCTGGTGCGGATGAGCTTGCAGCGCGTCGGCGACACCTATCAAGGTGCCGCGTATCCGATGTCGAGCGAACCGGCCGCAGGCGCCGAGACGTTCGAAGGGCCGGTCGCGTGCCAGGTGGCGCCGGACGGCGATCTGTACATCGGCAACATTCGCGACAGCGGATGGGGCGGCGGGTCGAATACCGGATCGATCGTGCGATTGCGCCGGCAAGGCCCGCTGCCGGCTGGAATCGCCGAAGTGCGCGCGCGGGCCGACGGGTTTGTCATTTCGTTTACGCAACCGGTCGACCGAGCGCTGGCCGCCGACGCGGACAACTACGCGATCTCCTCGTATCGGCGTGTTTCGACGCCGGCCTACGGCGGGCCGGATGTGGATCGGCGCGTCGAGCAGATCGAGCGGGCCGACGTCGCAGCGGATCGGCACAGCGTGAATCTCGTGTTGCCGGAGTTGCGCGAAGGATTCGTCTACGAGCTGCACTTGCGGAAGCTGGTCAACGAAGGGCGTTTCTTCCCGGCCGAAGCGTATTACACGCTGCGCAAACGACCGGGCGTGTAACGTGCGGTGCGCATGGATCGCGCGGCATGGGGCGACGCGGCAGCAAACGGGCGATGGACCGACACGGCACCAACGGGGCCGATGCCGTGGAATTGACTTGACCACGCGGCGGCCGATCGCCGACACTCGACAGTTTCGCGAATAGCTTGCACACCATTCCCTACGAAACGTTCGCGACACGATGTACGACTTGCTTCTCCGAAACGGCACGCTGATCGACGGCAGCGGCGCGCCACGGCGACCGGCCGACGTGGCAATCGCCGGCAATCGGATCGCGGCGATTAGCGCACCCGGGGCCGACGCGCCGCCAGCGCAGCGAACGATCGATGCGACCGGACTAGTCGTGGCACCCGGCTTTATCGACGTGCACAATCATTCCGACGGCTGGCTGCTGAAAATGCCGCAGTTCGTGGCCAAGACCAGCCAGGGCTTCACGACCGAAATTCTGGCCAGCGACGGGATCTCGTACGCACCGGTCACTGACGGCAACTATCGCGACTGGATTACTTATCTGCGCGCGCTCGATGGGCTGACGGAGGACGACTATTGCGGCTGGCACTCGATCGCCGACTACATGGCGCTGTTGGACCGGCGGACGACGCAGAACGCGATCTCGCTGGTGCCGTACGCCAACCTGCGCGTGCTGGCGTCCGGTTGGCGGCGCGGACCGCTCGACGACGTACAGCGCAAGATCATTCGCCGCGAAGTCGAACGGGCCATGGACGCCGGAGCCTGCGGGCTGTCGACCGGGTTGGACTATATCGCACAGTGCTTTTCCACGAGCGACGATCTGGTGGATGCTTGTCGCGCGATGGCGCCTTGGCAGGCGCCGTACGTGACCCACGTGCGCTACAAGCTGGGCACGCTGGCCGGCGTGCAAGAGGCCGTCGAGATCGGGCGGCGTGCCGGCGTGCCGGTGCACATCTCGCACCTGAAAGCGGGCAGCACCGAAGAGACCGATCAGATCCTGACCTATGTCGAAACGGTCGCGGTTAACGAGGTCGACTTTTCCTTCGAGATCTATCCGTACCTGCCCGGCTCGACGATGGTCAACTACCTGCTGCCGTACGAGGCGTGGGAAGACGGGCCGATGGCAGCGATCGAAAAGCTGCGCGGGCCGGCGCTGCGCGAACGGGCGGACGCGGCGATCGGCTGCTTCGACATGCCGGCGGATCGAATCACGCTGGCCTGGTGCGCCAGCGAAGCGAACAAGCAATTCCAGGGCTGGACGCTCGCGCGCTACGTCGAACAGACCGGCAAGAGCCTGGGCGCCGCGATTTGTGACCTGCTGATTGAAGAGGCGCTGGCCGCGCTGTTGGTGCTGAACGTGGGCGACGATCGGCTGGTCGGCCCGTTTTTGGCGCATCCGAAGTGCATGCTCGGCAGCGACGGCATCTATTGCCCGGGCGGGCAAGTCCACCCGCGCGTCTACGGCTCGGCGACGCGAATGCTGGGCCCGCTGGTGCGCGATTGGAAACTGTTCTCGCTGGAAGACGCGGTATACAAGATGACCGGGATGCCGGCTGAGCGATTCGGACTGGTCGATCGGGGCATCGTGCGGGATGGTGCGATCGCCGACCTGGTCGCGTTCGATCCGGACACGGTCGCGGATCGAGCCACGTACGACCGCCCGCACCAGTTATCGGTTGGCATCGAGCACGTCCTGGTCGGCGGCGTGGAGGTGTTTGCGCGTGGCGAGCCGGTGGCCGACTTGGGTGCCGAACTGCCCGGCCGGGCGTTGCGGTATCGGGGCGAGTGACACGCTGTGGCCGCGGCAGGCGTGCGGGGTTGATTCCTTGGCGCCATGCTCGGTGTGCGCGGCTTACGCCTTGTCGCTGCGGTAGGCGATAACCTGAACTTTCTCCAGCGTGACCAGGCCTTCGCCGATCATTTCATCAAGGTCAGGCAAGAACTGCTCGATCTTTTCCGGCGTGTCGACGATCTCGATGACCATCGGCAGATCTTCCGACAGGCGGAGGACCTTGGCCGTGTGAATGCGGCTGTTGGCGCCAAAGCCGAGCGTGCCGCGCAATACCGTGGCGCCGGCCAGTCCGCGTCGACGGGCGTCTTCGACGATCGCTTCGTAGAGCGGACGGCCGTGAACCTTGTCGCTCTCGCCGATGAAGATTCGCAACAGCTGGGCTTCGGCCGGAAGGTTCATGACAACACACTCCAAAGGCGTTCCAATCCGCGCGACGCGCCGGGCGTTAGAACTGTTTCCCGATCGCGATGCCGCACATCACCAAAGCGATGCCGGCCAAGTTGTGCAGCAAGAGATTTCCGGCGGCCGCCAGCCATTGCGAGTCATCGAGCATCTGGCTCGTTTCGAAGGCGAAGGTCGAAAACGTGGTGAACGCGCCCATGAAGCCAACCAGCACGATCGCCCGGGTGGCGCCACTGATGAGCATGCGATCCTCGGCCAGGGCCCACACCAGGCCAAACACCAAACACCCGACCGCATTGACGACGAACGTTCCCCAGGGAAACGACGAGGCGAACATCCGCTGCGCGAGCCCGGCCAGACTGTAGCGGGCCAACGTGCCAGCGGCACCGGCGGCGGCCAGCAGTGCCAAACGTTGCCAGAGTTGAGGATCGGTCAGCGACATGGAAGACGTATTCTGCGATGCACCGCGGCCTGACGGGACCTACTTCTGCGCCAGCAGATCGGCAAAGCGTTCCTGCAGGCACTGCACGGTCATCTCTTCGTTGCGGAGCGCTTCCATGGCCCGCACGGCGGCGTCGGCAGCTTGAATCGTGGTGATGCAGGGAACGCCGCCGGCCACCGCGGCCGCGCGAATCTTGCCCTCGTCGGTGCGGGCGCCTTTGCCGCTGGGCGTGTTCATGATCAGTTGGATCGCGCCGTCGACCACATAGTCGAGCAGATTCGGATGGCCTTCCTGCAACTTGTTGACGTGCTGCACCTCGATGCCGACTTCTTCCAGACGTCGGGCCGTGCCCTCGGTGGCCATCAGCTTGTAGCCCATCTCCGATAGCCGCTTGGCCAGTCCCGCCATGTGGTCTTTGGCCGGCGCGGCGACGCTGATGAAGATTGTGCCTTCGGGCGGCAACACAATGCCGGCGGCAAGCTGCGACTTGGCAAACGCGATCGAAAAACGCTCGCTGATGCCCATCACCTCGCCGGTTGAGCGCATCTCGGGGCCGAGCACGATGTCGACGCCGACGAACTTGCGAAACGGAAACACGCTTTCCTTGATCGAAACGTGGCTGGGGATCGGCTCGCTGTTGCAACCCAGCTCGGGCAGCGTCATGCCGGTCATCACCTTGGCCGCGATCTTGGCGACCGGAACACCGGTGGCCTTGGAAACAAACGGCACGGTGCGGCTGGCACGCGGATTCACTTCCAGCACGTACAGGTTTTGCCGGCCGTCCTCCTTCTTGATCGCGTATTGCACGTTCATCAGGCCCACCACGTGCAGCTTGCGGGCCAGGGCGTGCGTGGCTTCGCGGATCTCGTTGAGGATCGGACCTTCGAGGCTGTAGGGCGGAATCACGCACGCAGAATCGCCCGAGTGAACGCCTGCCTCTTCGATGTGCTCCATGATGCCGGCCACGACGACGTTCTCACCGTCGCTGATCGCGTCGACGTCCACTTCGATCGCGTCCTCGAGAAATCGGTCGATCAGCACCGGTTGGCCCTGCGCCACGATGAACGCCTCGGCAACGAACCGTTCGAGCTGGGCCTGGTCGTAGCAGATGACCATCGCCCGGCCGCCCAACACGAAGCTGGGCCGCACCAGGGCCGGGTAGCCGACCTTGGCGGCTTCGGCCCGAGCCTGCGACATGGTGCGCGCGATGCCGTTGGCCGGCTGCTTAAGGTCCAGCCGGTGGAGCAACTGCTGGAACTTCTCGCGATCTTCGGCGTCTTCAATCGTGTCGACGCTGGTGCCGATGATCGGCACGCCGGCCGAGGCCAAGGCGCGGGCCAGGTTCAGCGGGGTCTGCCCGCCGAACTGCACGATCACGCCGTCCGGCTCCATCCGATCGCAAATGTTCAGCACGTCTTCGGTCGTGAGCGGTTCGAAGAACAGTAGATCGCTCGTGTCGTAGTCGGTGCTGACCGTTTCGGGATTCGAGTTGACCATGATCGACTCGATGCCCAATTCGCGCAGTGCAAAGCTCGCGTGGCAGCAGCAGTAGTCAAACTCGATGCCCTGCCCGATGCGGTTCGGCCCGCCGCCGAGGATCATGATCCGCTTCTGACCTGGGTTGCGCGGCGGGGTTTCGTCTTCGTCCTCGTAGGTCGAATAGTAGTACGGCGTGTAGGCTTCGAACTCCGCGGCGCAGGTATCGACCGCCTTGTATGTGGCGACGATGCCCAGCGCCTTGCGGACCTGACGAATCTCGATCTCGTTCGAGCCGAAGATTGTGGCCAATTGTCGATCGGAGACCCCGTATTGCTTGGCGCGGCGCAGCAGGTCGGGCCCGGCAGCCTCGACGTCGTCGTACGTGCGCAGCTCGTCCTCCAGGGCGACGATCTCGCGCAGGTGTTCGAGAAACCACGGATCGATGTGCGTCAACCGGTGGATCTCGTCGACCGTCATCCCGCTTTTGAGCGCATAGCGCAGGAACCAGACGCGCTCGTCGCCAGGCGTGGAGAGCTTGATGCGGATCTCGTCGTGCGACGGTTCGTCGGGCGTGCCCCAGCGATCTTTCGAGTCGCAGCCGAAGCCGAAGCTGCCCACCTCGAGCCCGCGGAGCGCCTTTTGGAACGACTCCTTGAACGTGCGGCCGATGGCCATCGTCTCGCCGACGCTTTTCATCTGCGTGGTGAGCGTGGCGTCGGCTTCGGGGAACTTTTCGAAGGCGAAGCGGGGCACCTTGGTCACCACGTAGTCGATCGTCGGCTCGAAGCAGGCCCTCGTCTCACGCGTGATGTCGTTGGGCAGCTCGTGCAGCCGGTAGCCCACGGCCAGCTTGGCCGCGATCTTGGCGATCGGAAAGCCGGTCGCCTTCGACGCCAGCGCGCTACTGCGGCTGACGCGGGGATTCATTTCGATGACGATCATCCGGCCCGTCTGCGGGTGGAACGCGAACTGGATGTTCGAGCCGCCGGTCTCCACCCCGATTTCGCGAATGATGGCCAGCGAAGCGTCGCGCATCCGCTGGTATTCCTTGTCCGAGAGCGTTTGGGCTGGGGCGACCGTGATCGAATCACCCGTGTGAACGCCCATCGGGTCGAAGTTTTCGATCGAGCAGATGATCACGACGTTGTCGTCCACGTCGCGCATCACCTCCATCTCGTACTCTTTCCAGCCGATGATCGATTCTTCGATCAGCACTTCGGTCACCGGCGACGCTTCGAGTCCGCGGGTGACCAATTGATCGAACTCGCCCCGATTGAACGCCACGGCCGAGCCGCTGCCCCCCATCGTAAAGCTGGGGCGAATCACGCAGGGCAAGCCGATGTCGGTCAGCAGCTCGCGGGCTTCGGCCAGGGTGTGGACCGTGTCGCTGCGGCAACTCTCCAGGTGGATCGACTCCATCGCCGCCTTGAACTCCTTGCGGTTCTCAGCCTTGGCGATCACTTCGGGCCGGGCGCCGATCATCTCGACGCCGAACTTTTCGAGCACGCCGTGCTCGGAGAGCTCCATCGCCAGATTGAGCGCCGTCTGGCCGCCCAGCGTGGGCAGCAGCGCGTCGGGCCGTTCGGCCTCGATGATCTTGGCCACGACTTCCCAGGCCAGCGGCTCGATGTAGGTCCGGTCGGCCATGCCCGGATCGGTCATGATCGTGGCCGGATTGGAATTGACCAGCACGACCTCGTAGCCTTCCTCGCGGAGGGCTTTGCAGGCCTGGGTGCCGGAATAGTCGAACTCACAGGCCTGACCGATGACGATCGGGCCGGAGCCGATGATCAGAATCTTGTGGATGTCGTCGCGACGTGGCACGGGCGTGGACCTTGGGCAAACTGGTCGCCGGCGGCGGGCGAGGTCGCGCCGTGGGCGGTTGCACAGCCGCCCGGCGGGCCTGCCCGGCTACCGGGAAATGTCTGGGATCGTTGGGACGCGGGCGCCCGGCGGCCGGCCGCGGTGTTCGGCGGCGGCTTCGTGCCGGAGATCCGGTCCGTTGGCTCTAAAATCCCTCAAGGTTAGCATGCCTCGCCGTCGCGATTCAAGTAGCCGGCGGGGGCGGGTAGTGTCCTAAGAGTGAGTTGGTCGGCGGCGGTCGGTTTTGGTTCAGATCGATTCACCGGTATATGGCGGCACAACCTCGACAGTTGCCTCCGGGTAAAGACTCCTAATTCTTTCCAGGACTTGTTGCTGCTCATTCGATAGACGATGCTTGTCCGCCTCGTCGGGAAACGCGATGCGAAGTCGGTCGTATCCGCGCTCCCCAAACAGCCAGAGGAGCCCCGGGGCGCTTCCTTCCTCCGAGCCAACTACTATACGAGGTACATCCCACGGCGGCTCCGCGAGAACTCCTGCCTTCTGGCGCTCTTGAATCCAGTTCAGGCTGTAGGCACGCCAGCCCAGTACGACAGCCGATATCGTCACCACCACGAACAGCGTCCTCAAGCTGAACCGGAACCAGCGGCGTTTGGGGGCGGCGTCGCTCATGTCACCATTCTAAGCCAGCACCGCGTCGAATAGCTCATCGAACGACCAAACGTGCCCGGCCACGCCGCAGATCACAAGCACCGCCACGGCACACCCGGCGATCCATTCGAGGTTTACCGCGCGTCCGTTGCCGAGTACCGTGGCGATGGCCGTTATAGCGATTAAAACCAGAAACAGACGAACGCCGCTCATGCCCGCCATCCGATCCATGAAGATTTGAGATGTTTGTCGCGAGCGATCGAGTGGCGGTTAAAGCTGGAACCACCCCACGAACAAGAACGGACCCAAAACACCGGCCACTGCCAGTCCGGCCAACAAGCCCGTCCAAGGCCGACTCGTCAGAAGACCGATCGCCGCGCCGGCCACGCCGCAGATGATCGGCAGCGTGAAGATCTTTGCTAGAAACGACAGCTCCCAATCACCGGCGCCGGCCATGTACGTGCCCGGATCGCGTGCCCACAGCGTGAGAAAAACGGCAATCGCCGCCAGGGCGGTGGCACCCAATAGCGCACGAATTCCGAACTGCGCCCGTGACTTACCCATGGGCGCCATTCTACCAAGTGGCGCGCGTGGCGGGCGAAGTGAATGAGCCGCCAGCGGTATAATAGGGGCATGAGCGAAATCCGCAACTCGTTTCAGCAAGTTGCGCCTGTTGATCTAGTCGTCGTTGGCATTGCTGGCGTCATCTTTGGACTTCTAGTTGTCATCATCTGTTCGTGGCTGTTGCTCCGAAGACGCCGCAAGCCGAAATGAACGACTACCGGCGGGGGAAAAGTGAACGAGCCGCGAGCGGTATAATGGGGACATGAGCGATGACCAGCAACAATATGGGTTACGAAGCCTATTCATCGCTGTCACGGTCATTGCGGTGCTAGTTGGTGCGTTCCTTGGTTTCGCTAGGATGGCCCGCGAAGCAGACCGCAAGGCCGTTCGAAACGCCTACCAGCAAGGACGTCTGCCGCGGGAAAACGCTCTCGAGTACCTCGGGCCACACGATGAAGCATTTCGGGAAGCGGTCGATGCGAGGTGAAAGAGCCGCCAGCGGTATAATGGGCGAACGATGAACCCGAAATGCTCACCGTTCCCGGCTGCTGCGGAGTTTCAGCGTGTCTACGTCAAGTCGATCGAGTACGACGGAACCTTGGCTATCAAGCTAGAGGCCGATGAGACCATCAACGCAACAGTTGTTTTCCAGAACCCCGTGGGCTTTCGCGTATTGGACGAGAGGGACCTGTGCGAATTCTGGGATGATTACCACGAGAAGAACGGGTGGCTTTACGAAGTTGAACAAGGGGGATGGATGGATCTGGAGAAGACTCGGCCGCTATTCAATTCGCCTGATGTCGTCCCTGGCTTACGCGAGTATTTCCTCGTGGATGAGATGTGCATTAGTGTGCTGACGGAACGGCCACCGGAAATAGTCGTCTCGAAGTAAGTCGGTAGTGCGTCCGTCGAAACGCAACCCGCCGCCCCGCAACGCGCCCTAAAGCAACCCCGGCAGGATCGCCATCAGCAGGATGCCGATGCATACGGGGATCCAGATGACCAGTGCCCTGGCTGCCCAGGCGATGGGCCGGCCGAACAGCGACCCGACGGCCCCGGCCGCAAAGACGAACCACAGGGCGGCCAGCATGCGGGGCGCGACGTTGTCGCCGTCGTCGTCCAGGAAATGGGCCGCGTCGAACAACGGCACCGTGGCCAGACCGACGCCGATCCAGGCCATCGCCCAAAGCATGCCGCGCAGGGTGAATTGATATCGCGTGCGGTCCACGGGTGTCATTCTAACAGCGCGACGCGGCGGAGATCAGACGCGGACGCGCCGGTCGACGAAACGTGTCTCCCCGGCCCGAAATCGCCCGGGCTGGAACTGGTACAATTCAGGCATGGACCAGCGCGATTCCAGGTTGCCGATTCGGTTCGGCTTGAAATGGTTGTTGGTGGGGGTGGCATTGGTGGGCATGGCGATTGCCGGCGTGCTGACGGCCAACACGTTGTGGGTCGGCACGGTGTCGATGCTGACCGTTTCGTTGCTGGTGCTGGCGGCGATCGCTGCGCTGTTCGGTAGGCCGGTCGCGCGGCCGTTTTGGGGTGGCTTGCTGATCGGCGCGGGTGTGTACTTCGCGTGCAACGTCTATCCGGCCGCCGACCGGAGCCTGTTCCCGACCGACGACTTGTTACAGGTGCTGCACGCGCAAGTCGCACCGTTTCAGGCCGCAGCGCGCACTGAGCCGGGGTTCGTGACCCAATACCGATCCAACACGACGTGGACGTATCAGGTGGGTCCGAACTCGCTGTTCGTTGGCGAGCACACACTGGGCGCGACGAGACGGATCGGCCACTGCGTGCTGGCGATCGCGTTTGGTTTCGTTTGCGGCATGGCCAGCGCACGTATCGCACGATGGCGAACGGCTGAGGAACCATCGCGGACGGAGGGCGCGGCGTAGGCGGCCAATCGTTTCGCAATCAAATCCATCAAGCTTCACCATGAACGAACAACCCACCGGCGGATTCAGGTTCAGTCTGGCGGCGCTACTCACGGCGGTGGCGCTGGTCGGCGGCACGTTCGGCGTGGTGGGCGGGTTCTGGAGCAGCAGGGGTTCGAACTACGCGCTGCAGTTGGGGTTGTTTCTGGGATGCGTCACGACGGCCAGCGTGGGGGCGTATTTTTGCCGGCCGAACGCGCGGCCTGCGCTCGTGGGGTTCGCGGCGTTTGGATGGGCCTATCTGGCATTCGTGCTGCACGGCGGCTACGGAATCCTGGGCGGCGGCACCATCTACGACGCGCGGAGCATCGCCGAGCAGTCGGAGATGGGAATCGCGCTGGGGGTGTTGGCCGCGATTGCGACGCACTTGTGCTTCTTGCTGTTTGGAAAACGAGAGTCGTGACGTAGGTCAGCGGCCGGCTTGCTAGCGCACCGCTTTCCAGCGCCAGGTCGGCGCTTCGCGGTAGTCGAACTTGACCCGATCGCCCGGGTTGAGGACGAACGATTGGCCGGCGGTCAGGCCGGTGCGAAACTCGCTCCACGCTTGGCCGGCCGGCTGTTCGCTCCACGCATCGACGCTGCCCGGATCGACGATGCGCACCTCGACCGGGAACGGATTGGTGTTTTGACAGGACTCACCCGAGGCGGGCACGGCCGGCATGTCGATCGCCAGCGCCGCGTCACCGGCGGCAATCACGCGATTGGTGTGATCGCTCGAGCGATCGGTGAGCCGAAACGGCGCGTGCAACATGACGATGTTGCCCGAGGCCGAGGGCTCGAAGATCAGATCCGAACTCGTGGCGGTTTGCCGGGTGCTGAGCACCAGCAAGTTGCGACGGCCGAACAGGCGCGCGCCGGTCGTGGGCTCGAGCCCCTGGCTGTCCATGAAGGCTTCGATCCGGTTGTCGTTGGGCACCGCATCGGCGGCGGCGCCAATCTGCACGTGGTGGCGACAGAGATGGATGTTCGTCTCTTCGATCGTGTTGCGGGTGGCGGCGCCGGTGAGCAGCAGCCCGATGTTGCAGCCGACGGTTTCCAGCACCGTGATCTTGTTGCCGTCGATCGGGCCCGGCTCGGCGTCGAGCCACAGGCCGACGCCTTTCCAATCGCGCGATTGATCGAGTTGGTTGGCGTGGGGCTCGCCGCCCGGCCAGGCACCGCCGCCTCCGACCAGCGCGTTGAAGGTGAACTCGGTGGAGGTGATCACGCGGAAGCGGTCCGGGCCGGCCGTGTCGGGACGCATCCGCACGACTGCGCCGTCGGATTGCGACACGATCAGGCCCAGCCGGTAGCGGCAGCTCATCTGGCTGTCGAACACGACCGCATCGCCGGTGGAGGGCGTGTAGTTGAGGACGCAATGCCCGCTATCGAGCCTGAAGTTTTGCATCCACGGCACGTGCAACGTTTCGTGCAGGTGATAGACGACCGGTTCGGTCTCGTCGTGGGTCCAACTGCCGCCGGCCAGATAGACGTCTTTGGCCTGGCGCTTGGCGGCCAGCAGCGCTTCTTGCAAGCCCGAGGTCTTGGTGCCCGGGGTGTGCGGTCCGAAATCGCCTCCGTCGCGCGGACCCTGCGGCGAGACGACGATCTGGTTACGCGCCGCGCGCGAATCGGGCGCGTCGTCGGCGGCCGTGATCGTAGCGACCGGCGCCAGCGCACTGACGACCGACAAAATGAGCGGAAGAGGCAATCTCATGGCAGGCACCGTGCGGGGTGAGTGAGCAGGCAGCAAACGCGGGGCAGAAGGCGGCCGAAGGCTAACCAAACAGCTCGACCAGCGGGCGGCCTTCGCTGAGACGGTGCGGACGGCGCTGTTGGTCGTAGATCAGGCTCTCCGGCGGAATGCCCAGCGCGTGATAGATCGTGGCGATCAGGTCTTCGGGCGAGACCGGGTCGCTCTTGGGATAGGCCGCGTGGCTGTCGCTTGCACCGTAGACCTGCCCGCCGCGGATGCCGCCGCCGGCCAGCACGACCGACTGGCACGCGCCCCAATGGTCGCGCCCTTGCTCTTTGTTGATCTTGGGCGTGCGGCCGAACTCGCCGAGCATGACCACCAGCGTATCGTCGAGCATGCCGCGCTGGGCCAGATCTTCGAGCAGGGCCGAGTAGGCCTGATCGAGCGGCGGCAGGCAGTACTTCTCCTTGAGCATCTGATAGCCGGTGATCTTGCCGATCGAGCCGGTGCCGCCGTGATTGTCCCATACGTTGAGCACGTTTCCGTCGGGCGCGATGTACGACCAGACGACCGTGACCAGCCGCACACCCGAGGCAATCAACCGCCGCGAGAGCAGGAAGCTGTCGCCGTATTCGTTGCGTCCGTAGCGGTCGCGCACGGCGTCGGGCTCTTGTTTGACGTCGAAGGCGCCGCGCGACTCGCGCGACATGAGCATGCGAAACGCCTGTTCGCGAAACTGCTCGAGGCCCGGCGCGGCCGCCTGGCCTGAGTGGCCGAGCCGCTGGGTCAGCCGGTCGTGCTCGCGCATCAAATTCAGCAGGCCAAAGCGGGCTTGCAGCCGCGTGGCGTCCATCCCCTCGGGCAGTTCGAGGCTATGCGGCGGGCGGGCCTTTACCTCGCCGGGAGATTGCATCTCCATCGGATCGTGTTGCGCGCCGAGGAAGCCGGCGTACGTTCCGGTGTAGATCACGCCGTCGTGGCCGATCGGCTTGGGCACGGTCACGCTGGCGGGCATGGTGCCGGGCGGGCTGAAGTAGCTGACCACGGCGCCCGTGTTGGGAAAGTCGGCCCGGTTGCGTTGGTTGCGCGGCACGGCAAGCGTGTTGTTGACCTGGCCAGTCAACGTGTGATAGACGCCCACCTCGTGCGTGTTGCTCGGATGCGTGTACGAGCGGATGATCGCCATCTTGTCGGTGTGCCGGGCGATCTGCGGCAACTGATCGCAGATCTGGATGCCGGGCACGACCGTGTCGATCGGCTGGAACTGGCTGCGAATGCCCTCGGGCGCGTCGGGCTTCATGTCCCACATGTCCTGCTGCGGCGGTCCGCCCCAGAGATAGAGCAGGATGCAGTTCTTCGCCGTGGCGTTGGGCGCGAGGGGCGCGGCGGCGGGGGTCGTTTCGGCCCGCAGCAGGTTCGGCAGCGCGAGCGCACCGAGTCCGGCGGTGCCGAGGCGAATCATCGCGTCGCGTCGGTGGAGCATGGCCGGCAGGACCCTCGGGGCGGTGCGCTTCGAAGCGAAGCATCAGCGGCCGCTTATCTTACCGCGCGGACCGGCGGGATTGAAGCGTTTTTCGGACGGCCCCCGGCCGCGGACGGGCGGGGCGGTCACCGGCAGCGCGGCGAAATAGATCGGGCCTTCAGCCCTTCGGGCTGGGTGCGAGTGCAGGCTTTCTTTCTGGGGCGTTGCCTCAGGCTGGTATCGGGCGCACCTTCGGTGCTCGGGTGTGTCTGGCCAATCGCCAAGATCGATGCGGCGGGGCGCCGCGATTCGGTTGGCCGTTTGCCATGGGCGACGGTGCCGGGCACAATGGCGACTCGCAGCACATCGGCGTTTGCCAACGACGGCGCGGCTGGGCCCATCACAAACGTATTCCTTCGCCACGCCCCGCATTTGGCACGCAATCACCATCAGGCATCAATCATGAGCACGCGCACCAATCGCAAATTCACGCTGGCCGCCCGACCGGTCGGCATGCCCAAGACTTCGGACTTCAAGTTGGTCGAAGAGCCGGTTCCGGAACTGGCCGACGGGCAACTGCTGGTCAAGTCGCTTTATTGGTCGGTCGATCCGTACATGCGCGGCCGGATGAACGACGCCAAGAGCTACGCGGCGCCGGTGGCGATCGGCGGCACCATGGTCGGCGGCGTGGCCGGCGAAGTCGTCGAATCGAAGAACCCCAAGTTCGCCGTGGGTGACCACGTGCAAGGCGAGTTCGGCTGGCAAGAGTACACCGTGACCGACGGCCGCGGCGTGCGCAAGATCGATCCGAACGTGGCACCGATCTCCACGTCGGTTGGCATCTTGGGAATGCCCGGCCTGACGGCGTACTTCGGCCTGCTGGACATCGGTCAGCCGAAGGCGGGCGAGACGGTTGTCGTCTCCGGCGCGGCCGGAGCGGTCGGCTCGATCGTGGGACAGATCGCCAAGATCAAGGGCTGCCGCGTGGTGGGCATCGCCGGCACCGACGAAAAGGTGCGCTGGATCACCGAAGATTTGGGATTCGACGCTGCGTTCAACTACAAGACCACCGACAACTACGTCGAGAAGCTGAAGGAACTATGCCCCGACGGGGTCGACGTGTATTTCGACAACGTGGGCGGAACGATCAGCGACGCCGTGATCCCGCTGCTCAACACGCATGCGCGGATGGCGATCTGCGGACAGATTTCGCAGTACAACGTGGAGAAGCCGGAGATGGGCCCGCGCTGGACCTGGGCATTGATCGTCAAGCAGGCCCGAGCCGAAGGATTCTTGGTGTTTCAGTTCGCCGACAAGTTCCAACAAGGGATCGCCGACATGGCGAAATGGATCCGCGAAGGCAAGCTGAAGTACACCGAGGACATTGTCGAGGGATTCGAGAACATGCCGCAGGCGTTCATCGGCATGTTGCAGGGCGACAACACGGGCAAGCGGCTGGTCAAGGCGTAAGCGTTGCGGCGCAAACTGCGTTGCACGGCGCGTCGGCAGGACAGCTCGCATGTCTCGGCGCCGAAACGCGTCGATCAGGGCGCTTCGCCGGCCGGTTCGTCGACGAAGGTCGACTGATCCACCTGAACCAGGGCGTGCAGGCTATTGCCCAACGGCTCGATCGCGTAGACGCACTTGTTGGCGTGAATCAGCCCGCTCACCGCGTCGCCAACCACCGTGAGCGTGGCCGATTGGGCCGTCTTCTTGCTGTCCCAGGTGAGTTCCTGACTGAACTTCCCCTTGGTGAGGCGATAGTCGCTCAACTCGAATTTCTTACCTGGCTGCAACGGCAAGGACAACGGCGCCGGCGCTCCGTCGAGGCTGACCGGCTGAAACTTGATCAGCTTCACGTCCACGGTCGCTCGGGCATTGCGAATCCGTTCGAGCACCGCGTCTTGCTTGGGGCTCAGTTTGGCCGAATTCATGTCGACCTCTTCGAACAGCGGCTTCGGCGCGGGTTCGTCGCAGGCGGCGACGCTGGCCATGACCAGTCCCACGACGCAAAGAACGGCCATTGTTGCGATGCGATTGTGCATCTCCGAGTGCTCCTAACTAGGACCGGTCGGGTCATGCCGCCCGTTTGCCGTGCGGCCATGAATTATTCGTCACCTATCGGACTGCATCAAGCCGAGCACGACGGTCCCTGCGTGCATTGCATGCTTGCAGCGCGGACTGCTTTTGGCTCAATCGGCCCAATTGGACCCCGTCGGCCGCCCAAACCCCCTCCACAGAGTTAGAAGCGGCCGTGCTGTCCGGCGAGCCGGCTGGCTGAATCGAATCCGGCCGGCCGGCACGTTCCGCAGCAGGTGTTCGCATCGTCTTGGACGCAACTGTCGGCCGGCGCGTTCCCTAGCGAAACCGACTGATGTCTCGCGCCGATCGGTTGAGCATCAGCGCGTTGTTGTGCTTTGCCGCGGTGCCCATCCGGTCTCCACCGTACACGACGTTGGGGTTGGACCAGTACGGGATGCGGTTTCTGTTGCCGGGCTGGTAGTAGGCCATCACGGTGCGCCAATCACCACCCGGATTCAGATAGCCGTGATTGAACGGGTAGTTCGGATCCACAGTGGGGTCTTTCTCCGGATTGTGGCGGGCGCCGAGCAGGTGTCCGATCTCGTGCGGGAATGAGAGGTTCTTGATCGCGCAATCGTAGTGGACGACGACGAATGCCGTGTCCTCCTGGGCCAGTATTTCCGCCGCCAGTCCACAGGCATCCTTGTCGTCGATCAGCAGGACGCAGATATCCGCCTTGTGCTCGTCGCGCAGCTCGTGAATCTCACGCATTTCCGGATCCGCCTTGCCGCGAAACAGATCGAGATCCTGGCGGTGCGTGCCACGTTCCGTGTAGTCAACTTTCCCGAAGTGTACCAATTCGAGTTCGGCATTCACGTTGCTATTAGCGAAGGTGGCATTGGTGAGTGCGACCGCGCCGTTGATCCGCGACGGGATTTCGGTCCAGTTATTGTCAACCGCCGGCGTATACGCGACTAGGACCGTGATCGTGATCGGCGGCGTGTCGGCAGCCGGTTCATCCGGGGCGGGCTCCTCCAAAGGACGCGCTAGTTCTGCTTCGGTCTCTTTGAACTCCGGCGGCTCGTCCTGATGAAACTTGCTCTGGTCGAGCTTGGCCACTGCCTGCAACCCGTCGCCCAATGGCTCGACGGAGTAAACCGCGTCGGCGGTGACGATCAACCCAGTTGTCGCCATGTCGGTTACCGACATGACAGCGGCCTCGCCGGGTTCCGGTCCGCGCCAGTCGAAGCGCAAAACGTTCTCGCGGCGCTCGACGCGCTCGGGGCGAATCTCCATTCGAAGGTCCGGCGCAATATCCATCGCCAGTCGGACTTCTGGCGCGACACGGGCAGGCTGTTCGAGCGAAACAATCTGAACGTCGCCCACGGTCGTCGGCGCGTCTTGAAGGCGCGCAAGCACTCGGGCTTGTTTCTCGGTCAGGTCGGTTGTGCCGATGTCGACAGCTTTGAAGAAATAGACGGGTTGCTGGGCAAGCGCCGTTCGACGTGGACCAGCTGCGAGGCAAATGGCCACGCAGATCAAGCCAACCCACGATCGTCCAAGCCTCGTGCGGGATTCTCCTCCAGCAAGAAACGCCATGACGTGTCCTCCCAATGCAGGTGTCGTTCGGCCGTGGAACCGTACGCGTGCCTACCCCTGTGGTCCGATACCCCCTCCTATATCCGACTTACACCCCCCGTGTCCAACTTTTTGTGGAGTTTTTCCGCGAAACCGTTCCCTGGACGGTCGCTCCAAGCGACAAGAGCTTGCCCCTGGGAATGCCGAAGGAGAAAGGCGCGAACGGCCCGACGATCTGGCGCGAGTTCGCCAAAGGCACGGATCGAAGCGGCCGGCGGCTACGTCGTGGCGCGCCGGGCCAGCGCGTCCAGATCGACCAGTTCGGCCGCGTCGCCCGCATCGGCGACCATCTGGCAGATCATCTCGATCACTTCGAACTTGGGGTCCGTGACGTAGAGGCAAGACGGATGGCCCAAGAAATCGTATGCGGCCCGATGTTCGATGGCCCAAGCGACGCCGCGGCGGACCGCGTCCTTGAACCAGGGTAGCTGCCACCGTCCGCCGCGAAACGCCGTGATGTCGCTGGGCGGGCTCATGGGCACTTCGATTAGGCCCGTGTCATACGCGAACGGCTGCGAGCGGGATTGCGCGGCGACGATCTCTTCGTAAACCGCGGCGGTGGGTTGCACCATCGGTTCGCCCAATGCGTGCGGCCGATAGACGCTCGAGACCCAGGTGAAGCCCAAGTCGAGCAACATGCGCTGCACGTCGGGCCGATCGCTCAATCCATTGGCGAAGCCGCCCGGCGTGCGAAACCCCGCGGCCTTCACGCCCGCCCGCTCCTGGAGCGCGGCCGAACAAAGCCGCACGTTGTCGCGAATGACGTCGGCGGGCGTGCGACCTTCGATCAGCCACGGAGCGCGCTGGAAACGAAACTGAATGTCCCGCGGTTGCGTGGCCGTGACGTTGACGTGGTCGTACGTGTGGTTGCCGATCGGATGGCCGGCTTCGGCGATCTTGCGCAGCCAGTCCACGTCGGGCTGTTCGAAGACCTGGCCCACGGCAAAGCAGTGGAGCCGGCCGCCATGGTTTTTGACCCGGCGACAGGCTTCGACCGTATATCGTTTGGTTGGTTCGTTGAGGTTTCCTTTCTCGTAATCCCAGCGCGTTTCTTCCCACACGGGAAAGTTGCGACTCATTTCCAAGTCGAGCGTGATGGCGATTTGGGCCTTGCCTGGCGACGGCGGGGTAGCGCTGGCTCGCGTGCCGTGCAGCGCGCCGGCCGCCGCGATTGCCGAGGTGGCGAGAAACTGCCTGCGAGAAACTCCGGGCCCTGGGTGCATCGTGGTGGTCGCTCTTGGTGATTGAGTTTGCGCTGGTCGGGCCTACTTGTCGTCTGGGGGCGGATCGCTCTGCAAGTAGGCAAACAGATCGCGCAACTGCTGCGGCTTGAGTTCGGCGAGCAGATTGTCCGGCATCAGCGACGTCGGCGATTCCTGCAGCGTTTCGATCCGCGCGCGGGGAACGGTCGTGCGCTGATTCTTCGCGTCGAGCAGCGTGACGCTGCCCGGCGTCTGATCGACCAGCAGTCCGGTCAACACGCGGCCCTCGGTGCTTTGCAGCACGAAGTTCATGTACTCGCGGCGCACCACGGAGCTGGGGCTGACGATCGTGGCCAGCAACTCGGCCGTGTTCTTGCGATTGGCGTGGGTCAACTCCGGCCCGACCTGGTTCCCTTCGCCGAACAGCCGATGGCACGTGCCACACGTTTTGGCGAATAGTGGTTTGCCGGCCCGCGCGTCGCCCCCAGCGGCCCGCAGATCGTTGTTGATGCGCCGCATCTCGGCCAGCCGCTGTTCGGGCGTGCCTTCGGCGACCCGTCCCCAATGCTTCTTCACGAGTTGATCCAACGCGTCATCTTCGTGGACCGCGACGATCCGCAGTTGCTCCACGGCGACGTTCTTGGCGGCGATCTTGCCTTCGTCGACGAGCGCCAAAAACCGGGCCGCCCAATCCCTGCGGCCCAGCAGAACGTCCACGATGCGAACGCCGAGCGGTTCGGCGGCGGTTGCGTATCGCGCGAGCAGCGCCTCCGGAATGCGCGGATCGTCGAAGGCGGCCAGCGCGTCGAGTGCCGCTTGTTGCACGGTGGGCGGCTCGGCGGCGTCGAGCAATTGCAGTACCGGCTCGACGCTGCTTTCCGCAGTGGCGCCGAATCGGCCGAGTATGCCCAGCGCCGCGACGCGCGACTCGATCGGCGCGTTGGCATCGGCCGCCAACGTGGCGGCATGCTGCAAGGCACCGCGCAGACCGAAGCGCGCGGCCAAGCGCAGCACGACCAGGTCCGTGGAATCGCGCTTCCAGGCACGCTCGACGTGGTGCAACAATTCGTCGGGAACTTCGACCGGCGCCGTGTCCGTGTCGCTTGCCGCAGCCGCGGTCGTTTCTGCGCCTGCCAGATTGGCGAACAGGGTACCCGCACTGCCGCCGCCCGCGACGCCCCGATCGTCCAGCCCTTGATCCAGCGCGCCCAGCAGGATCATGCGATCCGCCTCCGGGGCGGAATCCAACAGCTTGGCACACGCCAGGTAGCCGGTGCGGCTGGCGTCCGCAGCGTAACGGCGCATCAAGCGCGGCAGGACCGTCTTGTGCATGAGTGGTCGCTGCCACACTTGTGGCTGGCAAACGGCCTCCAGCAGCGCGTTGTGCGCGGCAACCGCATGTCGTTCCACGGCCCACCACAACAAGAGCGGCAGATACGGATCGGCCGCGTCTTCGTCGTGCGTGACGAGCGCTTCGATGATCGGCAGCGCTTGGGCTGGCGGCAGGCGCTGCGCCGTGCATGCCAGTTGCGAACGAACGGCGACTTGTGTTTCGTTGACAGCCAACTCGCGCAGCCGGTTGGCCGTGCCGTCATCGATCTCTTGCTGGTCGCCCAGGAAACGCACAGTCCAGGAACGCACGTCAGGGTCGGGATGATCGAGTAACGTCACGGCAAGCGGTTCGTCGAATCCGCCGGAGACGTACAGGGCCCATAGCGTCGGGGCCGCGCCGGTTGCGCGCTCGGCCAGTTGCTTGCGTAGCCGTTCGACGATCGACGCATCGCGCCGATCGGCCAACAGGCGGCGGGCTGTGCGGGCACGCCATCCTTCGGCGTCATCCAGCATGTCGATCAGTTGGTCGCTGGACAACGATGCCAGCGACTGAGGTTTTTCGCGCGGCGCGAGTCGGGGCGCGATGCGATAGACCCGGCCGTTGCGGCGATCCCAATCGGCATCCGGATCGGGATGGGCCGTGCGCTGATCATGCCAGTCGCAGACGTAAACGGCGCCGTCCGGCCCGACGGTCATGTCGCTGGGCGCGAACCAAGTATCGTTGGCCAGCAGCAAGTCGCCGACATGGCGGGCCGTGAACGTGGAGCCGGCGGTGCGCAGTTCGTGCCAATAGACGGCATGGCCCAGCAGATCCGCGCCGATGTACTTGCCGCGAAACTCCGGCGGGAACAGATCGCTTTGATAGACCAGCCCGCCCACGGTGACGTGGCCGCCGCGCAGATCCTGGTGTGGCACGTGATCGAAATAGCCGTACGTGAACGGATTGTGTAGCGCGCCGTGTTTGCCGAATTGTTTCCAGTAGTAGCCGCCCTGCACGCCGTGCAGCATGGCGTAGCCGCCGTGGTTGGTCGAGTAGAGCAGATTGCCGTGGCGGTCGAAGTCGAGGCCCCAGGAGTTGCCGCCGCCTTCGCAAAACAACTCGAACTGCTTCGTCAGCGGATGGTAGCGCCATACGCCCTGCTGAAACTCGATGCCGCGAATGTTGGCCGTCACCGTGCTTCCCTGGCATCCGTAGAGCCAGCCGTCGGGGCCCCAGGTGAGCGAATTGGCGACCGAGTGGGCGTCTTCCATGCCGAAGCCGGTGAGCAACACTTCCGGATCGCCGTCGGGCACGTCGTCGCGGTCGCGGTCAGGGTAGAACAGCAGATAAGGCACTTGCAGGACGAAGACGCCGCCGTGGCCAAACGCCAACCCGCTGGCCAGGTTCAGCCCGTCGACGAAGTCTTTCGCCTT